>CEUZ01012750.1_pt1 | contig 39754 bp, 39 predicted proteins | sample 361511 | NCBI WGS metagenome assembly CEUZ01 (sample SAMEA2622822, study PRJEB7988) | marine metagenome | biome: marine biome (ENVO:00000447); feature: surface water layer (ENVO:00002042); material: "saline water (ENVO:00002010), including plankton (ENVO:xxxxxxxx)" | depth 5 m | reverse complement strand
TTTTTTTTTTGTAAAAATTAATATTTATTAACATTAATAATAATGTGAATAATAATATACATTTTATTGAATAAAAATAAAACAACTGACAATTTAAACAATATACTTTGATATTATAATTTATTAATTGTTAATAAATTATGTATAAATTATGAAAAACTATTAATTACCACTATTAACAGTCTATATAACTAATACTATAATTAAATATACTTATTATTATGACACCAATACAACAAGTTTTAATAAATAAAAAATCCAACATATCTCCAATATGGTTAATGAGGCAAGCTGGTCGATATCTTCCAGAGTTTAGAGAAATTAGAAAACAAAATCCTGATTTTATAAAACTATGCCTAAATACAGTACTGGCAAATAAAATAACCTTACAACCACTTGAAAGGTTTGATTTAGACGCAGCTATAATTTTTTCAGATATATTATTATTACCTTATGGTTTAAATCAAAAAGTTGAATTCAAAAAAAATTTTGGTCCTTTTTTAGGTGATTTAAACTTAGATAAAATTTTAAAATTAGATGAAATTGATTTTACAAAAAAAATTTATCCTGTTTATAAAGCAATAAGTTTAGTTAGTAATAATAAATTAACACAAAACAAAAGCACTATTGGCTTTATAGGTGCTCCGTGGACTTTGATGGTATACATGATTAATAAACAATCCCCTAAATTAAAACTAAATAATAATTTTTTCAAAGATGATTTTTTAATTAATAGATTATTAGGAATTTTAGATAAATTTTTAAAAGTTCATATAAAAAATCAAATCGACAATGGTGCTGAAGTGATACAAATTTTTGATAGTTGGGCTGGTTTATTAGATGATAAAGATTTACCAAATTATGTATTCATACCAACATTAAGTTTAGTTGAATTTGTTAAAAGTTTAAAAATTCCAGTAATATGTTTTCCTAAAGGTATTAAAAATTACAAAACTTATTGTGAAATTGTAAAACCAGACGCTATTAGTATTGATTATAATGTAAAAGCAGAAGAGATAAGAAAAAATATTGATATCCCGATTCAAGGCGGCTTAGATCCAAAAATATTATTAACAAATAAAGAAAATCTTAAAAAAGAAGCTAAAAGATATCTAGATATTTTTAAAGATCATCCTTATATATTTAATCTAGGCCATGGAGTTTTACCAGAAACCGATCCTAACATGATAGATTATTTGGTGAAAATGGTAAAAGATTATTAAATTATGAATTATGAACACCCAAAAAGAAAAACAAAAGTTGTATTTGTTCAATTAGGGTCACCTTCCGAACCAACAACCAAAGCTTTAAGAAAATATCTTCGCGCTTTTTTAGGAGATCCAAGAGTTGTTGATATTAACCCTTGGCTGTGGAAAATAATTTTGAATTTTTTTGTATTACCCTTTAGGCCTAAAAAATCCGCAAAGCTATATGCTAGGATTTGGGATGGCGAAAGTTTTCCACTAATAACCAACACTAGAGATTTTACAAAAAATGTCAGTGAAGAATTGAAGAAAATTGACCCCAATGGTTTTGTGGAGGTAAATCATGCTTTTCTCTTATCACCACCATATGTAAATGAAGTTTACGATAGTTGGGAAGAAGATTTAAAAAAAGGAATTGGAGCCACAAAACTTTTAGTAATACCAATGTTCCCTCAATATTCAGAAAGCACAATAGCCTCAGGTATTGATGCACTGGCAAAAGAATTGTCGAAAAGAGTAAAAATACCAACCTTTGAAGTAATCACAAACTTTCATAGAACCCATGCTTTTATTGATAACTCTGTGAAGCAAATAGATTTAAAATTAGATGAACTTTTTAATCAAGGAAAAAAAATCGACAGTTTGGTTATAACTTTTCATGGAATGCAAAAAAGAAGAATTGTAAACAAAGGTGATGACTATTATAGGCATTGTTACGAAACATTTTGCCTTATCACTAATAACCTTAAAAGAATTAAACCAGAACAGTGTATGATGAGTTTTCAAAGTCGTTTTGGATCTGAAGAGTGGATTACTCCTTACACAGAAGATGTAGTCAAAGAATTAATTTCGAAAGGGAAAAAAGAAATTGCTATATATTCTCCAAGTTTTGTAGCAGATTGTTTAGAAACGACTGATGAATTGGGTCATGAGCTAGTCAAGGATGCAAAGGAATGGGGTGGAAATGTTTATCCAGTAAAATGCCTAAATACTAACATGGATTGGTGTAAAGATTTTGCAAAATATACTTTTGTACAGGCTGAGGGTTCAGCACAAGATAAAGAAGATATAGAGTATAAGCTTGATAAAAAATATTATCAAATAATGCCTCAACAAGTAATGAATAAAAAATAATAATATTATTTTAAAATGACCAATTCTTTAATGATTTATTCAAGTACAGACGGACACACCAAAACTATTTGTGAGAGGATAATAAATTTTTCAAATGATGCAAATAAAGTAAAAATTATACCCTTGAATGAAGCAGCGAAATTTAATTTATCTGAATTTGATAAAATTATAATTGGGGCAAGCATTAGGTACGGCAAACATTCTAAAGAACTTTACAAGTTCATTGAATTAAATAAAAGTATTTTAGAAAAAAAAGATAGTGTTTTTTTCTCAGTAAATGTTGTTGCGAGAAAACCTGAAAAAAATACCCCTGATACAAACCCCTATATTAAAAAATTCTTAAGAATTTCTAAATGGAGCCCCAAAAAAATTGCTGTATTTGCTGGTAAAGTCGACTATCCTAAATATAGCTTTTTTGATAAATATATTATTAAGTTAATAATGTTTATTACTAAAGGGCCCACAGACACTTCAAAATCGTACGAATTTACAGACTGGTCAAAAGTAGATGTTTTCTCTAAGGAATTATGGCTAAATTCTTAAAAAACCCTGAAATAATGCAATTTAAAATTATTTATGAACACTCTTGTAATAGTTAAAAGAGTATATATATTAATTATATATTAAGTCCTTAATATTTTAAATCATGAACATTCAAGAACTAAAATTAAAATCATCAGAGCAGCTAATTACACAAGCGGAAGAGCTTGGAATTGAGAATGCTAGCACATTAAGAAAACAAGAAATATTATTTGCTATTTTAAAAAAGGTTGCTGAAAAAGAGGAAATTACCGGAGCTGGTGTTTTACAACTACTACAAGATGGCTTTGGTTTCCTTAGAGCAATGGAGTCAAATTATTTAGCAGGACCAGATGATATTTACGTAAGTCCTAGTCAAATACGAAAATTTGGTCTTAGAACAGGAGACACGGTTGAAGGACCTGTTAGAGCCCCAAAAGATGGGGAGAGATATTTTGCTTTGCTGCAAGTAAGTAAAATAAATTTTGAAGAACCCGAAAAAGTAAGACATAAAATTGCTTTTGATAACTTAACTCCACTTTATCCAGATAAACAATTGGTTATGGAGATTGAGAGCGCTAAAATAGAAAAAAAAACTGATTTAACTCCAAGACTTATTGATCTTGTAAGCCCAATTGGTAAAGGTCAAAGATCTATTATAATTTCACCACCAAAAGCAGGTAAGACAATGATTTTACAAAGTATTGCAAATTCTATCGCTAAAAATTATCCGGAATGTTATTTAATGGTTTTATTAATAGATGAAAGACCTGAGGAAGTTACGGATATGCAACGAACTGTAAAGGGTGAAGTAATAAGTTCCACTTTTGATGAGCCGGCTTCAAGACATGTGGCTGTTGCTGAAATGGTAATTGAAAAAGCAAAAAGATTAACTGAGCATAAAAAAGATGTTGTTATATTATTAGACTCAATTACAAGGCTAGGTAGAGCCTATAACGCCGTAATCCCAAGTTCAGGAAAAGTTTTAACTGGAGGTGTTGATGCTAATGCATTACAAAAACCAAAGAGATTTTTTGGTGCAGCAAGAAATATAGAAGAAGGTGGATCGTTAACAATTATATCAACTGCATTAATCGATACTGGAAGTAGAATGGATGAAGTAATTTTTGAAGAATTTAAAGGAACAGGAAATAGTGAAACAGTTTTAGATAGAAAAATTGCAGATAAAAGAATATATCCAGCTATAGATATTACTAAGTCTGGAACAAGAAGAGAAGAGTTGTTATTTAATAAAGATGATCTTGCTAAAATGAATGTTTTAAGAAGAATTACAAGTCCAATGGGAACAATGGATGCAATAGAGTTTATTAATTCAAAGCTTAAAGAAACGAAAAGTAATGCAGATTTCTTTAATTCAATGAATAAGCCTGCTTAATTACTCAATTTTTTTTTTAACACCTCAAGATTTTTAGAATATTTTTTCCATTTTTCTACAGAAGTATTGTAAAGAGGTTGTCTTACTTGAGCGAGGCTTGCTGTTGATACTGGTCTTTTATTTTTATGAAAATTAAGGCAATTATCATCCCAATCTAAATTACAAAACTCTAATAACTTTTTTGTTTCTAATTTTTTATTAGCTATTAAATTTTCGTAATCCATATTATAAATTTCATCGTTAAATTTTTTAAACCAGAATTTCATTAAATCATCATACATTTTGTAAAAATTTGCTAAGTCATCAAAATCATAGGTATAATTCATAGATTTAGAAATAAATGTATTTTTATAATTAGACCAACATATATCCATTGGATTTCTTTTACAGTGTATTACTTTTGAGTCTGGAAATATTGCCATAATTAAACCTATCCATTTAAAATTTAATGGGGCTTTGTCTATTAAATATTTCTTAGTATTTTGAAATATTTCGATCTTTTTTAAATAATAATCTTTTATTTCTTTTAATATTTGAGGGGTTAATTTTTTAGTGTCTAGCTCTGATTTAGTATTTTTTGTAAAAATTTTTTTTTCAATACCATCTTTTAAAAAATTTAGTTCCCCTGCTCCATAAACATTTTTATGAGAAGAAAGAATTTGTTCAATAAGAGTAGTACCAGACCTTGGCATCCCTACTACAAAAATTATTTTTTGACCATATGATTTAAGATCATGGATTTTGTTTTCAGATATCTCTTTTATTTTTTGAAAATACTCGTTTTCTAATTTCAAATCATAATTAATATCTTTTTTAAAAAGTTTATTTCCATTTTCATAAAATTTAAAAGATTTTTCATAATTACCGATATCTTCATACGCTTTTCCTAAAGCAAAATTTAAACTACGCATTGCCTCACTACTAATATTTTCATTTGATTTTTTTTCCATCATTTTTAAATGTTCATCGTTTTCTTTATACTTATGGATCAAACTTATTGATTTATCTGCATTGGTAAAATTTGGGTTGGTTTTTAATATTTCATAATATAATTTTTTTGCTTCATCAAAATTCCCTGACTGCTCATAAAATGCGGCAAGAGAAAATTTAGGAGGCACCAAATTTCCATTTATTTTAATTGCTAAAATAAATAAATTTTTAGCCTCTTCATTCTTATTTTGTTTAATTTTTAAATTTCCTAAATTAACTAAAGCCTCAAGGAAATCTGGTTTTAGTTTTAATGCACTATTATAATATATTTCTGCTTCTTCGTTATCACCACATTGAACACAAGCTAATCCTAAGTTATTAAGTACACTAATATTCTGAGGTTGCTTTTTATTTATCTTAAATAATAATTTTTTAGCTTCTTCACCTTTGTCGATTGCGTTATAGGCCAAGGATGTTATATTATATAAAATAACTTCTTGAGGAAATTTTTTAATTAATACTAAGGCCTTATCAATTAAAGTTTCAAATCTCTTTGCTTTAAAAAGATTAACTAATGTTGCTACTTGATTTTTAAAATTTTCGATTTTTTCCATTAATTCATTTTAATTTTAATACAAAACATATAAATAAATTAGTATATTAAATAAAACTAATTTTAGGTAATATATCTAATGACCATTTATGCGTTATCTACCGGACCTGGCATCTCAGGAATAGCAATTGTTAGAATTTCTGGGTCTGAGACCTCAAATATAATAAAATTACTCACTGGAAGAAAAATACCAACGCCTAGAGTAGCATCATTGAGAAAAATAAACTATATCAACACTTCTGAGCCAATAGATGAAGCAATAATTATATGGTTTCCTGGGCCTCAGAGCTATACCGGAGAGGATATGGCAGAAATACATGTTCACGGTGGAAAAGCGGTGGTCCAAGCCCTTCAAAATTCATTATCAGGAATTAAAAATTGTAGATTAGCGGAACCAGGCGAATTTACAAAGCTAGCTTTTCAAAATGGTAAAATAAATTTGCTAAAGGCTGAGAGCGTTGCTGATTTAATTTCAGCAGAAACAGAAATTCAAAGAAAACAAGCAATAAAAGTTATGAAGGGTAAATCCTCTGAAAAATTTAATGGACTTAGAAATAAATTATTGAAAATTTTATCGTTTATGGAAGCAAAAATAGATTTTCCAGAAGAAGATTTGCCCGACGCTAAATTGGAAGAAATCAAAAAAAGTTCTAACGAAGCTATAAACGAAATTGTAAAAATTCTAGATGATCAAAAAGTAGGAGAAATAATCCGAGAAGGATTTAAAATTGCAATCGTTGGACCCACCAATGCCGGCAAATCTAGCTTATTAAATAATTTATCTAAAAGAGAAGTCGCAATAGTATCTGAGATAGCAGGCACAACAAGGGATGTTATAGAAACACATTTAAACATTGATGGTTATCCAGTTATTGTATCAGATACTGCAGGGATTAGAGATTCAAAGAATGAGATTGAGACGAAGGGGATTAAATTATCACTAGACAGAGCTGAAAATGCTGATTTAAAGTTAGTTGTAGTAGACGCTAAAAATGTTAATTTAAGCCAATATTTAAGTACTTTGTTAAAAAAAGATGCAATTTTAGTAATAAATAAATCAGATTTAATTAATGATGAGCTTGACCCAGAAATTAAAAAAAAGGAACATGTTCTAATTTCCTTAAAGCAAAATAAAAATTTAGATAAACTAATTTTTAAAATTAAAGAACATTTAAAAAATAGATTCATTTCAGATAGCGATATTTTAATTACAAGGGAGAGACACAGACAACATTTGACTCAGTGTTTAGAAAATTTAAAAAATTTTTCTAGAAAAAATGAAAAAAAAGATTTTGATAAAGCAGCTGAAGATTTACGTTTAGCAACAAGACATTTAGGCATGATAGTTGGAAAAGTAGATGTAGAGGAGATATTAGGTAGTATTTTCAATGATTTTTGTATTGGAAAATAATGGACATTTTGCTGGTTTTTTAAGCCTTTTTTTATAATTTTCGTTGATAAATGCGGGTTTTTTTCCAAAAAAAACTCAAATCTTGTAAATATTTTAATCAGATATAAATTTATCTTATGAAAAATGATTTATCATTTGATGTTGTTGTAATTGGCGGAGGTCATGCTGGTTGTGAAGCAGCAGCTGCATCTGCGCGTTTAGGTGTTAACACTGCCCTTTTCACTCACGATAAAAAAACTATAGGAGAAATGTCATGTAACCCAGCTATAGGTGGACTGGGTAAAGGACATTTAGTAAGAGAAATAGATGCATTAGATGGTGTAATGGGAGAAATTGCGGATAAGTCAGGAATTCAATTTAGATTGTTAAACAGAAGTAGGGGCCCAGCGGTTAGAGGGCCTAGAACGCAATCAGATAGAACACTTTATCGTAAATTTATGCAAGAAAAACTCTTAAACTATTGTAATTTAAGCATTTTTTCAGATCCAGTAATTAAATTTATTTTTACAAATAATAGAATAAGTAGTTTTCAAACTTTAAAAGGATTAAAAATTAATTGCAGTAAGATAATTCTAACAACAGGAACTTTTTTAAATGGTTTGATACATATAGGAGATAATAAAACTCCTGCAGGTAGGTATAATGAAAAGCCTAGTACCGGTTTGAGTGAACAATTACAAAAACAAGAATTTAACATAGGAAGATTAAAAACCGGAACGCCCCCAAGATTAGATGCACGTACAATTAAATTCGATAATCTTGAAAAACAATTCGCAGATGAAGATCCTTATTTTTTTTCTTTTTTAACAAAAAAAATTTTAAATAGACAAGTTTCATGTTCTATGACTTATACCAACGAAAGAGTTCATAAAATTATAGAAAAGAATTTATTAAAGAGTGCGATGTATTCTGGAAGTATCCAAGGTGTTGGCCCAAGATATTGTCCATCTATTGAGGATAAAATTGTAAAATTTGCAGATAAGACTAGACACCAAATATTTTTAGAGCCTGAAGGACTAAATGATTATACAATATACCCAAATGGCATTTCTACATCTCTACCTGAAGTTGTGCAATATGAAATTCTCAATAATATCAATGGTTTAGAAAATGTAAAAATTTTAAGACCAGGATATGCTATTGAGTATGATTATGTAGATCCACGAGAGTTGTTTTTAACTCTCGAGACAAAAAAAATAAAGAATTTATATCTAGCTGGTCAAATAAACGGAACGACTGGTTATGAAGAGGCTGCTGCTCAAGGAATAATTGCTGGTATTAATGCTGCTTTATCATTAAGGGGCGAGGAGCCTTTTATTTTAGATAGGTCAGAAGCTTATATCGGGGTAATGATTGATGATCTAGTAACTAAAGGGGTAGCTGAGCCTTATAGGATGTTTACTTCTCGAGCCGAGTACAGATTAAGTTTAAGGTCAGATAATGCAGACTTAAGACTAACAGAAAAAGGCATTAAAATAGGTCTAATCAGTAATAAGCGAAAAGAAATTTTCCAAGAAAAATTCGATAAAATTAGTAAAATTACTCTTCAAATGTCTACATCAACTATTTCACCAACTAAGGCTGAAAAAAACGGAATTAAAATCGCTAAAGATGGAATTTTAAGATCTGCAGATGAAATTTTAACTCATAAGGACGTAAATATGAATAAAATTAGGAAAATATGGCCTGAGATTCATGATTATGGTTGGGAAATAGATGAACAAATAGAAATTAACTCCCATTATAGAGGGTATTTAAAAAAGCAAAAAGCAGATATTCTAGCCTTTAAAAGAGATGAAAATCTATCAATTCCGGATAATTTAGACTATGATAAATTTTCAGGATTATCAAACGAAGTAAAAGCAAAATTTAAGAAAATTAGGCCTAAAACAATGGGCCAAGCGCTTAGAATTGATGGAATAACCCCTGCAGCAGTATATATTTTGTTGTCACATGTAAAAAGAAAGTCTATTAAGCATACAGCTTAATGGACGATTTTATAAAAAAATACCCCTTATTAGAGAGTATTAAAGTTTCACGTGAAACGTGTTTAGACTTTGTCGAATTTTTATCTATGATAAAGAAGAAAAATAGAGAAATTAATTTAATTAGTAATAAAGATATATTGAATAACAACGTGATGAATAGACATATAATAGATTCTGCGCAAATTATTGATTTTGTTGATTTAAAATGTAATACAACCTATGATTTAGGAAGTGGTGGTGGTTTTCCTGGGATAATTATCGCAATAATAGCGAAAAATATGAAAAAAAACGTAAAAATAAATTTGTGCGAGAAAGCTTACCATAAAGCAGCATTTTTAAAAAATGTTTCGAGAGAACTAAATTTAAATACTGAAATTTTTCAAAAAGATATTTTGGAAATAAAAAAAATAAAGACAGGGACTATTATGGCTCGAGCATTTAAACCTTTAACAGAAACATTAGATATAGTTTGTAATAATTTTGAAGAATACAAAAACTTAATTGTATTTATGGGAAAAAGTGGAGAAAAACTTCTAAAAGAAAATTTAAAAAAATGGGATTTAAAATTTGAAAAGAAAAAAAGTATTACAAGTCAGGACTCATTTTTGTTAAATATTACAAATATAAAAAAAAAAATATAAATGCAAATCATTTCAGTAATCAACCAAAAGGGTGGAGTGGGTAAAACTACAACGGTAATAAATCTCTCTGCTGGTTTGGCTGAATTGGGAAAAAAAATCTTAGTTATAGATCTTGATCCTCAAGGTAATGCAACTACTGGTCTTGGTTTGTCCAATATTTCAAACTCAAGCGAAACGATCTATGGAGTACTAAATGGTACAAAGAATATTCCTGAAGTTGTTAAAAAAACAAAGTTTAAAAATTTGGATATAATCACGTCTAATGTGGATTTGTCAGGTCTTGAAGTTGAAACTGCTGATGATAATGAGAGAGCTTTCATTTTAAAGAGTAAATTAACCGCTTATTTAAACGATTTTAGAGCAAATTATGATTATATTTTAATAGATTGCCCCCCATCTTTAAGTTTACTTACTGTAATGGCTTTAGTGACTTCTAATTCGTTATTGGTACCACTTCAGACAGAATTTTTTGCTTTGGAAGGAGTCACACAATTAATAAAAACTATTGAACGTATAAAAGTAAATCTGAATCCTAATTTAGAAATAAGAGGAATACTTTTGACGATGTATGACAAGAGAAATAAATTATCATCTCAAGTAGAAAAAGAGGCTAGAGACTTTTTTAATGAAAAAGTTTACACAACTGTTATTCCTAGAAATGTTAGGTTATCGGAAGCACCATCTCACGGTATGCCAGTACTAATTTATGATAAAGCTTGTCCAGGAAGTAAATCTTATTTCAATTTTACAGATGAGTTTATTAATCAAGAAAATTTAGGGAGTTCAGCAGCATAATGGACTCAAATAAAATCAAAAAAGGATTGGGAAGAGGATTATCTTCATTAATTGGAGAGACAAAAACCGAGACCAACATAAATAAATTAGCGATAAGTGATCTTACAAGTAATAAATTTCAACCAAGAAAAATTTTTGATGAAGAAAATTTAAAAGAATTATCGGATTCAATAAAAGAAAGAGGCATGATTCAACCAATTATCGTTAGAAAATCGAAAGAAAATATTACTAAATATGAAATAATAGCAGGAGAGAGAAGATGGTTAGCTGCACAAAAAGCAGGATTACATGAAGTACCTGTAGTTATAACTGATGCTGACGATTTAAAATCTTTAGAATTTGCAATTATCGAAAATGTACAAAGAAATGATTTAACTGCAGTTGAAGAGGCTCGAGGTTATCAGCGCCTTATTAAAGACTTTTCCTACGATCAAGAAAAAGTTGCTAAATTTATTGGAAAAAGCAGAAGTCATATAGCTAACTTTTTAAGACTATTGGTATTACCAGAAAACATTTTAAAATTAATTGAAGATAAAAAATTATCTGTAGGGCATGCAAAAATATTAATTGGATTAGATAATATAGAGTCTGTAGTAAGAAAAATTATAGAAAAAAACCTATCCGTTAGACAAACAGAGAATTTTGTTAAAATTTTTAAATTAAAAAAAAATCAGATAAAGTCTCAAAAAAATTCAAATATAATTGCTTTAGAAAATTCAATTAGAGAAAAGATTGGACTGAATGTTTATATTAAAAATAAAAAAGATAATAGTGGTTCTATAATTTTAGAATATAAAGATTTAGATCAACTCAATAAAGTTATTGAAATTATAAAATCTAATTACTAACTTTATTTGATTGTTCGATTATAAAATTTGATAGAATGTTAATTGAATTATTTGAATATTTTTTAGTTAAAAGTTCAATCTCATTTATTTCATAAATAAGTTTTTCTACATTTTCGTAAGACCATTTTTGCATCTGTTGTTTAACAACTTCCTTGTCTTTCCAAAAAATAGGAGGCTTAAAATTAGAAATCACTAAATCAATATTTTTTTTATGTTTCAAATCTTTGCACAGCTTGAACAATCTCTTCGATTTAGTTAAAAAACTTCTAATAATGAGTATACAATCCTCAAGCGAATAAGTGTTTTCGTTAAGAATTCTTATAGTTTTAGTTTTATTTTTAGATAAACAAGAGTCAATTAATTCAGAAACTTCGTAATTTTCAGCTAAATTTGTAAGTTTCATAATATCATGTGAATTTACGGTGGATTTATTTTCAATGTAACTATCTATTTTTTTTAATTCATTATTTAAATTTTGCCTATCTCCTCTTGATCTATTAGTGATTAAATTTATCAGCTCTCTTGATATAGGTATTTTTTTTTCTTTAAAAAAATTATTTACCATTGTGGATAGAGTTTGACTGTTATCCTCGTAAAAAGGCACACAGATTATTTCTTTATTTTTTTCAAACAAGTTTCTAATTTTTGATTTTTTTTCAAGTATATTTGCATTAAGAACTATTATTAAATCAGAAATTTTTTTGTCAATTATTTCCTCAATTAAATCTCTTATTTTGTCAGTTGCTCTATTTATTATGATCAGTTTTTCTTTTTCAAAAAAAGATTTTGATAAAATATTATTATAAAAATTTTCCTTATCTCTTAGTACTTCAGATTCGTCATAAAGATGATAAGAATTAGAATATTTTTTTTTAAATTTTTCTTGAATTATTTGATTTTTAAAACCTTCATTTCCCCCATAAAATAGAAAGAATTTATAATTCGAATTTATTTTATTTAATTCAAAGCTTTTGATGATCATTTTAAATCGATTGTAATTTTATAATTATTTCTTGTGAAATTTTATTTATAATATTTTCTAAAATATCTTTTTTGTATCTACTTAAATTAGATTTATTTTCTTGGTTATTATAATCAAAGCTTTTATCAAAATTTAAAGTGCTAATGGGTAAATCAGAGACTTCATTAAAAACCTTTACATTAACATTAATAATCATTTTATAAGACGAAACGTTTCCTTTACCATCTTTTGATGAAATAATATTATTCATTTTAGAGGATATTTTTAATTTATAACCTTTTTTAGTAATATCATCTTTTGATTGATAGATCTTAAGTCTTTTAGATATTTTATCTGTTAAATTATTTTGACTAACATTCTCAACATCTATTACATAATAAGATAAATCTTTAGTTGAAAATAAAGGCTCATAACCTGCGCAACCATAAATTGCTAAAAAACAAAAATATAAAATTATTCTTTTCATTTTAACATTAAATTAATTAATCTTCCTTTAACATATATTGTCTTTATTATCGCTTTATCTTTTAAATATTTTTTATAGTTATCGTTTTGTTTAATAATTTCTAGCAATTCATTTTTATCAATATTTATATTACATGTTTCAATACCTCTTTTTTTTCCATTTAATTGGACAACTATTTCAAGAGTTTTTTTCTCTAAAAATTTTTTATCAACAATCGGCCAATTTAAACTATCTCTTTTTTGAATTTGATCTATGCATTCCGAGGCTAAATGAGGTATTATTGGACTCATAACTGTTAAGATTTTTATATAATTTTCTGTTAACACTGATTTATCAATTTTATTAATTTTAATTTTTGATAAAAAATTGTACGTTTCATGTAAGTTTGCGATAATTACGTTATAGTGAAAACTATCTAAATTTTTTGTTACTTTGTCTATCGTTTCATTAGTAAATTTATTTAAATTTTCTTCTGCTAACTTATCCCTTTCAAATTTATTTGAAGAAAAAATTTCTTTTTTAATAGTTTGATGAAACAACCAAAATTTATTTATGAATTTGTAGGCCCCTAACATACCTTGTTCAGACCATTGTACATCCTTTTCTGGTGGGCTATCTGAAAGTATAAAAAGTCTTACCGCATCTGCTCCATAATTTGAAATTATTTCTTCAGGATCAATTGTATTTTTTTTTGATTTAGACATTGATTCTGACGGACCAACATTAACTCTTTTTTCTGGATGACCTTTGATAAAATAATTTTTATTATTGGAACTTTCTACTTCATTAGGATTAAGCCAAGAACCATTCTCATCTTGGTAAGTTTCATGACAAACCATTCCTTGCGTAAATAATCCTGAAAATGGTTCATTAATATTAAATTCTTTATTTTTGTCACTTAATGCTAATGTGAAAAATCTTGAATAAAGCAAATGAAGAATAGCATGTTCTACGCCGCCTATATATTGATCAACTGGCATCCAATAATCAATCTCATCTTTATCAAACCCATAACTTTCATTATTTGGTGAGCAAAATCTCAGGTAATACCAAGATGAATCAACAAATGTATCCAAGGTATCAGTTTCAATATTACAATCTTCTCCATTAATATTAATTTTTTTCCAATCATGTTGATGTTCAAGAGGATTACCAGTAGTATTTAAATTTATTTTTTCAGGAAGTTTTATCGGTAAACGCTCTAATGGTATCTTAATTGCATCATTATTTTTATTATATGCGATCGGTATCGGACATCCCCAATATCTTTGTCTAGAAATACCCCAATCTTTTAATCTAAAATTTACTTTTTTTTTTCCGATTTTTTTTGATTCTAAGATTTTTATAGTTTCTGTTATAGATTCATTCGGCGCTTTTAAATTATTTAAAAATTCCGAATTACAAATAATTCCAGAATCTGTATAGGCTTCTTTTGTAACCTTAAAACTATCATTTTCACCCTCAGGTTTAACAACAGTTAAAACTTCCAAATTATATTTAATTGCAAAATCTAAATCTCTTTGATCGTGAGCAGGACAACCGAAAATTGCACCAAATCCATAGTCCATTAATACAAAATTAGCAAAATAAACAGGTACTTTTTTTTTATTTAAAGGATTGATTGCAAGTAAGCTTGTTTTAAAGCCTATTTTTTCTGCTTGAGCAATAGATTCCTCTGTAGTTCCTGTTTTAGAGCATTCTTTTTTAAATTTTATAAAATCTTTATCGTCCTTATAGAATTTAGAAATTGGATGATCTGGTGAAACTGCTAAAAAAGAAAACCCAAATAATGTATCTGGTCTAGTAGTGTAACATTTAATTTCACTAACAGGTAAATTACCTTCAATCTTAAAATTTATTTCACATCCAAAAGATTTCCCTATCCAATTTTTTTGCATTGTTTTTACTTTATTTGGCCATTGATTTAATTTATCTAGACCATCGAGTAGTTCTTGGGAAAATTTGGTAATGTTAAAAAACCATTGATTAAGTTTTTTTCTTTCAACAATTGCCCCTGATCGCCATCCACGTCCATCAATCACCTGTTCGTTTGCAAGAACCGTTTTATCTTCAGGATCCCAATTGACGTAACTTTCTTTTCTATAAACTAAACCTTTATCATATAGTTCTAAAAAAAAGACTTGTTGATGTTTATAATATTCTGGTAAGCAAGTGGATATTTCTCTTCTCCAATCAATAGATAGACCAAGTTTTTTTAACTGAATTTTCATTGTTTCAATATTTTTCTCTGTCCAAATTTTAGGATCTAAGTTATTTTGTTTAGCGGCATTTTCAGCTGGCATACCAAAAGAGTCCCAACCCATTGGGTGAAGAACATTATAACCTTGAAGTTTCTTATATCTTGAGAGTACATCGCCAATAGTATAATTTCTTACATGACCCATATGAATATTCCCAGAGGGGTAAGGAAACATTTCTAAGCAATAGAATTTTTTTTTATTTTTATCTACTTTAGCATGGAATATTTTTTTATCGTCCCAATGCTTTTGCCATTTTTTTTCTATATCTTTAAAGTTATATCTTTCCACTTTTTATTATTAACAATTCAATATTAAAATTTTAATTAATTTCTATCGCCTTTAAATACTTTTTCAGGTCGATTCTCAAAAGCAATTTTATCATCTCTTGTTTTATAAATAGCTGCTTTTCTTAAAATTTTATCTTTAATTTCAAAAGTTAAATCATTTTTAATTTCCTTAGTGGAACAAACATTATCAATACAAATACGTTTATATAAGTTAATTACCATTCCATCCGCTCTAATTTCATTACTTAAAAATCTTATAGTAATTTTTATGGCTTCATTTGGATTTCCTTCAGAATACCAGTCAGTGATAATAACTCCTCCAGAATAATCCGAACTAGCTAATGACATAAAATCTAAAGTATCAAGAGCTGCTTTCCACATTGGATTAGAAGAAGCAAATAAAAAAGTTCCATCCCCTCTACTATTTTTAAAAAATCGAATTCCTTTACCATCCTTTACATTTTGTTCAGCACGCTTTCTCGCATTTGGCTCTATTGGTGGTTGTCCTAAAATTTTAGGCGCACGGCTACAGCTGCTTAAAACAGTGGAAATGCAAAGAATTACTAAAAAATACTTAATAAATTTAAAATTTTTCATGAATTTTCACCGTTTTAGACTAATAATGCTCATTTAAAAAGACTAATCGTATAATGTGATAAATATATCACATATACATAAAAAAATATGCATTTTTCCTAAATTAAGGGAAATATTGAACATATATGGTAAAAAACCAGCATTCATATGAACTTAACAAAAGGAATATAATGAATAACATTAAAAAAATAGGAGCTACAGCTTTAGCTGGATCTCTAGCTATGACATCTGCAAATGCCATAGATTACGCTATGACAGGTGGAATGTTAGCGACATTTACTACTCAAGACTCACCAAAAAATGCTGAGTCTGACAGTGGTAAAGGTTTAGGTGTTGCTACTGACTTGTCTTTAAACGCTTCAGGAGAGTTAGATAACGGTTATACTGTTTCTTACTTCATGAGTGTTGATACTAATGCTGCTCTATCAAACACGTCATCTCAAATGACAATTGGTATGGGTTCATTAGGAACGCTACAATATAACAACATTGGTGGTTCAAAAGCTAATGGTATTGATGATATCACTCCAAATGCTTACAATGAGACATGGGATGGTCTAACTAGTGCTAACGCTAGAAACAACGGATCATTCTTTGGTTCATTAACATCTTCTGGTTCTGTAGACTACAGAATACCAACTCAAGATGTTGGTGGTATGACAGTGAATGCTTCAGTAACTTATGACCCGAACCCAGGTGCAGCAGCTGCTAAAGGCGGCGTTGCGGCAGCAAATGGTGGTTCTGGAGTAGCTTACACTCTTCAAGTTGCACATGAAAGTGGCTTAGAAATAGGTCTTGGTCATGAAGAGCAAGATAAACAGCACAATGAGACAAGTGCTGGTAACGGTCAAAACGCTACAGGGTACATTAAGTACGCTGCTGGTGGTTTAACAGTTGCTTATCAAGAAGCTTATCAAGACACAGCTACTGATGGTATCTCAAAAACTCCAGATAAAGAGTTTGAAGCTTTAGGTATTGCTTATACTTCAGGCGACTTTACTGTTTCATGGGGTGAGTCAGAAGTAACAGAAAAAGCTACAGGTACTACTGCAGCTTTAGCTACGATTGAACTTGAGTCAATCCAAGCAGCTTATGTTATGGGTGCAATGACAATTTCAGCGGCAATGTCTTCTACAGACAATGACAATGGAGTTGCAGCGCAAGAGTATGACGAAAATACTTTAGCAGTATCTTTTGCATTCTAAATAATAGAAAAAGTTTTAAAACCGGCCTATTTTTTTAGGCCGGTTTTTTTTTATCCAACTAATAGCCGCAAAACCGTAACATTTAATAGCTTTTAATTTTTTATAATTTGTAGAATTAATCCCTCCTAAAGCTATTATCTTAATATCAGTAGACCTGGATATTAGATTAAATTTTGAAATATCTAAAAAAAAATTTGTTTTTTTGGTGTTAAAAATTGGAGCTAAAAAAACCTCTTCACATCCTTGCTTAATTTTATTGATAAGTTGTATTTTATTATGAGCCGAACCAATTATTTTAAAATTTTTAGGAACCGTCATATTCTTCAGATTTGGCAGTTTATTAAATGAGGGAATATATACTCCAGTTAACTTAAATTTTTTTGCAATTTTTAAGTTATTAGATATAAAAAATTCTCGATTTTGTTTATTACATAAACTTTTAATATTTTTGATAGTTTTGATATCTAATTTTTCATTATAATTCCTATAAATTATTGAAATATTCTTATCTAAATTTTTTATTTCATCTCTATTAAAGTGATTTATAAAGTAGTAAATTTTATATTTTTTATGCATAATAGTGTAGATAAATTAATCTCGATTGAGAAAGAAATACAGAAAAAAAGTGATAAAACAAAAGTTATCGCTGTTTCCAAAACTTTTTCAATGAAAGAAATACTTCCTTTAATCAATCATGGACATAAAGATTTTGGTGAAAATAAAGTCCAAGAAGCAGTTGAAAAGTGGACATCAATCAAACAAGATTTTACACATATCAATCTACATATGATTGGTAAAATTCAAACAAATAAAGTTAAATTTGTTGTTCCATTATTCGACTTTATTCATTCTCTTGATAATTTAAAATTAGCAGAAAAAATTGCAAGAGAACAAAAAAAATATAAAAAAAATATTAAAATTTTCATTCAAGTAAATATTGGAAATGAAATGCAAAAATCAGGAGTAAATCCAGAAGAAGTAGAAAATTTTAAAAATAAGTGCGTTGATGAATTCAAACTGGACATTATAGGTTTGATGTGTTTGCCACCACAAGGTGAAAAAGTTTCTGCTTATTTTAAAGAAATGAACTCTCTTTTAAAAAAAACAAATCTAAAAGAATTAAGTATGGGTATGTCTGAGGATTATCTTGAGGCAATTAATTATAATTCTTCTTATGTAAGGATAGGTTCTAAAATTTTTGGAAGTAGAAAATATTAAATCTGTATTTTAGTTTTTTTATTTATAAGGTTTAAAATTACAAATAAGTCGTTTTTTTTTACAGCTATGCAACCTGCGGTTTTTTTATAATTTTTAGTTAAATGTAAAAAAATAGCACTCCCTTTTCCATTTTTAATATTCTTTGTATTAAAGTTAATTACAACTAGACAGTCATATGAATTATCTTTTCTAAATAGTTTTTCATGTTTTATTTTTTTATTAGTTTTTATTTCTTTGTTATAAAATTTACTATTTATATCATCACACCAACCCATATTTTTTTTTATAACTTTTATTGGAAGTGAGGTTCTTGGTTTTGCTATTCTATCTGGCCTATAATAAACTTTTCCAAAAGTAAATTTTCCTTTTGGCGTACATTTATCTCCTTCTTTTTTTTTAGGATTAATTCCGTTTTTTCCTATAGAACATTTTAAAAAATGCTCGTCCAGCACTAACGTGTCTTTATTTTTTAACTTTATTAGCATAAGTTATAGTTTTATGGCAAAACAATTTATAAACATAGTAGAAATTTCAATACTTTATGACATTTTAGATGAAATTAAATCCTCATTATCTTTTCAAGTAAATAATTATCCAATTACAAATGATTTTTTAGAACAAGATAGAAAAAAAAATCCAGAAAATTTAAATTCAATAATTATTTCCAAAAAAAATAATCAACAATTATTATCCTCAGAAAAAATTAATAATAAAAATTTAATTGAATTAGATGAGGCTCCAATCAAAATATTTCAGTTATTAGATAAAATTAATATTCATTTAATTAAAAAAAAATATAATCTTCAATCTCATCTAAACATAAAAGATTATAGTTTAAATCTTAATTCAAGAATTATTACTCATGAAAATGAAAATCTAAAATTAACAGAAAGAGAAATAGATATAATTTTATTTTTAAATCAAAAAAAAACACCTCAATCAATTGATATTCTTCAAAATGAAGTATGGAAATTTACAAATACGCTTGAAACACATACTGTAGAGACTCATATTTATAGATTAAGAAAAAAAATTAAAGATAAATTTGATGATGATCAATTCATTATTAGTAAGGAGGATGGATATTCAATTTAAATGAAAAAAAAAAATCCTATTGCAAAAGATCTTTTGACAAGAAAATATAAAACTAGAATTGTAAAACCAAAAAAAGGAAAGGGTAGTTTTAAAAGAAAGAAAAAATAATCTTTTAAAGTCTAAAGTCTAGCCCCAATTTGTTGAATAACTTTAGAGGACATTTCAGTACCTTTATCTAGACTTTCACTAAGTGGTAAATTATTTACGTACCCATGTAAAAAGCCTGCAGCAAAAAGATCACCTGCACCAGTTAAATCAACAATTTTTAGACCCTGTTTTATTCCACATTCAATAACTTCGTCCCCATTAATAGCAACAGCACCTTTTTCACCTCTAGTTAAAACAATTATTTTACCAAGAGACTTAGAAAAATTTATTACCTCATCAAATGATTTTGCATCTATTAATGACATTATTTCTTGTTCATTGGCAAATGTTATATCTAATTTGTTTTTTACCAATTCTAAAAAATGAGGTTTATGTCTATCAACACAAAACTGGTCAGATAATGACATTGCAACTTTATTTGCACTTTTAATAGCTTTTTCAAAAGCTTTTTTGGGTTCACCTTCATCCCAAAGGTATCCTTCTAGAAGTATTATTTCACTTTTTTTAATAGCATCAGAACTAACATCATTTTCATTTATTTTTCCTGCAGTTCCTAAAAAAGTACACATTGTTCTCTCTGAGTCTGGTGTAACCAATATTAGACATGTTCCAGTCGGTAACTCTTCTTTTTTTTTTGAATAAAAATATTTAACATTTTCTTGCTTTAGACCTTCTTCATATTTTGTACCAAGCTCATCGTCATTTACTTTACCTATAAATCCCACTTCATTCCCAAGCTGAGATAATCCAACAATTGAGTTGGCAACTGATCCTCCTGAAACTGTTTTTTCTATTTTTAGATTAATTAATAATTTTTTAAATTCTTTTTCATCAAAAATTAGTTTCATTGTACTTTTGGTTAAACCGTTTTGAGTAATAAAATTATCATCTACTTTGCAAATAACATCTACAATTGCATTTCCTATTCCTAAAATTTTCATTATTTATGCTTTCTTGGTTAAAAGTGCTTTTTTTCTCTTAGGATAACAAGTAGTACAAATTTTACAAGATAAACCATAACAATCTCTGGCTTTACAATACTCTCTTCCATAATAAATAATTTGTAGATGTAACTTATTCCAATATTTTTTAGGAAAAAGTCTTTTAAGATCTTCCTCGGTTTGAATCACATTTTTTCCATTTGTTAAGCCCCATCTTTGTGCAAGCCTATGAATATGAGTATCTACAGGAAAAGCTGGAAAACCGAAACCTTGTGACATAACCACACTTGCAGTTTTATGGCCTACACCTGGTAATTCCTCTAGTTGCTCAAATGTAGCTGGGACTTTACTATTATATTTTTCAACTAGGGTTTTAGATAAAAAATAAATACTCTTAGCTTTAATTCTAAATATACCTATTCTTTTAATTAATTTTTCAATTTTTTTTCTTCCAAGTTTTACAAAATGAATAGGTTTATAATACTTAGGATAAATATCTCTTGTAACATTATTTACATTAACATCAGTACATTGAGCAGATAGAAGTACAGAAATTAATAATGTGAATACATTTCTGCTTTCGAGTGGAACTTTGATGTAAGGATATGTTCTATTTAGTATTTTTAATACTATTTTGGCTCTTTTAATTTTATCATTATTTTTTGAACTCATTTAAAGTTCAACATATCTCTCATGGAATAAAGACCTGGTTTTTTCTTTATTAACCATTTGGCAGCTGTTAAAGCGCCTTCAGAATATAGAGCTCTATCGAATGCTTCATGATTTAAAGTTATTATTTCTTTTCCACTAGAAAATTTTACCTCATGTTCTCCAATAATCTCACCTTTTCTTAAGGAGTTAAAATTAATTTTTTTTGCATAAGGAAAAGTTTTTTTATTCAAATATTTTTTACCTATTAATTTATAAAAATTTTTTTTCTTTCCAATAGCTATGCCTTTACCGAGCATCAAAGCAGTGCCAGAAGGATGATCTTTTTTGTGTCTGTGATGTATTTCAAAAACCTTACTTAAGAAATTATTCCCAAGAGATTTTGATGCTATTTCAGTTAAATACATTAATAAGTTTATTCCCAAACTCATATTTCCTGCTTTAAGAATGGGTATTTTTCTAGCATACATTTTTATTAATTTTTCCTCTTTTTTAGAAAATCCAGTCGTTCCAATCACAACTTTTTTTTTTAATTTTGATGCAATTTTTAATACTTCAAAAGTACATTTAGGAACAGTAAAATCTATAATTAAGTTTGCTTTTTTGAAGGCTTCGATGGTATTTAAAGAAGGTTTAATTTTTTGAATTTTCTTATTTATTATTCTATTTTCAGTAAGTGCTACTATTTTAAAATTGCTATCAGATTTTGCAGATTTAATAATCTGCTGACCCATTCTTCCCATACAGCCTGTAATAACTAAATTAATTTTTTTCATTTAAAGATAAGATATGAAACTATCATAACTAACAAAACAATTATAGCCCAAATAGATAAATTTGTTAAAAACTGTTTTAACTTTGAATTAGAACTAAGAAAAGCTGGAAGAACTAATATTAAAACTGCAATTAAGAATATTGCAGGAATTATTTCCTGAAGCCCCATTTTTTAGTTTTTCCAAAAACTTTTTGCTTTTTGAAAGAATTTTTTAATACTTGGGTTTGATTTTTCATTTTCAATTTCTCTAAATTTTTCAAGCAATTCTTTTTGTTCCTTATTTAAAGATACTGGTACTTCAGTATTTACCTGAACATATAGATCGCCACTTCCGCTGCCGCGCATGTATGGCATTCCTTTGCTTTTTAATCTAAATTGTTTTCCACTTTGTGTGCCTGCTGGTATTTTTATTTTAGCTTTTCCACCATCTATTGTAGGTATTTCTATAGATGTTCCTAGAGCTGCATCAGCAATTGAAATTGGGCATTCAAAAAATAAGTTTTCATTGGATCTTTTAAATAAATCATGAGAATAGACATTTATAAACAAATAAAGATCTCCAGTCCCACCACCTCTAGAACCTGCTTCTCCTTTACCAGCAAGCCTTATTCTTGTTCCATCATCTACGCCTTTTGGGATTGTTACTGATAATCTTTTTGATGCTTGTTTTTTTCCTTGTCCATTACAGTTAGTACATGGATTTGTAATCTCTTCACCTGATCCAGAACATTGAGGACAAGTTTGTTGAACTGTAAAAAAACCTTGACTTGACCTTACTTGCCCATGTCCACTGCACATTGAACATGATCCTACATTATGTCCAGGTTTAGAGCCGCTACCTTTGCAGGTCTCACATTTTTCCGATGTAGAAAATTTAATATCTTGTTTTTTTCCACTATAGGCCTCTTCTAAAGTTATAGATAAGTCATATCTTAGATCTGATCCTCTATTGTTTGTTCTTCTACTTCTTCTTCCACCTCCACCGAATCCTTCACCAAAAAAATCTTCAAAAATATCTGAAAAATTACCAGAAAAATCGAAGTTACCAAAGCCACCTCTTGCACCTCCACCATTTTCAAAAGCTGCGTGACCAAAATTATCATAATTTTGTTTACGCTCTGAGTTAGATAAAACATGATATGCTTCAGAGGCTTCTTTAAATTTTTCTTCAGCAGCCTTGTCGCCTTCATTTTTATCTGGATGATATTTTACAGCTAACTTTCTATAGGCTGTTTTAATTTGATCTGCTGAGGAATTTTTATTTACACCCAAGACGTCGTAATAATCTCTTTTAGCCATAACTAATTATAGACAAGAAGTTGTTAGCTTAGGCGCTTTTTTCTTTATTTTCGTCTTTTACTTCTTCAAAGTCTGCATCAACAACATTGTCGTCTTTTTTTCCTTCTTCTTTTTTTTCGTCTTTTGGTGCATCACCTGGCTTAGCACTTTGCTGAGATTTGTATATTGCTTCACCTAATTTCATTGATGCTTGAACTAATTCTTGTGTTTTCTTTTTTATATCTTCAACATCTGTTCCTTTTAAAGAATTTCTTAAATTAGCTGATGCTGTTTCTATTGCTTTTTTGTCAGCATCTGAAACTTTAGCACCATGCTCTTTCAAATTTTTCTCTGTTGAATGTAACAGAGTGTCGGCTTGATTTCTTGAGTCAACAGACTCTCTTTTTTTCTTATCTTCTTCTTTGTTAGACTCTGCATCTTTTACCATTTTATTTATTTCTTCCTCACTTAAACCGCCCGAAGCTTGAATCTGAATCTTTTGTTCTTTGCCAGTTCCTTTATCTTTTGCAGAAACATTAACGATACCATTGGCATCAATATCAAATGTCACTTCTATCTGTGGAACACCTCTTGGAGCAGGTGCTATTCCAACAAGTTCAAAATTTCCTAAGATTTTATTATCAGCTGCCATTTCTCTTTCACCCTGTAAAACTCTGATTGATACAGCAGGCTGATTATCTTCAGCAGTTGAAAACACCTGACTTTTTTTAGTAGGTATTGTTGTATTTTTATCGATCAATTTTGTTGATACTCCACCAAGCGTTTCAATTCCTAGTGAAAGTGGAGTTACATCAAGTAAAAGAACATCTTTAACATCTCCTTGTAAAACTCCAGCTTGAATAGCTGCACCCATTGCTACAACTTCATCTGGATTTACACTTTTATTTGGGTCTTTGCCAAAGAAATTTTTAACTGTTTCTATGACTTTTGGCATTCTTGTCATACCACCAACCATAACAACTTCATTAACATCGTTCGCAGTAAGACCTGCATCTTTTAAAGCTGTTTTACATGGAGCAAGAGTTTTAGTAATCAAATCTTCTACTAGAGCTTCAAGTTTTGCTCTGGTCATTTTTAAGTTAATATGTTTTGGACCTGTTTTATCTGCAGTTATAAAAGGTAAATTTACATCAGTTTGTTCCGCTGAAGATAATTCTATTTTTGCTTTTTCTGCAGCTTCTTTTAATCTTTGAAGGGCAAGTTTATCTGATTTTAAATCAATACCATTATCTTTTTTAAATTCTGCAACTAAATAATCTACGATTGTATTATCAAAATCTTCACCGCCTAAAAAAGTATCTCCATTTGTTGATTTTACTTCAAAAACACCATCACCCAATTCAAGTATAGAGACATCAAAAGTTCCTCCTCCTAAATCGTAAACTGCTATTTTTTTGTTGGACTTTTTATCCAATCCATACGCCAGTGAGGCAGCAGTTGGTTCGTTTATAATTCTTAGTACTTCTAGTCCAGCAATTTTACCAGCATCTTTTGTGGCTTGTCTTTGAGCATCATTAAAGTAGGCAGGTACAGTTATAACTGCTTTTGATACTTCTTGTCCTAAATATTTCTCTGCAGTTTCTTTCATTTTTTGTAAAATAAAAGCTGATATTTGAGATGGTGAATATTTTTTTCCTTTTGCTTCTATCCAGGCGTCACCTTTATCTGAATTTACTATTTTAAATGGTGCCGATTGAATGTCCTTTTTAACAGTTGGATCTTCAAAATTACGTCCAATTAATCTTTTAACAGCAAAAATTGTATTCTCAGGGTTAGTTACTGCTTGTCTTTTAGCTGGTTGACCAATTAATTTTTCGTTTTCTTCTGTAAAAGCTACAACTGAAGGAGTTGTTCTAGCACCTTCAGCATTTTCTAATACTTTTGCTTGTGTTCCTTCCATTATAGCGACACAAGAGTTTGTAGTTCCTAAATCTATTCCTATTACTTTACTCATAATATTTTACTTTCTGATTTCATATAAGTGCTAATTCTTAATGTACAAGTTCAATTAGCAGCTATTTTATATCTTTTTTTTCCTTATTTTCCTCACTTTTTTGATCTTCCTTTTCAGTTTTTCTTGATACTCCAACTAGGGCCGGTCTAAGTAATCTATCTTTCATCATAAAGCCTTTTTGAATCTCCTGAACTATTGTACCTGGTTCTTTATGATCATTTTCAATTTCCATCATTGCTTGATGAAGGTTAGGGTCAAGTTTTTTACCAATTGACTCTATAGCTGTAATTCCGTTTTTGGATAAGGTTGAAACCATATCTTTATTTATAATTTCAAAATGTTCTAAAGTTTTTTTTAAAGCATCTGAGTCCTTTAAATCCACATCATTTTTAAGAATTTGTTTTGATCTTTCTAAGTTATCAATTAAATTTAATGTTTCTTTTGCAAAAGAAAAACCACCATAACTAAATGCATCATCTCTTTCTTTTTCGAATCTTCTTCGTTGATTTTCCATTTCTGCAAGAGTTCTCGTAAGTTTATCTTCTAGTTCTTTTATTTTTTCCTCTGGAGAAATACTTTTTTTTTTCTCATTTTTTTTAGACTCATCTTGTTTGATTTCTTCATCTTTTTTTTGCTCGTTAGACACAAAATTTGTATTTTCTGAGTTTTGATCTTTATTATCGATGTTTTCGTCTTTTTCCATTAATACTTATATGGTATGAAATTAAATAATTGCTAGATGCTAAATAAAAAAATTACAAAATTAATAGTAGGAACAAATAATAAAGGAAAATTAAGGGAAATAAGAGATTTATTGCCAAAAAAACTTAAGATTTATTCTCCTTCCGATTTCAATATTAAAAGTCCAGTGGAAAACGGCAAAACTTTTAAGGAGAACTCACTTATTAAGGCTAAATATTTTTCAAAAAAAGCTAAAATGATTTGCTTATCAGACGACTCTGGTTTGGAAATTGATTTTTTAAATGGTCGTCCAGGTATTTATTCAGCTAGATGGAGTGGAAAAAAAGGTAATTTTACTAAAGCAATGAATAAAATTTTTAAAGAGTTAAATAAAAAATCTAAAAATTGGAAACAAAAAAAAATTAAAGCAAGGTTTATCTGTGCTTTAACTATTTATGAAACTAATAAGAGAATAATAAGTTCAATTGGTAAAATTGAAGGATCAATTTCAAACTCAATGAAAGGAAAAAATGGATTTGGTTATGATCCTATTTTTATACCAAAAGGAAAAAAAATTACTTTTGGTGAAATGAAACCTTCTCAAAAACATAAAATTGATCATAGATTTAAAGCATTTAAAAAAATTAAAAAATTTTTTTAAAAGAGTTATCTTCAACTTTATAAAAATTTAGAATATGATTTATTTTATTGTTTTTAATTTCAAAAATACCAACTTTTCCTTTAAATAATGTTTTTTTAGTAAAAATTTTTTCATTTATAATTAAGTCATTTTGCAATATTAAGTAATATACAAGTCCAACCAAATCAAAACTCAAAAAAGATAATTGATTAGGTAACTTATTAAATTTTGCATAATATTCTTTTGAAAATTCTTCGTAGTTTTTTTTATTAATTGAAGGAAAATAAAGTGGTTGCGAACTACTTTCACTTAGCAAAGATTCGTCGAACCATTGATTAAGCGTTATGAAGTATTTTTTTTTTGGTGATATATCGGTATATAATAAGGATGTTGTAACACTCTTTAAACTTTCATCAAAATCTGCAATTATAATAGAGTCAAAATTTACACTACCAAGTGTGTCTCTTTTTTTTAATTTCTCTATTAATCTTTCATTTTTACTTTCATCCAATTTTTCTAGTCTTAATATTTCATCTTCAAGATTTTGTTTTCTAATCTTATATCTAGTGATCTTTTCTATTTGTTTTGTTAGTTTTGTTGGATCAGTATTATAAATATGATTTTTTATTATCTTAATTTTTGAATTTGAAATTGCTCTAGTAATTTCTTTTTTATAATCAACATCTGGTGTTAAAAAAATAGTTTTTTTTATTTCATTTGATTCTAAAAATTTTTTAATCGCTTTAATTTGAGATGTAGAGTTTATTCCTGCATTAACAATATTTTTTGAAGAATTATTACTTTTATTTGTTAACGATAAAAAAATCATATTGCTTAACTCATTAAGGTAAATTTGATTTTTATTAAAGACAGGACCAATTACAATTTTAATACCTAAAGTTTCTAATTCTTTTGCAGCCTTTAAAGTTTTTTCAGGGCTAGATTCAGTATCTTTAGGAACAATTTCAATCGCTAAATTATTAATTTTATTAACAGCTAGTTGAGTAGATTTAATTATAGATTTACCAATTTCTGAGTCTTGACCTGTTATTGGTACGAGTAATCCTATTTTAATTTTTTCATTAGCATAGATTTTCTGTGCTGAAATTAGAAAAGGTAAAGTTAGAAGTAATATAATTTTGATAATTTTCTTCATTTTAATGTTATTATTATAACTATTATATTGTTATGATTCTACATTCTGAAAATAATAATAGTAAAGTTAAAAGTGGTTTATATATCATCGCTACTCCTATTGGGAATTTAGATGATATTACATTAAGAGCTATAAAAGTACTAAAAAAATCAGACTATATATTGTGTGAAGATACTCGCACATCAAAAAAATTGTTAGATAGATTTGAAATTAATTCAAAACTAATTTCAAATCACAAGTTTAATGAAAAAAGAAATACATTAAAGATAATAGAAATTTTGAAATCTGATAAAGTTGTTTCATTAATTTCGGACGCTGGCACCCCTACAATTTCTGATCCTGGGGCAATACTAGTAAATCAGTGTGTAGAAAATGATATAAATATTTTCCCAATATCTGGGCCATCTGCAGTTACAACAGCTTTATCAATAAGTGGTTTTAATGAAAAGTATTTTTTTTATGGTTTTTTTCCAGAAAAAAAAAATCAATTAAAGAATGATTTTGAAAGATTATCAAATCTAGACTGTTGCATTGTTTTTTTTATATCTCCACATAAATTTAATAAATCTGTTGAAAAAATTAAATATTATTTTTCAGATAGAAAAATTTTGGTATGTAGAGAAATGACTAAGTTTTTTGAAGAATATATTAGAATGGATGTTAAAAGCCTAAAGCCATTTAAATCAGATCCAAAAGGAGAATTGACAATTGTTATTTCAGAAAGATTAAAAGATAAAAAAACTTCGAATATTTTGAGCGATTCTGATAAAAGTAATGTTAAAAAATTGATTAAAAAATTAAGTATAAGAGACATTACTGATTTAATTAGTCAAAATTCTAATGTATCTAAAAATGAAATTTATGAATATTGTCTTAAATTAAAAAATGAAAAATAGAATTATTTTAATTTTCTTAATTTTTTTATTATTTTCGTCCTGTGCTGGCATAAGTTCTAAAGGTGTCTTTGGAACTGGTGTAAGTGTTGCATTAGACCCAAGATCTCTAGGTACTCAAATAGATGATTCTGTTATGCAAAAAAATGTGGCAGCAAGATTAGCACTTAGAGATAAAAGTCATATAATTGGAGTAAAAATAAAAGTTTTAGATGGAAGAATTTTTCTTACTGGTAAAGTAGATGATCCAGAGGAAAAACTTCAAATTACCAAGTTAGCCTGGGAAACTAAGGGTGTCAGGTCTGTTAGAAATGATATTAGAATTAAAGAAGATTTTAATTTTAAACAATCTGCCAAAGATTTATTGATAACTTCTCAATTACGCACAGCATTAATATTAAATAAAGAGATAAAATCATCTAATTATCAAATAGACACATATAAGAAAAAAATATTTATTTATGGAATATCTATTACTAAAGAAGAAAGAAAAGAAGTAATTAGTGAAGCTAAAGAAATACTTGATGTAAAAGATGTTATAGCAAGTATATTTTTAGTTGAGGATTTAAGAATTCAAAAAGATTAATTTTTTTTATAATCTATTACATCTGCTGAATATGCTGCGACTGATGCTAGATTGATTATTTCTGAAGTAGAAGATCTTAAAGGTGCTATTTCAATAGGTTGACCTAATCCAATCAAAAGAGGGCCTATAACTTTTGTTTCACCTAAGGTTTTCATTAATTTATAAGAAATTGCAGCACTGTGTTGTCCTGGCATAATTAATATGTTTGCATTACCTACAATTTTTGAGAAAGGATAAAGTTCTTGGTATTCTTCATTAAGTGCTACATCAGGCTGCATGTCACCATCAAATTCAAAATTTACTTTTCTATTTTTTAGAATTTCAACAGCTTTTTTTATGTGTTTAGTTCTACTTGTAAGTGGTTGACCAAATGTTGAATGTGAAACAAAAGCAACTTTAGGAGTAAATCCAAAGAGTTTTGCTACTCTTGATGAAGAAATAGCAATTTCAGCAAGTTGTTCTGAGCTAGGATATTCATTTACACTTGTATCTCCAATAAATATAGTTTTACCTTTATAAACAACTAAATTTAAACCAAACATTATTTCACCTGGTCTTGCTTCGACGACTTGTTTAATTTTATCAAGTGAAGCCCCAAATCTTCTAGTATTTCCAGTAACAGCACCGTCAGCATCTCCACACGCTACCATGCATGATGCCCAAATAACGCGATCATTTCTCACGAGTCTATCACAATCTCTTTCCAAAAGTCCTTGTTCTCTCTGCATTTTTTCAAATAAGTAATTCACATATTTTTTTCTTTTTTCAGCATCCGTAGAGTTTACTATCTCGATCCCAAAATGATCATCATAACCAATCTTTTTTAATTGATCTTTAATTTTTTCTTTTTTACCTACTAATATAGGAGTGCCTAATTTAGAGTTTTTAAAAGCAATAGCAGCCTTTAATGTATTTTCATCTTCACCATCAGCAAAAACAATTTTTTTCTGATTCTTTTTAATATAAGAGTTAATTCCCTGCATAATTGTGAGAGACGGGTTTAGCCTTTGTTTAAGTTGTTCTTTGTAAAGTTCAAAGTCATCAATGTTTTTTCTTGCCACACCTGTTTCCATTGCAGCTTGTGCTACAGCCGCTGGAATTATACTTATTAATCTTGGGTCAAAAGTTGATGGTATGATATAATTTTTTCCATAGTGAGGTCTATCTCCTCCCATAGCTGAAACTACTTCATCAGGAACATCTTCTCTTGTAAGTTTTGCTATAGCATTCGCAGCAGCAATTTTCATTTCTTCATTAATTGTTTTTGCTCTTACATCTAAAGCTCCTCTAAAAACATAGGGAAAACCAATTAAATTATTTACTTGATTAGGGTAGTCTGATCTTCCAGTTGCGATAATTGCATCATCTCTAACTTCTTGAACGTCCTCTGGTGTAATTTCAGGGTCAGGGTTTGCACAAGCAAAAATTATTGGATTCTTTGCCATTTTCTTTACCATATTTTTTGTAAGAATACCTTTTGCAGATAGGCCCAAAAATACATCGGCATTGTTAATTGCTTGATCTAAAGTTCTAAATTTGGTCTCAATAGCGTGAGATGATTTCCATTGATTTAAATCTTTTCGTCCACGGTATAAAACACCAGACCTATCAATCATGATTATATTCTTTTGTGGAACTCCAATACTCTTAAATAAGTTGGCACAGGACATTGCTGATGCTCCAGCCCCATTCAAAACAATTTTAATTTTGTTAATTGATTTACCTGATATGTCTAAGGCATTAATCAATGCAGCTGATGTAATTATTGCCGTTCCGTGTTGATCGTCATGAAAGACTGGAATATCCAAAACTTCTTTTAATTTATCTTCTATAACGAAACAATCAGGAGCAGCTATATCTTCTAAATTTATCCCACCAAAAGAGCAGGCAATATTTTTTATAGTGTTAATAATTTCATTAGCATCTTTTGAATCTATTTCAATATCAATAGAGTCTATATCTGCAAATCTTTTAAATAAAATTGCTTTTCCTTCCATTACTGGTTTTGAAGCAAGCGCTCCCAAATTTCCCATTCCCAGTATTGCAGATCCATTACTTACCACTGCAACTAAATTTCCTTTTGAGGTATAGTCAAAGGCCGAATCTGGATTTTCTGAAATTGCTTTGACAGGAGCTGCTACACCAGGAGAATAAGCTAATGCCAGATCTCGTTTCGTAGTCATTGGTTTGGATGAATTAATCTCTATTTTTCCTGGTTTACCCTTAATATGGAAATCTAAGGCTTCCTTATCTGTATAATGATTTGTTTTAGTTTTTTTCATTTATGTTAATTAGATATACAATTGGAGCTAAATTAAGACTAATATGATTTATGAACATAATTAAGTCAACAGGCACATTTAGTTTTTTTACAATAATAAGTAGATTGCTTGGCTATTTAAGAGATATTTTGATTGCCATATTTCTCGGAGCTGGTCCTCTTGCAGATGCTTTTTTTGTTGCATTTAGAATTCCTAATACCTTTAGAAGACTATTTTCAGAGGGAACATTTAATGCTGCATTTATTCCAAGTTATTCATCTTTAACAAATAAAAAAAAAGCTGCAAATTTTGCTAATAATATTTTTAGTTTACTTATTATAGGTTTACTTTTTTTCATTATATTAATTGAAATATTGGCACCATTATTTGTATTTTTAATTGCTCCAGGATTTGAGGGCGATTATGAAAAGATGCAATTAGCTATAAATTTAACAAGATTAACTATACCTTTTTTATTATTTATAAGTTTAGCATCTTTTTTTTCAGCAATTTTGAATTCCTATAACAAATTTGCAATTGCTTCTGCAGCACCAATTATTTTAAATATATTATTAATTGGAGTTTTGCTTTTTGGAAAAATTTTGAATGATGAGTTAGTTTATTATTTATCTTTCGCAGTTACATTATCAGGAGTATCTCAATTAATATTTTTATATTTTTTTGTTAAAAAACATTATTCACCCCAATTTACAATTATTATAGATATGAATAAAAAAGTTAAAACTTTTTTTAAAAAATTATTGCCTAGCATATTTTCATCTGGTGTTACTCAAATAAATATTTTAGTAGGGACGATTATTGCATCCTTTCAAGCTAGTGCTGTATCTTATCTTTACTATGCAGATAGAGTTTACCAAATAAATCTTGCAATAGCTGGAATTGCAATCGGTACTGTAATACTTCCTCAACTTTCAAAGCATGTACAAAATAAAAAGTTAAAAAAAATAGACTTGATCCAAAATAAAGCTTTAGAATTAAGTTTATTTTTAAGCATTCCAGCGGCCATAGCTTTATTGATAGCCTCAGAAGAAATTATTTCTTCTTTATTTGGCTACGGTTCATTTGATGAAGAAAGTGTTAAAAATTCAGCGAAAGCATTATTTTATTTTGGATTAGGTTTACCGGCATTTTCTTTAATAAAAGTTTTTTCAGCTTTCTTTTTTGCAAGACATAACACCAAAATTCCTTTTTATATATCTCTGATTTCAGTTTTACTGAATATTCTAATTAGTATTACTTTTTTTAGAGAAATTGGATTTTTAATTATACCCATAGCAACCACGATATCTTCATGGTTTAATGCAATCTTTTTATTTCTTGTATTAAAAAATAGGAAATTATTTAGTTTTAATTTAATTTTTATAAGTAGATTTTTTAAAATATTAATTTCTTCAGCATTAATGGGAATATTTTTCTATTATTTGATTAATTCTTTTAATGATAAATTTTTATTTGAGCAAGTTTTAAAATCAATTTATCTCATAGGCTCAGTAATATTAGGGATGACGTTCTATATTTTTGTATCAATTTTTATCAAAGCTTTTAATATTAGTGATATAAGTTTAAAATACTAATTATGAGTAAAAAAATTTTTTCAGGAGTTCAGCCTACCGGAAATCTCCATTTAGGAAATTATTTAGGAGCTATTAAAAATTTTGTTGAGTTGAATAATCATAAAGATAATAAATGTATTTTTTGTGTTGTAGATTTACACGCCATAACAGTTAAGCAAGATCCAAAAGAGCTTAAACAGAATATAAGAGAGACTGCAGCTACATTTATTGCTAGTGGAATTGATCCAAACAAAAGTATTATTTTTAATCAATCGACGGTTTCTGCCCATGCTGAAGCAGCATGGATTTTGAGTTGTGTTTCAAAAATTGGTTGGCTAAATAGAATGACACAATTTAAAGAAAAAGCTGGAAAGGACAAAGAAAAGGCAAGCATAGGTCTTTATTCTTATCCCGTTTTAATGGCTGCAGATATACTTTTATATGACTCAACACATGTTCCTGTAGGCGATGATCAAAAACAACATCTAGAACTTTGTAGAGATATTGCTCAAAAATTTAATAATGATTTTAATGCTGCAAATTTTTTTAAAGTGCCAGAACCATTAATACAAAATAAATTTTCAAGAATTATGAGTCTTAAGGATGGAACAAAAAAAATGAGTAAATCAGATCCCTCAGATTTAAGTAGAATCAACCTTACTGATAAAAAAGACGAAATCATTAATAAAATAAAAAAAGCTAAAACTGATAATCAATTGATGCCAGAAAGTGATAAGAATTTAGATAAAAGACCTGAGATAGAGAACTTATTAGGTATTTATTCAAGTTTAAAAAATCAAAATTTAGAAAAATCTATAACTGAATTTGAAAGAAAAAATTTTTCAGAATTTAAGGAAAAATTATCAGATGTAATTGTTGATAAAATTGAACCTATTTCATTGGAGATAAAAAAATTATTGAATGATAAAAACTATTTAGACAAAATTTTGTTAGATGGTTCTAATAAAGCGAGTAAAATAGCTTCTAAAAAAATTAATGAAATACGTCAATTAGTAGGTTTTTAATAGATAATTTTAATAGTTTAAATTTTCTTATTTATTATTATATATAGAAGTATGTTCATTCAAACTGAAGCTACGCCCAACCCAAATTCTCTCAAGTTTTTACCTGGTAGATCTGTTTCCAATAACGGTTCTTTTGAAGTAACTAAAAAAGAAGATACAAATAATGAATTATTACAAAACATTCTATCTATTGATGGGGTAACTGGAATATTTTTAGGAGCAGATTTTTTGTCTGTAAATAAGAAAAAAGAAATAAACTGGGAAGATGTAAAACATATAATTATTTCATTGATTAATGATTTTTACTCAACTGGAAAAGAATTCATAGTTGTGAATGAAGTGAATGAGGAAAAAAATGTTGAACATAATGAAATAGAAAAAAAAATTATTAATATTCTAGAAACTAAGATTAGACCTGCTGTTGCTAAAGATGGAGGCGATATCAAATTTAAAGAATTTAAAAAAGGCATTGTTAAAGTAGAATTACAGGGTAGTTGTTCAGGTTGCCCAAGTTCAACTATGACACTTAAACAAGGTGTTGAAAACCTTTTGCGTCATTATTTACCAGAGGTGAAACAGGTTGAAGCACTATAAATGATTAAAAATAAAATATCATTATCAAAAGTAAACAAATTTTTTTTAAAAAATAAAATATCAATAAATGATGTTCAAAAATTTTTAAAAGAAAAAGGTTTTTCTATTAAGAAACAAAATAAAAAAATTGACGATCATAATATTTATGTAGTATCAAAAACTTTTTTAGTTGGCTTGATAGTAATTTCATTATTCTCAGTTTCTCCAATAATTATTAATTTTACTAAACAAAAAATGATTTATTCGAAGGATTATGCAAATAATTCTAAAAATAATTTAACAAAAGTTTTAGAAAATCAGGACACTAAATTAGATAATGATTTAAATGAAAAATATTTATTTGATGACATATTTGAATTTGATGAGATGCCATCAGATACAGTTAGATTAAGTGCAGTAACTATCCAAGAGTTGTTTAAGTCAACAGACTATAATTTAAAAGATATAAGAAAAAATAAATTGGTTAAACCAATTTCATTAACATTACTGCCTAATGAAATAAAAAAAATAGAAAATTCCCAAAAACGAAAAGATTTATTTATTCAAATTATTTTACCTCTAATAATTAAGGAAAATAATTATATAAAATCTGATCGAATGAAACTTTTTCGAATTTTGAATAAAAGCAAAAACACTAAGGTAGAAAAAAAATGGTTAGCAACAAAGTTTAAACAATATGGAGTGGTAAATAACGATTTATCAACTTTAAAAATTAGAATGGATGAAGTTCCTATTTCTATGACTATTGCTCAAGCAGCAAAAGAAACTGGTTGGGGTACATCAAGATTTGCTCAAGAGGGAAATGCTTTGTTTGGTCAATGGACTTGGTCTGGTAAAGGACTTAGACCAAAAGGTGCAGATAGTGACAGCACACACAAAGTTATGAAATTTAGAGTCCTACAAGCATCTGTTAAAGCCTATCAAAGAAATTTAAATACTCACTCTTCTTACAAAGCTTTTAGAAGTGCGAGAGCTGAGTTGAGAGATGAGGGTAAAAAGCTAGATAGTTTAATTCTCTCTAACTATTTGGATAAATATGCAGAAACTGGCAAAGAGTATGTTAAAATATTACAAAAAATAATTAAGCAAAATAATTTAACAGATTTTGATGATGCTAAGTTATTACCTTCAAGTATAGAATTGGAGAGCTTAATTTAATTTTCTTTAACAATAAATTGAACTCCAAACCATCTCCATTTTCCATTATCGTTTAAAGAACAATTTATTCTGCCGCGCCTTGGTAAAAAAGATTCTCTAAAATTGATTGTTAAAATTTTATTATTAATTTTTGTTTTAGATTTTTCCCATTTTCCACCTTCATTTGAATAACAAGTAATATTATTTATATTATTTTGAGTTTCAAAAAATTTGACTTTAAATTTTGGTGGATTATTTTTTTTATCTATTTTTTTTTCTTCTGGTTCTAATTTTTTATATTCTAGTGGTGCGTAATAAATAATTGATTTAAATCTTTCTAATTTTCCGTATTTTTCGTTAATAGGAAATCTTGGAAGCTCATAATTGTCTTTATTTACGTCAATAACACCTGAATGTTGTCCAAATGAAAGATCAAAATTTTTTGAAATATAATCTTTCATCTCTTTTGAATATTCTCCAAATGGATAAGAATATATTGATGGAATATATCCAATTTTTTTTAAGAATATTTTACTAGCTTTTTCTGTATCATTTATAAATTCTTCAATTGATTTGTCGATTAAATAATCATGAGTATGGGAATGATGACCTATTAGAACAAAATCTTCTTTTTCAATTTCTTTAATCTGATCCCAAGTCATATAGCCGTTTTTACCTACAGGTTCAGTAGAAATAAATATGATAAAAGGTATTTTGTTTTTTTTAAGGTAAGGCCATGCTTCTTCATAAAATGACTTAAAACCATCATCAATAGTTATTAAAATTTTTTTTTGTTTTTTTGGAATATTAAATTTTTTTTTAATATTTTTTGGATTGAAGAAATCATATTTAGAACTTCTAATAATATTTATATGTTCTTTAAAAATATCCATTTGAATATTAGTAGATGGATACTTTGACTCATTAAAACGATGGTACATTATTGATAAAATACCTTCATCTTTTAAGTAACGTTTGATATTATTATTTTCAGAATAAGAAAAAGTTGGAAAAAATGAGATCAAAATGAACAAGCTAGTTATAGATGCTGCAAATGAAAATATTTTTTTAGTGATCATTAGTAATGGCAATATTTATAATGTTAGACATGAGAATAGTAAAACTAATTATGAAAAATTGATAGTTTTGATCAATGACTTTCTAAATTCTAAAAATCTTAGGATGAATGATATTTCCTCATTATATGTAAATAGAGGCCCAGGTAGTTTTGCTGGGATTAGAAACTCCCTTTCTATTGTTAAAGCAATACATTTATCTAAGAAAATTGACTATTATTGTTATAGTTTGCAAGATTTTAGCAATGAAAGAAGCATAAAACATGAAAATATTCCCAATCTATGCGATAAATTTAAAGTTAAAAAAAATTTGATTAATCCTATTTATATAAGTTAAAATTAAGTATGTCAGATACAATCGAACAAAAGTGTTTATCAAAAGGCGTTAAACTTACTGAGCAAAGAAAAATAATAGCTAAAGTCATGTCTGAGTCCTCAGATCACCCTAATGTTGATGAGTTATATAACAGAGTTTCAAAAATTGATGCAAAAATAAGTATTGCAACAGTATACAGAACAGTAAAACTGTTTGAAGAAAGTGGTATTCTCACTAAACATGAGTTTAAAGGTGGTAAGGCAAGATATGAAGAATTAAACGAAGGGCATCATGATCATTTAATTGATGTTAAAACAGGAGAAATAATAGAATTTGTAGATGAAGAAATAGAAAGACTTCAAAAAAAAGTAGCTGAAAAATACGGTTATACTCTTGTAGATCATAAGTTAGAATTATATGGGGTAAAGAAAAAACCTCAATAAATGAATCAAAAAATTTTCATTAAAACTTTTGGATGTCAAATGAATGAATATGACTCTAATCGTATTTATGATTCTGTAAAGAAAATTGGTTTTAATAAAACAAGTAATTATGAAGATGCTAATTGTTTTCTTTTAAATACTTGCCACATAAGAGATAAAGCTAAAGAAAAAGTTTATCACGAAATAGGAAGAGTCAAAAAGTTTTTTAGATCAAAAAAAAAACCTTTGATTATAGTTACAGGCTGTGTTGCTCAAGCCGAAAATGAAGAAATGATAAAAAGAGAACCTTTTATAGATTTAGTCATTGGTCCTCAGTCTTACCATAAAATTAATAACACAATATTGAATCATATAAGAAAAAAGAAAAAAATAGAAGAAACAGAATTTGATGCAGTTTCTAAATTTAAATATTTAAGTAAAATTAATAATGATACAAAAAAAGTTTCTTCATTCTTAACTATTCAAGAAGGATGTGATAAATTCTGTCATTTTTGTGTTGTTCCGTACACAAGAGGGCCTGAATATTCAAGACCATTCAAACAGATTTTAAATGAAGCTAAATATTTAATTGATAATGGTGTTAAAGAAATAATTCTATTAGGCCAAAATGTAAATGCTTATAACAATGAAGGTTTAAGATTGTCAGATTTAATTTTAGAAATTGAAAAATTTTCAGGAGTTGAAAGAATTAGATATACAACTTCACACCCAAAAGATATGACAGATGATTTAATAGAAGTTTATAAATATTCAAAAAAATTAATGCCGTTAGTTCATTTACCAGTTCAAAGTGGATCAGATAAAATCTTAGACCGTATGAATAGAAAGCATAGTATTAAAGAATATTTAAATACATTTGATAGACTAATGAATATTAACTCAAATATAAAGTTTTCTAGTGATTTTATTATTGGATATCCAGGCGAAGAAAAACAAGATTTTGAAAATACATTGAAACTTATCAAAAGAGTGAAGTTTATTAATTCGTATTCATTTATTTTTAGTCCGAGACCAGGAACTGTAGCTGCAGATTTAAAATTAATAGAAAAAAAAATTTCCATGGAAAGATTAGAAAAAATTCAAAATTTATTATTTGAAAATCAAACAAATACAAACAAATCTTTAGAAAACAATATTGTTAAAGTATTGGTAGAAAATCTTACCGACAATAAAAAACAAGTTTTTGGAAGATCTGAGTATATGACTTCAGTAATTTTTGATGGCAAAAAAGAGGATATTGGAAAAATTATACCAGTAAGAATTAAACAAAGTAATAGAACCTCTTTATTTGGTGAGGCAACTATTAACTCCAATAAAAGGGTAGCATAAAATTGAGTAGCTTAAGTAAAAAAAATTTAGATCCATCATTAAAGTTTGTTTACTCAGATAATAACTCATTAAGTGTTATATTTCATGATAATGATTTATTAATGGGTGTAGTTGGTGAGTTTAATGAAAACTTAAAAGAGTTAGAGAAACTAACTAATACAAATTTGTATTCTAGAGGTAATTCCATTTTGATAAAATCTACTTTAGAAAAAAATGAAATAACAAAAAATGCTATTCAATTTTTAGTGAATCAATTTATTAATAATGGTAGTATAGAAAAAAAAGATATAATCTCTTCAGTAGACAAATTTATGATACATGAAAAAGTTAAAAATAATAATATAACAGATATAATTAAGACTCCGAAAAAATCTATAATTCCTAGATCTGAAAGACAAAAAAATTATGTTAGAGCATTAAGGCAAAATGACATTGTAATATCCGCAGGACCAGCTGGTACTGGAAAAACATTTTTGGCTGTTGCAGTTGGTCTTACAATGTTACTTGAAAAAAAAATTGAAAGAATAATTTTATCTAGACCAGCAGTTGAGGCTGGTGAAAGATTAGGTTTTTTGCCAGGAGACATGAAAGAAAAAGTCGATCCTTATTTAAGACCATTGTATGACTCCCTTTACGATTTATTTGATTTTGAAAAAATACAAAGAATGATTGAGATTGGTGATATTGAAATTGCTCCATTAGCCTT
>CEUZ01002313.1_pt1 | contig 39978 bp, 45 predicted proteins | sample 361511 | NCBI WGS metagenome assembly CEUZ01 (sample SAMEA2622822, study PRJEB7988) | marine metagenome | biome: marine biome (ENVO:00000447); feature: surface water layer (ENVO:00002042); material: "saline water (ENVO:00002010), including plankton (ENVO:xxxxxxxx)" | depth 5 m | reverse complement strand
ATAGAAAGACCAGAGTGTTTAAATAAAAAATTTTTAGATCCAATAAAAATTTGAACCCCTTTTGCTTTTGCTGCATTTTCTAATATTTCAATGAAGGTAGTTTTGTTTTCAATTTCATCAAATAGTTGTCTGATTTGATCTAGGTCTTTTGATATTATTTCATCTTTTAGCAACTTTGATTGTCCGTGTAAGAAAATATAAGGATTGTTTAATTTTGGCTCTATTTCAACTATTCCTTTTTTTACAAGTTTTCTTGAAATTTCTTCAAGATTCGATTTGGATTTGGTAATTTCAGTTTCAACAAGTCTTTTAATTTCAGCAATGTTTTTATTTCTAAACTTATCATCAAGATAGTTTGATACTTGCAATAATTGTGAGCTAGTAAACTTCCCACTATCATCGATTATTCTGTTTTCAATTTCTCCATTTTCATATGCCAAAATTGACATAATTTGTTTTGAGTTTATTCTTATAAATTCAAGATGTTTAATATTTTTTTGGTACTTTGGCGCTATTACGATCCCTGCATAGTTAGAAAGCCCAGAGATTGCCCGAGAGGCCTCATCTAATACTTGTTGGTAAGACTTGCTTTTTGAAGAGCCTAATTGTTCAATATTTTCTTTTTCTGATTTAGAAATTCTTCCAAACTCTAACAATCCATCAACAAAAAAGCGCATCCCTTTTTCTGTTGGCACCCTTCCTGCCGATGTATGTGGTGAAAATAATAGACCCTCTTTTTGTAGATTGGACAATACAGTTCTAACAGATGCTGATGAGATATCTAAACCAGCCCTTTTTAAAACAGTTTCAGATCCAGATGGAGACCCTGTCTCTAGATAACTCTCAACAACGCTTTTAAAGATTTGTTTCGTTCTTTCGCTAAGCTCTGAATACAAATTATTTTTCATAGGCAATATATTGGTGCAATGTTTTTAAAATTCAATTAATAGATACTTATTATGAGAAAAGATAGAGCGTTTGACGAATTAAGGGAAATTGCTTTTGAAACTAATACGAATATCCATGCTGAGGGATCTTGTTTGGTAAAGTTTGGCAATACCCATGTAATATGTACTGCGTCTATTGATGAAAAAACTCCTCCTTGGTTGAGGGGGTCTGGTAAAGGCTGGGTAACTGCTGAGTATGGGATGCTTCCTCGATCAACAAACACCAGAATAGACAGAGAGTCAGCAAAAGGTAAACAGAGTGGGCGAACACAAGAAATTCAGAGATTGATTGGAAGAAGTCTCAGATCAGTTGTTAATTTAAATAATCTTGGTGAAAGACAAGTAAAGATTGATTGTGATGTAATACAGGCAGATGGGGGTACTAGAACAGCTTCTATAAGCGGAGGTTTTGTTGCATTGTATTTGGCTATTGATAAACTTAAAAAAAGCTTCAACATAGAAAAGCCAATTATTAAAAACTTCGTTGCAGCTATATCAGCAGGCATTATAGATAATAAGGCGCGCGTTGACTTGGATTATGCTGAGGACTCTGCTGCTGAGGTTGATGCAAATTTTGTAATTTGTGACAATGGAAAAATTTCTGAAATTCAGGCAACGGGTGAAGAGTATTTCTTTAGTGAAAAGCAATATCAAGAAATGTTTGGGCTTGCAAAAATTGCTATTGAAAAAATTATAATAAACCAAAAAAACTCTCTTAATCTAAATTGAAAAATTTATTATTTTTTTCTCACAACAACAAAAAAGTATCAGAGGTAAAGAGGATTTTGAATAGAGAAGATATTAAAATTTCTAATTTAAATTCTTATAACAAAATAAAAGAACCTATTGAAAGTGGTAAAAGCTTTGCTGAAAACGCAAAAATTAAATCATCTTGTGGTCTAAAAAAGTTTCATGTTCCGTGTTTTGCTGATGACTCAGGGATTTGTATTGAGGCGCTAAATAATAAACCTGGCATAAAATCAAAAAGATTTTTAGAGAGGTTTAAAACTTATAATCTTGCTTTTAAGCATATTATTTCAACTGTGATTTATAAAAAAAATGATAAGGCTTTTTTTGAAACAGCCATTTGTCTAAGTATAAAAAAAAATCACCATATTGTGTTTGAAGGAAGAATTAATGGAAGAATATCAACAAAACCCAAAGGCAAAAATGGATTTGGATATGATCCAATTTTTATTCCAGATGGTTATAAAAAAACATTTGCAGAAATGAGTTCTAGAGAAAAAAGCACAATTAGTCATAGATTGATTGCGCTCAGAAAAATGGAGTCTTTTTTGTTTAATTAATTTGAAGTGCTTGACCTTTAAATATTTGAAGAATTCCTAACTCTCTCTCAATTAAGTTGTCTTTAAAATGAAAATTTCCATCCACTCCATCAAAAATCAAGTTTTTATTATCAACAAGATTGTAAAAATCTTTTATGTTATAGTTGTTGTTTATTAAGTAAGCAAAAAGTCCGACTAAGTCATAGGGGAGTGTTGAAATTCTCAATAGTTCCTCACCATAAAAAGTGGCATATTCACTAACAAGGCTCTCTCTTTTTTTATATTCAACTCCTGGAAAAATTGCATTCTGCAAGGATGGTTCATTAAAGAAGATTTCATCATCCCATGCCCCTGTTCCAATAAATCTAACTATGTTGGGATCAATATCATAATATGCTAGCAAAGGCGCAACTTGCAATAACCTGATTCCATAATCAGCTATTAAAACATGTGTAAAATCATAATTATTTGTGGTGGTAAATCTCTCGAGTTTCCTTAACCTTTGTTTTGATTTTTTATCTTTTTTGAGAGCAAGAAGTTTTTTTTGTCTATTGAGTTCAAGTTTTCTTAACTCATATTTACCAAGTTCTTTAATTGCACTTCTAATATTTTCTAGGTTTTCTTTGTATGAAGCCCTATTAACAATAACAGAATTGCTGTTTTCAGAAACAGCATCTACCGTTTCGTTTATATTATAACCGTATGAGTTTTCAGGATAAATAACAGCGACTTTTGAGTTGTCAGGCAAATATTCAAATATCGTTTTGATTTCATTGTGAGGAAAAAAATTTATTAAAAAAACACAATCACTTGCTAATGATCTGTTTGCTGAAAAAGAAAAGAAGAGTACTCCACTATTACAAAATTTATTTAAACCTGAGGTATTTTCTGATCTTAATGGTCCAAAAAAAACTGTGCCAGGTTCAAGATTTTCTTTTACATACTCAATGAGATCTAAATTATTATCATATACATGAATATTAAAACTAATATCTTTGATCTTTCTTTTATAAACCGCCAATTCAATTATGTTCAAAAATTGGTTAACAATTTTTTGATCATCTTTTTTTGATATTAAAACTTTAATATTCTTGGAAAGATTTTTGTTAAGATTTTTATATTGTTTAACTTCAATAATTTGATTTGTCTCTTTGCCAGGTTCTGCGCTTTGTCCACTTATTGGGTCTGAAGTATCTTCAAAAGGGCTGCTTTCAATAATTTCTTTTTTGCTCAGGTCTTTGGTGTTATTTACTGGAGCACAAGAAAATAAAAATATAAAAAGAAAAAAAATGGAAAGAATGCTTAGTGGTTTATACATTGTTGCAACACCTATAGGAAATATGGGGGACATAAGCAACAGAGCAATAGATACACTTAAAAATGTAGAATTGATTATTTGTGAAAACCCTAATCATTCAAGAAAACTAATGTCTAAATTAGGCATTAAAAAGGAATTGGTGTCATTGCATGATTACAACGAAGAAGAGATAATAAGAAATTACATAGAAAAAATAAAAAAAAGCCCTGTAGGTTTAATTTCAGACTCTGGATCACCTTTGGTTTCTGACCCAGGTTACAAACTTTTACGTGAATGCATTAATGAAAATATTTTTATTACTACTGTTCCCGGTGCTTCATCAATTATTGCAGCACTTCAAATGTCAGGAATTCCAATTAATAATTTTATTTTTATTGGATTTACTCCCAAAAGCAAAAAAAAACTTCATGATTTTTTAAAAACCTTAAGTTCCGAACAAAAAACAGCTGTTTTATTTGTATCAAGTCATAAAATCGTTGAAGCTTTGACAGTGATGTCTGTATTGCTTCCAACTCGAAAAGTTGCTGTTTGTAAAGAAATGACAAAAATTAACGAAAAAAAATTTTATGGATTTCCACAAGAAGTTCTAAATGTAATTTTGACTGATAAAAAATATTGCTTAGGTGAGTTTGTTGTTGTTGTAGAAGGTGAAAAAAATATTAGGAATGTTGATAAGAAAAATATTAATTCTGACACAGAAAAAGTAATTAAGAAGCTTTTAGAAAAATTTACTTTGACTGAAAGCGTAGAAATAGTGCATAAAATTAGTTATATTGGAAAAAAACAAATTTATAGAAAAGCTCTAGAAATACAAAATGAAAAATAAATTCTTAATTTCGCTTTCATTAATATGCACACTTAACATACTCAGCTGTTCGCCTGCGGGCATGTTAGCTTCAGGAGGTGCAACAGGTATGGTGGTTGCAGAGGGCGATAGGAGTTTTGGTTCTGTTGTTGATGATGCTACAATAAAAATTAATGTTGCTGCAAAATTCATAAATTCAGATGACAATTTATTTATTGATGTTAGCACCAGTGTTTTAGAAGGAAGAGTTTTGCTTACTGGCCTTGTTGATAATCAAGAAATAAGAATTGATGCTGTAAGACGGGTCTGGGAGGTTGAGGGTGTTGTAGAAGTTATAAATGAGATTCAAATTGGAAACAGAGATTCATTAAAAGAATATGCTCAGGATGTTTGGATAACAACTCAAGTAAGGGGTTTAGCGGCAAAAGTTGCAGGACTGAGATCAGTAGCTTATAATTTTGAGACTATACAGGGAAGAGTGTATATTGTTGGAATTACCTCTAGACCTGAACAGTTAGAAGCGATAATTAAGGTTGCAAAAACTGTTAAAGGTGTGACTGAAATTGTAAATTACGTAATAATAAAAGAATAAAAATTAATTAGACAAATTAACTTTTTGACCACCTAAAATATGAATATGAAAATGAGGCACTTCCTGACCACCATTTATACCAGAATTTGAAATAACTTTATAACCATCTTTAGCAATACCAAGCTTTTCAATAACCAAATTTGTTTTATTAAAAAATTCAGAGATTGTTGTTGGTGTATTTTTTGAAATAAAATCAGAAAAGTCTACACATTGACTTTTTGGTATTCCCAAAACATGAACTTTTGCAATAGGGTTAATGTCCTTAAAGAACAAGACCTCATCATCTTCATACACTTTTTCACAAGGTATTTCTCCCCTAATAATTTTAGCAAATATATTATTTTTGTCGTACATTCTGTCTTTTAGTTAATTCTTTTTGAATGTCCAGGTAGCTTATTTTTTTTGAACTCAATAAAACAAACAAATGGTATATTAAATCTGTTGCTTCTTCTATGGTTCTTTTTTTTGATCCTTTTAAGTAATCTATAATAAGCTCTGCACTTTCTTCACCAAATTTTTGTGCAATTTTTTTTTCTCCCTCCTTAAACAAGCTTAAAGTGTAAGATTTTTTTGATTTTGATTTTTTTCTATCCTCAATTATTGAAAATAAATCTAAAAATGGGTCCTTCATCTATATTCTAACTTCTATATTTTTTTCTTTTAAGTAATTCTTTACATCCATTATACTAAATTCGTTGAAATGAAAGACAGATGCTGCAAGTAGGGCATCAGCTTTACCAACTTGCACTCCTTCATAGAAATGCTCAATCGACCCTACCCCTCCACTTGCTATTACAGGTATGCTTAATAAATCATTTGCATGAGATAAAATTTCAAGATCAAAACCTGACTTAGTTCCATCTTTATCCATTGAAGTTAATAATATTTCTCCAGCACCCAAGTCTTCAACTTTTTTTAACCAATCCAAGGCATCTATATTTGTGTTTTTTGTTCCTCCATGAGAATGAACTTTCCAAGAAGTACTATCTTTTTTTACATCAACAGCTACCACGATGCACTGACTTCCAAAATATTTAGATGAGCTTTTTATAATATTTGGATCTTTTATTGCGGCGGAATTTATAGAAACCTTATCAGCTCCTGCTTTTAATAAGTTTTGAATATTTTCAATTGATCTTACACCACCACCAACAGTCAAAGGTATAAAGACTTCTTCTGCTGTTTTTTCAACCATTTTAAGAATTGTATCTCTATTTTCTAGAGAAGCACTAATATCTAAGAAGCATATTTCATCTGCGCCGTTTTCAGAATAAAACTTAGCTTGTTGAACAGGGTCTCCGGCATCAACCAGGTCTAAAAAATTAATTCCCTTTACAACCCTTCCGTCTTTAACATCAAGACACGGGATAATTCTTTTTTTAAGCATATCCATCTAATATTTTTTGCGCTTCTTTTAAATCAATATTACCCACATAAAAAGATTTTCCAGCTATAACCCCTTCAAGATTTTCAGATTTTATATTTTTTAATTCCTCTAAATCTGAATTATTTTTTAAACCACCCCCAACAATAAGTTTTTTGTGTGTTAGGGAAACATTAGCTGAAATCATCTTATGATTTAAACCTGTAAGCATTCCATCCTTTTCAATATCAGTAAGAACGTAGCCCCTTATACTTGACTCATCATAAGTTTTAAAAATATTTTCTGCCGTAAAATCACTTTGCTCAACCCAGCCTTTGATCATTATTTTATTATTTAAAATATCAAGAGCTACGTATATTTTTTGTTTAAAATTTTTTGCTAAATTTTTTACTTCTTGACTATTGCTAACCGCGTAAGAACCAATGATTAAAAAATCAACGCCTAAGTTAAAATAGTTTCTAGCAATTTTTTCAGATCGTATCCCCCCTCCAATTTGAATTGGTATCGAAATTCCTTCTCTAATTTGTTGAATTGTCTTATTGTTTATATCACTTCTTCCAAACGCAGAGTCAAGGTCAACAAGATGTAATCGCCTGCAGCCCTGCTCTTCAAAATACTTTGCTTGTTCAACAGGGTTTTCATTAAATACAACACTTGTGCTATCCTCACCCTTGCTAAGCCTTACACATTTATTATCTTTAAGATCAATGGCTGGAAAAATTTGCACTATAGATCTTTAAAGTAATAATAACCCTTTATTCTTGTTCCATTGATAAAGGCATATGATGGATTTTCGCCCCACCTAGAAAAACCTTTGTTTTCAAAAAGCTGAATAGCTGCTGACTGGGTCTCCCTGATGTCTAATTGAATGCTTTTTTTGTTATTTTCTTTTGATATTTCTAAAGCGCTGTCTATCATTGCTTTTGCTAAACCATAACCCCTAGCCCATGGAGCTACAAAATGTGATTGTATTTTAGAAATATTTTTTTGAGCCTCGTTGTTTGATGGAAAAAACGATATTTGTGAAGCTCCCGCAATTGTACCGTTTAATCTTCCAACAATTAAAATATTGGATTTGATTAAAATTAATCCGTTCCAATATTTTTTCAAAGTTTCTGTAGGTGGTATTGTTAGCCAACCAAAACCCCCTCCGGCCTTAATAGCTTGTTCAGTAATATTGCAAAGATCTGCAAGATCAGTTGCAGAAATTTTTTTTAAGCTTTCGACAGCTATGTTCATACTTTCTTTTACTAAGCTATTCATAATTTAATAAAACTTTTAATTATTTCCAATCCTTGATCAGAGCTTTTTTCGGGATGGAACTGAAGGCCATATATATTTTCTTTGTTAACAATAGAAGGAAAATCTATTCCATAATTTGTTTCTGCAAGAACATTTTCTTTATTTTTACAACTAAAATAGTAGCTATGCACGAAATAATAGTCAGTTTCTTTAGGGTTAATACTAAGGTTTTTATTTAAAACCCTAATTGAATTCCAGCCCATATGAGGCATTTTGAGATTTTCTGTTGGAATTTTTTTTATGGTTCCTTCTACCCAACCTAACCCTTTGTGGTCTCCATTCTCTAAGCTATTGTTTGCAAGAAGCTGCATCCCAACACAAATGCCAAAAAATGGTTTCTTTTTGACAGCTACAGAATTGTTTAACTCATCAATCATTCCTGGGATTCCCTTGAGTCCATTAATACATGTTTCAAAAGCCCCTTGACCAGGAAGCACAATGTGTGTTGAGTTTTTTATTGTTTCAGGATTTCCAGAAATACAAACATGTGCATCGATGTTTTCTGTTTTGATTGCTCTTGCAAATGATTGTTTTGCAGACAAAATATTTCCAGAACCATAGTCAATTATGGTTATGTTTTTTTTCATTAATTTATAATGTGCCCTTTGAAGATGGTATTATGTTTTTTATTCTTTCATCTTCGGTTAGTGCTTGTCTTATACTTCTTGCAAAAGACTTAAAACATGACTCTATTATGTGGTGGTTGTTATCTCCATAAAAGTTTTCAATATGTAAATTACATTTAGACTCATTACAAAAAGCTTTAAAAAATTCATGGAAAAGCTCTGTGTCCATTTCTCCAATTTTTTTTAGACCAAGGTTAACCTTCCAAACAAATTCTGGTCTACCAGAGAAATCAATCACTGTTCGTGATAAGCTCTCATCCATAGTTATATAAAAAAACCCATATCTGTTGATACCTCTTTTTTCTCCTATGGCCTTACTTATAGCCTCTGCAAGAACATATGCAGCATCTTCAACTGTGTGGTGAAAATCTACATGAATATCTCCCTTTGCTTTTAGCTTTAAATCAATTAGGCTGTGGTGAGAGAAAATCTCAAGCATATGATCAAAGAAACCTATCCCTGTGGAAATCTCATTTTTTCCTGTGCCATCAATATTGATTTCACAAGAAATATTTGTTTCTCTTGTGTTTCTGTTTACCTTTGCTGCTCTCATAAAAACGCCTAATATCAGTGATATATAAAATATTCTAGGCAAATCACTTGATTAAAAGAATTAAGTAGCCATTTTTAAATGAGTAAAATAAAAAAATCGAAAAATGACAACAATTGTGGGTATTAGAAAAGATAATTTAGTGGTTATCGCGGGGGATGGTCAAGCCAGTTTTGGTAATACAGTAATGAAGTCTAATGTTAAAAAGATTAGAAGGTTAGGCCATGATAACTCAGTTATTTCTGGTTTTGCGGGCTCTACAGCTGATGCATTTGCTTTATTTGAGAGATTAGAAGGTAAACTTGATCAATACAAAAATCAATTAATGAGAGCATGTGTAGAGCTGGCTAAAGATTGGAGGTCAGACAAATATTTAAGAAGATTAGAGGCTATGATGATTGTGGCAAATAAAGACGTGAGCTTATTATTATCTGGAACAGGGGATGTTATAGAATCAGACGATGGCATCTTGGCAATTGGCTCTGGTGGACCATTTGCAAATAGTGCAGCAAAAGCTCTTTTAAAAAACACAGGAATGAATGCAAAAGATGTTGCTATTGAGTCACTAAATATTGCTGCAGATATTTGTGTATATACCAATCACAACATAATTTCAGAAACAATAGAATATTAATGGAGTCGAGCTTTAGTCCAAGAGAAACAGTTTCAGAACTTGATAAGTTTATTATAGGTCAAAAAAACGCCAAGCGTGCAGTTGCTGTGGCTCTTCGAAACAGGTGGAGGCGCAAACAGTTAGATCAAGATCTGCAAGATGAAATAGTCCCCAAAAACATCCTTATGGTAGGGCCAACAGGTTGTGGTAAAACAGAAATTTCGCGTCGCTTAGCAAAGCTGGCTGACGCTCCATTCATTAAAGTTGAGGCCACAAAATTTACTGAGGTTGGATATGTAGGAAGAGATGTTGAACAAATTATTCGAGATCTTGTTGAAATAAGTATCAACAAAACTAAAGAAAAAATGGGTCAAGAAGTTAAAGCAAAAGCAGAAAAAAATGCAGAGGAAAAAATTTTAGATGTTTTAGTTTCTTCAACATCAAGCCCGTCTACAAGAGAAACCTATAGAAAAAAACTTAGATCTGGCGAACTAAATGATAAAGAGGTTGAAATACCCGTGGCCGCAAACTCATCGATAAACCTTCCAACTATGGACATTCCTGGAATGCCTGGTTCACAAATGGGCATGATAAACTTAGGGGATATGTTTGGAAAAAATTTTGGTAAACAAAAAAAAATGAAAAAAATGACGGTTAAAGATTCTCACGCTTATTTATTACAAGAAGAAACAGAGAAGTTATTAGATCAAGATAAGATTACTGCACGCGCGCTTAATGATGTTGAACAAAATGGGATAGTGTTTATTGATGAAATAGATAAAATAACCTCAAGAAGCGAGAGGTCAGGCGCGGATGTTTCTAGAGAAGGGGTTCAAAGAGATTTGCTTCCACTCATTGAGGGAACGGCGGTATCAACAAAACATGGTGTTGTAAAAACTGACTATGTATTGTTTATTGCTTCTGGAGCTTTTCACTTATCCAAACCATCAGACATGCTTCCTGAATTGCAAGGCAGGCTTCCAATTCGTGTTGAGCTAGAAAGTTTGTCTAAAGATGATTTTAGGCTCATTTTAACAGAAACCCAAAACAGTCTAATTAAGCAATATGTTGGCCTTCTTGGAACGGAAAAGGTTGAGCTTGAGTTTGATGAAAGCGGCATTGAATCAATTGCATCTTTGGCCACAGAGATTAATCAGAATATTGAAAATATCGGTGCGAGAAGACTACACACCATTATGGAAAAGCTTTTAGAGGAAGTAAGCTTTAATGCTTCTGATATAGGCCCAACTAAGGTAATGATAGACAAGAAGTTTGTTGAAACAAATCTTGTTGATTTAATAAAAAGTCAGGATCTTTCTAAATTTATATTATAAATATTGATTTTAATCTCATCCTTACCTAACGGTTATATGTGATTAAAAAAATACAAATCGAGCTAATAATTTTTATAATTTTGCTAGCAAATATATTGTTGTCTTACAAAGCAGACCTATTAATTTATGATTATTTTTATAATTTAAATTATGGACTAGGCACACTTTATCTTAAAAACTTTTTCACAAAAGTAACAGAATTAGGTGATTCTCTTTGGTATTTTTTAATAACTTTATTAATATTTGTGGTTTCATTTGTTGGAAAAGTTGTTGAAATAATACCCTCTAGGTTTTGTTTTTTTTTAAGAAATTTGAGTATTTTTAGTTTTGTTTATTTATCTTTTGTTGGCATAGCGACTCAAATATTAAAACATATAATTGGAAGACCGAGACCCAATCACGCTGATTTTGAAAGAGGTTTTGATTTTAATTTTTTTTCAGCTGATGCTTCCTTTCACTCTTTTCCATCTGGTCACTCTTCAACTATTTTTGCCGTGACGCTAATAATGGTCTTGTTAGTACCTCGTCTTAAAATGTTTTTTCTGTTTTTTGGTTTTGTTATTGCTCTAAGCAGGGTTGTTGTAGGTGCACACTTTGCAACAGACATTATTGCGGGTGGTTTGTTAGCGTTAATTTCTTACAAAATTGTTGTATCAATTTTCGAGAGTCACTTTACTAAAATTTCAATTAAAGATTTAGAAATAAAAAACGCTTCTTTATTGTCAAAAACAAACATTGTTTTTATTATTATAGGAATATTTATTACTGTTGGACATGACTTTGATATTTTTTTTAGCAGTTTATTTTATTATGGAAATAGTCAGTTTTTTCTTCAAAGTTATGATGCTCTATCAATAATTTTTAGAGATATTTTTTTACCCTTTTTGATTTTTTACTTATTAGTTTTGCCAATCATCGCCTATTTTCTTCCAATAAACAAATTGTATATGGGGCATAGCTTTTTGTTAAAAGAACTTGTGTTTGTTGTTTTAACTAGTTTAACAGCGCTGGTCTTGGTTGTTAATATTATATTAAAAAATTTATGGGGCAGAACTAGGCCAAACGATATTTCCCAATTCGAAGGCATAGATGCCTTTTCTCCATGGTATAAGTTTGGAGATGTTTGTGTTTCGAACTGTTCTTTTGTCTCAGGAGATGCCTCAGTTGGTTTTGCTCTGATAATGTTTTATTTTATAACTAAGAAAGTCTTTTATGTTTATTTATCTGTTGCTTGTGGCCTTTGTCTTGGGGTAATTAGAATAATTGCAGGGGGCCATTTCTTAAGTGATGTTGTTTTTTCACAAATTGTAGTAACGGCAGTAATTTTTGCATCTTATTTAGTGTATAAAAAAATCTCGAATGAGTAAGGTTTTTGTCTATTCTATACTAGTGCTTGTTGCTCTTAAAATCGGAGCCGCTTTTTTTACAAATTTCTCTTTATATGGGGATGAGGCACAGTATTGGTTGTGGTCAAAAGAATTAGATTTAGGTTATTATTCTAAGCCACCTCTTCTTGCATGGTTTTTGTTTGGACACACTGCTTTTTTTGGAGACTCTTTTTTTTCCCTAAAGATGTTTCCTCTCTTAGCTTATTTTTTAATTTTTTTTGCTTTTTATAAGCTTTGCTTAGAATTAAATTTGTCAAAAAGTAATTCTGTTGTTTGCTCTGTGTGTTTTTTATCAATTCCTGCAGCGAGCGTTTCATCTTTTTTAATATCAACTGATCTTTTGCTTTTGTTGTTTTGGATTTTATCTATGATTGTTCTTTTAAGAATAAGGTCTGCTGGGTCGTTAAAAAATTTTTTATTATTAGGGACATTCCTGGGATTAGCTTTTATGGCCAAATATGCAGCAATATATTTTTTATTAAGTTTTTTAATATTAGCCTTCATAGACAATAAAACTTTAGTTGTGTTTAAAAAAAATAAAATTTCTTTTTTTGCCTTTGTTTTAACTTTGATGTTGGTTGTGTTGCCTAATCTTTATTGGAATTTTAATAATGGATGGGTAACCCTTTCTCACACTGCCGATAATGCAAATTTGCAAAACCTTGATTTAAATTTTTATGAGCCTTTAAAGTTTTTAATCTCACAAATTTTTATGCTGGGTGTAGTTTTGTTTTTTTCTTTTCTTTATGTGATTAGATTTTTTCATTTAGATTTTGAAAATAAATTTTTGTTAATTTTTTCTTTGCCTATTATTTTTATTGTTTTAATAGAAAGTTTTCTTGTGAGGGCTAATGCTAATTGGGCAGCCCCTGCTTTGGTTTCTTTATTTATACTTATGTATAGGTTGGTAGCACAAAGAGACAATCGTTTAATTATTATTAATTTTGCTACTAACTGTTTGGTTGGCGCCTTATTGTTTACTTCTATTTTGGTCTCTTCCAATCTTACTATATTTGATAGAATTAAAGGCTTAGATGCTTTTGTTAATGATATGGTAAAAATAGTTGGCGATAAAGACATTGTTGTTAGTGATCGAATCTTGTTTTCTAGCATTTCTTATGAAATGAGAAATAAACCCAACAATATTTTTATGCCTTATAAGAAAGGGGGCGTGATAACCAATCACTTCCAAATGAGCTCTCCACTAACTAAGTTACATAATAATAATTTTTATTTAATAGGGGGCAGCAATGATATCTCTTATCTTATCAATGAAAACAAAATAAATCTTTTAAAAGAGTTTGATGTTTCTTTTAGTTCTAGTAATTTAAAGTTTTATGAGGTTATTTTTAAGTAATTTAATATTTTTTATACTTTTTTGTTGGCCCCTACAGGGTGAAGAAGTAAAAAAAACCTTTATCGTGAAAGTGGGTGGAATAAAAATTGGTGAATTGGTTTGGGAAATGAAAGTAACCACCAACGATTTCTCAAATAAATTAAAACTGAGAAGCAAAGGCTTGTTGTCAGGTTTGTATAGTTTTAAGGGTGATTATTTTTCAGAAGGAACAAAGAATAAAAACGACTTTTTTTCAACAAAATACACACACTTTTGGCAAACCAAAAAAAACATAAAGAAAATGGAGTTGGTTTTTAAAAAAAATAAATTAGTAACATTAAGTCAGGAACCGGCTGAACAAGAAAAATTAAGGTTAAATGTCTATGGTGTAGAAAATACAAATGACCCACTAACCTCATTTCTAAAAATAATTATGGGCAAAAAAAACACCTTAGTTGTTGATGGGAGAAGGTTGTATAATATGGAGGCACAGCATAATGAAAAAACAAAAAAAACAACAATTGAGATATCAAACTATTATAATTTGTGGGCAGACCACAAAAGAAATAAATTTGAAAAAATAATCTTCGAAAAACAAAATGGTGAAATTTTGCCATTCAAAATGTATATTTATTTTGATGGAAGGATTTTTAGATTAGAAGAAAATTAGTTTTTGTTTTTTCTTAAATAAACATAAAAAGCTCCGTCGCTCCCGTGCTCTATTGATGCCTGCTCGTAAGAAAGAATGTATTTGGAGAGTTTTTTTGAGTTTACCCAGTCAAAAAAAGATGCGCGTATAACACCATGGTACAGTTTAGGCGAGATAGACTCTTCATTGTTTTTGGGTTTAAAAACACCCTTTCCAGTTATGAACAATAAGCACCTTTTGTGCTGGTTAAAACAATCAATAACTGTGTATGAAAAAATTTCCTCAGCCTCCAAAAGACTTTTTCCATGAAAATCTATTTTTTTATCTATTTTTAAAATATTTTTTTTAATATTTTTTTTTATGCTAACTCTCTCCAGGGAGAGGTTAGTGTTCTGGATTTTTGTTGTTGTATTTTTTTCTAGGAGAACATTTGTTGGGGGCTTTTGTTTATTTTTTGTCCATTTGGTTTTTTTTATTGCTTTAGTGTTTCGCACCCTGTCGTTCTTTTTAATTTGGGTGACCCCTCTCATCTGTTTTAAAAATATCTCATTTTCATCATTCATTTTTTAAAAATGCTATAATTAAGTTTTTAACCCTGTTAGGCGTCTGAGTATACCAAAGGCTATCCATCATTTCAAAACAAACAAGGTGTTTTTTGTTTTTCTTCATGTTTGATATTAGTTTTTTAAACTTTAAAACTCTTTTTGCGCCCATCTGATAAACCATCTCTATTAATAGTTCTTTGTCTTTTCTGTTGTGATTTTTTTGTTTTATAAGTTGTTTATAGTCCATCAAAGCTCTCTCAAAATCTTGGTTAAATATTGAATTTAGTTGAGCCTTGTTAGTTTTGGTTTTTAACAGGTAGGTTTCATTAGGTAAGATTAAGTGCCCATAACCAATTGTAAGGTGTCCTAATTGATCTTTATATGGTTTTAATGAGTAGCCCTCGTTTTTTTTTATTCTTTTTTTTAGTTCTCTGTAGTTCAATCTGTTAAGTAGAAACTAACAACCATGCTGGGCCTGTTGATGACTCGGGCTTTTCAAAAACCCACGTGTCTTTATTTTTAACGACGCTGTCTTCATTATCACTCAAAATTTGCTCGCTTGTAAAGTTGACAGCAATTCTAATTTTACCGGCCTCTACCTTGGCATCTTCAACACCATCTATTACCAAAGAATAGAATTGTGAATTTGGATTATTTGATCCAGAATTGATTGCCCCCTCGAAAGCGTTATATACGTCTTTTGAAACTAGGTTTTTTAGGGTGTTCTTATCTCCTTTGTTAAATGCGGTTATTATTATTTCAAAGGCTTTTTTTGCTCCTTCTAAAAACTCCCTGTGGTTAAATGAGCTTACTTTTTTATACACAACCTCAAGCTTTTGCTCATTTTCTTTAAGTTGTGGAATTTTTATTTCATCTGGTTGTGTTTCTTTTTTAACAAACTCTTGTTGGTTAATGTTTTTTTGAAATCCAGTTCTTTTCCCAAGAACGCTTCTTAGACGATAAATAATAAAAACAGCAATCACTGCAAAAATTATTATGTCAAAAAACTGTAAATCTCCGTAAACCATAAATTAATATATAATTACTTTTTTTAATTTTAATAGTTATATTTTTTCCAAATTGAGTCTTTTAATTCATTAACCATTTTTTTGTGAGCACCCAGATCTTCCTCAAGGGGGTGGAACTTGATAATATTTTTTTTGTTCATTTCTTCGGTTGTTGTTATGTCTGTTTTTAGGCTGTCTTTTTTTAAAAGATTCATTGAAAACTGCTTTCCGCCTCGAAGCTCCAAGTATACTTCTGCTAACAATTGTGAGTCTAGCAACGCTCCGTGAAGATCTCTTTCTGACAGATCAACCTTAAACCTTCTGCACAAATAATCAAGGTTTGCTACACGCGTATTAAGAACGCTTCTTGCAAGTGAGACGGTGTCTATGATTGGGTTTGTTAAGGCGGTCTTCCCTATTAACAAAAGCTCATTATTCAAAAAACCAACATCAAAATCTGCATTATGTATAATTAGTGGGTCGTTATCAATAAAATTTAAAAGCTCATCACAGTGGTCAGCAAAGCTTTTTTTATCACTTAAAAATTTGTTGGTTATTCCTGTAATTTTTTGGGCGCTTTCAGAAATTTCCTTATCAACCTTACAATAAAACTGTAGTGAGTTGTTAGTTGCAACATGATTAATTAACTCAACACAACCAACCTCAATGATTCTGTCACCGGCCTTAAAACTAAGGCCTGTCGTTTCTGTATCAATTACAACTTCTCTCATTTTAATAATTTTATTAATGCTTTTTCTAACGAAAAAATAAAGTCCTTTTTTGTATCATTGTTGTAAATAATTATATTTGACCGTGCCTTTCTTTCTTTATCAGACACTTGAAATTTAAAAATTTTTTCTAATGTTTTTTTTGTAAATTTTTTGCTCTTTAAAACCCTTTCTTTTCTAATTTTTTTCTTAGCAATTACGCACAAAACTTTATCAAAGTTTTTTTCTAATTTGTTTTCAAATAAAAGCGGTATATCGACAAAGATAAGGTTTTTTTTGTTTTTAGCGTTTTTTTTAACAAAACTGTCTCTAGATTTTTTTACTTCTTTGTGAATGTAGTTTTCAAGTTTTTGTTTGGTTTTTTTGTCATTAAAAATGATTTCTGCAATTTTTTGTTTGTTGATTTTATTCCTTGTTACAACTTCCTTGGAAACATTTTTCTTTAAAAAACTTAGAAATAACTTGTTAGGCTTTATATATATTTGTGACACGGCGCTATCAGACTCATGGACAGCAAAGTTGTTTTTTTTTAAATATTTTGAAATTGTTGTTTTTCCTGAGCCTATTCCACCTGTAATAGCAACAATCTTTGTCATCAAATTTTAGAGTTAATTTTGTTTAAGAGCTCGCTGTCTACGTCCGGGCTAAAACCAAACCAGTAATGAAAACAAGGAATAGCCTGTTCTATTAACATAGAAATTCCATATATTTTTTTGTTTTCTTTAAAGTTTTTTAGAAAAGCGGTCTCTTTGGGTTTGTAAACAATATCGCTTATAATTGTTGATGTTCTTATTAGTTTGGTTTGTTTTAAGTTTAGAGGGTTTGTGGGCGTTGTGTTAATTATTAAGTCGGCCTCTTTTAGGTGCTTATCAATCAGTGAATATTTGTTTGTAAATCTGTTTGTTCCGCTTGTTTTGATGGCTTTTCGAGATCGATTAAAAACTAAAATATTTTTATACCTTTTTTTTGAAAAACCATAAAAGATTGCCTGGGCAGCACCACCAAATCCCAAAATTAATATCTTTCCACTTTTTTTTATTTTTGTATTTTTAATAGAGCCTAAATATCCAATCCAATCAGTGTTGATTCCTTTGGTGTTTGTACCAACCGACACACAGTTTACTGCGCCAATTTGTGTGGCATGCACATTTTTAGTTTTTAGGTGTTTGAAAATTCTTTTTTTATATGGGATTGTAACATTAAAACCGGTTGTGTTTTTATTTTCAAGCTTTTTAGCTACAGCGGTGTCAAATCCGATATCGTCGACTTCTACATAGCTGTATTTAGCTTTTATTTTGTATTTTTTAAACCAATGGTTAAAGATTAGGGGTGAAAGACTGTTAGAGGTCTGGTTGCCAATTACAAAAAATTCTTTCATTTTTCTCTGTTATACAAAAAGGATAAAAAGGGGAACAGAGGAAAGCCCAAAACATTAAAAAAGTCTCCTTTAATAGATTTTATGATTTGTGGTCCTAGTTTTTCTGCTTGATAACAACCAACAGAGGGTAAAATTTCTTTACCTGTTTTTTTTAAATAATAATCAATCTGATCTGTGCTTAATTTTCTTAGGGTTATTGTTGACTGTTGTTGAGCAGACCAAACTTGTTTCTCTTTGTGGCACACCGATACAGCTGATATTATTTTGTGTTTTTTTCCAGACAGTTTTTTTAGTTTCCTTTTAGCTTCTGACAGATTTTTTACTTTGTTTACTAGTGTGTTTTGAAAAATTATAATTGTGTCTGATCCGACAACCAGGTTGTTAGTTTTGTTACTAATACTCATCGCTTTTTCTCTAGCCAGGTGTTTTGCATAGTTTTTTATACTAATTTTTGACTTTAAAAGCTGTGCTTTAATAAGACCTTCATCACAGTTAGGTGTTGCGGTATGGAAGGTTAACCCAGCGTTTTTTAAAAGCCTGTAGCGAGAAGAGCTTTTACTAGCTAACAAAAAGTTTTTTGCATGAGTCGTGTGCATAACTCAAATAGTTATAAACATAATTAATAATTTTTAAATTTTTAAATAAAAAAGCTCTTCTTTATTCATTTTAATCTACAGGAACTTACAGTTGTTTAAAAATTACTAGCTTTCTGTGATTTTTTTTTTGTTTCTTTTTATTAACAGTTTGTTCAAAATCTTTTTTTTGATAAAAGTCTATTTTTCTGAGCTTTTTGAAGTTATTATAGTTGTTAATCTGGTGAGAATAAAAGTATCAAAATGTATAAAGTTGGGGGTAATTAACTAAAAATAAGGAATTAATATAATTCTCGTTACAACTACTAAAACAATTAAATAATTATAAATATTATTATTTTGACTTTCTTTAACTAATTTTGTAATAAAAAAACTCTTTTCTAAACCACCCCAATTAAATGAACCTACAAGATTTAAAAAATAAACAGCCAGAAGAACTATTAAAACAGGCAGACAAGCTTGAAATAGAAAACCCTTCATCTCTAAGGAAGCAAGATTTGATGTTTGCTATATTAAAAAAAATAGCGAATGATGGTGAGATTATAACAGGATTAGGGGTTATAGAAATAATGCAAGATGGTTTTGGTTTTTTACGTTCATCAGAATCAAATTACTTACCAGGACCTGATGATATTTATATATCGCCAGCGCAAATTAAAAAATTCAGCCTTCGCACAGGTGACAGTGTTGAAGGTGAGATTAGAGCCCCTCAGCATGGAGAAAGATATTTCGCTATAACAAAAATTAATACAATTAACGGTAAAAAAACTGCTGATGTAAAAAATAGAATAAATTTTGAAGATTTAACCCCACTATACCCCGAGTCAAGATTTAAACTTGAACAAGAAAAACCAATGCCTGATTTAACTGAAAGAATAATAGATATAATTGCTCCTCTAGGTAAAGGACAAAGACAACTAATCGTTGCTCAACCATTTACAGGGAAAACTATTATCATGCAAAAGATTGCAAATGCAATTACAGCAAACAGCCCTGAAACTAAACTTATAGTATTGTTGATTGACGAAAGACCTGAAGAGGTTACAGATATGAAAAGATCAGTCAAAGGTGAGGTTATTAGCTCAACATTTGATGAGCCTGCCTCAAGACACGTACAGGTTGCTGAAATGGTTATAGAAAAAGCTAAAAGACTCGTAGAATATAAACATGATGTTGTTATTCTTTTAGACTCTATTACAAGATTAGGCAGAGCTTATAATACCGTTATTCCTTCAAGTGGAAAGGTTTTAACAGGGGGTGTCGATGCAAACGCGCTTCAAAGACCAAAAAGGTTTTTTGGTGCAGCAAGAAATGTTGAAAATGGTGGTTCTCTTACAATAATTTCTACAGCTTTAATTGAAACGGGCAGTAGAATGGATGAGGTTATTTTTGAAGAATTTAAAGGAACGGGTAATAGTGAAATGGTTTTGGACAGAAAACTAAGTCAAAAAAGAACATACCCAGCCTTCGATATAGCTAAGTCCGGAACAAGAAAAGAAGAACTTCTTTTAGACAAAGATGAGCTTGGAAAAATATTTATTTTAAGAAAAATTCTCGCCCCCATGGGAACAACTGAAGCAATGGAATTTCTATTGGATAAAATGAAAGATACTAAAACCAACAACGAATTTTTCCAGAGTATGGGGACAAAAAATCCATAAATTAAATACAAAATAAATTATTGAAATTGTAGACTAAAGTAAGCAATAGGTTTATTGCCAAAAAATGTCTAAATATAAAGATACAATTTATGCACCTGCTACACCAACAGGTAAATCAGCAATAGCTGTAATTAGGGTTTCGGGGAGAGACGTATTAAAAATTTTAAAAAAAATATCAACAGTAAAAAAAATAACACCAAACAAGACAAGCTTGTTGTTACTTAAAAACAAAACAGAACCAATAGACCAAGTATTGATAATATATTTTAAATCTCCAAATTCTTTTACAGGAGAAGATGTCTTAGAGATAAATTGTCATGGTGGTTTTGCGGTAATTGATAAAATTTCTAAAACGCTTGAAGAGCTCGGCATCAGACTCGCTGAACCAGGAGAGTTTACGAGAAGAGCTATGTTAAATAATAAAATTGATCTAGTAAAAACAGAGAGCATTATAGATATAATTAATGCTGAAACAGAAAAACAAAGAGAATTGGCAATTAAAAACTTATCTGGCGGTTTAAGCGAATTCGTTGCAAAAATTAGAAACAACTTATCGTCCATTTTAGCAAATGTTGAAGCATTAATTGATTTTTCTGAGGAAGATATTCCAAAAAATTTATTAAAAAAAATAAAAGAACAAAATAAGAACATAATAAACGAAATTGACAAAGAAATAAAAAAAGCAGAAATTATTAAACCAATAAGAGATGGCGTTAGTGTTGGAATCATTGGAAGACCAAATACAGGCAAGTCATCATTCATAAATTATATTTCAAAAAAAAACATATCAATAGTTACAAATATTCCTGGCACAACAACAGACTCCGTAACTTCTGTTGTTGACATTAAGGGTGTTAAGTTCACCTTTATTGATACTGCTGGAATAAGAAAGCACAAAAACAAGATAGAAAAAATTGGAATTGAAAAAACTAAAGAAATAATTAAATCGTCCAAAATAAATATAATATTCCTAGAAAAAGACGAAACGCATAAATATAGTGAGGCTCCCAACAAAATTTTTGTTAGGTCAAAATCTGACTTAAGGGTTGCAAGCAAAAATAGCAATAAAATTCGCAATATTTCTTCACTTACAGGAAGTGGAGTTTCGAAACTGTTGTCAGATATTTATAAAAAAACTGTAAAAATGAATGGTGAGACAACCTACCTTTCACGTGAAAGACACGTAATCATAATGAAAAAAATATTAAAAACGCTAAAAATTATTGATTTTAACAAAGGCTTGGATATTATTGCTTTTGAGTATAGAGAGGCTTTGGATCTTTCTTCTGAATTTAACCAAAAATTTGATATTGAAAAAATATTAGATATAATATTCAGGGATTTTTGTATAGGAAAGTAATTTCACGTGAAAAGAAAAAATTTTTTTGAAGTAATCATTATCGGTGGAGGACATGCCGGGGTTGAGGCCGCTTGTGCATCTGCAAGATTGGGCGCAAAAACACTACTAATAACTCACAAAATAGACAAAATTGGAGAGATGTCATGCAACCCAGCTATTGGGGGGCTTGGCAAAGGCCACCTGGTGAGAGAAATTGATGCTCTTGATGGCGTAATGGGACGAGCAATAGATATGGCGGGAATTCAGTTTAGAATGCTTAATGAAAGTAGGGGCGCTGCTGTAAGGGGTCCAAGAGCTCAGGCAGATAGATATTTATATAAAAAAGCAATTTTTGGTATTGTAAAAAACCAAAAAAACCTCGATATCATTGAGGGTTCTGTCGAAGATTTAAATATAGTTAAAGGAAGAGTGGTTGGTGTAAGGCTGGTTGATAACTTAAAAATATTTTGTGATAGTATTGTTTTGACTACTGGAACTTTTTTAAGAGGAGTAATAAAGCTTGGCAACGAAAGCACTCAAGCAGGCAGGGTTGGTGACAAGCCGTCTATTGCATTAGCAAAAAAAATTGAAAACTTAAAGTTTTCAATAGGAAGACTTAAAACAGGCACCCCTCCAAGAATTCTGAAAAAATCTATAAATTTCAATAATTTAACTAAACAATTGGCTGACAAAAATCCCGTCCCTTTCTCTTTTGTCAACAAGGTTATCCACACCCCACAAATACCTTGTTTTATAACACACACAAACAAAAAAACACATAAAATCATTTTTGAAAACCTCCACATGTCACCTATGTACTCAGGGGCAATTAAGTCTATGGGTGCAAGATATTGTCCCTCTATAGAGGACAAAATTGTAAAATTTGCTGACAAGGAAAGCCACCAAATTTTTCTTGAGCCAGAGGGTTTAGATAGTGACTTAATTTATCCCAACGGAATTTCCTCTTCTCTGCCAGAAAACATTCAGGAGGAGTTTGTCAGATCTATTAAGGGCTTAGAAAAGGCTGTTATTACTCAACCAGCCTATGCAATAGAATACGATTATGTTGATCCAAGAGAATTGTTTCATACACTTGAAACCAAAAAAGTACATAACCTCTACTTTGCTGGCCAAATTAATGGCACTACTGGCTATGAAGAGGCGGCTGCTCAAGGCATAATTGCAGGAATAAATGCGGCGCTAAAAAAAACCTCAAAAAAAGAATTTATTATAGATAGATCACAAGGCTATATAGGAGTTTTGATTGATGACTTAGTTACTAAGGGCACCAAAGAGCCATACAGAATGTTTACATCTCGATCTGAATACAGGCTTTTATTGAGAGCTGATAATGCTGATCAAAGACTTACACCAATTGGTCTAGATGTTGGGTGTGTAGGAAAACACAGACAAAATGTTTTTGAGAAAAAAATAATTAATATTAACAAGGGCTTTAAAATGATAAAGGGCTTAAAGTCTTCACCAAACGAATTGAAAAAAAATAATATTAAAATAAAGCTAGATGGAAAAAAAAGATCAGCTTTTGATTTGCTTTCTTATAAGCATATTGGGTTTAACAAATTAGAAAAAATTTGGCCAGAAATAAAAAATCTTGATTCTGACACAAAGGAACAAATACAAATTGAATCAATCTATTCAAATTATTTGATTAGGCAAAGAGCAGACATAGAAGATTTTAAAAAAGAAGAAGGGCTAAAAATTCCAAAAGTTATTGAATACAAAAAAGTTGGAAGTTTATCCAACGAAATAATTGAAAAACTAACAAAAATGAAACCACCAACCCTTGGTGCGGCATCACGAATCTCGGGGGTTACGCCTGCAGCCATTATTGCAATAATGCGTTATTTAAAAAAAAATAAAAAAAACAAAGCTGCATAAGGTGGAAAAAGATGAAGTAATAAAAAAATTTAATTTAACGAGTATTCAATCGAAACAAATTGACCAATATATTTCAGAGCTCCTCAAAATTAATAAACACACAAACCTTATAGGGGTGTCGACAGTATCAAATATTTGGGAAAGGCATATTGCAGACTGTCTTCAACTTTCTTTTTTTATTGAGGGTAAAAATTTAAAAATATTTGACATAGGTACAGGCGGAGGGCTTCCAGGAATACTTTTGTCAATCCTTGGATATAAAAATGTTTTTATGATCGATTCTGTTGGAAAAAAAATTGATTTTTTAAGAAGTGTTATAAAAAAACTTTCTCTTTCAGCAAAAACTGAAAAAAAAAGAATTGAAAGACTTAATATTGGCAAGGCAGATTTAATAACTTCTAGAGCTCTTGCGCCACTTAACAAACTTCTTTCTTATACACTTTTGCTTTCAAATAAAAACACAACATCTCTTTTTTTAAAAGGAAGAAATGTTTATAACGAAATTGAGATGGCAAAGAAAAACTATCATTTTAAATTTGAGACATTTAGAAGTATAACCTCTGAAGAGGGGTTAGTTTTAAAAATTAGAGACTTACAAACCAAAGAAAAATGACCAAAATAATATCTATTGCAAATCAAAAAGGGGGCGTTGGTAAAACAACAACCACAATTAACCTCGCAACATCTCTCTCTGCTACAAACAAAAAAGTTTTAATTATTGATGCTGACCCACAGGGTAACGCAAGCACAGGAATAGGGATATCTTATCAAGACAGGGCACCAAACTTATATGATCTTATTGTTAACAGAAAACTAAATCAAGATGCAATTAATAAAACACTTGTTCCAAAGCTTAGCATTATACCTAGCAACACTAATTTAGCAGCTGCAGAAATTGAACTCGCCAATGTTGAAAAAAGAGAGTTTGTTTTAAAAGATATTTTAAGTAAAGCAGCTTATTTTGACTATATATTGATTGACTGTCCTCCTGCATTGGGCCTGTTAACAATAAACTCTCTTGTGGCATCTGGTTCTGTTATTATCCCTTTACAATCAGAATTTTTTGCTCTTGAAGGTATATCATCTTTAATGAACACAATTAACCTTATAAAAGAAAACTTTAATTCCAAACTTATTGTTGAAGGAATACTTTTAACTATGGTTGATAAAAGAAACACACTAAGCTCGTTGGTTGAAAAAGATGTGAGGGGCCACTTTGGTGATATCGTTTACAAAACAACAATTCCAAGAAACGTAAAAATATCTGAAGCCCCAAGCCATGGCAAGCCCGCAATAATATATGATGTTAATTCTTCAGGATCTGTGGCATATATAGGTTTGGCTCGTGAAATTTTAAAAAAAGAAGGGGCTTTTAATGAGTAAAGATAATAATAAATTGGGCATGGGCTTAAGCGCTTTGTTGAATAAAACAAATCAAAGCAAGAAAGGCGTAAACAGGATTGATATTTCAAATATTCATCCAAACAAAAACCAACCCAGAAAAAGATTTGAACAAAAAGAAATAAACGAACTAGCAGAATCAATAAAAAACCAAGGCCTTATTCAGCCAATTGTTGTTAGGGAACTCTCTGAAAACACCTTTGAAATTATTGCAGGAGAAAGAAGGTGGAGAGCTTCTCAAATGGCGGGATTGCATGAAGTTGATTGTGTAATAATGAGCGTTTCAGAAGAAAATGTTTATGAGCTAGCATTAGTAGAAAACATACAAAGGGAAAACCTAAACATTATCGAGGAAGCCAAAGCTTATAAAAACTTAATTAAACTTAAAGGTCTAAAAAATGAAGAACTCTCAAAAAATATTGGTAAAAGCTCTAGCCATATATCTAATTTAATAAGAATTTTAGATCTTGATGATGAAATACACCAAATGATTATTGATGGAAAAATAACAATGGGACATGCTAGGGCGCTTATAGGCACGCCAAATGCAATTGAAAAAGCAAAGGAAATATATCAAAAAAAACTAAGCGTTAGAGACGTTGAGAAAATTACCTCACAACACAAACAAACTAGAAAAAAGATTTCTGAGAAAGACCCAAACATAAAAGACTTAGAAAAAGAACTCTCAGATAAAATTGGTCTTAAAACTGAAATAGAGTTTAGTCAAAATGGGTCAAGCGGATCATTAAAATTGTATTATTCTAATTTAGATCAATTAGATGAGATCATGAAAAGGCTTAAGAAGTAATAATTTTTTTTAAGTTTAACAGAAACCTTAAGCCTATCATTGAGAAAAGCCCAGGGTTTTTTCTTGTTAGTGTTTCGGCTTTTTGAATGCCTTTGTAAATTGATTTTATTTTACTTTCGTTTGCTTCACTATAAATTTTTAAAAAAACATCCCTTTCTTTAAATAAATATTTAGGAAACCTAGATAATGCATCTTCTTTGTTTTTTGATAAAGAAACGATCTTAAGATAATTTTTTATATACATAAAAAAATAGAAAAGATCGTTTTGTGAAAGAATATTCTTGTTAAAAAGATTTACTAAAATATTGTTTTTTTTGAAAATGCTAAAAATAAGTCTGCTTATGTCAAAATTGTTTTCAATTAATACTATTTTTTCTATATTCTCTAAATTAACATCACCATTATAAAGCTTAATTAAGCCAAGCTGTTTCAAAAAGAAAACATATTTGTTTTCAAAATTATCAACAATATACCAAAAAACTTCATTAGAAATCTTAATGTTGTTTTTTTCGACATAGCTTTTTAAAACAAACTCTTTACTAGCCCTGTTTAGACCATAGCACTCTACAAGCAAACACTCCTTTGATTTCAAAAAAATAGACCTAATAGAGCTTAGTTTTTTGTTATTTGGTGTTGAAATTATAATATTCTTGCTTTCATCCTCCAAATCTTTCATTAAATTTTTTTCAGGATAGTTTTCAGCTATACAATACAAAACATTTTTGCTTGAAAAAAGATCGCCCGCTAATCCACTGTTTATTTTCTGAGACCTATCAATAAAATAATTTTCTTTTTTAAAAGTATCCACTATGTTTTTTGTAACATAATCTATCAAGAGAGTGTCCAAGCCAGTAATAAAAAATTTTTTAAATTGAATAATGTTATTGTTTAATAGCTGCTCTGGCTTTATTTTCATTATAAGCAATCATTATTGATAGGAATTGATGCATTTAACTGAAGAATATTGTCTTTAATGCTTCTTAAATACAATTTTTCAAAAGATCGGTCGGTTCCAAAATTGTAACCAAAAGACTTTGGAACAAATGAAAATTTAGAAGAAATTTCCTTATCTAAAATTTTACAATTTGTGTTTTTATAAAAGACCTCATAATTAGCAATAAGTTCATAGTCAGTTTTTTCAGCCACTTGATTTGATTTAACGAGTCTATTTTCTTTTTTTTCTAAAAAATGAGCTGAAATTATATATTGACCGTTTTTGTTGTTTCCAAAAAACGACAAAAGCTCTCTAACAAAACTTTCTTCTTCAATTTCATTAAATATCAATCTCACGTTATTTTTATATTCATCATTAGAATTTTTATCATCTAGCACCCACTCAACTTTATTACAGCCACTTAAAATGAAAAGAAAACAAAGGTAAGTTAGAAGCTTAATCATTTAACTACAATATTTACTACTTTATTTTTAACAAATATTTTTTTTATAATTTCTTTGTTTTTAGTGTGTTTTACAATCTTATGATCAGAAAAAACTTTCCTTAAAACACTTTCTTTCTCATCGCTTTCATTTATTTTAATTACTGTTCTAGTTTTACCATTGACTTGAATTGGTATTTTTATGAACTCTACCTCAAAGACTTTTTTTGTAATTGGCCATTTTGCTGTTGCGCAGAGCCCTTTGGAGCCAATGTTATGCCAAACCTCTTCGCTTACGTGAGGAACAAAAGGGTGAATAACAATAGCTAAATTTTTTAGAACGGGAAATAGTTCCTCTTTGCTTATTTCTGCATCATTCATTAATTTTGACAACAAGTTTACATATTCATAAATTTTAGCAACACATTTGTTGAAGTGAAATCTTTCAATATTTATTGTAATATCGTTAATAATTTTGTCAAACTTAACTTCTTGGGGCTTTGTTGTAATTTCTTTTTTTGTTTTATAATTTTTATACTTTTCACATAAATCCCAAAGTTTATTTATAAATTTATAAGAAGCCACAACCCCTGTTTCTGTCCACTCCAAGTCTCTTTCTGGCGGGCTGTCTGACATCATAAACCACCTTGCTGTATCAGCCCCGTATTGTTCTACAATATTATTTGGATTAATGACGTTTTTTTTTGATTTGCTCATTTTTTCAATTTTGCCAGAGCTCACAGCGTTTCCATTCATATCAAAAAGAGCATTATTTTTTTTTATGATATCTCCCGGTTCTACCCACTCATTTTTACTGTTCTTAAAAGTTTTATGAGTAACCATTCCTTGAGTAAAAAGACCCCTGAAAGGTTCATTTAAGTTTAAATAGTTAAGATCTCTAAGAGCTTTAGTAAAAAACCTTGAATATAAAAGGTGTAAAATTGCATGTTCTATTCCACCAATATATTGATCAACCGGCAGCCAGTATTTAATTTCATCATAGTCAAGAGGAGCTTCAATCCTAGGATTGCAAAACCTTAAAAAATACCAGGATGACTCAAAAAAAGTATCAAAAGTATCTGTTTCTCTTGTTGCACTCATGCCAGTTTCAGGACATTTAGTTTGTTTCCAGGTTTTTATATCACTTAAAGATTTAATAATTTTATTTTTAGAACTATTTTTTGGAAGAGTAACTGGTAGAAATTTTTTCGGCACTGGAATCACCTCTCCGTCTTCTCTATATAATATAGGTATTGGACACCCCCAAAATCTTTGTCTAGAAATTCCCCAATCTCTTAACTTATAGTTTATTTTTTCTCTTCCAAGTTTTCTTGACTTTAGGTAGTCAATAATTCTTATCTTGGCAGTTTCTGTATTGAGACCATTTGCAAAACCTGAGTTTATCATTGAGCCATCACCTGTGTAAGCCTTATCAATAATTTTTACTTTAGGACTCTCTTTTGCTGTAACAACTTTAATTACTTCTAATTTATACTTGATTGCAAAATCAAGATCTCTTTGATCGTGTGCAGGACAACCGAATATTGCACCAAGACCGTAATCCATAAGAACAAAGTTAGCTATATAAACAGGCAGGTTTTTTTTTGTTATTGGGTGAAGAGCATTAATATTTACTTTGTGCCCAAGTTTGTCTTTTTCTGGGTTTGATTTTTTACAAACCTCCAGAAATTTTTTAATTTTCTTATCTTTTTGACTCAAATTTTTAACAATAGGATGTTCAGCTGAAATTGCTATAAAAGTTGCTCCAAAAATCGTGTCGGCTCTTGTTGTATAAACGGTTATAAATTTTTCAAATACCAAACCCGATTCTATCTTGAAGTCTATTTCAAACCCATTTGATTTACCTATCCAGTTTTTTTGCATCATTTTAACTTTGTCTGGCCATTCATCTAAACCGTCTAAGTCTTTAAGCAACTCTTCAGAATAATTGCTAGTTTTTAAAAACCATTGAGAGAGGTGTTTTTTTTCAACTTCAGCACCAGATCTCCACCCACGACCATCAACAACTTGTTCATTTGCTAAAACTGTTTTATCAACAGGGTCCCAGTTTACCTCAGCTTCCTTTTTGTAAGCCAGTCCACTTTTGTACATATCAACAAAAAAACTTTGTTCGTGTCTATAATATTCAGGATGACACGTTGCTAGCTCTTTAGTCCAATCAAATGAAAAGCCCATGGTTTTTAGTTGGCTTTTCATTGTTTTAATATTTTTATAAGTCCATTCCTCAGGGCTTTTTTTCTCGACTATGGCTGCATTTTCAGCGGGCAAGCCAAAAGCATCCCATCCCATAGGGTGAATTACATTATACCCTCTTAGTTTTTTGTATCTAGCAACTACATCACCCAAGGTGTAGTTTCTTACATGTCCCATATGTATTTTTCCAGATGGATATGGAAACATTTCTAGAACATAATATTTTTTTTTATTATTGTCTCTTTTAGAAAAAAAAATGTTTTCTTTTTCCCATTTATTCTGCCATTTTTTTTCTGACAATTTGTGATTGTATCTAGAGGACAATTTTTTAACCAGAGCTTAATCTAAGTTTTTTTGCTTTGTTAAGTATAGCATTCTCTATTTTTAAATTATCTTCTTTGTTTGTGGTCATATTAACCCACTGACCATTATTTAGTCTTTGACAAAAACTAGACACCCTAAGATTTTGTGTCTTAAGATCTTTTCCATTTATAAAAATATTCAATTTACACCTTTCGTTTGTTTTTGTTTCTGATGTGTACCAATCTGTGATTATTGTTCCAGCAAACGGGTCAGTTGATGACAGGGGCATAAAATTTATTGTTTCAATCGAGGCTCTCCATAAGTAAGAGTTAACAGGAAGGCCCAATGTAGAAGTTTGTGTTTGCTCTTCTTTTTCTTGATCTTTGCCAAAACTTAACAAGCTGTCTTTGCCCATTAATCCTCCTCCTGTCAACAGTCTGTTCTGGGCATCCATAAGAGCAAGCTCCCTATTTGTTGACAAGGCGAAAGGAGTTCCTGATCTTTTTATAATCTCTCCTTCCGTTTGCGCTTTACTCCAAAGCTCTTTTTTTTCTTCTTTTGTAAGATTTTTATTACACCCAACTAAAAGAATGAGGCTTAATAAAAAAACTAGAATTTTATAACTTAACATTGATTGATAAATATTCCATTGAAGCTAAAAAGTAAAACATAAAAAAAACGGCACTTAAAAAAGTGCCGTTTTAGAAAGACTAGATGTCTTTATAAATTAAAATGACATTGTCGCGCCAACATACCAAGCAGATCCACCAGTAGTAGTTGATGAACCTTCGTCTTGAATGTCAACATTTGTGTAACCTAGAATAGCTGACACACCAGAAGCAACAGCGTAAGTTACGCTTGCGTTAACTTCATCCCATGAATCATCAGTAGTACCCGCTGTACCAGCAGTTGTACTATCTTTTGCTTCACCAGCAATAGCGCCAATAGCAAGAGTAATATCACCGCTTACATATTTTACGCCAGCTTTAACAACACTACCATCAACTTGAGTGTTAGCAGCACTATTATTGTCAGTTCCGATTGCACCATCGTCATTGATTGTGTCACCATCACCAAAACCTACAGCAACAGTTAGGTCGCCAGTTACCGCAGATAGACCTACGTGGAAACCATTTCTTTCAGCTGTTAGTTGAGTACCAGTTTTTTTATACTCTGAACCAGCAACACCACCACCAATTGTTACAGCAGTATCACCAGCTGAAGTTACGTAAGTAGCACCAATACCCCATGAACTGTCCATTTTAGCAGTTGCTGTTGCAGCATTTTCGTTGTCTGCACTGTAAGATGCTGAAACGCTTAAACCGTCCATTAAGAAGTCAGAAGCTGAATGCCATTCAATGCCAAGAGCAGTTGAACCAGCACCAAAAGACAGACCAGTAGGTGCGTTAGCAGTAGTTGTTCCAGCTACACCTTGCTCACCACTTGCTCCAGGAACAGAAATTGCATGAGTTCCAGCTGCGTTACCAGCATTTAGAAGCTCAAGAGCAGATCCGTCAGAGAAAGTTAGTTTGATAGCATTATCATCATCCGGAGCAGAGCTACCTTCATTCGTAAGCATAAAGCTTGATGAAATAGTAGTTCCACCATCAGTAGTTTCAGTTAAAGAAACTGAAAAGTTAGAGTTTGAAATATTGCTATTTGTATCACTACCTGAATCAGGGCTGTCAAACTCTTGTCCTAGTTTCAAGCTACCGCCCATTGTAGCAGTTACAGCTTCAGCAACTGAAGCAGCACCTAGCGTAGAAACAAGCGCAGAAGCCATTAATAGTTCTTTTTTCATATTTACTCCTTTTGAGTTAATGAATATTCATTAAATAATGAGAGTTTATCTCTCATTTAATAAGTTTATTTATTTAAAATTTGAAAAAAGTACAAAAAAAGCATAAAAAAATACAATTTTTTAACATAGTGTTGTAAATCTGCAACAAAGTAAAATGTTTGATAGTAAAAAATACGCTGAAATTATTGAAATTATAAGAAAAAAAAAGAAAAAAACTCAAATAATAGCCATATCAAAAAACCATTCTGAGATTCAAGTAAGAAACGCTATTTCGAAGAATGTAAAAATTTTTGGTGAAAACAGAGTTCAGGAAGCAAAAACAAAATTTCAAGATATTAAAAATTTAGAAAAGAAAATACAGCTTCATCTGACAGGCCCACTTCAAAGGAACAAAGTTAAAGATGCGTTAAAAATTTTTGATGTATTTCACACTCTTGACAGAGAAAACCTTTTAAAAGAATTCAGTAAATACCCTGAGCTTACCAAAAAAAAAGAATTTTTTATTCAGGTTAATACCGGAAAAGAAACTTCTAAAAGCGGAGTTTATCCAGAAAAACTTAAATATTTTTATAATCTTTGTCATGCCTATAGTTTAAAAAATATCAAAGGGCTTATGTGTATCCCCCCTTTAAAAGACGATCCAAAAAAGCATTTTAAATTATTAGATGATTTGGCAAGAGAAAATGGATTAAATGAGCTAAGTATAGGAATGAGCTCAGATTATTTAGATGCCATAGAATTTAATCCTGCCTATATAAGGCTAGGAACGGTCTTGTTTGGCAAAAGAAAAACATGAGCAAGATTTATTTTTATTCAGACTCTATAATCAACAATTTTATAAAAGATGCCTTTAGTGATTTTGTTCCAATTTCACCTAACAAAGTTGCTGAAAGAAATTTTAATTTGCAAAACCAAAATATAGTTTTTTTATTCACCGATCCAAAAAATTTCGATTTTTGGGAGCCTATTTTTATAAAAAACAACTGTATGGTTTTCCTTAAAAACAAACCACCAGATTTCGATGAAAGTAAATTTCATACAGTTAATTTTTACTTTGGACTAATTCACATAAACAAAATTATAAATCATGCTTCAGATTTTTTTATAAATAAGTGTGCGTATTTTGGTGATATTCAAATATTAGATGAAAAAATTATCAATTTACAAAAAAATCTTAGTTGCTCAATTACACCATTAGAGAAAAAAATATTGCTAGTTTTTGTTGATCAAAAAAAAATAAAAAGAGATTATTTTTTAGAAAAAGCGTTTGGTTTAAAAAAAAATATTGAAACTAAAACGATTGAAAGTCATTTAACAAGAATAAGAAAAAAGCTTTTGACTATTAAAAGCAATATCCAAATTTCATCAAAAGATGATATTTTCTTCATTAAAATTTAATTATCTAAATAAGGATTTATCATTGAGAAAAAATCTTTTTCAAATTTATCTGTTTTTCTGTGATTAAAAAAACCAAACTCAAGAGTTATATTGTTTTCAAGAACTTCAATTTTTCTAATTGTTATAGGGTTTTTTTCGTATAAAATTTTTATTTTATAATGGCTGTCATTAACAATAAGGTTTTTATTAACACTTAAGTTGGCTTCAAAAATATTTATATCTGTGTTATCAAAAAAACTCTCTCCAGTTAATAGTTCAAAAAAAACCTTAACATATGTCTTCTTAGTATTAAAATATTCAACCTCTCTTAAATTTCTGTTTTGGTACATTCCTTTTTTTTTAGATAAAATAATTGTTATATATGATGGCTTATTATATTGAATCTTTAATCTGTCTTTACCAATGTACACAACACCTTCTTCAATATTTCTTCCATCATTTTGTATAAAACTAATTATAGAATTTTGAAGACTTGCGTTATATTCTAAAATATAGCTTTTGATATCTATAGAGTGAGCCTGAGAAGTATATAGGTAAAATATAATAAATAAAAAATATTTAATCTTTTTTGATAACTTGTCTTTTGCCAGCATTGTTTGCCTCCGATATTATGCCTTCCTGCTCCATTTTTTCTATTATTCGTGCGGCCCTATTGTATCCAATTTGTAAATACCTTTGAATATAACTTGTTGAAACTTTCTGCTGACTTATAACAATCTCTACGGCCTTTGAGTAGAGAGCATCAATTTCTCCTTCACCGAAGCTTAAAGCCATTGAACTTTCCTCGCTTTGCTCTTCCAATGCAATTTCCTTATTTTGATCAAATATTGCCTGTTCTTTAATTGAGCTAACAACTCGCTCTATTTCATTTTCTGATATAAACCCTCCATGCAGTCTTTTTAAGTTTGCGCCGTTTTCTAGAAACAACATATCGCCCCTTCCAAGAAGCTGCTCTGCACCCATTTCATTTAGTATTGTTCGGCTGTCAAACTTGCTAGCTACTTTGTAACTTATTCTACTTGGAAAGTTAGCCTTAATGGTTCCAGTTATAACGTCAACACTTGGCCTTTGGGTAGCTGTAACTAAGTGAATACCAGAAGCCCGCGCCATTTGGGCTAATCTTTGTACTAAGTTTTCAACTTCTTTCCCTGCCACCATCATTAAGTCTGCCATCTCATCTATGACAACAACAATAAAAGGCATTTTTTCAAGAGGTATCTCTCTTTTCTCAAAAATTGGCTTTCTTGTTTCGCTGTCTATGCCTGTTTGTACACTTCGAAAAAGCTTTTTCCCAGTTGATTGAATTTTTTTTGATTTATCATTATATGAAACAATATTTTTAACATTTAATGAGCTCATTAGCTTGTACCTGTTTTCCATTTCTCTTACTACCCACTTTAATGCAAAAACGGCCTTATTAGGATTAGTAACAACTGGTGTTAAAAGATGCGGAATATTTTCATAGATACTCAGCTCAAGCATTTTTGGGTCTATTAAAATCAGTTTGCATTCATCAGGCTTAAATCTATAAAGAATGCTCATAATAATGGTATTTATTCCAACTGATTTTCCAGAGCCTGTAGTCCCAGCAATCAAAAGATGAGGCATTTTTTCTAAATCAGCATAAACAACATGACCTGATATATCTTTTCCTAAAGCCAGGGTTAAGCTACTATTCAGCCCATCAAACTTTTGCTCACTAACCAAGTCACCAAACATCACATCTTCTCTCTTTGGGTTTGGTATTTCTATGCCCAAACTAGTTTTTCCTGGTTGAGACGAAATTCTTGCAGAAACTGAAGACATTGCTCTCGCAATATCATCTGCCAAGCCTATTATTTTGCTCGCCTTAATTCCAGCATTTGGAACAAATTCGTATAAGGTTACTATTGGTCCAGATTTATAACCAATGATTTTTCCAATTACGCCATACTCTTCCAATACTTGCTCTAGTTTTTTTGAATTGTTTTTATTAATATGTTCTAACTCTTTCTTTAAGGTGTTTTTTAAGTTAGATTTTTTTAAAAAATTAGTGGCAGGAAGTTTAAAAACAAAGTCATTGTAATCATTTTTAACATTAGGCCTGTTTCTATTAGAGAATATTTTTGGTTTTTTTAATATTGTCGGTTCGTTTTTTTCCTTGTTTATATTTATCGATTTATAAGTGGTTGTATTTCTTTTAAGTCTAAAAGATTTTAAAGGCATTAACAAAGCAGACAAAACAAGGTTAAGAATTTTTAAAGAAAAATATTTTAAAAAGGTTTTTTTTATAGAAAAACTGTAAATTAGCAGCATTAAAGAAACAACACTTAATATTAATGTTATTAATAAATTATAAAAAAAATTATTTACCAAAACAGGAAAATAAAAATAAATTAGATCAAATAAAAACCTTGAAAAGAGACCTGTTTTAAAAATTTTAAAATCAATTAAAATTTGTGAAAAATTAAAAAAAATTATAGATAGTATTATAAGAGCCCCCTTTAAAATAAGGCTAACTGAACCAATACCAACAATTGTAACAATACCTGCATAAAGCATAAAAATAATCAAAATATAAGAAAGCTCTCCGAGCATTACAAGAATTATACTAGATGAAAGCGCCCCCCAAAAACCAAGAATATTTTTTACCTCACCAGCCCCCTTGAGTTTTCCAATTCCAGGGTCTTCCGCACTAAAAGTAATAAGGCTTGCCAAAAGAAAAATAGAAAAAACGAAGAGAAGGGTTCCAAAAAAAATCTTCAATAAAAATAGTTTGAATCCACCATACTTAAACATAATTAATAATATAGTTTGTAATACATATAGAATAAGGTAATTCGAAGAAAATTATGAAAGAAATTGATTGTGAAATTCTTATCGTTGGCTCAGGTCTTGTCGGATTGGTAGCCGCTCATAGCTTATCATCATTAAATTTTAGGGTCCTTTTAGTTGATAAAAAAAATTTTTTAGATCCTAAATTATCTTTTCAAGATAACAGAACTGTGGCAGTATCAGAAGGATCCAAGCAGTTTTTGGAAGGTTTAAGTTTATGGAATGATTTAAAACAATATGCAGAACCTATAAAAAAAATTGAAGTTTTTGACAGGTCTCCAAAAAATAAAATAGAATTCAGAAACTCAATCAGCAACCAAAATCTTGGATATGTAATTGAAAATCAAAAATTCAGTAGAGTATTAATAGATAGATTAAATAAATTTGAAAAAACAAAAACAATATATGGTTTTGATGTTTCTAATTTACAATTTGAAAAAGGAATGTGCAAAGCTAGTTCAGAAAAACTTACAATTACTTCAAAATTGTTAGTAGCTGCTGATGGAAAAAACAGCAAAATTAGAAATATTGTTGGAACCAAAATGTTTAAAAAAACTTATCCAGAAAATGCTTTAGTATTAACATTTGAGCATGAAAAAAATATTAATAACACTGCTTATGAAATATTTTATAAAACTGGACCACTAGCGATTTTACCCATGCATTCCAAAAAAAAATATAAAAGCACATTAATATGGTCAAATAACAAAAAAATTTTAGATAAAATGGCAAATTTAAATTCTATTTTTTTTAAAAACTTTATAGAGGAAAAAATTGTTGATTATGTTGGTAATATAAAAAAAATTCATTCCTGTCAGTTTTTTCCTTTATCTGCACATCTAAATGAATCTTTTTATGGAAATAGGATTGTTTACGTTGGGGACTCTGCACATTCTATACACCCAATTGCTGGCCAAGGTTGGAATCTTGGGGTGTCAGATGTAAAAAAATTATTTAAAACATCTAAAAACCTAAGAGACCAAATTGGCACTATTTCTTTTTGCAAAGAGTATAATGACCTAACTTATAATAAGGCTTTTCAACTCTATCAAATAACAGACAAGCTAAATTCGCATTTTAAGCAAAAAAATTTATTATATAGACAGTTAAGCAACATTGGTTTCGGTTTTATTGAAAATGCTCATGTAATAAAAAACAAAATTAGTAAATACGCCATGGGAATTTAATTAATTATAGTACTACTCTCTGTGCTTTTTATTTCAATTTCTAATGCAGATATTAAGTTTTCAAAAAAATCACTAAAGTTATTATATTCAAGTAGCATCTGCTTTGTTAGATGATCTAAAGGAGCAATAACACAAATAATTTTTCCAAGATTTAGAGCGTCAAGATTGTTAAATTCTTTTGTGTCAAATTTAATTTTTTTAGTAACTAAATAATTTTTAAAAACCATAAGTAGTTTTTTAGAAAGAAGAGGATCATTATATTTTGTTTGATTATCAAAATTTAGAACCTCTGCATCAATTAAGATAAATTTAAAATCTTTTTCATATATTTTATTGATACTAAACCTACTTATACCTTCTAAATTTATCTGGTATCTTCCATCTGAGGTTTCTGTGAAGTTAGTTATTTTTCCAAAACACCCAACATTAAAATATTCTTCATTTTCCTTTTTTTGGATCATTCCAATCGTTCGATTATTTGCTAGGGCATAATCAACCATTTGAAGATACCTTTCTTCAAATATGTTTAATGGTAAGTTGGTTTTTGGAAACAATATGGCCCCGTTAAGAGGAAAAATTGGAAACTTCATTTTAAGAGAATAAAAGACTAGAAAGTTTTTTTCTATACTTAATTACGGCTTCATGCTCAAAGCCTAAGACATCAAAAAAACTTAATAATTTAGATTTTGTTTTCTCTTTATGTTTTGGATAGTATTTCAATAAAATTTCAAAAGATTTATCAAGCTCATTATTTCCAAAGTGCGCATCAGCTAATTTTAAAACCAAAGCTAAGTCGCCAGGGTTTTTAGAAAGATCATCATATAGCTTTTGTATTGTTGGACCTTCATGGGATTTGTTAACTAAATTTAATCTTTTAATAATTTTTTGGATTTCTTGATTTTTAATTAATTTTTCATCAATGGATTTTAAAAAATTGTTTGCTTCTTGAATTTTGTCTAAACCAATTAAGCAATCTACGTAAAAACTAAGAGCTTTAACCTCCTTTGAATTTTTAGAAATGAAATCTTCAAGAAGTTCTTTGGCACTTGAAAAATCTTTATTATTAATAAAAATTTTTACCTGAGAATAAAAATCTTCAAAATTGTTATCTAGCTTTTCACCAAGAGATTTTTCAAGAAATTCAATAACCTTTGTTTCAGGAATAACCCCTTGAAAAGCATTAACAACCTGTTTGTCTTTAAAAGCAAAAACAGCAGGAATTGATTGTATTCTTAGTTGAGCTGCAATTTGTTGATTTTCATCAATGTTTATTTTAGCTAAAAGAATTCTATCTGGTGAGCCGGAGATAATTTTTTCTAATATCGGAGTTAGTTGTTTACACGGACCACACCATGGAGCCCAAAAATCTACAACAACAAGCTTTTCGTCACTCGCCTCAATGACATTTTTTTCAAAATCAATCTCATTAACGTCGATTATATTTCTATTATTCATAAATTTTTAAAATCTTATAATCAGCAGATGAAAAGATATGTATTTTTTTGTTATTTTCAATCATAAAACTCATAAAATCATTTACAGCCATTGAAATTGTCAAAGAATTTATAAGAGGATGGAAATTTAAAATTTTAGATTGATACAATCTATCCTCCAAAAAAAAACTAACAAGGTTTTTTTTATCATTTAATAATGCAAAAGGAGATACGGACCCGGGCTTAATGCCTAAATAACTATCAAGATATTCTTTTTTTGCAAAAGAGACATTCCCTAGATTTAAAGATTTAGATATTTTTTTTAAATTTATTTCACTATTTTCTTCACAAGAAATTAAAAAAAAATTATTTTTTTTATTTTTTAAAAATAAATTTTTTGTATGAGCACCCGCAATCTCACCCCTCAATTTCTTGGAGTCTTCTACTGTGTGTAAATCAGCATGCTCATGTATTTTAAAATTATATTTTGATTTTTTGATAAATTCAATAAATCCAGTTGAGTTAAGCATGTGCGGGATATTTTTTTATTATACTTTATTATTATATCATGTTACTAGCAAATACCAATGCGGGCGTAGCTCAGGGGTAGAGCGCAACCTTGCCAAGGTTGAAGTCGAGGGTTCGAATCCCTTCGCCCGCTCCAAAATCCCTTACAAACCTTCTCTGTTGTCTGTTAAGTTTTTTTTAAATTAACTAACAATACAATCTCATTGTGACTGAGTTGTGACAGAAAAAAAACATTAATAGGGTGTAGACATGTGCCATGGTAGGGGTTGAATAAGGAAGTATCATCACCATTTAATTAATATAACCCAACAAAAATAACTTTATTGGAAAAAAGTGAAGTAATAGACAAAGGAAGCAATCAGTACTTAGAGTGGATTGAAGAATTACACGAAGATGAAGAATATATAACCTACTCTGAATGGGGTTATAGTAATAAAATTAATCTTGGACCTGGCATTGATGATGATATTGAACACATCATTAAAATTAAAAAAAACCAATTACAAAACCTTACATTCGAAAAACTTTCTTTTGTTCTTAAAAATCTTCGTACAAAAATGAAATTAAACAGCTTCCGCTCATTTCTTGATAATAGAAACATAGAATATGATTATCAAGTTTGGTAATTAAAATTGCACAAACTAACACTTTAATGTAAAAATAGAATTGTCCTGATTTAGATACTCTAATTGCTGGGACATAAAACAAGTAGCTAAAGGAGAAAAAAATGGCTAAGATTATTTGGTCTAAATTAGAAAAGAATCATCCAGTATTTACCGAAGAATACGAGACATTTTCAATACGAGGACAATTAAGAGAAGAATTAAAAAGAAGATGTGAAAACCTTCCTAAGCCACCAAAAGGTTGGAATATGTTTCAAGAGTGTTCTGATGAAGTATTTGCTAGTATTTTAAAAAAGCTAATAATAAGATAGATTGATGGATATTATAAAACCAATTTTTAAGTGGGCTGGTGGAAAAAGACAATTACTTCCTTACTTGAAAGAATTATTTCCTACAAAATTTAATAAGTATATTGAGCCTTTTGTTGGTGGTGGTGCAGTTTTCTTTTATTTGAAACCAGAAATATCTATAATTTCTGATAGTAATGATGAACTAATAAATGCATACAAAACTCTAAGCTCTAATTCAGAAGATGTGATTAAAGAATTAAAAAATTATGAAAATACAAAAGAATTTTTTTACAAAATTAGGTCAGAAGAATTATGTGATACAGTTACTAAAGCTGCAAGGACAATTTATTTAAATAAAACCTGCTTCAATGGATTGTATAGAGTTAATAAAAAAGGTAAATTTAATGTTCCTTTTGGTTATTATAAAAACCCAAAATATTTAGACAAAGACAATCTAGTATTAGCTGTTGAGTTGTTAAAAAAAGCGACAATCTTTTCAATGGATTATAAAAAAGTACTTGA
>CEUZ01289458.1_pt1 | contig 40111 bp, 39 predicted proteins | sample 361511 | NCBI WGS metagenome assembly CEUZ01 (sample SAMEA2622822, study PRJEB7988) | marine metagenome | biome: marine biome (ENVO:00000447); feature: surface water layer (ENVO:00002042); material: "saline water (ENVO:00002010), including plankton (ENVO:xxxxxxxx)" | depth 5 m | reverse complement strand
ATTATTTTTATCAATTAAATTAAGACTGATATGTTGATTATTAATCATGGTTAGATTTTTGATTGTATGCGCAGGAAATAAAAATTTAGGCTCTTCGAATGAATTGCCGTAAGGGCCAACTGAATTAATTTCTTCAATAAGTTGAATTGTAACAGCTGATGCCATGAGTGTTGCGTCAAAAAATTTATTTTTCTTAATTTTAGTATCGTCACACCATGTTCTTGAATTAAGGAAAGCTCTTAATTCATCAATTTTTTCTCTTTTGATTTTAAAGCCTGCGGCCATTTCGTGCCCTCCTCCTTCATGAATAATCCGAGCTTTAATCAATTCACTTATAATAAATCCAACATCAATACCATAAACAGATCTCGCTGATCCTGTCTGCAAATTTTCACTGGTATTACTTATTATAAAGCAAGGCTTGTTATACCTGGATGATAATCTTGAAGCTATTAATCCAATTATTCCAGGATGCCAATCTTTTGACTCAAGTACTATAAATTTATCATAAAGAAATTTATCTTGATATAGTTGAATAGCTTCATTTGTAGAGTTTTCTTCTAAAAATTTCCTCTCGGTGTTTAAGTTGTCCAACCTTTCTGCAAGTTCTCGAGCTTTGCGATTGTCAGTTGAGGTAAGCAGAGTAAAACCCATGCTAGAATGACCAATTCTACCTCCGGCATTTATTCTTGGGCCAAAAACGTACCCAAAGTCATTATATGATATATCATCTGTAAGATTTGAAATTTCTGAAATTGCATTCATCCCGAGGTTTGGAAACTTTTTAATTGCTTTCAAGCCCTGGGTTACAATCGATCTATTTAAGTTAATCAAAGGAACAATATCTGCAACTGTTGCCATAGAGACTAACGGCAGGTACTGAAGAATACTTGGTTCTTGTATATTTTCCTTCAAGTAATAGTTTTTTTCTCTAAGTTTAGTATTTAATGCTACTAATGTTAAAAAGACAACACCTGCAGCACATAGATACCCCAAGCCGCTTTTATCGTCATCTCTATTAGGGTTTATCATGGAGATTCTATTATTAATCTCAGTTACCTGATGGTGATCAATTACTATGAAGTCAAAATTCGAATTATTTTTAAAGATTTCATTTGAGCTTGTCCCACAATCAACTGTAATAATTAAATTAACACCTTGATCTTTGAATTCATCTATAATTTTCTGATTTGGCCCATAACCGTCCGTCACTCTATCTGGAATTCTCACAATGACGTTATCTTCAAAGAATGTTAAATATTTAAACAATATTGATGATGAAACAATGCCATCTACATCATAGTCGCCAATTATTCCTATTTTTTCTTTCTTTGTTAAAGCCTCAATTATTCTATCAACAGATACGGCCATATCCTTAAGTAAATTTGGATCTGGGATATTTTTTTTTAGAGTGACATCCAAGAAGCTTTCAATATTAGTTTTGTTAATACCCCTATTTAATAGGATTTTTAAAGTGAGATCACTAAGGGAATATTTTGTTTGAACTGCCTTTAATTCATTTTCATCAAAATTAGATAAAACCCATTCATTGCCTAATATTGACTGCTTGTAATTTACACTAGAGAGATTCGGCTGGCTCATTATTTGAAATAATTCTAATCTACTTTAATTATTATATTCACTTCTTATAAATCTAATTGTACCAGTTGTAGACCTCATTACAACTGTCTCAGCAATAATCTTGTTTTCATAAAATTTTACGCCTCTTAGCATTGACCCATCTGTTACACCACTTGCCGAAAATATTACATCCTTAGAAACAAGATCTTCTAAATAAAATTTCTTATCTAGCTTCTCGATACCCATTTTTTTTGCGCGCTGCTCTTCATCGCTGTTATTAATCACAAGCCTAGTTTGCATTTGCCCCCCAATACATTTTAAAGCTGCCGCGGCCAGTACTCCTTCGGGCGCACCACCAATGCCAATATAGATATCAATATTAGTTTCTAATGGATTTGTTGTTGCTATGACGCCTGCTACATCTCCATCTTGAATGAGATGAATCGAAGCACCAACACTTCTTGCAGATTCAATGTGTTTTAAATGCCTCGACCTGTCCAATATACAAACTGAAATTTCGTTTGGTTTAACACCCTTTTCTTTTGATAAGGCTACTATATTCTCAGCAGGTGTCGCATCCAGATCAATAATATTTTCCGAATAACCTGGGCCAATTGCAATTTTGTCCATATATGTGTCTGGTGCATTAAGCATACCGCCGCCTTCTGATATAGCAAGAACTGCAAGAGAGTTTGGCATGCCTTTTGCACACAAGGTAGTGCCTTCTAATGGATCCAGGGCAATGTCTAACTCGGGGCCCCTGCCATCTCCAACTTTCTCACCAATATAAAGCATTGGAGCTTCGTCTCTTTCACCTTCACCGATTACAACGGTACCTGACATTGCAATACTATTTAATTGTTTCCTCATGGCATCAACAGCTGCTTGGTCAGCAGATTTCTCGTCACCGTACCCACGTAACCTAGCTGCAGCTATAGCTGCAAATTCAGTAACACGCACTATTTCAAGGCTAAATGCCCTATCCATCTAATTACCATATTTAAATTATAAGTCTTCAATGTCTATTATATTAGGAGAGTATGAAGTATAGTTATTCTTATTAATCTCTTCCACAGCTTTGTTAATAGAATTTGAGTTCGTTTTGCTTGTAATCATTGTCACTGGAACCAAGTTATCTTTATGCATTTTTTTCGATATCCTTTGGATAATGTCATCAATTGAAATATTATTTTTTGCCATAATATTCGTAATTGACGCTACAGTTCCTGATATATCTGGCAATAAGAAACTTAGGTAGTACCTTTTGTTCTCATCGACTTTGTCTATACTTTTTTCTTTCTGAAGATTCAAATATGGAGTACCTAAGGATGGGTAAACTGAGTTATTAAGTAAGTCAAAAATATCACTCATAACGGCAGATGACGTTGGAAATCTTCCAGCTCCTGCGCCTGATAGCAAAAGCTCACCAAAATAGTTACCCTTAATAACAATGGCATTTTGTTCATACTTTATATTCGCAAGTTGCGAATTATTTGTTATCAAGCATGGCCTAACACTTTGTATTACTTTTTCTTTAATTTTTTTTGAAATACCAAGCAGCTTTATTTTGTAACCATATTCACTGGCAGCTTTAATGTCGTCTAATGAAATGTCAGAAATTCCATTTACCTCCACATTATCGAAGTTTATCTCGTGTGAGAATATAATGCTTGATAGAATGGATAATTTGTGAGCCGCGTCATAACCCCCTATATCAAATGCTGGGTCTGCCTCTGCAAAGCCAAGATCTTGGGCTTTTTTTAATGCAGCTTTAAAAGTAATTTGCTCCTCTTCCATTGAAGTCAATATATAATTAGATGTTCCGTTCAATATCCCGTAAAGTGCGTCTATATCATTTGAACTGGTGCTTTCTTTTAGAATTTTAATTATTGGTATTGCCCCTGCCACGGCAGCCTCATATAAAAAACTGACCCCAATTGATTCCGCAAGTCTAATTAATCTGTTTCCATGTTTGGCAATGAGGGCTTTATTTGCAGTAATAATATGTTTTTTATTTTTTATTGCACGCTCTATAACTTCAAGAGCAATCCCTTCATCTCCACCAATTAACTCTATCAATACATCTAAATTACCTTGCTGGCACATTTCAAGCGGATTGTCATACCAGGTATAGCTCTTTATATTAATATCCCTCTTCTTAGATTTGTCATATGCTGAAATACCAATTATATTAATTTCTTGATTAGTTTTATTCTTTATCTTTAGTTTGGAGTCTTCAATTATTTTTACTACCCCTTGCCCGACGCTACCGAGGCCAATAATACCGATATTTAATTTGCTTTTTTTCATAAAAAAATTCCAAAAATTTAGCTAGTTTCCAAATAAATTTTTTTTAATATTTCTAGCGGCCTGTCGAATTCTATGTTCATTTTCAACTAAAGCAATTCTAACAAAGCCCTCTCCCTTTGACCCAAATCCAATACCCGGTGATACAGCAACTTTTGTTTTCTTGAGCAAAATCTTCGAAAATTCTACCGATCCCTTACTATGAAATTTTGCCGGTATAGGTGCCCAAACAAACATAGAGGATGATGGTGATGGCATTTCCCAACCCGCTCTATGAAAAGACGTTATTAAGGCATCTCTTCTTTTTTTATATATTAACCTAATATCTTCTATGCAATTTTGTGGCCCATTTAGTGCAGTAGCAGCTGCAACTTGAATTGGAGTAAAGGCACCGTAATCAAGGTAAGACTTTACTCTTACCAAGGCAGAAATTATTTTTTCATTACCAACAGCAAAACCAATTCTCCACCCTGGCATCGCAAATGTCTTTGACATTGATGTAAACTCTACAGCAATTGATTTTGCATTTGGTATTTGTAGTATCGAAGGCGGAGGAGTTTGATCAAAATAAATCTCTGAGTATGCTAAATCTGAGAGAATAATAATTTCATGTTTTCTACAAAAAGATACAACTTCTTTGTAAAAATCAATGGAAGCATCTAGTGCGGTCGGATTTGATGGATAATTAACAACCAGAACCTTTGGTTTTGGGTGTTTGTTTATAACTTCGTTCTCTAAGCACCTAATAAAATTATCATTTGGTTCTGCTGGCATATTTCTAATTTTTGCTCCTGAAATTATAAAACCAAATTGATGAATTGGATAAGTTGGATTTGGAGCGAGTATTACATCACCTGGCGCTGTGATTGCTTGTGCTATATTCGCGAAGCCCTCTTTTGAGCCAAGTGTAGCAACGATTTCAGTTTCTGGTTTTAATTTTACACCAAACCTCCTTTGGTAATAGGAAGCTTGCGCTTTTAATAATCCAGTAATGCCTTTGGATGCGCTATACCTATTTGTTTTTGGTTTATTAACAGTGTCAATAAGCTTCTGTCTTATATGCTCTGGGGTTGGCATATCTGGGTTACCCATACCCAAATCAATTATATCATTACCCTCTGCACGATACTTAGCTTTAATTTTATTAACGCTCTCAAAAACATACGGCGGTAACTGTTTAATTCTATGAAACTCGGAGTCCATTATTTTCTCATCTAAAGAGTTGAAATTATTTAGAATGCTATACTAATCTACAATATAACTAAATATAAAATCAAGGAAATAGAGCAATATTCTCTAGGCCAACGGATTCATCAATTCCAAAAAGAAGATTCATATTTTGTATAGCTTGTCCGCTTGAGCCTTTAACAAGATTATCTATCGAAGAGATAATGACTGCAGAATTTTCTATTCTACTTGGCAATACACTTATCTGGCAATTATTTGTCCCACGTACATTAATAGTATTAGCAAATTCGCCTGGTTTTAGAATTTGAATAAAATCTTCTCCTTCATAAGAACTCCTAAATACATTATATAAATCATTGATATCTAATGATTCTATAAATTTCACATGCATTGTAACTAGTTCACCTCTGTTCATTGGCACTAAGTTTGGTATAAAATTAATTTTCGCAGAACCTTTTGAATACTTATTAATTTCTTGTTCAATCTCCGGGATATGACGATGAGTTCCACTCGCTGAATATGGTCTAATTGACTCAGCCACTTCTGAATAGAGCAAATCTTTGCGGGCTGTCCTTCCGGCGCCACTTAAACCAGACTTTGCGTCTATTATTATTTGATCACATAATATAAGGCCATTGATCAAAAGTGGATGCAAGCCCAAAAGAGTAGCTGTTGGGTAACATCCAGGACAAGCAATCAAATTGCTCTTTTTGATATTCTCTCTGTTAATTTCAGTTAAGCCATATTCGAATTGCTTCAACATGCTATTAGATTTATGATTAAATTCATACCATTCAGGATATAGATTTTTGTCATTAAGGCGAAAATCAGCAGATAGATCAATAATAGTTTTGTTACTGGGAAGTTTTGAAATTATTTCATGAAATAATCCATGGGGCAAACAACTGAAGATAACATCAACATCATTCCAATTTAAGTCTTCCCATTTGTTTAACATCAAAGAGGATACTCCGTTGAAATGAGGAAATAAATCAGCAATATTTTTCCCAGCATGATTGTTTGCAGAGATATGTTTTAATTTTATACTTGGATGCTTTAAGGCAATCCTCATAAGGTCTGATCCAGTGTAACCTGATGCGCCGATTATACCAATATTTATGTCTTCACTTTTCATTATTACCTTGATTTATTGTTAAATGGATAATGGAATGATACATCAAAACCATTTTGCATAATAGAAATATTTCTATAAATAATAGATAAACTAAGTTTACTATCTTTTTGAGAATTGATAACTTTTTCTTGCTTTCGCACGGCCGTACTTTTTTCTTTCAACCACTCTGGAGTCTCTCGTTAAAAATCCTCCACTTTTTAGAGTTGACCTATTTTCAGGCTCATAGTTAACTAATGCTTTTGACAATCCGTGTCTAATTGCACCAGCCTGCCCAGATAAACCGCCTCCTGATACTGTACAATTTATATCGAATTTATCATTATTAGAAGTGGCTTTTAATGGCTGCTCAACAACCATTCTCAATACTGGTCTCGCGAAAAAATTTTCAAACTCTCTGCCATTTACTAGTATTTTGCCGTTTCCCGCTTTTATCCAAACTCTTGCAACGGCATTTTTCCTTTTACCTGTAGCATAAGCTCTACCTAAATTATCTACCTTTCGTTCATAGACTATTTCGGCTGGAATATTTTCTTTTTGCGAGTCAACTGCTTGATTGTCAGTAACTTCTTTAGTTTCATTAGTTTCAATGTTATCAGTGAGGTTATTGTCTATTTTAGATTCGTTCATTTAAGACCTCCTTGAATTTTTAATATTGAGGCTCGCGAAGTCAAGTTTTTCTGGTTTCTGAGCTTCGTGTGGATGGTCTGTTCCACTATATACCTTTAAATTTTTTAATTGCTTTCTTGACAATGGCCCCCCAGGCATCATTCTCTGGACGGCTTTCTGAATAACTCTTTCAGGAAATTTTCCATCTAATATATCAGCAGCTTTTTTACTTTTTATTCCCCCTGGATAACCGGTATGCCAATAGTATGTTTTGTTATCTCTTTTCATGCCTGTTAAATGTATTTTTTCTGCATTCACAACAATTACGTTATCTCCGCAATCAACATGAGGTGTAAATATAGCTTTATTCTTGCCACGTAAAACATATGCAATATGTGAAGCTAGTCTTCCTAATACAAGCCCATCAGCATCTATAAGGATCCATTTTTTTTCTATACTATCTTGTTTTACGCTTATTGTTTTCATTTCTTAATCCTTAGCATATTTTTGAATTAAATACACTTTTTAGAATAAAAGTCAATTAATTTATTACAATTTACTCAATGAAAACAATACATTATAAATACGGTATTATATTACCATATAAAAATTTCTATGTATTTCTATGTATACTACTATGTGTTTATAGTAAGGCAATAAATTTTCTCTTAAATGAGAGTTTTGTACTATAAATACTATAAAAATTGGAATATTTTTATAAATTGAGATATAAACTTAAAAAAAACATTATCTTTTTTTATGATAAAGTAAACTTTACTATAATTTATTAATTAGGGATTAATATAATGACAGAATTAAAACATGGCTTTAATACAAGTGCTATTCACTCTGGATCTCAACCAGATCCAACAACAGGCTCAAGGGCTACACCAATACACCAAACAACATCCTATGTATTTGAGAATACAGATCATGCGGCTGATTTATTTGCAGGAAGAGCTTTTGGAAATATCTACACAAGAATTATGAACCCAACACAAGATGTACTCGAAAAAAGAGTTGCTGAGTTAGAGGGCGGGACCGCATCATTAGCGCTTGCATCAGGTCATGCAGCGCAATTTATAGCTTTTCACCCACTAATGAGTCCAGGTTCAGAATTTATTGCCTCAAATAAGCTTTATGGCGGATCAATAAACCAATTTAATCACTCTTTCAAAAAATTCGACTGGAATGTTAAATGGGCTGATACAAATAATATTGATAGCTATAAAAGACTTGTAAATGACAAAACCAGAGCAATCTTTATAGAGTCGATTGCTAACCCCGGTGGGATTATAACGGATATAGAGCCTATAGCAAAAGTTGCTGAAGACGCAGGTGTACCTCTAATAGTTGACAATACAATGGCGACGCCATATTTATGTAAACCGATCAATTATGGTGCCAATATTGTTGTTCATTCATTGACAAAGTTCTTGGGTGGACAAGGAAATTCAATTGGAGGAATTATTGTTGATGCTGGTAATTTCGATTGGTCAAAAAATGATAAGTACCCTGATCTAAGTCAACCTCATCCGAGTTATCATGGTTATAAATTTCATGAGACTTTTGGTGAAATGGGGATATCTTATGCTGTTGTATGTAGATTTCTTGCGCTACGTGATTTAGGGCCTGCAATTTCTCCATTTAATGCTTTCTTGATACTAAATGGAATTGAAACAGTTGCATTAAGAATGAAACAACATTCTGAAAATGCCTTAGCTGTTGCTAAATTCCTCAAAGGTCATAATAAAATAGCATGGGTCAACTACGCTGGTCTTGATGGCAATGATTTCAAAACATTGGCTGATAAGTATTGTCCTAATGGCGTTGGGGCTGTATTTACTTTTGGAGTAAAAGGTGGGTTCGATGCAGGAGTAAAGATTGTAAACGAGGTAAATCTATTTAGTCATGTCGCGAACATCGGTGATGCAAAAAGTTTAATTATTCATCCATCATCAACTACGCACAGTCAGTTAACAGATGAACAGCAGGATGCCGCGGGCGCTGGCAAAGATGTAGTACGCCTATCTGTTGGGATAGAAGATATTAATGATATAATTGCCGACCTAAGCCAAGCTTTGGATAAAGTTTAAAATTAGTGATTTGATATATATAAATGGCGCAGCGCAATAACAAATAAAAAAACTGCGCCAATTTGATGTAATAACCCCAAAAATATATGCACCTGATAGACCAGTGTCATAATCCCAATCACAATTTGCAAAAATAACACTGTAGATAGTAATATTGAGGAAAGATGATATTCTTTGCCTCTAAAAAGATTATGTATATAAATATACTGCATAATGACAATAATAAATAGTAAGTATGCTATTACTCTGTGATCAAATTGGATTGTAACTGGGTTCTCAAAAAAATTAATGTACCATTTTTCTATTATAAATAAATTATTTGGGATTAAATCCCCATCCATTAAAGGCCATGTGTTATAACTCAGACCTGATCTTGTTCCGGAAACAAAAGCTCCCAAAATAATTTGTAAAGATACTAATGCAAAAATTATAGCAGAACTGATCCTTAATATAGTATTTGTTGGCTTGTTTTTTGACTGATAATTAGAAACTCTGGTAATTAAAGTAAACACCAATAATCCAAGAATTATAAATGCTAACGATAAATGTAAAGCTAATCTATACTGACTAACATTTATATTGTCTACTAGGCCACTTTGAACCATATACCAACCAACCCCTGCCTGACATATTCCAATTACTAATGCAATTGATAGTATGATTTTTTCCCTCTCAGAGAATTTCTTTTTTATGATAAAATAAATAAATGGAATAAAAAAAACTAACCCAAGAATTCTTGCAACAAATCTATGAAACCACTCCCAAAAATATATAACTTTAAATTCAGATAGAGACATGCCACTATTCATAACTATATATTCGGGAATAACTTTATACTTCTCAAACTCGATTAACCATGCACTATTGCTCAACGGGTAGAAAATGCCAGTAAGGGGAATCCATTCTGTAATTGAAAGACCAGACTCAGTTAGACGGGTAATCCCTCCTATTGATATTAATAAGATAAGCAGTATAATTACACAAAAAAGCCAAAAACTTATTGGGTTCTTCAATGTATGGCTTGCTTTTTGTTTGAATAAATAATAATTCATTATTTAATTAAAAATTTTTAGTTAATGACCAGATGATAAATACTCTTAAAATAATAAAGCTAATAACATTTCTATTATATTTATTCATCTATATTATAATTTCAATGAGACTTGGTGTCTATATTCTAGAAATTGGTAATATTTTTTTAGAAATAATTTTCTACTGTTTATTCGGGGTAATATGGATAATTCCTCTACTTGCAATCAAAAAGTTTTTTGATTAACTTGAATATGAATTTTCCAGAATGGTATTAAGTTCCCTAAGCTCTTTGATTGAGCCTTCTATAAATTCTCTATAAATAAGGTTATTTTGATTAGAAAAATTGTCTTTGCTAATGTTATGGGGTGAAACTTCTTCAAAAAGATCTGACATAAATTCAGGCTCTTTTATTGAGACGCTATTATTATTTTCTAAATTATGTTCGCTTTGAATATTTAGAACATAATTCTTTCCTTTTTGCCTAAATATATTTTGCACTCCACTAATTGTATATTTATCCATATATAATAATTGATGTATAGACTTGAGAAGTTGAATATCATTTGGTCGGTAGTACCTTCTTCCACCCCCTCTTGTCATTGGTTTAATATGAGAAAACTTTTTTTCCCAAAACCTTAGCACATGTTGAGGTAGTTTAAGCTCTTCTGAAACCTCTCTTATTGTCTTAAAAGCATCTTTTGATTTCACGAAAACCTCCAATATCTATTCTGCATTAATTTTATTCTTTAATTGCGCACTCGGTCTAAATACAATTACATTTCTTTCTGATATGACAGCCTCAATTCCTGTTTTTGGATTTCTACCAATTCTTTGTTTTTTTTGTTTCAAAAGAAAAGAACCAAATGATGATAATTTTACATCACTTCCCGATTCTAATTGTGTACTTTTTTTCTGGATAATGTTTTGAACTATATCGAGAGACTCTTTTCTCGATAAGCCAATTTGTTCATATATAGATTCACAAATCCCAAGTCTAGTTAATGTATTATCGTTCATTCGGAACCTCGCAATATATAAACTTACCTCAAACTAATGCTTTACGTCAATACTGTCTAGATATTTTTTTCTTTTAATATCTTAATAATACAGCGCCCCAGGTAAAACCTGCTCCAAATGCCTCTAAAAGTATCAAATTACCTTTCTTGATTTTACCTGATTTTATTGCAGAGCTCATCGCCACGGGAATAGAAGCTGAGGATGTATTAGCATGTTTATCAACTGTGATTATTATTTTACTTTTATCTAATTTTAGTTTTCTTGCTGTAGCATCTAAAATTCTTAGGTTAGCCTGATGAGGAACAAACCAGTCAATATCTGAAATACTAACCTTGCACAAATCAATTATTTCTTCAACAATTGCCGTCTGTTTTTCAACTGCATGCTTGTAAACTTCTCTTCCGTCCATCTTAATGTAGCCACTTTCTAAATCCGTCATTGACGGTCCGCCGTCACAATATAATTTTGCTCTATACTCCCCATCTGATCTTATCACGCTGTCATAAATACCTATTTCTTTGTTACCATCTGACACCTCAGATTCAATGATAAATGCGCCAGCGGCATCTCCAAATAGGACGCATGTTGATCTGTCGCTCCAATCGATTATTCGAGAGTATGTTTCGGCCCCAACGACAAGAATTTTTTTATATTTTCCTGATTTAATATATTGATCCGCTGTAGAAAGAGCGTAGATAAAACCACTACATACTGCGTGAATATCAAATGCTGCTGCATTCTTGATGCCGAGCATATCTTGTAATTTGACTGCAGTAGATGGAAACACTTGATCTGGGGTAGAGGTAGCTAACAAAATTAAATCCACTTCCGAAGGGTCAAGTTTTGAATTATCAAAAGCGTCTAATGATGCTAGATATGCAAGATCTGATGTTAGCTGGTCATCGGCCGCTATGTGTCTTTGTTTTATTCCCGTTCTATCAAATATCCACTCATCACTGGTATCTACTATATTTGATATATCACTATTCGTTAAAACTTTTTCTGGGAGATACATCCCCGTACTTCTTATTACAGATTTAATCAAAACTTACCTCATTAATGCTTTGTTCAATATTACCCTTTATTATTTTCATTGTTCCAGAAGAGTGCATATCAATTCCTAGCTCGACAGCAGATGCAAAACCAATTGCGTCAGTTTGTCCATGACTTTTAATGACCAGGCCGTCTAAACCCAAAAAGATACCACCATTCAGTCTACTTGGATTCATTTTTTCTTTTAGAGTTTCAAAGGCACCCTTGGCAAATATATATCCGATTTTGGCCATGAAAGATCTATCAATAGAATCTTTAAAGTATGTTGAAATTTGGTTTGCTGTACCTTCTGCAGTTTTCAGGGCAATATTACCAGTGAATCCGTCTGTTACTATTACATCTGATACACCTTTACCAATATCATTACCTTCCGCAAATCCTTTATAATTAAAAAAATAATCTCCAGACTTCAAATGTTCGTTTGCGTTTTTAATTTCATCTAAGCCTTTTATATCTTCTTCACCAATATTTAGTAATGATACAGTTGGTTTTTCGGTATCGAAAATCGCTTGTGCCATTGAGGCGCCCAAAATAGAAAAATCAATTAGTTGTTTGGATTTCATGCCAATTGTTGCCCCTATATCTAAAACTATTGTTTCTCCATTTATTGTAGGCCATAAAGCAGCTATAGCGGGCCTTTGGATTCCATGTACCGTCCTTAAAATTAAAGTTGCCATAGCCATGAGGGCTCCTGTATTACCAGCGGAAATAGCAAAATCAGAAAACCCAGTCTTAATAGAATCAATTGATTTCCACATACTAGACGTTTCCTTGCCTCTTTTTATTGCGGAGCTTGGCTTTTCATCCATTTTTATAAAAGTCTCACAATCAATAATATTACACATACTAGAAAGACTATTATACTTTAACAATTTTTTTTCTATTAGCTTGCGGTCACCATAAAGATTGAATCTTACATTTGGATGTCTTTCAATGGCAATGTTCAAACCAGATAATACAAATGAGACATTATCATCGCCTCCCATAAAATCTACAGCTATTTTGATTTCTTGGTTCATATAATTTTAAATAAGTTAAGATTTGATTTTAAACTAATATAAACTAATTTTAGCTTAATAAAACTATAAATAAACAAATGGTTTAGAAAATATCAAATTGCTCTGTATCGAGATTGACAATATTATCTATATTCAAAGTTTTAATTTTTTTATTTATATCACTGCTGTAGTTAGCTAATTTTCTTGATTGATTTATATAATCTTTGTTAGAAGAAAATGCATTCCTTAGAAAGTAACTTTCTAAATTATCTAACTGCACCTTGGAAGGGCCTGAGTCTAATATCGAGTCAAGAATTGCAAGTCTGCCATAAAATACTTGTCCTATCTTTTTCATTTTTTTTGGAATAGATAAATCACCAACACCCTCTTCTCTGAAAGAAAGGTCAATTGATGAGAACATTAAATCTACGAGTGATTGTGCTAAACCTGTATGACCTAAATTATTAATCCTACGAATAATCAAGCTTACATGTAAAACTAAGATCTCAAACCTTCCATCTGTAGTGTCTAAAATTTCACAATTTTCATAGAACTTTTTATTACGTGAAATTTTTACAATATTTTCAAACAAATAAAAATGTGTATCGCTTTTCTTTTTAAAAAAAATCATGTATTTCTTTCATATTATGTTTATTTTTCATTAGAAAGATGGAGTATAATAATTTATATGAAAATACTACCAATTATATTTATAGTTCTATGCCTTACTTCCTGTGAGACTTATGTTGAAAACAGAGGATATATATTTGACAACGAAATTCAACAAAAAATAGTTTTGGGTATGGATAAATCAGAAATTATAAGCATTATGGGATCGCCTTCTACCAAGTCAAATGAGAACGGTGATAGATTTTATTACATATCAAATAAATTTTTAAGAAATGGGTTCCTCGCACCGAAAGAAATCAGAAGAACTGTGTACGTAATATCATTCGATGATTATGAGCAAGTAATAAATACTGAAGAATATGCGCTGAAAGATGGTAAATTTGTCAACTATAATAGTGATAAAACAATACCAAAGGGAACTGAGTTAACTGTTATTCAAGACCTATTCGATAATGTAGGCCGTTATACAGATTCAAAATCCATAGCAGAATCAGTTTTTTAGCATAAATAGTCCTGAATTAAAGATCATGAAGCTAATATGGCCAACAATAGAAGCGCAACAATATTCGTAATTTTTATCATAGGGTTTATTGCCGGGCCAGCGGTATCTTTATAAGGATCACCAACAGTGTCACCTGTAATAGAGGCTTTGTGAGCATCTGAACCCTTTCCTCCATGCTGCCCGTCTTCAATTAATTTTTTTGCGTTATCCCATGCCCCGCCACCAGCTGTCATTGATATTGCCAAAAATAGTCCTGTAATTATTGTACCGAGTAACATTGCTCCTAAGGTAGAGAAAGCAGCTGATTTACCGTCAACGAAATTAATTACAAGAAAACACAATATAGGTGTTAAAACTGGTAATAATGATGGCACGATCATTTCTTTAATTGCAGATTTTGTTAGCATATCAACCGTTTTTGCATAATCTGGTTTTGATTTTCCCTTCAGAATATTTGGATCTTCTTTGAATTGCCTTCTTACCTCTTCAACTACTGATGAAGCGGCTCTGCCAACTGCAGTCATCCCCATTGCTCCAAATAGGTAGGGCATTAAACCACCTAAGAGGAGCCCTACAACAACATACGGATTTGATAAGGCAAAATCAACCTGCACACCCTCAAAGTATGTATATTTTTCTGAATTAGCAGTGAAGTAGCTAAGATCTTCTGTGTAAGCTGCAAATAATACAAGCGCCCCTAAACCAGCAGAACCTATCGCATAACCTTTTGTAACAGCTTTCGTTGTATTACCAACGGCATCTAAAGCGTCAGTTGTATTTCTTACCTCTTCTGGCAATTCTGCCATTTCTGCAATTCCACCCGCATTATCTGTAACAGGACCAAAGGCATCTAAGGCGACAACAACACCTGCTAATGCTAACATTGTTGTTACTGCAATTGCTATACCAAATAAACCAGCTAAGCTATATGTTACAATAATTCCTGCCATTATTACTATTGATGGAAGGGCAGTAGCCTCGAGTGACATCGCAAGGCCCTGAATAACATTTGTGCCATGCCCTGTAACAGAAGCTACTGCAACCGACTTTACGGGCCTATAATTTGTGCCAGTATAATACTCTGTTATTACGATAATTAGAGTTGTTACAATTAATCCTGAAAAACCACAGAGGAACATATCGAGGCCATTAAATGATATAGATGAAGTAGCAATTACAGTATCCATACCAATCATTGTGTTTGTTAATGGCCAAAGTAGAATAAGTGATAAAAGTCCAGTTACAAAAAAACCTTTATAAAGAGCTCCCATAATTGACTGACTTTTTCCAAGTTTAACAAAAAAAGTACCAATAATTGAAGTGATGACGCACATTGCACCAATTGCAAGAGGATATAACATAATCTGTTCAAAAATTGGCGTACCAGCAAAATAAATTGAAGCAAGCACCATTGTTGCGACTATAGTTACAGCATATGTTTCAAATAAATCTGCTGCCATACCTGCGCAATCTCCAACATTATCTCCAACATTATCAGCTATTGTAGCTGGGTTTCTAGGGTCATCCTCTGGAATACCAGCTTCTACTTTACCGACTAAATCACCCCCAACATCTGCCCCCTTTGTAAAGATACCGCCTCCTAACCTTGCAAATATGGATATTAATGAAGCTCCAAAACCCAAAGCTATAAGAGCATCAATAACTTCCCTACTGTCTGCTGCAAAGCCTAGAATAGAGGTCAATATGAAAAAATATACACTAACAGCTAATAATGCTAGACACGCAACTAACATCCCAGTAACAGATCCTGCTTTGAAGGCAACTGAGAGGCCTTTGCCAAGATCCACGCTTGCAGCCTGCGCAGTCCTTACATTTGCTCTAACTGAAATTAACATTCCTACAAAACCAGCTATACCGGATAATATAGCACCAATCGCAAATCCAATGGCAACCTTAAATCCCAGGAAATAAGTTACAAGAAAAAATATAACCATACCAACAATAGCTATTGTAGAGTATTGCCTTTTTAAGTAAGCTCCAGCTCCCTCTTGGATTGCGCTTGCGATTTCAATCATTCTTTCATTGCCAGGATCAGCATTCATAACCGACTTGCTTGCCCAAATGCCATATAAGATTCCTAATAATCCACATATAATGATCGCTGTTATTAATGTAGTCATTGTTACCTCTGCTTTTTATTTAAATAATGTAAGATTTGGTTTTAAATTTTATAATATTTTTTTAAATGAGTTTTTACAGATTAGCAAGAATTTAAGTATATATCCTCATATATCCTCTATTTTGATCCAAAATGTTGAAAACTATGAGCGCTATCTTCAATTTCTTGATTAAAATGATCTAAGACTTTTGTATTTTTTGATTTTTTGCCCATATTACCAATTCTGGTAATCTTAAGATCTATCTTTTTGGCGAAGCTTTCTAGTGAACTACAGTTCTTTTCATCAATTGTAAAAATAGTCTGGTAATCATCCCCCCCATGCAAAACAATGCCATTGAAAAGTATTTCTCCATATTCTTTTGAGTAATTAATAAATCTTCTGACGCTATTTGATATTGGAATTTGATCTTTATTTATAGAAGCATCCAAGCCAGAGACACGAGCCAGTGTCTTAAGATCATTAATTAATCCATCTGTAGTATCCATTGAGCTTGTGGCATACTTATTTATTATTTTATGGATTGATAATGGGGGGTCAGGGAGAAGGTAACAATTTACTAAGAAGTCCTTATCTGACTCTTCTATTAGCGGAAAACCCTTATAATCCTTGTTTGTATTTAAAATTCTTAAGCCAGCATTACTGTTTCCAATATCTCCAGATACATAAATAATATCATTAGGATTGGCCGTAGACCTTTTGATTATATTGTTTTTATTTTTACCTATAATATTTATCGATATAAAAACACCACTTGGATTAGAAACTGTATCACCACCCAATAAGCATATATTATATTTAGTCTGGTCTTCTTTTAAACCTTCGGAAAATCTTTCAACCCAATCTTCACTTATTGTACTATCTAGTCCTAAGGACATAAAATATCCATATGGAATTGCGCCTTTTGATATGATATCAGAAACATTCACTCTAATAGACTTTTTGGCTATTAAATAAGGGTCATCATTTTTTAGAAAATGCGTCCCCATAACAAGGCTGTCCTGACTAACGATTAACTGATCATGCAATCTTGTATCTATTATTGCAACATCATCGGTTAATTTAAGTGATTCCTTACTTTTTGCTAAGGGCCTAAAATACTTTACTATTAGATCTTTCTCATTCATTCTAATCACGTTTATGAAGAGATTTTACGACATTATCTAAAACTGCATTTAAAAACTCTGGCTCCTTATCATCAAAGAAAGACCTAGCAATATCCAGATACTCATTTATTACAACCTTAAAAGGTATTTCAGGCATAAATAATAATTCATAAATACTTGCCCGCAAAATTGCCCTTAATGTCATATCAATTCTTGAAATTGTCCAGCTTTTTTCGAGTAGTCCTTCAATTTTTTGGTCTATTTTACCTTGATGATCAATAACGCCAACCAGTATATTTTCGTATTGATCAAAATTAATCTTCTTTATGATTTTATCATGTTTATTGTCAAAAATAACCCTATTAGGATAATCCTTTAATAATACATTTATATCAGTACCGGACATTTCCATTTGATAAAGAGATTGTACAATGACTAGTCTGGTTATTGTAAGTAGCTTACTATTATCAATCATCAGTTATTTATTTTTAAATTTAAATTTATTAAACTCATTAACGCAGAAGCCGCATGTCCACCGCGGTCTTTTTTATCAGGCATAGCTCTCTCAAGAGCTTGGTTGTAGTTATCGACAGTTAATATTCCATTTGTAATTGGAATATTATATTTCAACGAAACATCCATTAAGCCTTTTGCAGATAGATGAGATACTATCTCATAATGAGACGTCTCGCCTTTTATAACACAGCCTATTCCAATTGCTCCCAAATAGTCGGTGATATTACCAATAGATCTAGGAAGAATAAAATTCATAGCCTGGGGAATCTCCAAAGCTCCAGTGACTTTAATATGATCTATTTCATCTATTTTAAACTCATATTTTTCTAACACCTTTTTTACGCCCACCATTAGATGGGATGAGATGTCCTTATAATAATTCGCATCAACAATTAATATTCTTTTGTACCTTTTGCCCATCACTTGATCCTAATCATAAGTTTTACTATTAATGACATATCTTGCCACAACATCAACTTCTAAATTGACTTCATCACCTACATCTTTATTTCTCCAACTTGTATGGTTTAATGTATAAGGAATAAAGTTAACTTTAAACCTGTTTTCTTTAACAGAATTAACAGTCAAGGATGTACCATCTAATGCTATTGAGCCTTTTGAAGCAATATACTTCATAAAATTTTCATTGACTTCAAAGTCAAAAACAATGGATTCTCCATCAACTTTTTTCCCAATGACTTTAGCTAGACAATCAACATGACCCTGGACGATATGGCCGCTCATTTCTTCTCCAAAAGATAAGCTTCTTTCTAAATTTATTTCATTTCCCATTTGATACTGCCCTAGGGTTGTTTTTGAATTAGTTTCTTTTGAGATGTACACATTGAATATATGACCATTCGCAACCCGATCATAAGATGCAACTGTAAGACAGGCGCCAGCACATGAAATTGACATTCCATTTGATATTTCTTTAATATTCTTTGAAAAAATAGCTAGATGCACTTCATCACCCTTATGAGTAATATTTTCTATCCTCCCAACATCGGTGATTATTCCTGTAAACATATTTAATTTGCCTTTCTTTTTAAATATGTAAGCTCACTATCGAATATTATTTTTTTATTAGCAAGCATATATTTCTTACTTCTGTTATTAATAAGATTCTTTATATAATTGTTTTCAATACCTTTTTCTTTAATTGCTGTATCGCTTCTAAATATTAATATATCATCTGGAATATTTTGTTGAATCAAATTTTTTAGAAGCGTATTCCCAGGTTCTACAAATAAATTATTGATACCAAGCCCGCCCAACTGAAGTAAAACGTCCTGAAGGTCTAGAAATGAGTCTTTTTGCTCATGATTTACTAAAATTACATTGACTCCATTTTTTTCTAGGAAACTAATATTACGTGAACTTGTATTTTTGCCAACGATCATATAAAGAGGTGATTCCTCAATGTTTCTGTATAGATTAGAATTTAAATCAAAAATACCATTTGCTGAAAGTAAAAATTTCGCAGGGTTATGTCCACTGTAGCCATTTAGTCTTACATTCAGCTGTGGGTCATCATGCTTAAATGTTCCGTTTCCAATTAAAATACCATCATACCTTGCTCTGATTGCATGAATATAACTATCGACTTTTGGGCTTGTTATCTTTAATCTTTTTTTATCAATTTGGGATATGCAATTATCAGAAGAAACTGCAATCTTAAGGGTAACTCTTGGTTTCTTTGTTTTTATTCTTGTTAGAAAACCTAGGAGCTGTTCCTGAGCCTCTGATTCACAGCAGCCAATCGATACTTCAATATTTTTTTCTCTGAGGGCCTCCACCCCTTTTCCAGAAACGAGTGGATTTGGGTCAAGAGTTGCAACAACAACTTTCTTAATTTTGCTTTTAATTATTGCATCCGTGCAAGGTGGGTTTTTTCCCTTATGACAGCAAGGTTCAAGTGTAACGTAGAGCGTTGAACCTACCGCAAGTTCCCCTGACTCCTGAAGCGCAACAGTTTCAGCATGGGGTCCACCATGCTTATATGTAAAACCTGTTCCAACTATTCTATCAATCTTTTTGTGCTTATTATCGTGCGTATTTACAACAACACAACCAACAGCAGGATTAGGCCAAACTTGCCCCTCCTCTTTTTTTGCAATTTGTAATGCAAATTGCATATAATTAATATCATCTTTTGAAAAATTCATAAACTTGGGACCTAGTTAATAGTAATTAATCTTCATCATTATTATCAGAAATTTCTTCAATAAACTCCTCAAAGTCCTTAGTTTCCCTGAAATTCTTATACACGGATGCGAAGCGAACATAGGAAACATCATCTAATTGCCTCAAGCCTTCCATTATCAATTTACCAATAATTTCTGTGCTTATATCAGTTTCACCTCTATTTTCAAGTTGTCGAACGATTCCAGATACCATTTGTTCTAAGTTATCTATTTCAACTGGCCTCTTTCTAGTAGCAATCTGTACTGATCTCATTAATTTATCCCTATCAAAAATGACTTTATCACCAGTTCGCTTAACAACATACAATTCGCGTAATTGTATGCGCTCAAAAGTTGTAAATCTTCCGCCGCAACCGGGGCAAACCCTTCTCCTTCTTATAGTTGAATTGTCCTCAGATGGCCTTGAGTCCTTTACTTGGGTATCTTTGTCAGAGCAATAAGGGCAACGCATTTTATTTAAACACTCATCTTATATTACTATAAAAGTGGATAGATTGGGAATTCTTGGCATAATTCTTTCACTTTTTTGAAGACTATTTCTTCAATCTGGCTATTGTCCTCTTTATTCTTGGCAAGCCCATCAAGAACATCACCTATTAAATTACCAACAGTTATAAATTCTAGTTCTTTAAATCCTCGTGAGGTAGCGGCTGGTGTACCTAATCTAATCCCAGACGTAATAAACGGAGACTCAGGGTCAAAAGGTATTCCATTCTTATTACATGTAATGCCAGCGTTTTCTAGTGATTTCTCAGCTAGTTTACCAGTAAGACTTTTTGGCCTAAGGTCGATAAGCGATAGGTGTGTTTCCGTCCCTCCTGACACAATATCAAAACCTCTTTTTTGAATAGTTTCTGCTAATATAATAGAATTACTCACAACTTGACTTGAATATTCCTTAAATTCTTCTGAGAGCGCTTCTTTGAATGCTACAGCTTTAGCTGCTATTACATGGCACAATGGACCACCCTGTAATCCTGGAAAAATAGCAGAGTTTACTTTTTTTGCTATCTCTTCGCTATTAGTAAGAATCAAACCGCCCCTGGGGCCCCTGAGGACCTTATGTGTAGTACTTGTAACAATATCCGCATAGGGAAATGGACTTGGATATGAATCACCGGCAACAAGACCTGAAAAATGAGCCATATCTACAAGCAGGTAGGCATCTATCTCGTTACATATTTCTCTAAATTTTTTAAAATCTATTATACGGGGATAAGCAGAACCCCCTGCAATAATTAATTTCGGCTTTTTTTTAATAGCTAACTTATATATTTCATCATAATCTATTAAGGCATCCTGCTTTCTGACTCCATAGCCAATTGCATCAAACCACTTTCCAGATAAATTAGGCGGAGCGCCATGGGTCAGATGTCCTCCTGCCGCAAGAGACATCCCCATAAAAGAATCACCAGGTTTCATTAAGGCAAGCATAACAGCCTGATTAGCCTGAGATCCTGAATGGGGTTGGACATTTGCAAAATCACATCTAAATAACTCTTTAGCCCTGCTTATTGCAAGTTCTTCGGTTTCGTCAACATACATACAACCGCCATAATAACGTTTCCTGGGGTAACCTTCAGCGTACTTATTTGTGAGTATTGAGCCCTGAGCATCTAAAACAGCCTTCGAGACAATATTTTCAGATGCAATTAGTTCTATACCATACTTTTGCCTATCAATTTCTTTTTGAATTGAGCTATATATTTCTGGATCAATATCGGAGAGACCCTTTTTAAAAAAATCTGTTGTCATTTTTTTTCCTATTTTAAGTATATAATTTGTAATATTGAATTTAGATAATTATTAAAACCTTTTTTAATATGATTTAAGCGGCCCTAGATATCTTCATGCTTTTCCATATATTATCCAGGGAACTCACTAAATGTTCAATGTCTGTTTCTGTGTGATACGGGCTAGCGGTAATCCGAAGTCTTTCAGAGCCCTTTGGAACCGTTGGATAATTTATTGGCTGGACGTATATATTATATTCATTTAATAACTCATCTGTAACTTTCTTTGTTAGCAATGGGTTACCAACGACAATTGGGATTATATGGCTATTATTGTTGATTACAGGCATTTGTATTTTGACTAGCCTTTCTTTTATCAAAGATACATTGCGCTTCATCATCTCTCTTTCTTCAGAAGATTCCTTAAGATGCCGAATGCTTTCTATGGCGCCTGATGCAATTGATGGAGGTATTGATGTTGTAAAAATAAATCCAGGAGCGTATGATCTAATTGCATCAACCAAATTACTATTTCCAGCAATATAGCCTCCAATAAGGCCATAGGCTTTGGCCAGTGTCCCTTCAATGATATCAATTCTTTCAATCTGATTATATTCTTCGGACAAGCCGCCGCCCTTCTTGCCGTACATCCCAACTGCATGCACCTCATCAATGTACGTCAATGCATTATATTTATCACTAAGATCACAAATATCCTTTATTTTTGCAATATCTCCATCCATGGAGTAAACCGATTCGAAAACAATTATCTTATTCTTATCATAGCCAACAGTTCTTAGTTTATTTTCAAGATCAATCATATCATTATGATTAAAAATTATTTTTGCACCTCTGCCATGCTTTATGCCCTCAATCATAGAAGCGTGGTTACTTGCGTCTGAAAAAATCACAAGGTCTGGGATTAACTTTGATAATGTTGACAATGTTGCGTCATTAGCTACGTATCCAGAAGTAAAGAGAAGGGCCGAATCTTTTGAATGAATTTCTGCAAGCTCTTTTTCTAGTTGAACATGGTAGTTTGTTGTACCTGATATATTTCTGGTACCGCCAGAACCACTGCCAGAGCTTTGAAGTGTGTCTGATATTGCTTTTATAACAGATTTATTTTGACCCATTCCAAGATAATCATTTGAACACCAAACTGTAATTTGTTTCTTTAGTCCATCTTCTGAATAAAAACTAGCATATGGATAACTCCCACATATCCTGGTGATATTAGCAAACGTTCTATACCTTCCCTCCGACTTGATACTCGAAATTGCATCGTCGATATATTGTTCGTAGTTATTTTTCATGTTAGTTGCCTTACAGATTAATAAATAATATTTTTATCAGAAAATTACAAACGATTTATGAAAGACAGTATAAAATATCAAAAGATAAAAAGTTCTTTAGCTATTCCCTATCCGAACTTAACAATTTAAATTACTCTAGGATTCGTTTATTATGTCTTTTCCATATATATCTTTTCTAAAATGAATCTTCTTATTTTCTTGCCAGGCAGTCAAATATATCAATTTAATTTGCATGCTTTCCTTTAATTTAACACTAATAGTTTCTTCTGCTTCAATAATATTGATGAGCTCTTTATTATTCCAATCTTGGTTTTTGCTTAAAAGCCAATTTATTAAATCATCTATATTTTGAACACGAATACATCCAGAGCTATAAGCCCTTATCTCCTCGTTAAATAATATTTTGTTAGGAGTATCGTGAAGATAAATAGCGTGAGAATTTGCAAAATTAATTTTTGCAATTCCCATAGAATTTGCACTTCCTGGATTCTGTCGAAAATTATATATTGATGGCTCATCGGATTCCCAATTTATATAGTTGGGATTAATTGGCGTTTTATATCTATAATCTGGATACATATAAATATCATTCTTTTTTAAGTAATCTGGGTCTTGTAGCATTGCCTTTTTAATATCCTTTTCAACAATGCTCTTTGGTATATGCCAATAAGGAAAGAAATTAACCTCATAAATATTACTATTTATTGAAGGGGTTTGTCGGTCTTCTTTGCCAACAATAACCTTAAACTCATTGATAACATTTCCACCTGAGATAATTGACAATTGATTTGATGGTATATTTACTAATATATACTCCTCTCTAACTCCCGTTAGGTAATTTAAGACCCTAGTCTTGCTTCTGCCTAACTGTGAAAGACGATAATCAACACTCATATTCATTGCGTCAACTGTTTCTGGATTTAGTTCACCAGATAATTCTAGCCCGTGCCTAAATTGGAAATTTTTTATTCCATCTTTTACAAAAATATCAAAAACATCTGGAATACCAAGATTTTGTTCCATATCACCTGTTATTGAGAGTCTCCGTCTTAACTTAACAATTTCGTCTGATTTATCTCCTAAATTTAGGGCTTTATCAAAGTTAATAGTTGGCCAACCGCCATCTTGTCTAATTTTTTGATAAAGAGTTATTGCTTCTATAGTTGAGAGATAAGTTTGATAATTCAAATTTAGCTCAACTTGTTGCAAAGAAGTCCGCTGGTCAAATTGACCTTCATCCAATAAAAATGACTCCTCAAATGGATCAACGGAATCTAATAAATCTAAATTTATCTTTATTTCGGATGTATCATAACTATTTTTATAACTATATGCATGAACACTAGAAAATGAGCAAAGTAACAATACTATACATGGAATAGATAGTTTTATTTTAAATATTCTCAATTTCATAAAAGAGGTTTTTTTGCTATATTTTATATTATAATTATTTTATTATATAAAAATAAATTAATTAAAAATACTAAATATCAAGTTAACCTCATAATAATGCCAGAATATAATGTAAAAAATGGTTCCGGTTTCCCTAACACTAGGATGAGAAGAAATCGGCAATCAAGCTGGATAAGAAGACTTGTTGCTGAAAATCAGCTTTCCAAAAATGACCTTATTTTGCCTTTATTTGTAAAAGAAGGAAAAGATAGCATTGAACCGATTGACTCAATGCCTTTTGTGTATAGATATACGATTGATAATTTAGTCAAAATAACAAGAGAAGCTAAGAATTTAGGTATTCCTCTAATTGCTTTATTCCCAGTAGTTGAAAATAATAAAAAAACGAAAAATGGCGATGAAGCTTATAATAAAGATAACCTAATTTGTAGGGCCATTAAAAGTATCAAAGATACCGTGCCAGATATTGGAATCATGGCTGATGTTGCCTTGGATCCTTATACAACACATGGGCATGATGGAATAATGAAAGATAACTATATTGATAATGATGGCACAATTGATATTTTAGTCAAACAAAGTATTGTGCAAGCAAATGCTGGTGCTGATATAATCGCACCTTCAGACATGATGGATGGAAGAGTTCTGTCTATAAGACTTGCCTTAGACCAGGAAGGGCTGATAAATAAACAAATAATGTCATACTCGGCAAAATATTGCTCTGCCTTCTATGGGCCCTTTAGAGATGCCATAAAATCGAAGGGCGCCTTAAAAATTGATAAGCGATCCTATCAAATGGATATCAGAAATTCAAGAGAGGCCTTAAGAGAGGCTACGCTGGATGTCCAGGAGGGCGCTGATATGATTATGGTTAAACCCGGACTCCCTTACCTTGACATAATATCGAAAATCAAAAGTCAACTTGAAGTGCCAACTTTTGCATATCAAGTATCAGGAGAATATTCTTCTTTGTTAGCGGCATCTCAAAATGGCTGGCTCGAATATCAAGATGCCATGCTTGAGGCTTTAATATGTTTTAAAAGAGCGGGAGCAGATGGAGTATTAACATATTCAGCAATTGAAATTGCAAAAATTTTAAATAAAGGTGAATAAAATGGAAACTAAGAATCTAATCATGAATGAATATTTACAAATTATAATTTTTGGGATTGCAACTCTGATAGTTGCATCTATTTCCTACTTAATATTAATATGGTTTAAAAATAGAATAGTTAAAAAGACAAAAGATAATACAATCCTAATTGAGTTATTAAATATTGCACTTAATAGATTGCAGAATATTGTAATTTTTGTTCTTTTATTATTCTTTTCTGCAAAGATCTTTTTTCAAAATTATACAATAGGCAATACAATAAATATCTTTATTTCTTTGATATTGTTTATACAAATTGCATATCTGATTGATGGAATAATATCCTACCTGATATCTAATAATAGTAAATTCCAAACAAACAAAAAAAGTCAGGTTAAGAATGCTGTCTCCTTGATAAAATTCATATCTAGATCTGTCATATGGTCAATTGCACTTCTGCTTTGCATTGAAAATATTGGCATAGATATAACGGCCTTAGTTGCTGGCCTAGGAATAGGGGGTATTGCGATAGCTCTAGCAGCACAAAATATTCTGGGAGATCTATTCGCTTCTCTCGCTATTGTTTTGGATAGACCTTTTGAGATAGATGACTATATTGTTGTTGGGGATATATCTGGCACAGTAGAACATATAGGTATTAAAACAACAAGAATAAGAGCACTATCAGGTGAGGAGCTTATTTGTTCAAATGCAGACCTACTTGGCAGCCGTGTCAGAAACTACAAAAGAATGGTCGAAAGAAGGGCAGTATGTAACCTTGGAATTGTTTATCAAATTGACTATAAGCTATTAGTCAAGATACCTAAAATCCTAGAGAAAATTATAGATGATATTGCATACGCAAGGTTTGATAGGGCTAACTTCAAGAGCTTTGGAGACTCTTCACTGCTATTTGAGCTTGTTTATTATGTTCAAGTCCCAGATAATGACTATAATGAATATATGAATACCCAACAAAAAATAAATTTTGAAATATTCAAGAAATTTGAGCAAGAGAAAATTGGCTTCGCCTATCCAACTCAGACACTACATATATCAAAAGATTAAAAGGTTAAAATTATTTCTTAAAGCAGAGTGAATCCTTAACTGGTTTATCAATCTTTTTTCCCTGATTTGCTCTTTTGCCAATATATCTTGTAATTTCTTTTACCTTAAATTTCCTAGATTTTTTATCTTTTAAGGCCAAGTAGATGTTTTCATCAAGATCAAATGTAATTAAATCTATTACAATTGAGTCCTTAGTATCTTGAAATTTTACACCAGACCCTTTTTGCATTCTATTCAATTCTCTATGACTAAAGACTAATAAGTTACCCAAGCCATTTATCATAGCTATGTAATCACCTTCAACTTTCTTAGCTAGCATTACACTCTCTTTATTGGCAACATTCATTATTCTTTTTCCATTCTTCGTAAAAGAAAGGAGGTTTTCTTGTTTAACGATCATTCCTTTTCCTTTATCTTTTAGCATTATTACCTCAGCCGACTTTTCATGCTCAAGAACACTTATAATTCGCTCTTCTTTTTCTAAATTTATGTAAACTGCAATTGGCTCAAAATCTTTTCTAAGATACTTTATTTTACTGACCTCGACTGCGTAAACCTTTCCATTGGTTGTATAAAAACATAACTTTGATGTAGACTTAACCTCAAGGATATGTTGGATTACATCTCCGTCTTTTAAATTAATTTTATTTATTTCTAAATCATGCCTATTATAAGCTTTAATCCATCCTAAATTTGTTATAACAACGGTTGCGGGATAGGTTTCTACAAAATTACTAATATTTTCAATTCTTTCATTCTCTTTAAATTTAGTAATCCTTCTGGCCAGATTTGACAAAAAGGGGTCTTTATTAAAGATATTTCTTAGGCTAACCAACTGAGTTTTAATTTCTTTCTTTTGTTGTTTTTCTGACCCCAATATTTGCTCATATTTAATTCTTTTGCTATTAAGATCAGATAACTCTCTTTCAATCATTGTTTCTTCAAGCTTTCGCAGCGATCGTAGTTTCATGTCTAATATCGAATTTGCCTGAATTTCTGATAAAGAGAATCTCTCCATAATATTCCATTTTGGCTCATCCACATTCCTAATGATATCGATTAATTCCGTTAAATGGATATATGCAACCCTAAGGCCCTCAAGGATATGAATCCTTTTTTGCACTTTCTCAAGATAATATTTATTGCTCTTTATTAGTATTTCATGGCGATGCGATAACCATTGCCTAATCATTTCATCTAAACCAAGAATTCTTGGGGCTCTCTTTTTTCCATCTTGTAATACATTCATATTCACAGAAAAATTCGTCTCTAAGTCCGTTAATTGAAATAATTTCATCATCAATTCATGAGATTTAATCTCTTTGCCCCTTGGTTTAATTATTATACTGATCTTTTCATCAGACTCATCTCTTACATCTGAAATAAATGGAATGGTTTTATTTAGAACTAGCTCTGCTAGTTTTTCAATTAATCTAGATTTCTGTATACCAAATGGTATCTCGACTATCTCTATTGCATAACCTTTGTTATCTTGAACTTCTTTCCATTTGCATCTTAATTTTATAACGCCCCTTCCCTTCTTGTAGATCTCAATAATTTCATTTCTTGAATTAATAATCACCCCTCCCGTAGGGAAATCAGGACCTTTAAAATGCTCCATAATTTTATCAAATTGAATATTGGGCTCCTCAAGAATTAGCATAGCAATCTCTAGAATTTCTAAAATATTATGAGGAGGAATGTTTGTAGCCATGCCAACTGCTATTCCGCTTGTTCCGTTGGCTAACAGGTTTGGAAATGCTGAGGGGAATACTTTTGGTTCAATTTCCGATTCATCATAATTTGCAGAAAATTCTATCGTACCATCATACATTTGATCCATAATTAACTCTGAGATTCTGGTTAATCTTGACTCTGTGTATCGCATTGCTGCTGCATTATCACCATCTACATTTCCAAAATTTCCTTGCCCTTCTATTAAAGGGTACCTGTGTGAGAAATCTTGGGCTAGTTTTACAAGAGAATCATATACAGCTTGTTCGCCATGAGGATGGTACTTACCAATGACATCCCCAACAACACGTGCACATTTTTTGAATGTATTCGCAGAGCCTAACTTTAATTCTGACATCGCAAAAAGTAGCCTTCTGTGCACTGGCTTTAGACCGTCTCTCACGTCAGGTAGCGCACGATCTGTAATTGTAGATAATGCATAAGATAGATATTTTTCTTTTAATATTTCAATAAAATCTGATTTGATCTCTTTTTCTGTGTCTAAGGTCAATATCTTTGCCATTATTGATGGTTAGAGGGAGTTCGTAATATCCAATAACTTATCACGAAAATGAGATAATTTTAATTCTATTGGATTATAAATATCCCTCTTTAGAAAGAATCCTGTTAATAAGAGGCCTTTTTTTAGATCTTCAATAGAAGCTATTTCATCATTTATTAGAAAAGATGGCAATGGAAGTAACTTATTTTTGTAAGGATCTCCAATTTTTGATACAACTGCTTTTCGTGATTTTGGAGATACGTACTTAAGGTCATTTTTTGCTTTTGTTACAGCGCATTCAGAAATATCGATTCCATACCCAAGCTCACTAAGAAAAAATAACTCCCATTTGATATACATCTCAATTAATTTATTTTTTTCACCTGCAATATCTAAAAGGTCTTGTGTCGCATGGAATATTTGACTATAACCTTGTCGTTCTGGAAGTAATTTTAGATGCTTAATCATGCTCTGCAATACTAAAAGTGCGATTTTGTTATTGATAAGGACTTGTGATTTACTACTCAAAAGCTCAAAATAAAAAACTCCTAAATGCTCAGATAGCCTTGCCTTCCATCTTATATGTAGAGTGTTACCAGATTGCAAAACTCCTCTATTGGTTTTTGAGTTAAAATTCCTTACTAGACCCAAATGACGTCCATGATTTTCTGTTAGAAGTTCTAATATTCCTGATGTTTCTCCATGTCTTTTTATTGAGATTACAATACCTTTATCTTCAAAATCCACTTGTAACTCCCCCTAAACTTTATAATAGGCTTAATTATCTCCAGAAAAGCCTGCTATATGATTGTTATTTTTTCTTATCTTTATATATAAATATAAATGAACCTTCTTTTTAAAATATTTCTCGATATCTTTCCGAGATTCAATTGATATTTGTTTGATTTTTTCACCATCCTTACCTAATAGTATTTTCTTATGATTCTTATTTTCTACATATATATTTTGGTTTATTTGTAGGCCGCGATCACTCTTCTGCCAGAGATCAGTATTAATATTAATGCTATATGGTATTTCTTTATGAACAAATTTGAATACTTTCTCCCTTGTAAACTCTTCGGCTATAAATTCATCTGATATATCAGTAGTTAAATCTTTTGCATAGACCCATTCTTTATTAGGCATTTTTTTTACAATCATCTTTACTAAATCATTTATGCCGTCAAAATTTATTGCTGATATTAAATAAATATCATTTATCTCAAATTTATCTTTTAGGGTATTTATTACATTCAATAGTTTGGTTTTATTTGTTAAATCAATTTTATTTAATACAACCACTACCTCAATTTTATTTTTTTTTAGCTCCTCTATGATGTAAAAAACCTCATCATTTATTTTTCTTGCACTATCAATTATAAGTAGGACTAAAGAAGCCTGCTCTAAGCTTTTCCAGGCCTCCTTTAAAAGCGATCCATCTAAATGTTTTTTTGGTTTAAACATGCCCGGCGTATCTATAAAGATTAATTGTGCGCTATCCTTTGTCAGTATGGCCTTAATTTGAGTTCTGGTTGTTTGGGCTTTATGGGTAACAATAGATATTTTTTTACCAATAATTGAATTTAATAAAGTTGACTTTCCTGCATTTGGAAGGCCTATTATTGATATATATCCACATTTAAAAATATTATCTTTCATTTATCTTAGACTGTTCGCTAATAAATTTTCTGCCGCAGCCCTTTCCGCTTGTTTCTTTGATGCACCAGAACCTTCGGCGTGAATATTTTCACCGACTTTAACTTTTATAATAAAAATCGGATCATGGTCAGGTCCCGACCTATCGATCTCTTCATAAATAGGAAGATCATAACCCTTGGATTGAGCCCACTCCTGTAATTTTGTTTTTGGGTCAATTGGTGGAACTATATCTTTATTAATATACTTTTTCCAATGTTTCTTTACAAAAGAAAAAGCACTAACATAGCCACCATCAATATAAATGGCAGCAATTATAGCCTCACAGGCGTCAGAAAGGATTGTGTCCTTCATTCTGCCACCATCCTTATTTTCGCTTTGACTTAAATTTATATATTTATCTAAATTTATATCCCTTGATACCCTTGCGATAGCTTCCTCACAAACTAGGTTATGAAGCCTTCTTGTAAGATCTCCCTCTGTCTCATTTTTAAATTTATTATATAAAATATCAGCAATTATTATACCAAGAATCCTATCACCAAGAAATTCTAATCTTTGAAATTGATTTTTCTTAGTTGTGTTTTGTATGCTATGAGTCAACGCCTGATCTAAAAATTCAACATTTTTAAAATTATAAGATATATCCTCACAGATTTTTTTATAATTGTTCATATCTATTCAATCTTTTGAAAAATTCTATCCCAACGAAACTTTTTATGCCATTTCCAAAATTTCCATAATTTAATTTCTTTATCTGATGAAAAAAATAAAAATTCAGCCCTACCAATGAGATTTTCATGGGGAACTAGACCAACACGATCAATAAATCTTGAGTCTAGAGAATTATCTCTGTTATCTCCCATAAAAAAATAATGTTCGTCCGGGACAATGTATATACTAGTATTGTCGCCAATTGAATTCTCCACTGTATCTAGTATCACATATGATTTATCGCCAAGCTGTTCGCTGTGCAAATGGCCTAGCTGATTTTGTTCTAGATATTTAATATTTTCTTTATAGGGATTGACAGTTAGCTCTTCTTTATTCAGATAAAGTCTCCCATTCTTAACTTGAATCTCGTCGCCAGGTAAGCCAATTACTCTTTTTATATAATCAATGTTTGTATCCTTGGGAAGACGAAAAACAACTACATCTCCTCTTTTAGGAACAGATGAAATAATCCTGTTATTAAATAAATTTGGAGAAAAGGGAATAGAATATTTTGAATATCCATATGAGTACTTTGATACAAATAAATAATCTCCGACCAATAAATTAGGTAGCATAGAGCCAGAAGGTATTGTAAATGGTTGTAGAAAAAATGTCCTAATTACTACTGCAATACAAACTGCATATAAGATTGTTTTTAAATTATCTCTGATGCTATTCTTTTTAATATTTTTTCCCATTTTAAGAACTAACCCTCAAGTGTTATAACTACCATAGCTTGAGCATATGGATATTCATCAGTCATGCTTAAATTTATATTTCCGGCCTTGCCATCAGGGATAAGTTTCATGTATTTTTTCATAGCGCCACCATGTAATGCTATATATGGTTTGCCTGACTTACTGTTAACGACCTCAATATCCTTCCAATATACCCCATGACGAAACCCTGTCCCTAAAGCTTTTGAGCAAGCTTCCTTTGCTGCGTATCTTTTTGCATAGGAATCTAAACTCAATCTTCTATTATCACATTTCTCTATCTCTGCAGGCGTAAAAATCCTATTCTTAAATTTATGGCCATATTGGGAGATAACCCTTTCAATTCTTCTAATGTCAATCAAATCAATGCCTAAACCAATAATCATACCATTCAACTTATTTCTTTTCTTGCATCATTAATTACTGCTCTCATTCTTCTAATTACACAGTCTAAACCATCAAAAACAGACTCCCCTATTATAAAATGACCTATATTTAATTCTCTTAAAACAGCTATCCTAGCAATCAAACTAGTTGTTTCATAGGAGAGACCGTGACCCGCATGCACCTCTAGCCCAATGTCACTAGCATATTCTGAAAGTTGTTTGATTTCCTCATATAACGCCAGATAATGATCTTTATCGTTCATGTAACCCCTGGCAAATGCGCCTGTGTGTATTTCTATAATATCAGCTCCAATTTCATGTGCCTTTTCTATTTGAGATTTATCTGGATCTATAAATAACGAAACTCTTATTCCAGAATCCTTTAGCCTTTCAACTATTCTGGTAATTACCTTGTAATTTTTTAACAAATCTAGCCCTCCCTCAGTTGTAATCTCCAATCTTTTTTCTGGAACCAAACAACATGCGTTTGGTTTGTGATTAAGGGCAATTTCAAGCATTTCTTCTGTTGGGGCCATCTCTAAATTTAATGGTAATGACACTTCTTTAATTAATCTTTCTATATCTAGATCGCTTATATGTCTTCTGTCCTCTCTGAGGTGGGCTGTAATACCGTCAGCTCCAGCTTGATAGGCTATATTTGCAGCATTAACTGGATCTGGATGAATTCCACCTCTTGCGTTTCTTATTGTTGCAACGTGATCAATGTTTACACCTAGTCTTAAATAATTTTGGATCATTTCTATCTCAGATTCCTACTACCAGGTTTTGATACTGGAATTTCTGCAAGCCAATCAGGAATTGTTTCCTCGTTGAAGGTCTCAATCTCCATTTGCGCTAGAGAAATTAAATCTACTCCAATATTTGCTTTACCAAGAGATCTGTCAATCAGACAAGCCGCACCAACAACATCAGCTTTATGTTTTTTTATAGCTGCAATACATTCCCTTGATGAAAGGCCTGTGGTTATTATATCTTCGACCATAAGACATTTCTGTCCTTCAGTTATTTCAAAACCTCTCCTAAGTTGAAAAGTTCCCTCTACTCTCTCGAAGAAAATAGCTGGAACATTTAAAAATCGAGCTATTTCATAGCCAACCAGAATACCTCCCATAGCAGGTGAAGCAACAAAATCTACTTTATTGATTTTTTTTAATATATCAGAGGCAAGTATTGAGCATAATTCTTTAGCAATTTTTGGGAACATCATTACTCTTGCGCACTGTATATATTTTGCACTATGTAAACCTGAACTTAAAATAAAATGACCATCCAGCAAGGCGCCGGCCTCTTTGAACTTATTGATTATCTTATCATTCATATTTCAATGCTCCATATTAATCTACAATTCTGACAACTCTATGAACAACTGGTAATTTTCTCAACGAACTTATTATCAGATTTAGATGCGACAAATTAAATACACCTATATCAATATCTAACTTATAAAAATCCGATGACCTTGTTACTAGTGATAAATTCTCAATATTTGCATTAGACAAACCGATTGCTCGGGATATTTTTGCCAATGCCCCAACTTGGTTCTTGCATTCAATAATTATCCTGGCAATAAACCTTTCATTAAGTGATTTGTCAATATCCCAGGTTAAATCAATAAAATTCTCTTTATCTTGGCCATGCTTTGAGAGATTTTTGGATAATTTTGAATATATAGTTATACCAGTATTTGAATCAAGGATACCAAATATCTTATCCCCCGGGACTACCCTGCTATTTTCTGCAAATTTAACTGGGATATTCCTATCAAACCCACGAACTGGTATGCTAACTTCTTTATCTTTTAAATTATTAGTTAATTTTTTATCATTTTGACTCGTATCAATAATTTTTAGCTTAGTAAATGCTTTGATTATCATATCATTTGTTATTTCCCCTCTACCGACCTTGCTGTAAAAATCCTCCTTAGATTTTAAGCCAAACTTTTTACAAAACTCATCCATATCTTTTATCTTTTTAGATTTTGTATATGCAACAACCAATCTATCAACAATCTCCTTTCCCAGTTCAGAGTATTGGTTCTTGATTTTTTCTTTATTAATTCTTCTAATAGCCAATTTTGCTTTACCAGATACAGCTATCTTCTCCCACGCCATAGGTGGCAGTGATTTATCATCAGTAAGTATTTCTATCTCATCACCATTTAGAAGTTCAGCGTAAAGCGGTGAATTAATCCCATTAATTCTACAGCCCATGCACTTCATACCTATATCGGTATGGACCTCAAACGCGAAATCAATTGGAGTTGCACCACGTGGCAAAGATATTATCCTTCCCTTTGGAGTAAAGCAAAAAACCTGATCTTGGAAAAGCTCGAGTTTAGTAGTTTCCATAAAATCTTCTGGGCTTTCACCTTGCTCCAACATTTCTAATAGATCGTCTAACCATAAATACTCTGGCTCTGATTTTTCCCTTTCAATAGAATCTTTTTTATTTTCCTTATACATTCTATGTGCCGCAAACCCTCTTTCTGCTATCTCATGCATCTCTTTTGTTCGAATTTGTAATTCTATTCTCTCATTATCAGGTCCAATTATTGTTGTATGAATTGATTGATAATCATTAATTTTTGGTGTTGAAATATAATCCTTAAATCTTCCTGGGATTGCATTCCACCTTTGATGCACTATACCAACCACCCTATAACAGTCATCAACGCTATTTAAAATTATTCTGAATCCATATATATCGGATAGCTGTTCAAGTGATATGGACTTACGTTCCATTTTTTGCCAAATTGAATAAGGCTTTTTCTCTCTTCCGTCGATAGAGCATAAAATATCATTCTTTGATATCTCATCTAAAAGAACATCCTTAATGCCATTGATCAATTTACTTGAGTTTGAAGATATTGATTTTAGTTTATCTAGGATAATTTTTTGTGCTTTTGGATTAATAACTTTAAAAGACAGCTCTTCAAGCTCTTCTCGTAAAGCTTGTATTCCCATTCTACCAGATAGAGGCGCATATATCTCTAATGTTTCTTTTGCTATTCTTATTCTTTTTTTATATGGCAAAAAATTAATCGTGCGCATATTATGAAGTCTATCAGCTAATTTAACTATTAGGACCCTGACATCATTCGACATGGCCATTATTAATTTTCTAAAATTTTCAGCCTGTTCAGCTTCCTCAGTAAAAAGATCTAGTCTACCAATTTTAGTAAGCCCATCAACCAAATTTGCTATTTCTTCACCAAAAATGGACTTAATCTCTTCAAAGGTTAGATTTGTGTCTTCTATTGTATCATGAAGAAGAGCTGTAATAATCGTTGAGTCATCCAGTTTATAGTCTGTAAGTATCTTCGCAACTTGGAGAGGATGTGAAATATAAGGATCACCTGACCTACGTTTTTGGTTCTGATGCGCGGATTCTGCTATTGAATAAGCTTTATTGATGAGGTCTTTATTCGCATTTGGATTATATTTACGAATATCATCGACAAGCTCAGTTTCACTAAACATTTATAACCTCGATATAATGACTATATATCATTATATTGAGAGTAATTGAAAAGTTAAATAAAAAAATTAAATCCTGGGAGGTTTATAACCACTATCTGCAGCAATAACCTTCTCCATGCCCCTCAGCAATTCCTCTTCTGACATTCTTTCGCTCTGTTCTTCAATTTGCTCTATGTCATCTCCAAAAATCTTGGAATCTAAAGGCTCTATTGCAGGAGCTGCGTCTTCTTCGGGCTCATCAACCTCAACCTGTTTTTGGAGTGAATGAATTAATTCTTCACGCAGATCTTCAGGTGTAAGCTGATGATCAGCAATTTCTCTCAGTGCAACAACTGGATCTTTGTCATTATCCTTTGGAACGGTAATTTCAGCTCCCCCAGCTATCATTCTGGCTCGGTGGCTTGCGATTAGTACCAAATCAAATCTATTGGCCACTTTATCAATGCAATCTTCTACGGTTACTCTAGCCATTTAATTATCTCCTAATATATCTTATTATATTTTTTTTTTGCTTTAATCAATCAAAAATTATATTCATAGAGGAATTAGTTGTTATTTTTCATTACTCTTAATTTGCTTCTGTCCCAATCTCTCTTTTTTTCAGTCTCTCTCTTGTCATATAGTTTTTTTCCTCTAGCGGTAGCTATCTCAATTTTCGCAATACCACTACTATTGAAATACATTTTTAAAGGAACAATTGTAAGCCCTTTTTGATCTATCGATCCTTGTAATTTTTTTATTTCTCGCCTGTGTAATAATAGTTTCCGAATCCGACGAGGTTTGTACGCCTCAGATATATGCGTATTCTTGTATTCATCGATATGTAGATTATGAATTAACACTTGGTCTTTATCGCAAGCTGCATAAGTATCAGTTATATTTACCTTATTTTGCCTAAGTGACTTTACCTCAGGACCTGTTAATACAATGCCAGCCTCATAGATATCCAAAATTTCGTAGTTAAATCTTGCTTTCCTATTTTGTGCAATAATCTTTGTACTATTTGTTTTCATTAATTTTATTTTAAATTAATCCAGCAAATTGCATTGCATCTTTCACAGCTTCTTTTGTATCAAGACCCACATCTACGAGAGGTAATCTAACAATATTTTCACAAAAACCGAGCAAGCTAAGGCCATACTTTACAGGAGCTGGACTTGTTTCAACAAATAATGCCTTATGCAATGGTGTAAGACGGTCTTGAATTGAAAGTGCTTCATTGTATTTGCCTGATAGACATGCTAATTGGAAATCTGCACATAATTTTGGCGCAATATTTGATGTAACGGAAATACATCCATGCCCACCATGTGACATAAGACCAAGAGCTGTAATATCTTCACCAGATAATTGAATAAATTCATTTCCAATTTCATGCCTTTGAAGACTGACCCTAGCTATATCTGCGGTAGCATCTTTTACTCCAATAATTTTATCTAAAGCTGACAATCTTTTAAGTGTATCAACTGACATATCTACAACACATCTGCCTGGAATATTATAAATTATAATCGGTAAAGTGGATATATCATTCAATTTTTTGAAGTGTTCATATAGACCTTGCTGCGTTGGTTTGTTGTAATAAGGTGTAACTACAAGAACAGCATCCGCACCTACAGAGCAAGCATGAGATACAAAATCAATGGCTTCACTTGTATTGTTTGATCCTGCGCCAGCGATAACCGGTACTCTTTTATCAACAGCCTCTATGCATAATTCGACGACTCTTTTGTGCTCGTCATGAGATAATGTTGGAGATTCTCCAGTGGTCCCAACAGGCACAAAGCCATTGGTGCCTTGATCTATTTGCCAGTTTATATGATTGATAAAGCTCTCTTCATCAACTTCATTTTTTCCATTAAAAGGTGTAACCAGAGCAGTTATTGAGCCTTTAAACATAATATATTTCCATTCAGATTAATTAATACTATTATATCAATAAATAACTTTATTTACAAATTTAATAATTTACAACTTAGATTAAAATATACTTCATGACGATTTTTATAAAACCATTATATTTTTTTTTTAAATTATCACGTTTAATATTATCTCTGGCAATGTTCAGCTTAGCTTTTGTAAATATTGCATATTCTAATGATCATCAATTTCCAATAATAAAGCCTTCGTATCATGTTTTAGCTTCCGTAAAGCACTCTCTTCCAATCGAGAAATCAAAGGTTTATAAAATTCATAACATACCAAATGAAGAATATATTGAATTTCTTAATAATTTTTCTTTATTTGAAAATTATGATGAAAATTTAAAAATGATAAAATCTATCGCTGAGAGCTATTTGCAATCAGAAAAAGTAACCCACAAGACATACCTCTGGTATTATTTAAGATCTCCAAAAACAGAACCCAAAATTAAAAACCTTCTTTCATTTATAAATTCAAATCCTAATTGGCCTGATTTAGACAAAATGAGACATAAGGTGGAAAGTTATCTCCTAAATATTGATAATTTTGAGACTCATTCTGATTCTTATTTTAACATTTACGATCCATTGACAGGGGATGGATACATAGCGTTATCAATCTTAAAAATTAAAAATGCTGAATATAGAGAAGCCCAAGAACTATATAAATACGCATGGCATAATTTAAAAATTTCATCCAAAGCAAAAAAGTTTTTCTTAGGCTATTGTTCTATATGTATCAATAACGAAGACACTAATATTAGATTCAATAGAATGCTTTATTTAGGTGATTATGATGAACTTGCAGACATATCTCCTCTCTTAGATGATGATTATCAAAATATTTATAAAATTGCTTTTAAAATTAAAAATGACATGAAACTTAACGAAATTGATTTTATAAGACTAGAAAATCAACTTTCAAATAATTCTACATTTCAATATTTAAAATTGCATTGGCTGGTTAACAAGAAATATACATACCGAGCATATGAGCATTTCAACAAGCAAAAGAATACAGTCAAAATTAACATACCCTTGCTGTGGGCTGTCCAATCAGAGATAGTCGGTCGAAGATTGATTGCGGATGGCAGATATAAAGAATCCTATGAAGTTATGACGCTAAATTATAATGATAAAAATCAAATTTATGCAAATTTAGAATTTCTTAAAGGATGGCTATCTATTCGTAAATTCAATGATCCGAAAAAAGGTATAAGTCATTTTCATAAACAGCTCACGCTCTCCGAAACAAATTCAGAAAAAGCAAAAGCTACTTATTGGCTGTCTGAGGCGTATTTTTTAAGTGATAATATTGAAATGGGTGCTTTTTATCAAAATAAAAGCGCCGCCTATATAAATACATTCTACGGTCAAGTTTCTTTTAATAACCTGTCTCAATATAAATATGAGTTTCCAGAGTTAGATATACCAGGGGATTACGAGGTATCCTTTCAAAATAATGATTATGAAATAATAACCTCTCTTCTTACTGCTGCAGGAAAAAAATATTTTGCAGCTAAGTTTATAAACAAAGAGGCAAGCTTTGACAATAATCCCAATAAACTAAATCTTTTATCTAACATGGCTTTTAGGTATTACTTGCCCCAAACTGGAATTCAGATTGCAAAAAAAGACCAATTATCAAAGAATAATATTTTGAACATGTATCCAATCAATTATTTTCCCTTACCTCATGATAGTGAATTTAAGGCGAAAGAATTCCCTGAGTTGATTTATGCGATTATAAGACAAGAAAGTGAGTTTTCCAGTGAGGCGATAAGTTACTCTGGAGCACTTGGTCTAATGCAGATTATGCCAAACACTGGAAAAATGCTAGCTAGACAAGAAAAATTACATTTTACTGAAGATAGATTGATAGAGGACCCTATTTATAATGTCCAATTAGGGACCCGATATATTACTGACCTAATTGATGATTTTGATGGCTCATATGTTTATCCTATCAGCGCTTACAATGCTGGTCCAAATAGAGTTAATAAATGGGTTAAATCATATAAAACTGATGATATACTAGATTGGATAGAACTTATCCCATACAGAGAAACACGAGGTTATGTAAAAAATGTGTTGCGAAATATTCAATTTTATAGAATTTTATTGAACAACGATCATAATGAAATTAATATACTTCATGATCTCAAGAGAGGTTCTGTGAAATAACTCAAACTTATAAAATGGAGAGGTGGCCGAGTGGCTGAAGGCGCTCCCCTGCTAAGGGAGTA
>CEUZ01007141.1_pt1 | contig 40408 bp, 31 predicted proteins | sample 361511 | NCBI WGS metagenome assembly CEUZ01 (sample SAMEA2622822, study PRJEB7988) | marine metagenome | biome: marine biome (ENVO:00000447); feature: surface water layer (ENVO:00002042); material: "saline water (ENVO:00002010), including plankton (ENVO:xxxxxxxx)" | depth 5 m | reverse complement strand
TCCTGACGGTCAAATGATTTTCTGGCAGGTTTATTTACCTTTTGTTTCAGCTTCAGGAATTGGGAAGGAATCAAAAACCTGATCACCTCGACTAGAATGATCATTCGGCAGTAAACCTGTTTTACCATACCTTCTCATGTCTACCCAGCGATGACCTTCCATAAATAGAGAGTATCTCTTTTCATAATAAGGTATCTTATCAATATAATAAGTCCATATCAAGAGTTTTTTGTCTTAAAATATATTTTATAAAATAAGTACTGTAAATAGCCCTATAAAGGGGGCTTGTTTACTTTTTAATATTTCCACTATTTCAATAATACCATCTTCCTAGACATGACAAATTGATTAGCTCTTAGCTGGTATAGATAGACCCCAGCACCTACAGGGTTACCATAATCATTAGTAGCATCCCACTTGATTGAATGATACCCCGCAGGCGTATCGTTCATAATGAATGTCTTTATTTTTTGACCCAGCATATTAAATATAGTAACAGTAACATCAGTTACTTCTGGTAAATCAAACCGTAGAGAAGTTGTTGGGTTAAAAGGATTGGGGTAGTTTTCATGAAGAGCAAACTCAGTGGGTATACCTGCTTCTTCTGTGGATAGGTAATCATATCGATTCACAAATACGACTCTATCATCTCCCGTTACTTTTACAGTATCTATACCATCCGTAGCACTTAAAGTGAACTTGACCGTTGCTCTTGCCAACATAGGGATTTGCTCAAATGTATTATTTAAAAATTCCTGATAGGGAATTGGGAGTGATGTACTAGTTGTATCATACACTTCTTCTTTTGGATAAACACCCACCCCTCCATAGAGGATATAATTAATAGTATCACCATCCACATCTACACTTTCTGTCCATTCAAGTTTGTATATATCTGTAGTGTTTGTTTGGGAAATGTTAATTGTATCTAAAGGACTACTTACCCATTCAAAAGCATATGGCGCATCCTGTACTGAATTTACCGTCAAATTAAATGATATAGAATCCTTAAAGGTGCCGTCTGAAGCGTATGCAGTAATGTTCGCTACGCCATACCAATTCGCAGTCGGCGTTAAAGTAAGTTTAGATGAGCTAATTGTAGTTGCAACTCCGTTTGTATCGGAAACCGCTGTGAATGTGGTTGTGCCTGCAAAAGTGGACTCTAGAGTAACATCTGTGGTATTATCCTCATCAATGGTTTTATCTTGCACTACAGCTATGTCATTCACTGGAGTTACGGTTAACTTAAATGTGGTTGAATCCGTTTCACTTCCATCCGAAGCATAAAATGTAATATTCGCTATTCCATTCCAATCGGCCTTTGGTGTCAATTTAATCACCATTGTACTAAGTACTTCTGTAGTCACTGCATTTGTATCAGATTTTGCGGAATAGGTAAGCGCATCACCATCAGTATCAGAAACCGAAAATCCAACTTCATAAACGCCATCTTCTAAAAATGATACATCACTAAGCGCTGCAATAACTGGTTTAGAATTATCATTAAGATTAACAGTAAAAACACCTGCACCATGGGTAGCAACAGCAATGTAGCCATCACTTTCCCTACCAGCTAATGCATCTACTACAACATTCCCGATTAATTGAGCACCTTCATGTACCCATGTAGTTGATGTACCATTTAGATTAGTGGTTGAATAAAGTCCCGTGGATGTTCCAACAAAATACATTTGAGTACTTTTATGTTTTAATATAAGTGCTGCACGGACAGATGGACCGTTACCAGAACCATCGCTATTCTCTTCTAAGTTACCGCTAATATCACTCCATGTTGCTCCTGCATCATTAGAATGCCAGATGCTTTTTACATTATAATTTGAAAATGTAGCAATTAGTTCATCACCATTCTCAGGATTTACTGCAATATTACTTACATAACCAGAGGGAAATGCAGAGCCACTTATATCGCTAACGCCGCTCCCATTTCCAGAATCAGCGTTATCTACTTTACGTACTATTCCCAGATTATCTCCGTAATACAGGCGATTAGTTGGACTGGTGGTGGTGGTTGCTAATGCAGTAATTGTGTTGGCTGATTGTGCATTTGTCATATTCTCCCACTGAGTGCTCTCACGACCTGCATAATTAGTCGCATCAGAAATATCAATATTGTTATTTCTCCATACTGTTGAGCCCCCTGCATAATATAGAATTTTTTCATCCGCACTATTCAAAATAAAAGGATTTATAAATAAAACATGTGATGCTGCTGGTGTCAATCTAATCCAATTATATCCACCATTCCTAAAATCCTCAAGATATACCTTTCCATTTTGGTATGACCAAAGTCTAACTTTGGCGTTAAATGCAAAAGCAGAGAAAGCACCATCTCCTCCTGCCACACTCTCCCAGAGATGAGTCTCAGAATCTACATTTGATTTCCAGGTTCCATTATCTTGTAACCCACCCATTACTAGATCAGGATCTGTTTTTGATTGATCGATAGTTACATGATAAAATTGTGTCGTATAATAACCATTACTTAATGAAGTCCAAGTAACAGCATCATCCGTAATAGATGTGGTTTTACTAACGCCTCCATCATGGCTAGAGAATGCCGTATTGGGATCTGAAGGCAAAAAAACGAAACCGTGTTGATCTGGATGATGATTCTCATACATTGCATAATTATTAGATAATGCATAGCCACCAATCCACTTAGTATTTGATGCTGAAGAATAACCATTGGATGACCGGTATACATTAGTACCTCCTAAAATAACAAAATCTGGATCATCTGGCTTCACTTCCAATATCAAATCGTAACCACCCTGAGAATTAAAATCACCGGCCAATCCGCCAAAAGCAGGAATATTAGCTGAAAGATCTACCCATGTTCCATTTGAACCTGATCCATCTCCAGATGAATAAGTGTACTTCCACAGAGTATGTAAATCAGAGCCTAGATCTCCTATTACGTAGACTATATTTTCATTAGAAGGAGCTATACCTATCACTAATCGATTATGACTTGACGGAAATGCACTTGGTGTAATATCTGTCCAAGTATCTCCATGGTCTGCGGATCTCCATAGACCTTTACCGTTCATTGCAGCATAAACTATACCTTTTGAATCAATTGATATATCGGTATAAACTGAATTATTCACTGTACCAGCTAAAAGATCTCCCCAGGTTGTTCCACTATCTTTACTTCGTTTTATACTATACGCGAGGGCTGCATAAACATATCCATTTACTGAACTGACCCGAACGCGGTTAACATAATCAAAATGATTATCAAATGTCTGAGGTGTATTTGAAGCAGTACTCGTTAAACTACTCCATGAATCACCACCATCTATAGATTTATAAAGCCCATTACCACGATAAGGTGCACTTCCGCCACTTGCCGAGTTTCCAATTAATTCCCCAGTACCATAATACCAAGTTGAAGTATATCCCGTACGGGTATCTTGAGCGACAGAACTAACGCTATGAAGTTGTTCTGGTTTAGTAGTTTTCTTCCAAGTTGTTCCTCCATCAACAGATTTCCACATACCACCTGAGACACCACCCGCAATTATAATATTCTCATTAGTAGCGTCAAGTGCTAAAGCTCGGGTACGCCCACCCACATTATAAGGGCCTCTTTTTCTCCAATTCAATGTGTTCAAACTTGATGCGCCACCTTGTACATTCTTCATAGAAACTTGACTACGGTTAGGTAAATTTTTAACAAAATTTATTTCCTTCATACGTATGTTTTTTGGTATTTCATTAGTTTTAGGATCCCTTGTACGCATCCATTCAAACTCCCATCGTCCATTTGGGTCTTCTTCATCCCCAATTTCAGTCATTTCACCATAGATAGGTAATTCCTCTACACTTCCAATTTTAAAGGGGTTTTGAATTATTAGGATAAATAAAAATATTAAGGTAAAAAATGCCGGAGTTAGTTTTTTCATTTTACTTCCTATTCACTAATTTAAAGTGATTTGTGTGTGTGATATTTTTGTATTTAGTCAATTAAGTTTAATGCAGAACGAATTTCTGCTTCAATTAATTTTTCATCACCAGGGAAATAACCATAATGTTTCCATAGTATAGATCCATCTTTTCCAATTAAAATGTCCGTAGGCATAATACTAGCATTCATTTTTTTTAATATTTGTTGGTTAGGGTCAAGCATAACATCAAACGAGTACTTTTTTGTTCTAATATAACTTCGAACTTTAGATAGACTTTTTTGACTGTCTGTACTGATTGCTAGTATTGACAATCCCTTATCTAAATATTTTTTTTGGAAATTATCTAAATGAATCATTTCTTTTTTACAAGGTGAACACCATGTCGCCCAAAAATTAATTAAAACAGGACCCTTAGATAGATAAGAACTCAGTTTCACTGTTTTACCATTCATTTTTTTTAATTTGATGCCTGACACCCCAACTTGAGCGTAAATCACCGAAAAAAGGATCAAGATGATTAATATAAACCGAATTTTCATTGCCAAAACAACTAAATAATTTTCATGGAAAAAAGCAGCCTGATTTCAAATTCACCATTTACAGCATTAACATTTCTTATTTGAGTAAGATCATTTTTTTCATTTGAATGTCTTTTTCGGTCTTTAATTGATAGATATATACGCCTCCACTAACCAATTGATCATTTTCATTTTTTCCTTCCCATTTAAATACAAAAGTACCTGATGGTTTTTGACCTGAATACAGTGTTTTAACTTTTACACCGAGCAAATTATAAACACTAAGATCAACATGACCCGCATATGGAATTTCGAATTTTATTTGTGTCTGAGGATTAAATGGATTTGGATAGTTAGGATGTAAAACAAAAGAATTAGGAATTCCAATTGATTCAGTATTTAGGTTACCTTCCTTTTTCACCAATAATTGTCTTGTTCCGGTAATTTGGACAGAATCATTCGAACTATAAGCATAAACATCGAATTTATAGTTCAGGCGATTAATCGTAAAAAAGTTACTAGGCCAAATCCCTATCAATTCTGCATATGTAAATTCCCTCGATGTACTAGAAATAGATTCACCTATAATCCCTATAGCTGAAGAAGGAGGATGGGTTACTATAAGCTTATAGGTAACAATATCACCATCTGGATCAGCACTTTTATCCCAAGCAATTTTAAACTTATTACCACCATTTGAATTTGTTACAGAAATACTATCATATTCTGATGTTGGGTCCGTCCAAGCAAATGCACCAGGGGGATCAGGTATAGGTGTTACGGTTAATATAAACGAGGTTGAATCTTTAGAAGTGCCATCCGAAGCATAAGCCTTAATATTCGCTACACCATTCCAATTAGCATTTGGCGTTAAGGTTAATTTTGTTGAAGATATTGTAGTTGTTACTGCATTCGTATCAGATTCTGCAGAATAGGTTATCGGATCATTATCCGGGTCTGTTGCACTGAGCGTTACATCAGTAGTTCCATCTTCATCAATCGTTACATCTTGTATAGCAGTTAATACCGGTGCCTGGCTCGTGGGCATAGTACGTCTACTTATCATCTCTGCTTGTACTACTTCTAGGGTAGTTTTATTCTGAACGAAGGCAACCAGGTTCATATTTTTTTTATCCCAAACCGTCGTATTCCAATCACTAATTAAACCCAAATCTCTTCCATGAGCCTCGTTGGGATAGTCACTCTTCATTGTCCAGGTATCGGTCCATTCTATTGCTTCATCTTTTTTCAACGTTATTGCTTTACCTAGTCCGCCTGGTCCGGTATCACCAATAAATCCAAGAAAAACCTGATCATGATGGGTCTCTCCATTAGCACCTGCATAATTAACAGAGTCTATGGTTGCCATAACAAATAGGTAAAGTGGATCAGAAGAAAGGTCAGTTTTGCTGGATATTGTCACTTTTATATTAACTGTTAAATCATCGAAGCTACTTCCGTCTAATGAGATTTTTACAGGTGTAGTTTCTGATTGTGTCGCTTTAACCTCATCTAAATAATTATTTGTTTTTTGCCCATCTATAAAAACTGAGGGGACTCCTGAAATCTTATACCATTCCTGTTTTTCCTCCCCATTAATCCGAACACATGTAAAATCAGTATCACAAGTTTTACCACCAATAGTAGCATACATCGGATCACCGTAACCTGGATTATATGTATGATAACGAACAACCACCATATCATCAACTATATCCTTGCCGAAATAGTCAGCATGAGATGGATCTTGATATCTATTAAGTAGCGCTGTTACTTGTGGGCAATAGGGACATTGCGTGGAACCCATGTATTCAACCAGAGCTTTTTTCTTCTCATCAGCAATTAAAAACGAAAATATTAATAAAAATAAAACGAGAAAACGATTAACATGTTTCATGCGGTTGCCCTTTATTATATCGTTATAAATTTAGTTATAATTACAGAAGAGAAGGGTAATATATTTATCTTTCCTAAAAAGTATAAACTAAATTTATTTTTTGCCCATCTTCAAAGGGCTGTTTATAACGGCAAACACCATTACTGCAAACCAAACCTCCCTTTAGAGAACCATTAAAATAGGTAATTAAGATATTTTGCTTAACTCTGTATAATATTTCCCAATAGGACCACTGTTCCGGTTTAAAAGATTTTTCGTCTACTGATGTATTGTCTTGAAGATATGTTATTGACCATTTAGGTGAGCTTGCAATTCCTAAACTAAAAACATTATTATATCGCCAAGGCCTAAACGCAACTGACATAAAAGAATCTCCATCATTCGTCTCACGTAAAGAACCTTGCTTTAACTCTTGGTATTCGTACTTAAACTCAAAGCTATATTTATTATTTATTGCATAAGTCAGACTCAAAGGTATGGTTTGAGATTTTAAAAATTCATGGACACGAAAATAGCCATTACTACGATTTTGATTTACGAATAAATATTGTACATCATTCATAGTTCCCCACCCAATATCATAAAATAATTTGTAATTAAAAAAGTTACCGTCGAAATTGATGAATAACTCATTGTAAGGAATTGCAAAAGTATTTGAACTAGGCATATAGGTAATTTCTTCTTCGGTCTCCCATTCATAGTCATCATTTTGTATCCAGGCTTGATGCTGGCTCGCTTTTGCTATATTAATTGAAGCGGTATGATTAATTCCAATTGGCCCAGACAGTTTTATCTGGTAGCCAACCTCATCATTAATGTTGGCTTGCCTTGCAATACGACCATTCAAGATAGTTGTGTGTTCATAATACCCTGGAGGTGGATTGATGAAGTCCGCGTGATAGCCAAACTGGTTAACAAAATTATCTTTTTCTAGAGGAGATAATTGTAAAAAATTATAGTTTTTATACTCTACCAGTATTGACCAGTCACCCAATGGCACCAATAGGTTTGAATAAAATCCAGATCCATCTTCCTTATATTTTGTAGTCGTCTCCTCACTAGATTTTTTTAATAATTCAATGAATAAAGAGGCCCGAGAAAAATAAAATGAGGCATATGCCCCAAACATAGTATGCTTTATGTTTTTTTCACTTACAGTGCCAAAACGATCAAATGAGTCATGCTTCTCATTGGTCTGGATCAAATTAATTCCAACTATTCCACTTTCAAAATTAAACTCAAAATTAGAGCCTAATAGATCATGTTTTGTATCAAAGTTTGGTACTCTATCATCATAGTCATCAATAAGATTTGTGCTTTTCCATGTATGAGTTTTTCCTTTTAATAATGTCCATTTTAGAATATCATTTTCGTATACAAAAGATAATCCTCTAATTCCCGTATCCAGATCTATTGCTTGATCATCGGTTTGATTGAGTGTCATTCCCGTACCCCAAAACTCATAAATATCCCCAACTTTGGCAGTTATTTTCCCAAATGAATATTCAAACCGTAATTTCCGTAATTCTTTTAGAGAACGTCCTAATTCTGGAGGATCACTAAATTCAAATTGTGTCCATACTTGAACGGATCGACCAGCGCCACTATAATCAATATTAACGTCAAACAGATGTTCATTGAACCCAAGATCATTATCGCTATCCGCGTAACGACTATTTAATGAGCCAGAGTAGGAGAATTGAGCCTCTAAAAAACAAGGAGCAAAAACAATTAGAATGATAGCGCAAATAAATCTTTGTTTCATTTATTTTTCTTTTTAATAATCAAAATACCATTCATTTAAGAAATACTATTAACGTTCTAAATCTAATTCTAACTTACTCAAAAAATAGTGCGAGCAAACTATATTTAAATATAGAACTATCAAATAATACTTTTTCTTACTTTATCAATTATAGATATTGCAGTTTCTTTTCTAATACCTAATTCTTTTTGAAGTGTATCAGGTTTTAATTTGCCAATCGTTTTTATGTCTTTATATGCAGTAAGTAACTTTTTCACACGTTTATCACCCATTCCTTTTATTTCATGAAAAATGGATTTGGTTACTGAATCTTTTCTTTTCTGTTTTTGAAAGGTGATGGCAAAACGATGAGCTTCATCACGAATGCGCCTGAGTAAAATTAATCCAGGAGATTGCTTGGGTATCGATTGAGCATCAGACTGCCCTGGCACGAAAACTTCTTCCAACCGTTTAGCTATACTAACGATTAGTACATAATCCAAACCCAACTCTCTTAACGCCGAAACAGCCATGCTGAGCTGCCCCTTGCCCCCATCAATCAAAATGAGGTCAGGAAGTCCTATGCCCTCTTCTTTTACTCTTTTATAACGCCGAAATACAATTTCCCGCATGGATGCAAAATCGTCAATTCCCCCCACCTTCTTTACTTTGAATTTTCGATATTCTGATTTTCTTGGCTTCCCATCTACGAAACACACCATAGATGCTACCGTATTCGTACCGCCCAAATGGGATATATCAAATGCTTCAATTCGTCGGGGTGGGACTTTAATTTGTAAATCTTCTTTAAGCTGATTCACCATTTTTGGCACCAACTCCCGCCGTTTCTTTCGGTTTATCATCCATTCAGCCAAAAGCAATTTTGCATTCTGAAAGGCCAATCGCACTTCTTTGGCTCGCACCCCTCTTTGAGGCACATGAAAATGGATGGTTCCATTCCGCTTCTCTTTCAGCCACTCGATTAGTTGGTTCTTGTTCGCAGGTTTATTGGGCAGGGATATTTCTTTCGGAATAAAATCTGATTCCAGATAAAACCGTGTAATAATGGTTTCCAAGATCACTTCATCCGATTCATCCAAATTTCTTAAGGACAATTTTTCTCTGCTGGTGATTCGGCCATTCCGAATGCGAACAATGACGGCCACACCGTAATCTTCTTCTTTTGCCAAAGCAAATACATCTCGATCTTCAAAATCTGATGTCACTTTTCGCTGGCGTTCTTTGAATCGACTAATGGCCTGGAGTTGATCCCGATACATCCCCGCATCCTCAAATCGCATATTTTTCGAAGATTTTTCCATTTGCCCTTGAATATAGACTTCCGTTTCCTTCGTTCGCCCCTGCAAAAACTGTATTACCTGTTTAATCATTTCATTGTAATCTGACTCTGAAACCATCCCCTCACATGGTCCTTGGCATTTCTTGATGTGATAATCCAAACAAACGCTCACTTTTTTTGCTGTGATAGATGCATCATCAATAGAATAGTCGCAACTGCGAACTGGAAATATTTTATAAACTGCCTTAAGTGAACGACGTAAGTGACGCACATCTGTGTAAGGGCCAAAATATTTTGATCCATCCTTTACGATTGTTCGAGTTATAAAGACTCTCGGGTATGGCTCTTTTGTTATGCGGATATAGGGAAAAGATTTATCATCCTTTAAATTGACATTATAGTGAGGTTGATGCTGTTTAATGAGATTCGCTTCTGTGAGAAGTGCTTCAACTTCAGATCCCACTACAATCCATTCCACATCTACAATCCGTTTAATCATAGATATATTTTTTGCAGATTGATGTTTACTTTGTTGAAAATAAGAACGAACCCTATTACGCAAATGTTTCGCCTTACCAATATAAATTATTTCCCCGTTACCATCCTTGAAGAAGTACACCCCTGGCTTGGTTGGAACTTGCTGAATTCTGTTTTTATTGATTTGATCCATGAGAATAATTAGTATCCATGTAGAATTTATTCATGAATCATCAACTAATTAAAACATTCGCCTATCTTTTCTACCTTTTATCTCACATACCAAAATACGGATGCAGGAATATTTATGAAAAAATCCGCATCTAGCGATCGTATATATGAAGGAATTTTTCTTAAAGAGTAATCAAATGTTTTATATTTTCTATTAATGAATAGTACATTTAAAATACCCCTTAAGGCCATCTTCTTCCTTTCTATCCTTTATTCAACTAATATTGAAAAAGAACTCCAAACTCAATTTATTCTGGCTGAACCTGGAGATACTATTTTCATACCAGAGGGCATCTATTCCATTAAAGGCACTCTTTCAATAGAGGGAAAACAAAACCTCGTAATAAAAGGCTACGGCACCGATCGTTCCATCCTTTCATTCTCTAAACAGGATGAAGGAGCACAAGGTATAAGTATCACCAATTCAGAGAATATTATTCTTGAGGATTTTAAAGTAGAAGATTCAAAAGGTGATGCCATTAAAGCGCAATATGTGGATCGCATTGTATTTCGTGGGGTCACAGTTGAATGGACAGGTGGCCCTAATCCAAATAATGGCGCATATGGACTATACCCTGTCCAATGCAGAAATGTACTCATTGAATTTTCGGTAGCAATTGGCGCTTCTGATGCAGGCATCTATGTAGGACAATCAAAAAATATTGTGGTCCGCAATTCAAAGGCCTACCATAATGTGGCAGGGATTGAAATTGAAAATTCAGTAAATGCAGAAGTTTATGATAACCATACCTACAACAACACTGGTGGCATCCTTGTTTTTGACCTGCCCGACCTCGTCCAGAAAAAGGGCGACAATGTTCATATATTTCGCAATCTTGTTGAAAATAATAACTTAGATAATTTTGCACCTCCAGGTAATATCGTGGGTAAGGTCCTCCCCGGAACAGGCGTCATGATTCTCGCCGCTCATAATGTACATATCTATGAAAATATTATCCGGAATAACAAAAGTGTGGGCACAGGAATTGTCAGTTATTTCATCACCGAAGAAGTCATGACGGACAGCCTTTACAATCCCTTTACTTCCGATATTCATATTTACAACAATTTCTATGATCGGCCAGCTGGCCTCCCCACTTTGGATTTTGAAATTGGACAACTTTTGGCCATCAAGTACGGACGGAATACGCCGGATATCATTTATGACGGTATGCAGGATCCTGATGTCGTGTCGGGATTGTGTATTCAAAATAACAGCCAGGCCGACTTTACTAATTTGGATATTGAACACAATTTTGAAAAATGGTATTCTCCATTCATATCCAATTTTTCAGAGGATGCGACAAACCATCGCTGCCCCAAACCCCATTTGTCCACATCCCTCCCCGATTGATGGGTTCCTTATTAAGTAACGCGATTTCCGCTTTACTTCTATGTTCATTTTTGTTCGGGGGAAATCCCCTGAAATATGCCAAACCAAAACTATCGGATTATGGGTTTTTTATTGGAAATATGGCAGATCATAATCCTCGGGATGGCGTTGTGCCATATGATGTTTCCGCCCAATTATTTTCGGATTATGCACTGAAGTCCAGATTTATTGTTTTACCGAAAGGACAGCAACTCAACTATAAGCAAGACGGTACTTTTGATTTCCCTGAAAAATCAATTCTCATTAAAACATTTTTCTATCCTGCGGACTTCCGGAAACCTTCAAAAGATATCAGATTAATGGAAACACGATTATTAATCCACACACCGGAAGGGTGGCTTGGATTTCCTTATGTTTGGAATGAAAATCAAACTGAAGCAGTATTGGAAATCGCCGGTGAACGTATGGAAGCCACTTTTATAGATAATGAAGGTGACCGTGCAACCTTCAATTACAGTGTACCCAACTTTAACCAATGCAAGGGGTGTCATGTGAATGATAATCGCATGATTCCCATTGGGCCTAAAGTGCGGTTACTCAATCATGAATTTGAATATCCGGATGGAAAGATGAATCAATTGAAAAAATGGTCCGCATTGGATATAATCAACGGATTACCCGAATTATCATCCCTCCCTCATACACCGGATTATCATGATCCGAATGATGGTACGGTAAATGACCGTGCCCGGGCGTGGATTGATATTAACTGTGCCCATTGCCATATGAAAGGTGCCCCGGGAGAAACATCGGGATTATTTTTAAATATTGAAGAAACTGACCTGACGCGATTAGGCGTTTTAAAACCACCAGTGGCTGCTGGGCGTGGTTCGGGAGGCCGACTGCATACGATTGTCCCCGGTGTACCTGATAAATCGATAATGATATATCGGATGGAGTCTACCGATCCTGGCGTTATGATGCCAGAATTAGGGCGAAAGTTAGTCCATAAAGAAGGTGTTGAATTGGTTCGGGAATGGATTAAAAATATGAAATAATCCTGTAGGGTTAGGCACGTCTCGCCTCTACACTAATTATCAATCCAGTTCTTCTACCTTCTCAAATTTTTTATATACCTCAAAATCCGAAGATTTAAATGATATCTCTTTAATCGATTTTAATTGCCACCTCATTTTAAACCCATCATCATCGTCCTTCATTTCCATTGTATATTTCACCATCCGCCCCGGTACGGATTTAAATTCCTGCTCTGCCTGTTTTAACATGGATTCTGAAAAACTGCGCGGATTACCTCTTCCTGTTCCTCCATATGATTTGATCAATTCACTTTCAATATCAGATACATATTTAAAGAGAACCGTATCCACAGTAAACCATTCTTGAATTAATACCATACCTTCTTCACTTTTGATACTGGTGACCACCTTTTGAGTATCAAACCCCGATATTTTTTTTACTGATTCTGATATGGTTCTAGAATATTCATTATCATTATTTTGGTCGTCAGATTCTCCGTTATCTTCTTGATCGTTTGAATCATTACTATTTGGCTCATCATTAGAACCTCTTCTCATATTAAAACTACTCATGGTCCGAAGTTTGGGTTTACCATCATTTTCGCGAATCGTATCAAATGTTTCCATGGCGAATTCTTCATCTTTGGCATTATAGACAATTCGAGATGCTGACTCTCCATCCATAATACTGCCGATAATTTTATTACCACCCATGGCCATCCGGACTAAAAACCGATCCACTTCCACAGCTGATTCCTGACGAAACTTGCCTTTGGATGCATATTTAGTCGTAGTGGTTGTGACTTCACCTACATAGGGCGCATCCATGAACATAATTTCTTCTACCACCACTTGGGTTTGGGCGATTAAGGTTAAACTGAAACTGAATAAGATTATATGAAGTTTTTTCATTTCTTTCTCACCAAGGTAATTGATTTAAATCTACATTTCCACCGGACAAGATTAACCCGACCTTCTTCCCTACAAACATTTCTGTATTTTTCAACAATGCACCGAGGGTAATAACGGAAGATGGCTCGGCGATAATCTTCATCCTTTCCCATACCATTTTCATAGCTTCTATGATTTCTGATTCAGACACGGTAATAATACTATCCACATGCTCTTGAATGATGGGAAATGTGATGATGCCGATTTGGGCCCGAAGTCCATCGCAAATTGTATCAATGGTCTTGTTAGCCACAATTTCACCTTTTTCTAGAGATCGATAGGCATCATCAGCTTCTGAAGGCTCTGCCCCATATATTTTTATATCTGGATTCACTCCTTTCGCCGCCAATAATGTTCCACTCAACAATCCACCCCCGCTAACAGGAGAGATAATCATATCCAAATCAGGATGGTCTTCTAATAATTCTTTTGTAGCAGTGCCTTGTCCTGCTATAATTCGTTCATCGTTATAGGGATGGACCACGGTTGCTCCCGTTTCATCCACCAATTCGTGGAGTACACGCTCACGGGAGGGTTGATCCGGTTCACACCAGATTACTTCGCCCCCATTCCGCTCCACGTTATTCACTTTAATTTTTGGTGTATTGGTAGGCATAACCACTTTGGTTTTTCCGCCGCGTCTTGTCACTGCCATGGACAATGCCGCTCCATGATTCCCTGAGGATGTGGTAGCAACCCCTCGATCCATTTCATCTTGAGAAAGGCGTTCAACTGTATTGGTGGCGCCTCGAATTTTGAATGATCCTGCTTTTTGAAAATTTTCACACTTAAAAAAGAGGGATGCGCCACTCAAATCATCCAAACTTTTATTGGTTAATACCGATGTTCGATGAATAAACGGCCGAATCCGATCATGGGCCACCGCAATATCTTTCAGAGTTACCATGCCCGAATCTAAATTCGATTAGAAATAAAATCATATTCTTTAAGGCAAACTCATGAATAAAGACTCAAAACTTCATATGACCACGGATGAATTTCGTAAACAGGGCCATGAAATCATTAATTGGATAGCAGATTACTACGAAAAAATCGAAGAGTATCCAGTATTTCCAAAAGTACAACCGGGAGATATACGATCTTTCTTACCAAAACAGGCACCTGAAGAAGGAAAATCCTATGATAAAATAATGAATGATATGGACTTGATAATGCCAGGCATCACCCATTGGCAATCTCCCAATTTTCATGCTTACTTCCCCTGTGCAACCAGCGGACCAGCTATTTTAGGCGACCTAATTTCTACGGGGCTCGGCGTAAATGGTATGAATTGGGCAACCAGCCCTTCATGTACAGAAGTTGAATCACATGTACTCGATTGGATTGTTGATATGATGGACCTTCCAAAAGGATTTAAGACAGATAGTAAAGGTGGAGGTGTCATTCAAGATACAGCCTCTTCTTCAAGCCTCGTAGCATTGATTGCAGCTCGAGAAAAAATAACTAATGGCTTATCCAACGACAAGGGATGTAACCAAAGATTAACTGCATATACTTCCTCCCAATCTCACTCTTCTATTGAAAAAGCAGTAGGAATTTCAGGGATTGGAAAAAATAATCTCAGACTCGTCGACGTTGATGATACTTTTGCAATGCGACCCGATCACCTTGAAAGCTTAATAAAAGAAGATCTATCAAATAATCGGTTGCCCGCCTACGTATGTGTAACAATCGCCACCACATCAAGCACTGCCATTGACCCCTTAGTGGCTATAGGGAAAATATGTAAAAAATATGGAATTTGGCTTCATGTAGATGCAGCTATGGCTGGACCTGTCGCACTATGCCCAGAATATCGTCATATACTTGATGGCTTGGAATATGCAGATAGCTATTCATTTAATCCCCACAAATGGATGCTAACTAGTTTTGACTGCAGCTTATTTTATGTCATGGATAGGGCCAAACTAATTCAATCACTGACAATCATGCCTGAATATTTAAAGAATGCAAATTCCCAAAAAGAAGAAGTATTTGACTTTCGTGACTGGGGTATTCCATTAGGAAGACGCTTCAGATCTCTAAAACTCTGGCATGTAATCAACTATTACGGAATTAATGGCCTGCAGGTCTCTATCAGAGAACATATGGCAAACACCCAAAAGTTGAAATCCTGGATAGAGCAAGATAAACGATTTGAAATTGTAGCTCCTGTCCCACTAACGTTAATTTGCTTTAGGCTTGCAGTAGGATGTAAAAAAACAGAGCTATTACTTAATGCAATCAATAAGAGTGGCAGGGCCCACTTAACCCATACAAAACTCAATGATCAATATATTATTAGATTTTCTGTTGGTCAGCCCACTACCACGCTAGAACATTTAAAAAAGACTTGGGCATTTATACAAGAAACAGCTGGAGAATTATAAAAAATACTAAGTTTTTTGCGCTAACTCCACAAGTACGCCTCCGGTACTCTTAGGATGGATGAAAACGACTTTGTATCCTTCCGCGCCTATACTCGGCTCTTCAGAAATTATATGAATATTTGATTCTTTAAGTTCTTTTATTGCATTATTTATGTCATCTACTTCAAAACATATATGATGAACGCCTGGACCCCGTTTATCTAAAAACTTGCCCACAGTTGTATTTTTCGCAGTTGGCTCTAGCAATTCGACTTTTCCCTTTCCGGTATCATATATATCTGTAATCACCCCCTGATCATCCACCAATTCAGTACTTCTATGGGGTATGTTCATTATATGCTTCCAAAAAGGTGCATCATTTTTGATGGCATTTACTGCTAAGCCTATGTGCTCAATACCAAGAATTTTCATAACCTAATCTATGGCCGTAAAGTGAAGTCACTCTATAACTAAATTAGATTTAATTCAGTTGAGTTTAGAGAAATTCCAAGCCCATTTTTTTGAGGCAATGTCAATTTACCATCCTCTACCGTAACGCCTAGGTACGGATCGTTACTAATTAATAGATTTCCGTCTAAATCTGCATAATCGACTAAGGGAGACAAATGTGCAGCGGCAGTAATCCCAATCGATGTTTCTATCATACAACCAAGCATCACCTGCATGTCACGCTCTCTGGCCATTTTTACCATTTTAAGGCCTTCATGTAGGCTGCCACATTTCATAAGTTTAATATTAATCCCATCGAAAATACCTTCTATTTCGCGTATATCCTCTGAATTTAGACTATTTTCATCTGCAATCAGGGGCAAGGGGGACTTTTCTCTCAAAGCTGCGGTATCCTTTAAATTCGTTGATTTAAATGGTTGCTCAACAAACTCGACATTGCGATCTGCAAGCCAATTGGACATTTCAATTCCAGATTCAAGGTCCCAGCCCTCATTTGCATCCACACGGATTAATTGATCCGTCTCTCTGCGAATTACATTTATGATGGCTTTATCCTTTTCTATCCCCATACCTAATTTTACTTTTAGAATATGGTAAGGTGCCCCCTCCTTTACTTTTTCAGGAATTAAGTCCATGTCTCCAATGGAGATGGTGTATGAAGTTTTGGGTGCTTTAGATGGATCGGCACCAAAATGTTCATAAAGGGGGATCTCTTCACTTTGACACCACCAATCCATAATGGCCATAGAAAAAGCTACCTCTAGAGATTTAATACCTCTGCACTGAGGTAATACAAAATCTAAAAACGCAAGTGGATCATCTATGTTTTGAGGCAAATTTATACCATCATTTAAAACACCTAGAATATCCTTCGCAAATTCATTATAACGCCCTGAAGGGGCTGCCTCCCCTCGACCAATTATTCCACCCTCTTCTAAATAGACAAATATAACATCATAGTAGTCATGAGTACTTCTAGAAATGCCAAAAGGATGATTACATTTAATACGGAAATTGGTGTAAGATATATTCATTAACGATCCGGCGAAGCAGCATGCCCTTCTGTTTGGTCAATAATAGATCGGGTACAACCAAAACAAATTAAAAATATGATAAAATTAATTCGTTTCATGAGTAAATCTCTTTCTCAATTGCATCAATAAAATCCATATTACCAAACCGCACTAAATCGGTTGTTGCAAGATTAAATTTTTCGGCCGTACGCTGAATTTGAGCTTTGGCTTCTGATTCTGATAATTTAACGGTCAATAAATTGATCCCAACAAATTTTGTTGCTTTAAAATGCTTCATTAGGTCAATATGAAGATCCATGACAAATCTCATGGATGCCATAGGGTAATCGGTCACATCTTCTGGTCGACTAGGGTCATGGGTCATAATCATATAATCGGGCATAGCTCCATGCAAAAGGCCCAGAGTCACACCGGCATAATATTGATTGGTGAGCGATCCTTGCCCTTCTACAATGACCAATTCAGTATCAGACGGAAGTTGATCGATCTCATGCTCTATTTCTCCTGACATGAAATCGGCTTTTACCGCATCGATGGGTATACCGGCACCACTGAGAAGAATACCAGTTTGCCCTGTGCCAATAAATTCTACCTTCCTCCCATTTGATTTCATTCGCTCTGAGATTTCCCATGCTGTGGTCATCTTTCCAGTATCACAATCTGTCCCAACGATCAATAAAACAGGGATTTTCCGTTTACGCCATGAGCCTTTAGAAAAACGAGGCGGATCCGGCGGACGCCTAAGGTCTGTCATGGTAACATGATTTTCACTTGCCAATTCCTGAAATTCTTTGTCATCACCTAGGAATTGATGCATTCCGCTAATAATATTGCACCCATACTTTAAGGCATCTATAACTTCAATACGGTTTTCCGGACTGATATATCCACCCTGCGATGCACTTCCAATTACCAACGTATCAGGATTCAAATTTTTGCATTCATGAAAACTTTTTAGCACAGGAGTATTACCACCATAGCCCAACTCATCAATAGAGGTGATTCCAGCTTTGGTATGATCAAGAATGGCCACTACTTCCTCTGGTCTGTAGCGAAGAAGCATATTGCCGGTCTTGTTTTTAATGAAATTAAATGCACTGTGGCAACAAATAACAATTTTTCTCATTTAATTAGCCAATCTGCGATTACAACTGTTTGAAATATTTGAATTACTAACCCTAACAATAAAAAATTTAGACTACATTAACTGTTAGAAAATTAAGAAAAGCGAAAATATTTTACACTTTAAATATCATAATTTCTTGTACTGCTAGTTTATCTAATTTTGAATTAGATGATCTTATAAAATAATTATAACCACAAAAGAGCTAAATAGTAGAATCTATAATGGAATCAGTAATTTATATATTGATCAACATCAGCCAATGATATCAAATCAATTTAAAATTCAGTTCTAAAGTCGCATAGCTTAGATTACTTAGGCAAATAAACTCACGGATGTAAATACTACGATTATCGCAAAAATATTTAAAATAAACCCAGCTCGAAGCATTTGTTTCTGTTTAATATATCCCGTACCATATACCAAGGCATTTGGTGGTGTGGCCACTGGTAGCATGAATGCACATGTGGCTGCTATACCAATACCAAAGACCAAGGGATAGGTCATCAAAGGATTAAACTCATGGGATAGCGATATCATTAATGGAATTAAAATCGCAGCAGAACCTGTATTGGATGCCAATTCAGTTAGAAATATCATAAATCCAATACAAACCAAAATCACTAACCATTCCGGTGCTCCAGCGATAGAACCCAATATAGATGTGGCAATCCATTTTGTCGTACCCGTTTTGGTTAATACAGCTGAAATACAGAGCCCTCCTCCGAATAATAGTAAAATACCCCATTGAATTTGGTCTTCCAATTCTTTCCAGGATATCAACCCTAAAGCAGGTGCCAGTGCCGTAATTAAAATAGCTATCATTCGATCAAACTGCACTACGCCAAGCCATTGGTTGAATTGGCTGGAAAAAATCCAACAAACAACCGTAAATAAAAATATGCCTACGCTACATTTAGCTCCTGAATTCCAATCCATCTTTTTCTCAGAAATTTGCAAATGATTCAATTTTGCATTGGCTTCGGGCTGAATCACTAATCGTAAAGCTATAATGACAAAAGGAAACATGATTAAGGCGGTTGGGAAGCCAACTTTGAACCATGTAAACCAATCTAAATCTAAAGCTGCAACCGCAATCCCATTTGGCGGTGAACCCGTCACAGTAGCTAGTCCACCTATATTTGCTGCATAGGCAGTCCCAAGCACAATGAATGTGCGCATCCTTGGGAATTGTCGATCTACTAATGCCAACGAAATGGGAAGCATCATCGCTGTGGTAGCGGTATTACTCATCCACATAGATAAAGTTGTCACTACTGCAAAAAATCCAGTTGTGGCCACCCAAAGTCTTCCTTTACCTAAATTAATTACAAAATGAGCAAGCCAATGATCTATCCCATATTTGTTTAGAAGTGCTGCAAGGGTAAATCCACCCATGAAGAGAAAAATGATCGTACTTGAAAAAGGAGCCATGGCTGCTTTTGGTTCTAAAATGCCCGACAAATATGCCATTACTGGCACCAATAATGCTGTGGCTGGAAGCGGTATAATCTCTGTAATCCAAAGACCTACACAGATCAATAAAATAAATAACCCCTTTTGGATGATTTCAACATCCACTATGAGGATACTAGAAACATAGCTAATTATCCCCCATAATAGTATAATAATCAATTTTTTTAATAATGGAATTTGATTCATTTTTTAAATAATAACCAAAAATCTCAAAATTATTAAAAACTTAATATGAAATAATTTTTGAAGGGTCACACTCTAATTTGGTTTTACAACATTGGATATATCTAATTTTTCTATCTTCACATTAAAAAGACTGTATAATAAGGCGACAATAGGATTTGCCAAATTAAAAAAGCAGAATGGTAAATAGGCAAAAGTCGCCACTCCCAGTGATGCGGACATATAAGCACCGCATGTATTCCAAGGTATCAATGGTGAAGTAATCGTACCTGCGTCTTCAAGAGTTCTGGATAGATTCTTAGGTGCCAAATTACGACGAGCAAACTCCGTGCGGTACATACGACCTGGTAATACAATAGCAATATATTGATCTGCTGTTATGATATTGATTCCGATACAGGTAGCGATAGTGGTTACAATTAATGAACTAGTGGACTTTGCGAATGAAAGTAACCCTTCCACCACACGCTCCAAGATACCGATAGTCTCAATTACAGCGCCAAATGTTAAGGCACACATAACCAACCAAATAGTATTCAACATACTCACCATACCACCTCTGGTCAATAAATCATCTACTACTTCTACACCACTGTTTAGGACAAATCCTGAATGGAGGGCTGTCCAAACACCTGAAAGCATTGTTAGGCCTCTATTTAAGTCAGGGCGGTTAACAAAGCTACTGATGATGCCTGGCTGAAGCACTACCGCAAATATACCTCCTAATAACGCACCTATGAGCACTGTTGGAAATGCAGGCATTTTTTTCATGGCTAACCCAAAAACAACAAGCAAAGGAATAAATGATAAGATACTAATATTGAATGTATTTTTGATTGTCTCTTGAATTAAAGCAAATCCGGCACCCTCACCTGACACCGAACCAGTTAAACCCAAAATGAGAAATAGTATCAGGGCAATAACTAAACTTGGACCCGTCGTCCAAATCATATGTTGAATGTGAGTAAATAAATCGGTACCCGCAACTGCAGGTGCCAAATTTGTTGTATCAGATAGAGGCGACATCTTATCCCCGAAATAGGCTCCTGAGATGACTGCGCCAGCAGTTATCTCAGGTGATAGACCTAATCCCGCTGCGATACCCATTAGCGCAACTCCGAGTGTACCAGCAACGGTCCATGAGCTACCGATACTTAAAGCTGATACAGCGCAAATGATACACGCGGCAAAATAAAATATGGAAGGCGATAAAATATTTAGCCCATAGTAAATCATTGCTGGCACTGTGCCTGACATAATCCAAGTACCAATCAATGCACCAACAGCCAATAAAATCAGGATGGCACCCATTCCCATAGAAACGCCGTTTACTATTCCCTTTTCAATCTCTTTCCAGGTATATCCATTTTTAATCCCGATGATGGCGCCTGCACTTGCAGCCAATATTAGTGCGATTTGATTCCCGCCGTAGGACGAATTATCACCATACAGATATACAGACAATGACAGCATTATAATTAGTAGTGCAATCGGTACTAAAGCATCTACCATTGAAGGTGTTTTGGTATTTTTGTTCATAGTTATTTTCTAAAATTTGGAGAGCGTTTTTCTACAAATGCAGTCAATCCTTCTGATGCTTCTTTCGTACCAAATAATTTACTGAAATTTTCCACCTCAATAGCCAAACCATTTTCTGTGGACTCCCCAACTCCTTTACGAATACAATCCAATGATTGTGCGATGGCGTTGGGACCATTCTTTAAAATTTGGTTGGCAATTTCAATACATTTTTCAATTAATGACTCTGCCGGCACAACATGATTCACCAACCCGATGGACTTTGCTTCATCCGCCTTCACCATGCGGCCGGTGGTAATAATTTCATTGGCCACTCCTGAACCGACCAATCGGGGCAATCTTTGTGTGCCACCCCATCCTGGTAGAATTCCCAATAATACTTCAGGTTGCCCAAATCTAGCCGTTTCACTTGCCACGCGGATGTGGCATGCCATACTGATTTCGCAACCGCCTCCAAGGGCAAAACCATTTACAGCCGCAATGACGGGTTTTGGAGAATTTTCAATCGTCAATGTCATTTGTTGGCCTGCTTTGCCGAAAGCTAGTGCATCTTCCGGTCCCATGGATTGCATTTTTTTAATGTCGGCACCAGCCACAAAGGCTTTATCTCCCGAACCAGTTAGTATAATGACACCTACATTTTCATCTTCAATACAGGATTGCATAGCGGATTCCAAATCGGCTACCACTTCATCATTCATTGCATTCAATGCATCGGGCCGATTGATGGTTAGGGTGGCGATATGATTATCGACTTTAGCGAGTACGAATGACATGGATTCCTCTATATTATTTCCAAAATGTTCGACTGAATAAGACCATGATTGTAAAAATTTCGAGCCTTCCAAGAAGCATACAAAATGTCAAGAGCCATTTACCAAAAGGGTGTAATAAAGCATAATTATCTGTTGGATCAAATGGCCCCATTGCTGGTCCAATATTTCCGATCGCAGAAGCTGCAGCACCGATGGCCGACTGAAAATCTAATTCAAGAGAACTTAAAATGATAGTTGTGAAAATAAAGATTGAAATATAGAACAAGAAAAAACCTAAGGTATTGCGGATTATATCATCCCCAATAAACCTATTTCCAATCCGAATTGGAATAATAGCTCTGGAATGAAGCATTCTTCGTGTTTCTGTTGCTAAATACTTAAACAATAAAATAATGCGCGACAATTTCAATCCGCCACTTGTTGAGCCTCCCATTGCACCTAAAAACATAAGAATAAATAGGATATATTGACTAAAAAATGGCCACAACTCATAATCAGTAGATGAATAACCTGTTGATGTTAATATCGCTAAACTTTGAAATAATGAGACTAAAAAATTATCGTGAGTCCAACTACCCATATTGAAAGAAATATTTATAAAAATTAAGGAAGTTGCAAAAGCCACAATACCAAAATAGGTTAAAAATTCAGAATCCTTGAAGTAACTACCTATTTTTCCTGTAAGAGCACGAAAATGTAGCGCAAAATTCACTCCTGTAATAAACATAAACAGGATAATGATGTAGTGGATTACTGGATTCTCATATGCAGCAATACTAGAATTCTGAGTACTGAAGCCACCAGATGGCATGGTAGTGAATGCATGGCATACAGAATCAAACCAAGGCATTCCACTTAGACCAAGTAAAATAATTTGCACCATTGTAAATCCAATATAGACCATCCATAGTATCTTAGCTGTTTCTTTAACTCGAGGACGTATTTTATCTGCGACAGGTCCAGGGACCTCTGCTTTGAATAATTGAACACCACCCACACCTAATAAAGGAAGAATAGCTATAGTAAATACAATAATACCCATGCCACCAATCCATTGAAGAAAAGATCGCCAAAATAAAATACCATGGGTTAAGCTTTCTATACCATTAGGAAGGTTCGGCAAGGTCTGAGAATTACCAATTATAGTGGACCCAGTCGTTGTTACACCAGACATGGATTCAAACCATGCATCGGTAAGATTTGGGATAGCACCAGTCAAATAAAATGGCATGGCTCCAGAAAAAGCAACTAATAGCCATGCAAAAGTCACTATTATGAAACCATCTTTACTATTAAGAGAACTATTCTTTCGAGTAATAAACCATATAGGAATCCCTACAAAGATACATAACACCATTGATTTAATAAATCCGGAAACATCTGGCTCATTATATCCCCAGGAGATCAATGCTGGGATTACCATAAAAAAGCCCATTAAGGCCAACATAGCCCCTAATATGTTTAGGATGGTTTTTAAATTCAATTATGCCTCAAAAAGACGTCTCAGTTTTGAGACTGCTTTTGATTTTGCAAACACGAGAACGGTATCTTCTTCTGTTAGCTGCGTGGATCCTCTGGCAATCGATAAATGACCATGATGGTTAATAACGCCAACAATACTATCTTCGGGGAATTTTATATCCTCTAAGGGAGATTTGGTAACCTTACTCCCTGGTTCTGGGCTGAATTCGATCACATCCACATCAATTTCATCAAATGTTATTACAGCTTTTTCTGTTTGATCGCTGGCAATAAACCGAAGTATAGCATTTACAGTGCTCATATTTTTACTCAATACAGCACCAACTCCAATCTCATTTACAATTGGCATATATTCAGTGGTGCTTACATGAATAACAGCCTGCTTAACTCCTAAATGATGTGCAAGCATCCCAGAAAGTAGGTTGGTTTGTTCGCTTTCAGTCACTGCAATAAAACTGTCGGCATCCTGAATATTTTCGGATTTGAGCAATTCCACATCTGTACCATCTCCGTGAAGGATCATGGTTTCTTTCAAATTGGATGCCAACCATTCAGCCTTATCCCGCCTACTGTCAATAATGCGGACACTCATTTCATTTTCTAATTCTCCCGCTACACTCCGTCCAATCTTACTACCACCCAAAATAATAATAGAATCAGTTTTAGTTGCTTCTTTCCCTAAAAAATACATGAGAGATTCCAACCGTTCGGTTTTTACAATAAAATAGGCCGTATCCTTTTCTTTGAATATAAAATCAGACCAGGGCACGTGGGATTCGCCATCCCGAACCACGGTAATAATACCAAATTTGAAATCCAGAGCTTCTTCACAAATCTCTAGAACTGATTTATCAATGATAGGACAATCATTTTCGAGACGAATTCCAATCATTTGCATCCTGCCACCTTCAAAATCCATCACCTTTGTCGCATAGGAATGACGCACCAATTGTACAATTTCACGGCAGGCTTCTTTTTCAGGGTGGATGACTAGATCAATACCAAATTTTTCAGGCTTAATAATAGAATCCCATGTGGTATACTGTTGATTCCTCAACCGAGCTATAATTTTTTTGGCACCCAATTCATGGGCTTGCTGGGATGCAATCAGATTGACCTCATCCACGCGAGTGAGACATAAAACGTAATCTGCATCTTGCACATTAGCCATAGAAAGATTCCTTGGGCTGGCCCCATTCCCTTCGACCACAATGACGTCTAGAGTTTCTGTGGCCCTTCTACATTTCGCAGGATCAATATCCATGACAATAATATCATGTTCTTCCTGGCTCAATGCTTTGGCAACGTGATAACCCACTTCACCTACACCTATAATAACGATTCGCATAATGAATCCTTTCTGGTAAAAGCACACATTTTAACCAAAAACAAGCAATGCTTCCCAATTCTTTTATTCATTCACTTTCTCGACGTATATCCGCACCGAGCAATTGAAATTTTTCTTCAATCCGTTCATATCCGCGGTCAATGTGATAAATACGGCTAATATCTGATTGTCCTTCGGCCATCAATGCGGCTATGACCAATGAGGCGCTGGCGCGGATATCGGTAGACATTACCGGCGCACCTTTCAGTGATTTAACTCCTTGCACAATGGCCACATTATTTTCTAATGAGATATTAGCACCCAAGCGATTTAATTCCGGGACATGGGCAAATCGATCTTTGTATATGGTATCGGTTATTATACTGGATCCGTCTGCGACTGCCATCAAGGCAATCCATTGGGCTTGCAAATCCGTAGGAAATCCAGGGTGGACATCGGTAGTCATATCCACTGCTTTTAAATCATCGCATTTATGAATGGTGATAGAATTTGAAGAAACATTCAATTCACATCCGGCTTGTTTCAATTTTTCCAAAACGATTTCAAGGTGCGATGAATCCACATGGTTTAGGGTGATTTCACCTAATGTGGCTCCTGCCATTAAAAAAGTACCCGCTTCAATCATATCCGGAATGGTTGTGATATTTACCGGATTCAACGATTTTACACCATGAATTATTAATTGAGTTGTACCCACCCCTTCAATATTGGCACCCATATCATTCAACATATTGCATAACTTCACAATATGGGGTTCCATGGCGGCATTGGTGATGTGAGTCGTCCCTTCAGCCAGTATGGCTGCCATGGCGATATTGGCAGTTGCACCTACTGACGGGATTTCAAAATGAATCCGCGCCCCTTTTAGTTTATCTGCACGGGCCAGTATATATCCACTCTCAAGAATAACTTCTGCACCTAATGCTTCAAACCCTTTTAAATGGTAATCTACCGGACGCGGTCCCCACGCACATCCGCCAGGCAATGACACGCGCGCTTCACCAAATCTTGCTAATAGTGGTCCCATAACATAAAATGATGCCCGCATGGTTTTCACCAAATCATAAGGTGCTTCGAGAGAAGTAATATTGGATGCATCAATGGTAAGTATATTATCTGCAAAAGTGGAGCCCGCACCCAATATATCTAGCAATCGGATAAATGTGCGTGTATCCCTTAGGTCGGGCACACGTCTTAATTCTGTTATACCATCTACCAGTAATGCTGATGCCATCATGGGTAGAATGGCATTTTTTGCCCCACTAATTTCGACAGATCCGCTAAGAGGCTTGCCGCCCTGGATGATCAATTTATCCACGGGCCTGACTCCTAAAACGTTTTGCGGAAGATATTCCTTCGACTGATATACTTTCTCCACTAAATAACTCAGCAATTGCTTCTACTTTTTCTGATTCTGTCAAGTAACGCACCATCACATCAGTTTGTTCATTTTTTATTGATTTATGAACATATATATGATGATCAGCCTTGGTGGCTATTTGTGGCAAGTGGGTAATACAAATGACCTGTTTTTCTGTGGATAGGTCTGCCAATGCTTCTGCCACTTTTTCTGCAGCTCGCCCAGAGATACCCGAATCAATCTCATCAAAAATCAATGTTTCCACAGGATCACTTTTCTTCAGCACCGATTTAATAGCCAGCATGATACGAGACACTTCTCCGCCAGAAGCTACTTTAGTCAATGGTTTAGATATCTCCCCTGGGTTTGCACTGAGAAAAAACTCTACTTGATCGTAACCTTTTGGGCCGAATTTTACACCAACACTTTCTTTTTTAATGGGGCTATCAGTTTCTGACTTTGCACTTATGACCACTTCAAAAGTTGCACCAGGCATATTCAACTTGGCCATTTCATCTTCGATTTGTTTTGAAATAGTATTGGCCATTTTCGACCGTTGATTATGCAAAGAATCCGCAGATTTTTGATATTGATGGATTAATAATTTTTGCTCCGATTCTAGCTCATCAATCTTCGCATTCAAACCGGATAATTCTTTCAATTTTTCTCCTGCAGAATTAATAAAATCCTGGACTGCCTCTAATGATCCGCCATATTTCCTTTTGAGGCTTTCGATGGCATGAAGCCGTTCTTCCACTTCTTGGAGGCGATTTGGGTCATTTTCAATGCTATCTGCATATTGGGTGAGATCAGCTGAGGCATCCTGAATGGAGACAGATGCTTGTTTTATGGATTCAATAAAGGAAAGTATAGACTCATCATATTTCGATAAACTTTCTAATTCATTCAACGCAGAAGATAATTGTCGATAAATGGAATGGTCATGTTCCGTAAGAGATTGATTTAACCGCTGAACTGTAGATACCAATTCATCCATATTGTTCAATCGTTTGAATTCTTTCCCCAAAGCGATATCCTCATCGATTTCGGGAGAAATAGCTTCAATCTCCTGCACTTGGAATTGAAGGAGCTCCTTTTCATTGGACGCATTTTCTAAATTAGCTTTGGCTTCCTCTAAGACATGAATATTCTCCACCAATTGGCTATAAATGGTATCGATTTTTTCCACCATTTTTTCAGCCTTACAAAATCGATCTAAAAAATCGATATGGGTATGGGCATTCATGATATATTGTTGTTCATGCTGTCCATGAAAGTCTGCCAGAGATTGAACCGCATCTCTATAATCCAATTCAGTCATAGGTTCATCATTGATAAATGATCTTGTCCGACCACCTTTACTAATCAATCTTCTATAAATCTGTTGATCTGATAATTCCGCTTCCAAAACGGATTGAGATTGTCCGCTTCGTACATCGGTTTTATCCGATTTACCCCCAAGGGCGATGCCCAAAGATTTTAATAATATGGATTTTCCAGCACCGGTTTCTCCTGTAATTACTGTAAGGCCATTTTTGAGTGAAACCTCTGTTTCACGAATAATGGCAAAATCTTTTATATAAATTCGCTGGATCATTCTTCACGATTCCCCAATATCAATAGGGCGCCAATGGTCACACCAATGGTATCTGCCAATACATCCCAACCGCTAGAAAACCTGCCGGAAATGAATGATTGAAGGTATTCGTCAGCAATGCCAAAAGCCATGCCAAAAGGAATCACCACCAACAACATTTTGGATGAAACTGTATTCATACTTTTCATGGCTAATATTCCAAAAATAAAATATTCAATTACATGAATAAATTTATCCCAAGTTAGAAGCCACGTTTTGGGAATACTTTGTCCAGGCAAAGATGACAAGCCTAAGATCAATATCATATAGGCCACCAATAAAATACGAAATGTATTATGATTCATAATCTGATATCACTTTGCCGATTTGGGTTAATAAGTCACTGGCTATCATACCACGCTGACTGATGGCATTGACCAATTGATCTCCTGCTTTTCCGTGTATATACATACCTGTCTTTGCTGCATCTGCTGTAGACATCCCTTGGGCGATAAATGATGCAACCATACCGGTTAGCACATCGCCTGACCCTGCTGTTGCAAGGCCGGGATTCCCTGTAGAATTAACACACCCTTTTGATTCCCATGCAACTAAAGAAGGAGAATATTTTGCCAATAATACACCATTGAAATCCGGCATGAAAGATTCGATGGCTTTAGGATAATCAGTACGCACATTTTCAATAGATTCACCGGTTAATCTTGAAAATTCTCCCAAATGAGGTGTAATGATAAAGTTTCCCTTGATGAAATTGAATAGTGCTTCATTTTCGTAAAATGGACGCAGCCCATCTGCATCAATCACCAAAGGTTTATTCACATGTTGCACCAATTTTTCAACAAGTAATGCAGTGTCATCGTTGCCACCCAAGCCAGGACCGATCACCATGGTATCGCACCAGTCTATCTTTTCCATAATCGTATCATAATTTGATAAAGTGAAGTACCCCTTTCCATCATCCCCACAAGGCACGGTCATACCTTCTGTAATTTTCCTTTCATATACAGGGTGTAATGATTCAGGTGCAAATGTAATGACCAATCCTGCGCCACTTCTTAATGCAGCCATGGATGTTAAGTAGGCTGCGCCTGTCATTCCCGTAGATCCAGCCAGGACGAGCACTTTCCCCTGTACATACTTATGTGTGGTCTTTTTTAAAGGATGAAGTATTGATTGTATATCATCATCTTGAATTACAGACCATTTCCGACCCTTTAAATCATTAATAATATTTGGGAAGCCAATATCTTCTTCATGGATTGTACCACAATGACTTTTCCCTGGTTCGAGTGTCATACCCAATTTTTCAAACTCCATAGTGATGGTTTGACCTGCACGAACTGCACCAGTTGCCACATGACCCGTATTTGCATTGACCCCTGTGGGTATATCTGCAGAAACAGTTATTTGGTCTTCATTCAGCCAAGCTGTCCATAGGAGAAGTTCATTCTTCAATTCACCAGTAAACCCTATCCCTAATATGGCATCAATCATTAAATCAAATTTTGGCAGTATTTTGGGTAATGCAGTAGAATATAAAATTGGGATGTCGTCTCCCACACATTTATCATGATATACAAGGCTATCACCTATCACATCACTTTTTGTCATCAATGCATAAATGGTAATATTGAATCCACGTTCATGAAGTAAATGCCCTGCTGCAAACCCATCACCACCATTATTCCCTTTTCCGCAGATAATACCTATTTCAGGTGATTGGAAACCTCCCAAAGTGGATTGAACGCGGGTAGCGATTTTATCGCCGGCATTGCCCATAAGTGTTTCGCCGGAGATACCATGAACATTCATGGCCAATGTATCTAGAGATCGAGCTTGTTCTCTGGTTAAGATCCGCATTTACAGGATAAGAATTGCCATGGCAATGGCATAATCAGATTCATGGGAAATGCTGACCTTGACGTCAGTAGTGGAAAGATTATTTATGGGGGAAATAACCGGTGCGCCATTGGATGCATTCAGTATTTCGATGGCAGTAAAATCAATTTGATCTATGGCTTCGGACGAAAGAATACATTTCTTAATGGCTTCTTTAGCCGCAAATCGGCCTGCATAGTGAATAGGTGGATTGGCTTTTCCATCGCAATAAGCGATTTCATCCGGAGTGAAAGTTTTTTGTTTGAACCGATTGCCGTGTTTTTTCAGCATTCCATCAATCCGATGGACGGAAACAATATCCGTACCGATGAAAGGATTAGACGTTGTTCAACTCCTTGATAATCTCCACGACTTCATACACATCATTTACATCCCAATCAGCTCCGGATTCAACTGTTCCAAAGGTATCCCCATAGCGAGCGAAAATGGTTTTCATGCCGATTTGTTTTGCACCCACAACATCCCGATCAGGCCAATCACCGATCATGAGCGCCTCTTCCGGCTGTACATCCAGATGCTTTAAGGCCATTTCAAATGGCTTTGGCGATGGTTTGCGAACACCAGTATCATCAAAAGTGAGTACCGGCTCAAACACGTGATGGAGATTTAAATAGTATAATCTCATCCAGGCTTCACGGCTGGGCGCATCAGATACCACTGCCAGTTTGATGCCTATCTTAATCAATTCGATTAAGGTTTTATTGACGTTGGGATATACCAACAAGGTGGCTTCACGGGCACGGCGATATGAGACAATACCTGCAGCAAGAATTTTATTGCTTACCTCTCCAACAGTCTGAGTAAGATAGTCGTCGAAAACCTGTTGATTCTCCCATCCTTTTTCCATGTATAAATTAAATATATCTTCGTAGGCCTTATCTTCATCCACATCTAGACCCGCTTCATTCATAGCGGTGATGGCTGCTTTGACCGCAAACTGCTTCATCTTTATAAAATCAAGCAGTGTATTATCTAAATCAAATATGATGGCTTTTATCATGAGTCATAAGCCAAATTTTTAATTTTAATTTTCGTACTTCTGTGGGTTCTTGACTTTATCCATTTCGTACTCAGCCATTTTACGCCATGTACGATCATTTCGTGCTCTTTCAAATGCGTTCAGAGCTGCAGTTTTATTGCCCTTTCCACCGCACCATTCAGCCATACCCAATTCAAACCATGCACCACCAAAGCGCTGTTTTAACTCTGTACTACTTCTGGCCGCAGATTTCGCTCCATCACAATTGCCTAATGTATTTTGGGCACCCGCCAATCTGAAAAAGCTCATGGCATCACGGTCATTAAGCCCTACGGCCATTTCAAGATTGGATACGGCTTGTTCCCAATCCTGCTCTTCACTGTAGACCACACCTAGGCTGGCATATCCTTTGCTATAGTTCGGATTCACAGTAATGGACATAGTTAACACCTGTTTGGCTTTTTCATAATTTTTGGCACTAATATAAATGTCACCCATTGCGCCGTATGCTTTGTCATATCCGGGATAAATATCTATTGCTGATTCCAAGGCAGCAATGGCACCATCTTTATCATTTATAGAACTTTTGGCTAATCCCAGGGCAAAGAATCCTTTATAAAATTTAGGGTTTACAGCCAATGCTTTCTCATAGGAGATTACAGCTGCATTTTTATCACCCATTTTGGATTGAATTACACCAATCTGGTAATGGGCCTGAAAAAATGACTCATCCACTTTGAGCACGTCATTGTAAGATGCCAATGCACCTTCTAAATCGCCTCGCTTATATGACTGGTTTCCGTTATTAAAATAATTTTTTGCTACATTTCTGATCGCTGCAGAAGCCGTTTTATGATCAGGATAAATTTCTAATGTTTTATGAAAATACTCAACTGCATCAGTGAATTCTTTTTTCCGGAAATGGGTGAGCCCCATATTAAAGACAGATTCAGGATAATCAGGGAATTTTTCATAAGCCACACGGAAAGACTCAAATGCTTGATCTGCATCTCCATTTTTCATGGATCGGTTTCCCCGACTCATGAGGGTATTCAATTCATTCATTTTTTCAAATTCATCACGATATTCCTGATTTTCAGGCTCGGATTCGATAGCTTCTTTTAATTTGGATCCGGCTTCTTTCAGATCTCCTTTTCGTATGGCCACACTGGCAAGACCGAGATAAGCTGGAGCAAATGTGGGATCTGCAGCTAATGCTGCATTAAAACCTGCTTCAGCTTCTGCTATATTACCTGCATCTAAACTGGCTTGTGCCGAATTAAATAACTCGTCGGGTGATTGGGCTAAAACAGTCCCAATAACCAATATCAAAATGGATACTTTTTTAATCATTATCCTTATCATCCTCATTTTAAGTTTTTTGTGCCGAAGGCCGGACTCGAACCGGCACGAGGTTTTCCCCACTGCCCCCTCAAGACAGCGTGTCTACCAATTCCACCACTTCGGCCAATAGGCATTTAATTATTTTGTTTTTCCTGAATGGGCGTTGTGGGTATATCCAGCGTTTCAGTCGGCGCTGCCAAAGTACGTTCTTCTTGCGCTTCTTCTACAACTGAACCGGCACGGCTTGTATCTGGTGCACCAACCAAACTAATCAGGAGCGCCAACCCCATGAATGTGATAGCCAGATAGGTTGTAATTTTACTTAATGCCGTTGCTGCGCTTCGGCCGCCAAAAATGGCATTGGTAGTTTGTCCTCCAATGGAGCCAGCTAAACCACCTCCTTGACTCGCCTGCATTAATACAACTGCAATCAATAATAAACTGATAATAGCATGAATTGTAATTAAAAATCCTAACACGATTTACCTCTTAATAATGGGCTGCCACTGTTTCAACAATGTGGCAAAAACTTTCAATTTTCAAACTGGCTCCTCCAATGAGGAAACCATCTACACCTTCTGCTTGAATCAATGATTTTGCATTATCTGCATTCACCGATCCACCATATAAAATGGGAATGTGAGCACCATTGGCTTCAAACAAGGATGTCAATATACCTTTCACATCTTTATGCGCCGTTTCTATTTGCTCAACAGATGCGGTTTCTCCTGTCCCTATGGCCCATACGGGCTCGTAAGCTACAATGAATTGGTCAGGATTAATTTCCGTTAATCCTGATAGCCCTAATTCAATTTGTGCTTTTAGCACAGCTGACGTCTGACCAGACTGTCGATCTTCCAATGTTTCGCCGATGCAAAACAAAGGAATTAATCCACTTTCAATGACCGCATGGATCTTTTTATTGATCCACCTATCCGTTTCACCAAAAACATGTCTGCGTTCTGAATGCCCAATTATCACATAGTCCACACCGGCCGATTTGAGCATATCTATTGATATTTCACCCGTGAATGCGCCATGGGATTCATGATGCACATTTTGGGCTCCTACACCAAATGGGTGCTGCCCCATGGAGTCAACAATGGGAAAAAGAGCTGTAAACGGCGGGCAGAATATAACCTTAGCATCAACCGTATCCAATATACGATTTTGGATTTTACCGACGAAGGATATCCCTTCTTCGATGGTTTTATACATCTTCCAATTTCCAGCAACGATAGGTATACTTTTCATTTATATCTCCAATGAATAAATTGCAGGCATAGTATTGCCTGATAAGAGTTCTAGTGATGCGCCGCCACCGGTTGATACATGGCTAACATTTTTCATTAAACCGAATTGTTTGATAGCGGCTGCAGAATCACCACCTCCGATGATGGTTATTGCATTATTTTCTGTGGCAGTTGCAATCCGCAGAGCTACCTGCTCCGTCCCTTTATGAAATCCATCTACTTCAAACACCCCCATAGGGCCATTCCACAAAATGGTTCCCGATTCGGATATAATATCTGTAAAAGACTCAACGGTTTCAGGACCAATATCCAGCCCCATAAGGTCATCCGGAATTCCGCCAGCTTGGTGAATTTCTGTATGTTGGGCATCTTTCATGGAACTGGCGCATACAAAATCTTTAGGGAATATTAATTTGGTATTACCGCGAGCTGAAGCCATGATGCGCTTCGCTGTTGTTTCCATCGCCGGATCTACTAATGAATTGCCTACGTCTTTTCCGCGAGCTTTCAAAAATGTAAATGCCATACCACCAGCAATAAGTATATGATCGGCCCTACCAATAAATCGATGAATTAAATCTAACTTAGTGTCAATTTTAGCTCCACCTAATATGACCGTCAATGGTTTGGCCGGATTTTGCATCGCTTTAGATAAATACTGCAATTCAGTTTCTACCAAAAACCCCATACCTTTATGCATGAAATGTTTAGTCACACCAACATTGGATGCATGGGATCGATGAGCAGTTCCAAAGGCATCGTTGATATATACTTGGCCATGTTTTGCCAATGCAGTACTAAACTTACTGTCATTGGTTGTTTCACCATTGTGAAACCGCAGATTTTCCAATAAGTGAATTTCACCCGTCCGCAATCCTAAAGTGACGTCATGTGCATCTTCAGACACACAATCATCTGAAAACTTAATCGGCATTTCTAATAAATCGGCCAATGATTCACCAACAGGAATTAAACTCTTTTCGGGGATAGGTTGTCCCTTTGGACGTCCCAAATGAGACATAAGAATCACTTTTGCTCCTGCTTTTAAACAAAATTGAATAGTAGGCAATGCTGCCCGAATCCGAAAATCATCCACAACGCGGTCGTTTTCAATAGGTACATTGAAATCCACACGAATAAGAACGCGTTTATTTTTCAGATCAAAAGATTTAGGTGTTTTTATCACGAAATTTTTTCTTTTTGAATTTTTGATGTAGCAAGGGTGATCGCAACAACCCGTTCTGCTCCATTTTGTTTTAATTTTTTTGCACAGGCAGACATGGTTGCCCCTGTAGTTAATACATCGTCAACAATACCAATTTTTAATCCATTTAAGGGGCGGGAAGTTACAAATGCATTTTCCATATTCTGAAGACGTTCTTATCGATCCAGCATTGTTTGTGAAACAGTATATTTTTGCCGATGAATTATGGATGCATCAAAAGGGATGCTTACCTGTTCTGATAATCCTTTTCCAATCCACAATGCCTAGTTATAAATTCGTTCTCTTTGCTTTTTTTAGTGCAGTGGAATGGCCGAGATGGAATGGCTCAATTATCTAAATGAACTGCAGCCATTTGCCCCTAGACCTTACCTACTCGGGCACGGTCCGAATATTTCAAATGGTGGATTACCTCCTGCAATGTATCGGTAAACCACCAGCATGCAAATGCTTTATCAATATTTTCCGGAAAAAATATTTCAGAAAGGCGATCTCTTTCATCAATGGGTTACAATTGATTGATACAGAGATTACATAAAATACCTTCATCAGATTTTTCGTTACATGAGATACAATGATTAGGGAAAACCCATTTCATGATCAAAGTATAGATCAAATTCAAAGATGACATAGTTTGATTCTACATAAAATTCTATTTATATCGATCCGAAGGGGCGGTAATTTAATTGGTCAATTATGGCAACGAACCCAAAATCATCAATCAATTTTCAGGATCTCATGCTTTATCGCATCCATGAGATTCTCCTCGTTGCCAGCCCATACGATGCATTCATCCTTGAAGAGGACGGTCGGCTCACCCAACAAATACTCTACGAATATCTGGGGATGAACCTTTCTTATGCCCCAAGGGTATGGCATGCAGATAATGCGACTACAGGGCTGAAAATGCTATCGGACCGCAGTTATGATTTGGTAATTGTCATGATGCGAATTGCAGATATGGACCCCATCACCTTTGGTGAAAAGGTAAAGGCCGATTTCCCCGATAAACCCATTATCCTTCTTGCTTTCGATGAATCTGAAATTACGGCTCTGCCTCAGGCAAGATTAAACCAATCTATTGATAAAGTTTTTATCTGGTCAGGGAATGCCAATGTATTTCCAGCGATTATTAAAAATATTGAAGACCGTGAAAACCTCCGCAGGGATTTTGAAATTGCAGATATACGCGCCATTATTATGGTTGAAGATGACCCTCGGTACTATTCAATCATTTTACCTCGGATTTACCGTACAGCATTAAAACATGCTCGAAGCCTGATTAATAAAAGTCTATCTGATACGGATAAATTGTTCGTGTTCCGAGCACGACCAAAAGTCATTTTAGTGTCTACTTATGAAGAGGCCATCGTGTTATATGATAATTATCGCCATAATATTTTAGGGTTAATTTCAGATGTTCGGTTCCCAAAAGATGGAGAATTGGATTATCATGCCGGCGTAACACTGGCATCCTATGTAAGAGAAAAGGATTCGGATATGCCGATTGTACTCCAGTCCACCAATTCGATGCATGTAAAGGATGCGAAAAAAGCAAATGCATCATTCATTCATAAAAAATCACCCACTCTCCTTCAGGATTTGGAAAACTTTATTGTTAACAACTTTGGGTTTGGCGATTTCATATTTCGAGATAAAAGACAAAAAGAAATTGCACGGGCCGGTGACATGAATGCGCTGCGGTATCATCTAAGTAAAATTCCAGAAAAATCATTGAAATACCATGCATCTAAAAACCATTTTTCGAATTGGCTTGCTGTTCGTGGAGAATTTTCAACAGCATCAAATATTCGACCGCTTAAATTACATAATTTCAGCAATTTAAATGATTTGCGTCAACTTCTTATTGAACAGATAGATATAAGCATTCAAGCCCAAAATGAAGGGCGAATTGTTCAGTATTCTTCAGCATCCAAAGATGAAAGCTTAAACTTTGTTCGACTTGCATCCGGTTCATTGGGCGGCAAGGCCAGAGGACTGGCATTTGCAAACAATCTACTGTCCGAATCGAATATTTCAGATGATTACCCAACAATGGAATGCCGAGTCCCGAAAGTGGCAGTTATCGGCACGGATGAATTTGACTTATTCATGGAAGAAAACAAATTGTGGAAGACAGCCTTTTCAATGAAGAAATCTGATAAATCCATCTTGAAGGCGTTTTTAAAAGGAAAACTTTCAAAAGAACTGACCCAAACCTTATCCAAATATCTGTCAGAAGTGAAATATCCCATTGCTGTGCGTTCATCTAGTTTGTTAGAAGATTCTCAATACCAACCCCTCGCCGGCATGTATGCCACCTATATGCTCCCCAATTCAGACAAATTCAAGAAAACACGGTTGGACCATTTAATGAAGGCCATCAAATTGGTTTATGCATCAACATATTTGAAAGAACCCCGTTCACTCATAGAAAATTCTGTCCATCGGCACGAAGAAGAAAAGATGGCTGTCATTATTATGGAATTGATCGGGAAAAAACATGAAGATCGATTTTATCCTTCAGTAAGCGGATCGGCTCAGAGTTTTAATTATTATCCCATTTCTTACATGAAGCGTGAAGAAGGGGTGGCTTATTTGGCCTTGGGCCTAGGGCGGACCATCGCCGAGGGAGAAAAATCGTTACGTTTCTCTCCAAAATATCCCGGGATTATTCCCCAATACTATTCGGTTCGATCTACCATCGATAATTCTCAAAATCAATTCTACGGATTGAATCTCCTAAAAGGGGTCAAACTCCTGAAATATGGTGAAGAAGAAAATACATCCATTTATGATTTAGACGTGGCTGAACAGGATGGGGAACTCCATTGGGCAGGATCTGTTGTTTCTGAAACGGACAACGTGATTCGAGACTCCCTCCGCCACCCTGGTAATCGAGTCATTACCTTCCCATCTCTTTTGAAATGGAAATCAGCCCCTGTCCCTGATTTGCTCATGGATGTGCTGGCTATGGGCGAGAATGCCTTAGGTTGCCCCGTTGAAATTGAATTTGCAATAAATCTCCATAAGGTTAGTGATACGCCTCATGAATTTGCTCTATTACAGATTAAACCCATGGTCATTGGGGGATTGGATCGCATTCAGGAATTTGAATTCATTCATGATGATGATATTTTATGTAAAAGCCAAGTGGCATTGGGAAATGGAGTCATTGACAATATACAAAATATTATTATGGTCGATCCTGAAACATTTGATGCATCCCAAACCCAAACCATCGCCAAAGATATTGAACACATTAATCATAAAATGCCCAAGGGTGAACAGTATATTTTGATCGGTCCCGGCCGCTGGGGTACAGCAGATCCATGGCTCGGTGTTCCCGTGGAATGGGATCAAATCTCCCACGCAAAAGTAATTATTGAATATGGCATGTCAGAATTCCCAGTAGATCCATCATTTGGAAGTCATTTTTTCCAAAATGTTACATCCATGCGAATCGGTTATTTCACCATAAATCATAATAAAATACAGGACCGATTGGATATGAATTGGCTAAATGCACAGACGGTAAAAGCGGTAACAAAACATACGAAATGGATTCAATTTGATCGGTCCCTAACCGTCACCATCGATGGTCAAACCGGTGAAGGCACAATTATAAAGCCGCTGAATCCAGTCCGAGAGGCTATGGATGAGCACGAAGCATCTGGTATATAAAAAACCCCACGTACCCTGATTATATCGAAGGATGTGGGGTTTTAAGTTAATAAAAGTGCAGGTCGACTTTAATCAGACTACACCTTGATCCATCATGGCATCCGCCACTTTGATGAATCCCGCAATGTTCGCACCTTTCACGTAATCATTGAACCCATCTGAACTACCATGATCTAAACAAGCGCTGTGAATACTCTTCATAATATGGTGAAGCTTTTGGTCGACTTCTTCTCGCGTCCATGAAATTCGGCTAGCGTTTTGGCTCATTTCCAATCCGGAAACAGCTACACCGCCTGCATTGGCTGCTTTGCCCGGCCCGAAAAGAATTTTTTCACTTAAGAAAACTTCAACTGCACCGGGCTCTGAAGGCATATTTGCCCCTTCTGCTATTGTGCTGCATCCATTTTTAACCAATACTTTGGCTTCTTCAGCATTGATTTCATTTTGGGTGGCACAAGGCAATGCTACATCACAAGAGATATGCCATGGACGCTGCCCTTCTAAATAGGTACCGCCGATTTTGTCTGCATATTCGCTAATTCGACCCCGCTTCACATTTTTTAGATCCATCACAAAGGCCAGTTTTTCTGCGTCAATTCCATCGGGATCATGAATCGTACCGCCTGAATCAGACAAAGAAACTACTTTACCCCCAAGATCGTTCACCTTTTCTGTAGCATATTGCGCCACATTCCCTGAACCGGAAACAGTAACTGTTTTCCCTTCGAAGGATTCGCCTTTAGTTTTTAGCATTTCATCTGCAAAGTATACACAGCCGTATCCGGTGGCTTCGGGTCGAATCAAACTTCCACCCCAGTTCAGGCCTTTTCCGGTCAATACACCCGTAAATTCATTGCGAATTCGCTTATACTGTCCAAACATGTATCCGATTTCACGGCCACCCACACCAATGTCACCTGCAGGTACATCCGTATCGGGGCCAATGTGTCTACATAATTCGGTCATAAAGGATTGGCAAAAGCTCATGACTTCATTGTTGGATTTCCCTTTGGGGTCAAAATCGGAACCACCTTTTCCACCACCCATTGGAAGTGTGGTTAAACTATTTTTAAATACTTGCTCGAATCCTAAAAATTTTAAAATACCTAAGTTTACGGATGGGTGAAAACGAAGGCCACCTTTATAAGGGCCAATGGCAGAATTGAATTCCACACGGAAACCACGATTCACTTCTACTTCGCCACGGTCATTCCGCCATGGAACACGAAACATAATGACGCGTTCAGGCTCCGTAATTCTTTCTAAAATTCTTGCGTGGATATAATCAGGATGGTCCTGTAAAAAATCCCATAAAGATTCCACCACTTCATGAACCGCTTGATGAAATTCCTTTTCCCCATGGTTCTTGACCTCAACATGGCCCATAAATTCTTCAATCGAGTTGTACATAGCTCTCCTATGATTGATTCGAGGTTTTTGACTGCATCAATATCTGCTTTTCTAAAGCGACGGAAATTAAATGGTAAATAGGGTAATATGTCACAAAATTTGTTTGAAGAAAGAGAATGATTTAAACTAATTTTCCGAGCTTTTTTGAAGACAATATGGATGGCGGAGTAGCTCAGCTGGTTAGAGCAGTGGAATCATAATCCACGTGTCGGGGGTTCGAGTCCCTCCTCCGCTACTGTCTTTTATTGACGATAGACTTATAATTTAAAGGCTTTTAGCATGAAGCGGTTAATTGGTCAAAATTGACCCTAAAATGTACCAAATCTGCTTCATATATGCTTCACCTTAAGATTAATGTAATACCTTTAAATATTTTCATTTGAGCCAAAGGCGTTTCATTTATTTATCCCAAACACTCCACATACTCCATATAACCAAT
>CEUZ01292227.1_pt1 | contig 40691 bp, 28 predicted proteins | sample 361511 | NCBI WGS metagenome assembly CEUZ01 (sample SAMEA2622822, study PRJEB7988) | marine metagenome | biome: marine biome (ENVO:00000447); feature: surface water layer (ENVO:00002042); material: "saline water (ENVO:00002010), including plankton (ENVO:xxxxxxxx)" | depth 5 m | reverse complement strand
CTAGGATGGTTTTAGTTTTATCACCACCCAAGTAGGTCAGTTTTAATCAATTATCATTTTATGGGAATAACTTGAATGAGACTGCCAAATATTTCCGTTATGCTTAAATGAATCAAAAGTTCCTATTCCGACTTCAACCGAATGATTAAACTTTTTCTTCATTAGTCTTTCACTAAAACTCTTTAGTTCGGAGGCAGAATATAAAACATCAGTTTGAGGCTCTATAAATACATAGCTATTAATATCTTCAGGGTTATCCTTATCAAGCAATACAGCATTTATTGCATGAAAGTACCCTTCTTCTTTTGAGGACAGTGTTATATAGTGCATGGGAACTTTTTCCTTGCTCTCATCTCTAACTATAGGAACTCCCCATTCTTTTTCAAGATCTTCAATATGATAATCCTCTAAATTATTCACAAGAGAGCTATTTTGAAGATAGACTCTTTTTGAAAAATTATGGCAAGAAAATTTCTTAAGCTCATACCTTACAGTATTAGTATCATCGGCCTTTAAAAGCTCTCTAATTTTAGCAATTTCATCTGGGTAACGTGAAAAAATACTCTTTTCCGTGTTCTCATTGGTGAGGCATAAATACTTTGGAGTTAGACTTGAACTCAACTCTTCTGTAAAATTATTAATCCCCGACTCTGTTAACTCAAAATGCCAAGGGTATTCGTGAGCATGAACAGTGGTTGCAAATAAAAGAGCTAATAGTAATTTCACCTATCTTTCTACTCCTGGAAAGAAAACATGAGACTTCTTTGTTTTAGAAGACTTTCTTCCAAATAGCTCAAATTTAGGTTCTTCTAGATAGAACTTATCAATTGGCTCTCCTGTTTTCATCTTTTTTTCTAGAGCATCAATTACAGTTAAAGGGGTCCTATGAGCTTTCTTTAACAGTATACCAACTAGAGGAGAAATTCTAAAGCCGCCTCTTACAATCCCTTCCGGTAAGGCCATTTCATAGTATTTAAAGCTTTTAATTTTTTTCCCTTTAATCCTTAGATTTCTAACGGTGTATTTTCCAAGCACATTTTTCTTCCACTCAAAATCGACGCCTGAAAAAGTTAAGGGAATCCCTAAGTTCATACAGGCCCTAAAAATCCACTTTATCCAAAATCCTCTAACCTTGGCCCTGTAGACGAACCAACCTTTATCATCTCTAAAATCAAACCATCTAGGATGTGAATTATAAAGATCGTAGCGAGTCACACTACCAATTGGGAAATATGGTCCCCCCATGCTCGGTGTATGAACAGAAATATCAGATCCAGTACTCTCCATAACCGCGTCGGTTGTGTAGGCATTCCAAATTTTAGAACTATCTCCTGGCTCTAAATGAGAAAAGCCAACTTCTTCATAAAGATGATCGCTGCCATATTGCTTTTCTAAATCTTCCCTAGCTTCTTGAACAGCATCTGCAATATGCTCATCTTCGGCCACATTTCTTATAGGAACAAGTTCGTATTCCTTTATTCCTTTAAAACCTGACTTCTCTATATCGATTATCATTCGTCCTAATACGGCAGCATGAGCACCTGCCTGAACAATGGGAACCCTTTTACCAGATTTATTCTTTTCATATTCAGGTTTGTATAGAAAGTCGTGTGAATGACCACCAATGATAAGATCTATATTTTTAGTTTTCTTAGCTAGTTTTTTGTCTTTCTTAAGACCTATATGAGTCAGGCCAATGATGACTTCATTCCCTCTTTCTTTTAATATCTTATCGAACTTAACCCCATCTTTTAGAGGTTTTCTAATACCTCCATTATAAACTCTCCAACGAAACACGATTTCATCTGTAGTTAGGCCAAGAAAAGCAACCTTAACTCCCTCTATGGTCATCTCATGATAGGGTTTAACATGCTTCTTTATTCCTCTATATCTAGAGTCCGCATAAAAATTAGCCCCAAGATATTTAAATTTTGGATTTACATCATTTAAAATAGCGTCCATATCATCGGTTCCCATAAGGTAATCATGGTTTCCAATTACTGAGATGTCGTATCCAATTTTATTATGCATTTCAAAAGAGCGGCGACCATTTTTGGCCATATAGAAAAAATGCCCCTCCATAAAGTCACCAGCATCCACTACAATTGTTTCAATTCCCTTTTTTGCCGCTTCTGCTTTATAGAACTCAATCATTGTTTTTAATTTGGCATAACCACCTAAATCTTCGTCATGTTCAACATGATCAAAATAGGAATGAATATCATTTGTATGAAGTATTTGAACTAACTTGGCTTGGACTGTTGTTGAAAATAGGACGAAAAATCCTAATAAGATGAAATGAAATCCTTTCATTGGCTACCCTCTTCCTAAGGTTGACTCTCACGTCACAGTTATTTCCTATAACTGCTTATCGACAATATCATTGTTGACCTTTTTGGTTCCAGCTAATGTTAGAAGAAGTGGAAATATTTACAGCCGGCTTGGGATAAAGGTGTGGTTTTGGCCCCAGTCTTCCCCTCTAAGTGCCTTATTTTGCTTTTGACCCCATGGACCGAGATCTGTGCCTAAAACTCCTGTGGCCTTAATTTTTGACTCTAGAGCATGCCACATAGTGGTCTTTGTTTTCTTCATTTTCCCTAAAAGATTATCAACTGAGCCAGAGATTCCTAGACCCCCAACCACAAATCCTTCCGGTAGAGCGATGGTGTATTTTCTTGAAGCAACAATAGGCTCTCCATTAACTAGAATATTGGTGATCCTGGCCTCAGAGCTAACTCCTAGGAAATTATCAAGCCAATCATCTACATCTGTCATAGGAGTTTCGACATCATGACCTATATAATTGAGATCAATAACGTAAGGATTATTATCTCTATCTACGAGGTCAAATGTAGTTCCACTAAACACAAGGGCCCTTTGAAACCCAAGAGAAAGCCTAATAATGCTTTTTAACATGGCACCATATATTTGCGCCGTATAGATATTCCATCCATCTTTATCGTCTAAATCAAAAAACCTTGGGTATGCATTGATCATATCCTCCCTAGAAATAAGACCTTTTCCAAGTCCCGTTCCAGCTAAGTTAGGAACATGAACAGCTACATCGGCCTTAACTCCTTCTCGCATAGAATCGGCTATAAAAGCTGTCCAATAGGTCAATCTATCAGAGGCGCTGATTAGATCAATTTGCGATTCACCGATTATCTCATCTAGCCAATCACGACCATAAGTATCCCCTAAAATTTTATCGGTAGTTTTAATATAGTCACGAATTCTCTGATTCTCTGGATAGTTCTTTTTAATAACCGGAATCAAATCATATTCTAAAAACTTTAGAGGCTTCCCTTTTTCTAGCTCTAACACAAGTCTTCCTACGACATTTCCATGCTCACCAGCGTGAACAATACCAACGGGTTTTCCATTCTTGTTTTTTTCAATATGAACTTTTTTTAGGTAGCTATGGCTATGACCACCAACAATCAAGTCGATCTCCGAGGTCTTTCTTGCTATTTTTTTATCCTTCCAAAGTCCCGTATGATTTAAGCTTATAATATAATCTGCTTTTTCTTTTTTTCTTATTTTTTTAGAGACCTTATGGCTAGTCTTCACAGGATCATAAATCTTTCCATCTGAAAAACGCCAAGAATAGAAAAGCTCGTCAGTGGTCATTCCCATAATGGCCACCTTCATTCCGTGAATATTCTTTACCACGTATTCTTTAACATAATGCTGAATGGCCTTATGCTTATTTTTTTTCTTAACTTTAAAGTTTGCTCCGAGATAACTAAAGCGAGGGGGTTTATCAACCAATAGCTGATTCAGCTCTTTTGTCCCCATAAGCCAATCATGATTCCCTACCGCGATGGCGTCGTATCCCATCTTATTCATGATATCAAAAGTTCTTCTTGAATCTTCCGCCATATAATAAAGGGATCCCTCAAGAAAATCTCCTGCATCCAAAACAAGAACTTCCATTCCCTTAGCGAGGGCATCTGCTCGTTGCTCTTCTATAATCGTTTTAATGGTAGCGTAACCGCCCTTAGACTTATCTTGAACGGAGTCTGATAAAAAAGCGTGTAGGTCGTTGGTATGGAGTATAAGAAGCTTTTTTGCTTCTGCTCTTTCCGCAAAAAAGATTACGGCCGTTACTAATAAAATTAGCTTAAAAACTAAACCCACGATATGCCCCACGCATTCTAAGAATTAAATTATTCTAGGATTATAATCAGCATCATCCAATGGCAACTGCTTAAAAATAGGCTGATAATTATTTCAAAATCTAGCAAATATCAGCTTTAAGCACATAGTAATTTCAGTAAGATAGACCTATAATTCCATATGATTAAATCAAACAAAGTTAAAGATGCCGTTGATGAAGCCCTCAAAATTCTAGGAAATGAAATTGTTCTCGGAACACCTCTTGGGGCAGGTAAGGCCAATGGGTTTATTAACGAGATTTACCGAAGAGCCAAGGCCAATGCGAAGATCAAATTAACAATTTTAACGGCCCTAACTTTGGAAAAACCAAAGGGGAGCTCTGAGCTTGAAAAGAGATTTTTAGGACCTTTTGTTAAAAGACTTTTTGGAAATTATCCCGATCTAGATTATGAACTAGATCGAACAACTGGAAAGACCCCATCTAATATTGAAATTATCGAGTTTTATTTTCCACCGGGAAAATACTTAAACAACTCAAAAGCTCAGCAAAACTATTTATCTACTAATTACACTCATGCAGCTCGAGATGTTTTAAGTCGCGGGGTAAATCTCGTTTGCCAGCAAGTCTGCTCCGGAGAAATAAACGGTAGTCAGGTGTATAGCCTAAGTTGTAACCCTGATATTACTATAGATATAGCAAAAGAAATGAGAACAAAGAGCGATAAGGTCTGCGTTGTCGGTCAGATAAATCCAGACTTACCCTTTATGTACGGCGAATCAATAGTAGGGAAAGAGTTCTTTGATATTCTTCTTGATGATGAGGAGCAATACTTTGATGTCTTTGCTCCACCTAAGATGTCCGTTAGCGACGCGGACTATATGATTGGGGTGCATGCTTCAACTCTTGTAAAAGATGATGGGGAAATTCAAATTGGGATTGGCTCCTTAGGTGATGCTCTCGTTTATTCGCTTTGTCTTAGAGAAAATCAAAATAAAAAATACCGTGAAGTCCTTGGTGCCTTTAATATAAGTAAAGATGTATTTCCTATTATAGAAAAAGATGGCAGCACCTCTGTTTTTACTAAAGGTCTATTTGCAGCTACCGAAATGTTTGTGGATAGTTTTGCCGAACTATATAAAGCAAAAATTTTAAAGAAAAAATGTTATGATAATATTATTCTTCAAAGACTTTTAAACGAAGGTCAGATCAAAGAAAAAGTATCTTCGGATATTCTTAAAATACTCAATCATGAACATGCCATTTTAAAAAACCTCACAGAGGGAGACGTACAATTTTTAAAAGAATTTGGTATTTTTAAACCCTCTATAGAAATTAAAGATGGAGTATTGATTCTACCCAATGGTAAGCAAATAAAGGCCCATATAGAAGATCCAGAAATTCATTTGGCATTAGGAGATGAACTTAGAAATGGGGCCGTGGCCCACGCTGGCTTTTTCTTGGGACCTAGGTCTTTTTACCAGTTCTTAAAAGATCTTCCTATAAAAGAAAGAAAACTCATACGCATGAAAAAGATCTCACAAATCAATCAGCTTTATGGGCATGAGGAGATTGATAGGCTTCAAAGGAAAAATGGACGCTTTATTAATACCTGCATGATCGTAAGCCTTAATGGCGCTGCTAGCTCGGATGCCTTAGAGAACCTAGGTCAAGTTAGTGGAGTCGGTGGACAATATAATTTTGTGGCCATGGCACACGAATTGCCAGATGCTCGCTCAGTCCTACAGCTAAGAAGCTGGAGGTATAATAAAAAAGGAAAAGCTATTTCAAATATTGTTTTTAACTATGGGAATTGCACTACCCCAAGACATCTTCGAGATGTCGTTGTAACTGAATATGGAATCGCTGATTTAAGAGGGAAAACAGATGAAGAGGTGGCCATAGAGCTTATTAAAATTTCTGATTCGAGATTTCAAAACGAACTTCTTACAAAGGCCAAAAAAGCATTAAAGATTAGAGCGTCTTATAAACTTCCCGATCGATTCAAAAGTAATTTTCCCGCTAGCTATTCAGCAGTATTGAAAACTTTAAAGCAAGATGGGCTTTTTCCTGCCTTTCCCTTTGGTTCCGACTTTACTGAAGAGGAGCTAAAGATTGGAAAGGTCTTAAAGGCCATTAAGTCTCTAAACAAAAAGAAAATTTTATTCACAAAATTTATCTGGAGTGCCATTTGGTCGGGAACCTGCCCCCCTCGTTTTATTCCACTTCTAGAACGAATGGATTTACATAAAACAAAGGGGCTTAAACAAAAACTTTATCAAAAGCTCCTTATTAAGGGCTTTGTGACCTATCTCTAAATTATTTTCTTAATCTAGAGTAAACCGTATGAGCTCCCACATAAGGAATTTCTCTCATATTTAACTTAACTCGAGCAAAACCCATTGAGGGAATATCCTGACAGTAGGTAAAGAGTCCGTCCCAGTTCGTTTCTTTTTTTGGAACAATTTTAATAACATGACAGTCATAGTGATTTGGTAAGTTCTTTCTACCCATATGAATCACAGTAATTTTTTCGTCCGTGATTTGTCCTTGCTCTTCAAGCTCTTCATAGCCATAAGCTGATAGATATCTAACTGGAAGCTCAACACCTTTTACTCCCTCTAGAACTCTCTCCCAAAAGAGTAGCTTGGCCACGATCTTATATTTAAGCTCCATCGTAAAAACCTCAGCACCAATATTTTTAGTGCTGATATGGATGGTTCCACTTTTAATAAGCTTATCTTTTTTTACGTCATGGATAATTGTTTCTGAGCCCATGGAAATTTGGGGCACAAAGACGAGGGCGGCACATAGTGCAGCGAGAAATTTCTTCATTATTAGCATCCTTAAATTTTAAAAGTGTACCGTTGTACACCCTCTGAAACACTTCTTCAATAGTACTCTCGAGATTCAAGAAGATTACTCTCAACAGTGGGGACCCTTTGGGCCTGGAGGCGAGAGACTTCAGCGAGTTGCTCTCTTACGGGGTAGAAAAAGTTAACCAGAATAGAGCGATAGTCCCCGGCCATTTGTAACTCTCCATTGACGCAAAGAAAACTTTCCTTTTCCACCGTTTCTACAAAGGCCGCATACTTATAAGGATGTAAGGCCAAGTTGATAAAGCCGGTTTCATCTTCCATGGTGATAAAAACCATACCTTTGGCCGTGGGAGGAGATTGCTTTACCCGTACCATTCCAAAAACATTTACATTCTTATTTTCTGTTATCTGAGTAAGCCCTGCAGAGAGGGTTAAGTCTTTAAGCTTAAGAGGATAGCACCAGCTTTCTTCTCTTATAATTTTAACGGGGTGATCATGAAGAGAGGTATTAAAGGCCTTAAAATCCTTCATAACCCTTTCCATTCTCCCTTCTTGCATCCAATCAATCTTTCTTTCCTCACCGTCAATCATAGGCTTATGGGGTATGGCCTCACTCATCCAGAGGGCATTTGAGCGATCAAGATTAAAGTCTCTAAAACAGTCCGCCGCCGCTAGGGCCGTAATATCATCACGAAATAAGGCCGTATCCCGGCTAAAACGATCAAAGGAATGCCAAGGTCCTGACTTCTCTCTTTGAAAAACCAGCCCCTCTGCTCCATTCTTAGAAAGCTTATTAACCATATGAAAACCTAGCCTTATGGCGAGTTTTCCATGGTATTTTTCAAGCTTACTATCAAAATCTGAATGATTCACACAAGGAGGTAGCACCTCCACTCCATCCTTCTTAGCTGCTTGAATAAGATTATGAGGTGAATAGAACCCCATGGGCTGGGAATTTAACAAAGAGGTAAAGAAGGCCCCAGGAAAGTGGCATTTTAAATAGCAAGAAGCATAGGCAATAAAGGCAAAAGAGATGGCATGGGATTCAGGAAAGCCGTAATCGGCAAAGCCTCGCATTTGTCCCAGGATCTGCTCCACAAAATAATCATCAAAACCCTTTCGCTTCATACCCTGCTTAAGCTTTTCCATCCAAGGCCCTAACATTTGATCGAAATCCCGCATATTCCAGGCACCGATATTTCTTCGAAGCTCATTGGCCTCCCCGGGAGTAAAGTCTCCTACTTCCACAGCAATTCGCATGGCCTGCTCTTGGAAAATAGCAATGCCTAAAGTTCTTTTTAGAATAGGCTCAAGGCAGGGGTCCGGGTAAGTCACCGGCTCCACACCATCTCTTCTTCTAAGGTAAGGATGAATAACTTTTCCTTGAATTGGCCCCGGTCTAATAATGGCCACCTCAACCACAAGGTCATAAAAGCATTTAGGTTTAAGGCGAGGGAGCATGGTCATTTGGGCGCGAGACTCGATCTGAAAGACTCCCACCGTATCCGCTCTTTGAATCATGGCGTAGGTTTTCTTATCCCCTTCAGGAATATCGTAAAGCCCAAAATGTTTACCGTAATGCTCTTTAACATAAGAAAAGGATTTTCTAATGGCCGTAAGCATTCCAAGGGCAAGAATATCGATCTTAAAAAAACCAAGTCCTTCAATATCGTCTTTACTCCACTGAATAACTGTTCTTCCCTCCATAGTGGCGGGCTCCTGAGGCACTAGGTGATCAAGCTCCTTTCCGGCAATAACAAAGCCCCCTGAGTGAATGCCCATATGACGAGGGAAACCTTTCAAGACTTGACTAAAATGAATCCAAGACTCCCAGGAGTGAGCCAGCTCCAGCTCTTCACATTCTTTTTTTAGCTTTAGCAAAAGAAAGTCATTACTCGAGCCACGAAAAAGTCTGGTCTTTTGCAGTTCGGAGGCTTTCTTTAAAACAAATTCCGGAACACCTAGGGCCTTCCCCACCGCGCGCATACAACCCTTTTGTCTAAAGGTTATAATATTGGCAACCATGGCCGCCCGCTTTCTCCCATAGCGCTGGTAAATATACTGAATAACTTCTTCTCGCCGCTCATGCTCAAAGTCCACATCAATATCTGGAGGATCCCCGCGCTCCTCACTAATAAATCTTTCTAAAAGCATTTCAAATTGTCCCGGATTGATTGAAGTAATCTCAAGGGCAAAACAAATAATAGAATTGGCCGCAGATCCTCGACCCTGGCATAGAATGTCTTGAGATCGTGCCCAGCGAACAATATCCCAAACAGTTAAAAAATAATCCGCAAATTCAAGTTTTCTGACCAGCTTGAGTTCATGCCAAACTCTTCCTTGCAGCTCTTCATTAAAATCACTACCAAGCCTTCGGCGCATTCCTTCTAATACTGTCTTTTCTAAAAACTCTTGTGAGCTATAACCCTCTGGTATCATCTCCCCTGGGTACTTATACTTAAGCTCATCAAAACTAAAATTAATACGTTCAGATAAATAAAGTGAATCTCTAATGGAGCGCTCGTAAATGGGAAGTTTTGAATATAAGAATTCTAGACCGTTTAAAGAGTGCAGATGCCTCTCCCCGTTGGGAAAAAACTGCTCATCGCAATAACCAACAGGCTGATTTGTTCTAATCGCATGAAGAACATCACTCATGCTCTTTCTTTCTCGCCGATGAAAAAAAGCATCCTGAGTTAAAAGCGTAGGAATTTCCAAACTCTTTGAATATTCCAAGGTATCACCTATCCATAAATCTTCAGCTGGGTGAAGATGCCGACTTACACCTAAGTAAAAACCCTCGTGAAAGATTTCCTTTAAGTATTTTAGATTATGATTCTCAAGACCCTCCCTAATCCCTCCCCGCATGGGCTTAATCCCCACGAGCCCCCGCGTATCCATGGAGCCCAGCTCCTCAGGACCTAAAAAGGCCTGGTCCTTAGAGCCCACATGGGCACGGCTTAGAATTTTACAGAGATTCATATAACCATGAGGATTAAGTGCCAAAAGTGCCACCGTCTCTTGTAATAAGACAGGCCTCTCATGATCTTGTTGAAGATGAAGCTCGGCACTGTAATTAAGTTTTAAACGTGAGCCCTCAAGTTTTTCCTTTAAATTTAAATGGGCCCTGGCCAGCCCATAAACTCCGTCAAAGTCATTAATGCTTAGAGACTTATAACCATGATAGTCAGCTTCTTCTAACATCTCTAAAGGATGAGAAGCGCCGGTTAAAAAACTAAAATTGGTTTTACTTAGCCATTCGTGATGACCAACACTACTAAGAGAATAGCCCATGCTTAAACCACCCTCCCGTAGGCTCTTGAAAGGCCCACCACATGATCCCTTCATTATCCTCAATTAAATAATAATCACGGTCCCCTAGCTCGGGCTCTGCCCCATGCCACCAAATAGTGGAAACCCTCTCTAGAAAAGTTTTTTTATAATTTCCCTCTAAGACAAGGGGCTCAATCTTATTAAAAATAAAAAGAGGCTTTCTCTTTGAGGCCGCAAGCCAAGGAAGCTTCTCCCCCAAGTACTCGTCCTCCCTAGGTCCAAATGAAACCTCGGGGAAAAAGCTTGGCCTAAGCCCAAAGCTTTGCAGACTTAAAGGAAGCTTATTCTCCATTTCCATGCGACTAGAGCTAACGCTGCCACTTAGAAGGTCTTCATTAAGGTGAGCCGTTCTAAGAGACTCCTGTACTTCAAGGCGCCAGCCTACAGTGGCCATACGAATAGGAAAGTCTAGGTTATCCTCTCTAGCCTCAATCTCTTTCATCATTGAAAGATAAGAGTAATAGGCCTGAAATAAAAAGGTCTCAAATTTAGGGGCATCATCTAAAAGTGAATGAGGGTTTCTAAAAATAATAGAGCAAGACTTCTCTTCTAAGCTTTCTAAAGTCACCACCCAGTTAATACGGGTGACCCGTTCTTGCCTAAGCTCCCTATACTCCTTTAAAAGCTTATTCATGTCCTCTACGAGAGGCTCACACATATGTTCCCACTCAATAAGAGGATGATCTAAAAAGCGCTTTATAAAGGGCATTTCCTTTAAAAGAGTTCCCTGCCAGGGGAAGCTAATATCAAAACTTGAAAAATTCGTTTGAAAGAGATCACCCTGCAGTGGCTCAGGCTTTACCTTTTCAAAGCCCTTAAAAACCCAAGACCAAACCCTTCCGAGCCATTTTCCAAAACGCCTCTCAAGGGAGTCCTGTTTAATATTAAGAATATCAAAAGGCCTATTGATTTTCATCCTTTCTAAAAAGCGATTAAAACGGCCTATATTTTTTCTAAATTCAGCAAGCTCCTTACTAGGGATATGTTTTCCAAACTCTTCAAGTGCGCTCTCCCAGTACCTAAAGTCTTGCTGCCTAAAATAAAGATCTCCTTGGGGAGTCCCAAGACAAGTGAAACTCTCCTCTTGCTGTTTTAAATTAAGAACCGCTTGAAAAGGATGATGGGCAAAACAAAATTGAAGCTGAGTTTCGCCAAAGAGCTCCTTAAGCTTTCTTTCAAAAAAAGGAAGCAGCTCCTCTCCCTGTGCTGCCCACTTCCAGTAATTATAAACATTACTTAAATCAATCAGAAGTATCTCTTCGCTCCACTGCATAACCCGTGACCCTAGGGCAAAAGCTTCATCAGGCTCAAGGCTTCCCTTAATCCCAAGATAGCTAGGGAGGGCCTGTCCCCTTTTTAAATAATGTTTTAGCGATATAACACTCATGTATCTCTTACTCGGGACATAGGAATTTCAATTTTCCCTTCCCCTCCTTTTAAAAAATTCAAACAATACTTGCCTTCCTTAGGCCTTAACCAACAGTTAACTCTCCAGCTAACCAGTGGATTGCCTCTTTTCGTTGATAGAAAAAAAGGCCGCAAAACAAAAAGAAGCTGTTTATTCTCTCGCACCTTTGAAGAAATAAAACTCCAGTCCCCAGGGCTTAAACGCTCCGGACAGTCCATCACAATCACCTTAAAGGCCGGTTCTAAAAAAAGCGGCCTAAGCTCCGGTAGTGGATTTCGGCTTCGAATAAAATAAAAAAGCCTAAGGTCTATACCTCTTTGGGCCCAGGCCGGTGCATACACCTGAAGCTCCTCTTTTTGCCCATGAATCCAAACCACCGACTCATGCAAGTCCCTTAAAAACCTTAAGATCATAAAGCGCCCACAACGCCCTACGGGGGCTCCCCACTCAATGATCTTTCCATAATGAACTCCCCCTCTTTTTAAAAAAAAAGCATCCAGCTCATCTAGGCCTGAGCGTATAGGAGGCCCCTTTTCCTCCAGGGAAAACTTATGAAGATGCTCTTTTAAAAGGGCCTCTTCCTGCGTGTTCAGTTCCATGACGACGACCGAGAATAAGTATAAAGATTGGCCTAATATTCAAAAAAGCCCATGCGTAAGTTTTGCGTAAGTTAAAATAAAAAGCAAGACGGAGCGCATAGGCCATACTGGCTTATTAACTAAACGTCGGATAAAATCATTAAAATGTTCTATAAAAAAATAATCACCTATCTGGCCCTAATCAACCTGCTCTTTCTGCCTATGAATGCCATGGCCAACGAAAAAGCAGAAAAAAAAGAAGAAAAAGCTGTTACAGAATCGACAATACTTCTCATTGCATCTGCTTATACCGGAATAAGTTTTGCTGAAGATTGCAGTCAACCATCGGCCCTCGTCTTTGCGGCCGGAGCTCTTTATTACGTCTATGGAGAAATAAAAAATTGGAATAATTTTAAGAAGGCCAGTGACGAAGTTGTAAAACGATATCAAATGCTAAATAAGGAGCAGACTGAAGCTCAAGTTGAGGCCCTTAGCAAAGCTGAAGAGCAGACGCGTAAAGCAGAAAATGCTGCCAGAGAAAGAGCAAAAAATGCTACTACCGCCGCCACAATTTTTACAGCGGCTGCAGTTATAGCGATTATTGAATTTGTTTTAAGCTTTTATACCTATGATGACACCTGCCAAATTGAAAATAAGTGGCCTGAACTTTTTAAGCCTCTTCTAAACCTTATGGGTAATGAAGCCTTTGCCCAGGCCGACGCTAACAAGGCCAGGGCCATGGGCATCGTTTCGCCCGAGGCTATTATTAGACTAACAACTGCCATATCCGCGGCCTACACCTCTATCAATGCAGCTCGCTCGAGCGGTGGTGTTAGGGCAGTCTTTTTCGGTGCCTATGCACTAATTGCCAGTCAGGTGGCCAAAATGACTGAAGACGCTGCCGATGAATATAAAAAACAAGCTGATAAGTATAAAGCGGAACTACAAAGGCTATTAAACTCTCTCTCAAAAATTGGTTATATAAAATATAATAAGATGAATTTGGCCCTTGGGGAGTTACGTGAAATAGATGCAAAACGAGTTACTACTCAAAAATTTAACTGCGCAAACTCTCGTGGTACCAATAGTTTTGTTATGGATTCAAGTTGCCAATGTAGAGCAGCAGGAACATGTAAAAGGGTTTCAATGCCCGACCTCAAATATAGTGGCTTTAATGCTCCAAAACCTGTTACGGATTCAATCACAAGCTTTTCAACTATGGCCGATAATGGCTACCGCTCTAATAACGCGGAAGCTGATCTCGCACAAGCGAGCTTGAATAGTAATTCAAACGCTCTTAGAAACCTGAAAAATAAATTACAAGATGGAGCCAGTAAGTCCTTAGTTAAAAATGGACAGGCTCCTATCGACTTTAAAGAACAAGAAAAGATTATGGCCAAAAATATAATCGCCTTAGTAAAATCAAATTTAAATCAAAAAGCTTTCGATCTTTTTGCAACTAATGCTGGAAATACCCCAACTACGAAGACCAGCCGCAAGAAAGGATCAGATAAAAAATCAGATAAAAATATCAAGAAACAAATTAGGAGCCTCTCTAAGCCTATCAAATTCAAATCAAAAGGTTCCAAGAAACCTATTGATGATTTCTTTGCCTTAGTCGAAGCAGAGAACCAAGAAAAACTAGATACGGCAACTGAGCTAGCTAAATACAAAGACAATGATGAAGAAATAGAAAAGGATAAGAGAAAATCAATCTTTAAGATAATTACCAATCGGTATATTAAATCTGCTTTTCCTGTACTCTTTGACGAAGAAAAATAATTATTTTCTTTCCTTTAGTTTTTCAAATCCACTTCTCACATAGCGGTTAGAGATAATAGTCCAAATCGAAACTGTTCGATCGTCATTAATATCGGTTATCGTTCCGTCTCTTAATTTAGCGAGGGTTTCCTCATCAATCGGCTCCACATCTTCATCTTTTACCATTTTCTCTTTTACGGGCTTTTTTCTTAATAGCTTTAACGCCGGATCATCATCTATATCGGGCAAGTTCAAGGACTTTTTACTTTTAGGACTAATCGCTACTTTAACTGCTGCTTTAGCTTTTTCCTTATCTTTCATCATATCTACAGAATCCGCTTTGACCTTAGATGAAAATCTTCCTTTATAAGCTCCTTCTAAACCGGCCTTCTGAGCAGCTGTAAGCTTTGAAAGTGAATCCTTTTTGATCTGCTCTAATGAAAAAGAATCCGGCTTATCTAAAAAGGATTTTGGATCTATCCCCTTGGTTCCTTCTGCCCCCTGGAACTTGACTTCCTTAAGCTCGGCATTAGCCTTTTTAATTCTGGCGGAAACGTTCTGTAAGAGATCAGAGCCAGCAAGAGTTCCAGTGCTAAGACCGCCCGAAAGAGAAGAGACACCAGAGGGACCACCGTTGTTTACCATGCTTGAACCTATGGCAACAATCTCTGGCTTTTTAAGATCATTTCTAATTTCACCCCCGCCACCTTCTAAAACAACAGCATCAGAACTTCCTACATACTGCTGATATAAATTTTCTATCTGAGCCAAATTATCTCTTAGTTCCATAACTTGATCACTAACCACATCTATGTCATTTTTTACTAAGTCCATAGTCTCTTTGTTTAGAAACTGGTAGCGGCTTTCAGGTTTTTCCATAATCTTATTCGTAGCTTCTTTTTGTTCCTCTATGACTTTTAAATAAAATGTATAAAGTGGATTCTCTTCCTCTGCCATGGCCTCACCAATAGCAAGGTTCAAGAGCACATAAAAATATTTCTTATAGTTATAATTCACTGAAGCTTGAGCACCGCTTAAACTACCACAGCTGATATGTGTATGAACTCTCGATTGGTCATACTCATACTTTCTTGTTTTGTATTTTTGGTAAGCTTTAACCGCTTCTCTGGCCGCGTGATCACTAAGGCCGGCCCGCTTTTTCTTTTTATCATAATCCTTTTTAGATTTATTTTTACGATCTCCCCTATAGGAAATCCTAGAGGCTTTCACATTGGTCTCATCCCCTGCTGCTTTAGCTGCGGAAAAAAGCATTCCTCGATAAACTTTTTTAAGCTCAACTTGTCTATCTAAGTAATCGATTGAAACTTTTGTTAGATCGGCATTGAGCTCCAAAGCTTCTTTTTGACTTGGAAGTTCGACCTTTTTAGAAATATCTTTTAACCAGTTGGTTCTTTGTTCATACTCTGATTGATAAGAGGCTAAGCCTAGAAGGTAAACAGCCGAAGCAGCTTTAAAAAAATCATGCGAGAAAGGTTCAACGTACCCATTTGTGGCATTAACACCAACTAACTTATTAACAACAAATTTTTCAGGACCAGGCAATTTACTAAAAAAGCTATCTTTTGGCGGAGCTACCTTGACGAGTTCGCAAGAGTTTACTGAATTAATTCCTGAAATAGCTAAGACCATAGTGTCGAAAGATTTCTTTGCCATTCCTTGCTCGATAATATTTTTTACAAATGAGTTAAGCACTGCCTTATTATTACTGTCTCCATTCATATATTTTTGAAGACCAGCAAAAGCACTTTTATAGCTTCCATCGACTTCTTTTCTAGCTTTAGAATAGTCTTTCTTACCGTAATACTTAACAGCCTCTAAATACCTATTCGAAGCTAAGGCCAGTCTTTCACTTAGCCGATTATTAAGCTCCTCACTTTTTTGAAGATATCTTTTCTTTTCTTCTTTAAAGATTTGCTCACTTTGGTTTTCAGTTGCATAAAGATAAAAAGACGAGACAAGGCTTAGGCATAAGATAGACAGCTTCATAAAATTCTCCAAGATACTCACCTATTTTAACTTAATATCTTGCTATCTACCTAATTCTACTGGTTAGATGAGCTTTAGGAGCTGTTTAGGGACCCCAATAGAAGGAAAACAAATTATAATTGGCACATTACGTAATTCTGAAGACTTGCAGAGGGAGTATTATTAGCCTAAAATCAAGCACTTACTTAGAATTAAAACTAGCAAATCCAATAAGTATGAGACTAAATTATAAGAGATCTTTTATTAATTCCCTCGTCATCTTTGGTGTTTTAACGCTTATTTCAACCATATTTGTTTTCACCACTTATCAAAAAGATAAGAGCATTATTGAAGCCCAATCTAACGATATAATCATCTTACAAAAAGAAAGAATCTATAATCACTTAGATAATATCTTGAATATGATTCAATTTATGCAAACTAAGTTTAGAAATTGGGATACTTTTGATGAAAAAAACTTTGATACCTTAGCCAATAACTTTTTAACCTTAAACCCTTCAGCCCTCGCTTTTAATTACGTAAATAATGAAAATATAATTGCGAGAGTCTTTCCTCTTCATAAAAATAGGATGGCCTTAGGAAAGGATTTAACAAGCCACCCTGATAGCGAGATTAAAAGCATCTTTCTGAAAGGCTTAGATAAAGATCGAATTACCTTAACCCCACCAGTTGACCTCTATCAAGGTCATAGGGCCATAATTTTTTATGCCCCCGTTATTTTTAAAGACAGTAGTTATGGCTGGCTCAATATACTTATTCAGATAGATAAAACCTTTGAAAACTTTCTCAAGGTCAACGCACCGTTAAACTCTCATATCTCGATTATCGATAAAAAATCTAGGCGATACCTCTTTAACGAAAATAGTGTTGGGGAGTTAAGTTTAAAAAAGGAATTTCGCTTTCATAACAGAGTTCTTATATTTTCAAATGATATAAGCACTGAGGTTTCAAACTTACAGGAGAGACACTGGAGGCAATTAGGCTTTATTCAGTGCCTAATTATCCTCCTCTGTATTACTTTATATTTTTATTTTAAGAATAATGAGAAAATTATCGAAAGCTTTGTCTCAACCAAAAGTGAAAGAAATCTATTGAGAATCCTATTTCATGATCTAACGAACCCCTTAAGTATTGTTCAGCTCTACGCACTATCACTTCAAGAAAAATATCCCTCTGACCCCGAGGTACCAAAGCAATTAATAAAGATTCAGCAAATGACAGAAGTCATTACCTCAATAAGGCATCTTGACTACCTCAACAGAGAGGTCAAAGAAGTAAAGCCAGTTAAATTTAATATCAATGAGCTTTTTGAGAATTTATTATTGTTAAATAAAGATTTAATAAGTAAGAAAAATCTAAATATTCAAATCAATAATAGTGAAAATATCACTAAAGAGCTAAGAGTCCCTTACGAGCTCTTTAAGAATGAAATTGTTAACAACCTGTTTAATAATGCTTTGAAGTTTTCATTTGCATCAAGTGAAATAATTATTGAAGTGAGTAATGAATTTATTAAAATTACCAATAAAAGTGAGCCCATTCCTAGCAAGGTCTTAAAAGATATCAATGAATTAAAACCAACTGAGAGCAAGACAGAAGGAATTATTGGCAAAGGTCACGGACTAGGGATGTTTATTGCAAAAATACTTGCAAGAAAATTCGAGCTTGATCTTAAGATTACCCAAGACACCAAGAAAAAAGAAGTCTACACAGTTTTAACTTTCTAAACTCTTAGACCTCTTTTTTACTCTCTCGAATTAAATCTACGATAATAACAAGCGCAGGCGCTAAGAAAATAGGGGTCATCTCAGAATAAAAGCGTATTTCTGGCATCATCCCTATGAAAAAAACTATCACCCCATAAGGAATAAAGACCAACATTGACTTTGATAAAAATTCATTTTTAATATGCTTTCTAAAGGGAATGACAAAGTAAGGTAGTACCCAAAATGTTGTTAGCAAGTAGAGAAGATCAAATAGAGACTTGTTTAAACGCCCATTAAAAATTCCATTAAAAGTTTGTTTAAAGAATCCAATATTATGGGCCAAATTATCTTCGTAAACACCGCCAGGTGTCCCTTTTAAAATTAAATGTTCTATTATTCCTCTTACGGCAAAAAAGATACTTACTTGCAGTAGGCCATGCAGAGCGAGCTTCTTCAAAGGCATTTTATTAAAAAAGGTAATGGCCATCAATATAGAGATAAATGCTGGGGTCTCTCGGTTAAAAACCGCTAAAATATATAGTAAATAAAACCAAAGAAATTTTTCTTGAACTAAATAATACAAAAGTGCTGAGACAAAAAAGACTGAGTATATATCATAGCAGTACCAAGTATTAATTAATCTAGGCAACAGAAGCTGATATGGAAGAACCAAAAGTAGAGAGTATGAGAGAAGACGTGAAGTTCTTTCATTTTGGATAAAGAGGTTTAAATATTTCTTAAAGAAAACTACCGCCAAAATACAACCAATGACCTCTAAAAGGTTAAAAGTTAATTCAGGTGATAATCCAAAACTATTAATTAATTTAGCGATTGATGGAATTAGGACTCTTCCTACAAAAGGTCTGTGGTAATCAAAATTAAGAATTTTCTCAAAACCGATCCAATCGAGCATTATATTTGTGAAGCGGTATCCAGAAAACAGAGCACAGCCCATTGCCAGCATCAGATAGTAGTAGATGTCTTCTTTTTTAATTTTTGATATCATATAAATAACTTAGCTTACTCCCCTTTTATTGGCAATATTTTCAAACACTTACCCTTCCTTCCTAAACTATAAATATTACAAGATTTGAAGGTCTTAATATATTTCAATACCCATATCGGGTATGGTCACGGCTTATTAATTTAACGGGTTGTGGGATGAGAATTACTAATCTTTTGGTTTTAACGGCCATTATTTGGAGTTTTGCAGGGTTTTCTTATACAAACCACGCTCCTCTTCATAAAAATCATATTCAAATTGCAGAAAAGTTTATTCAAACAAACTTTAAATCAGAAGATGGTGAGTATAATCCTCAAAAATTTGAAAGCTTTCTTAAAAGGCTACATAAAGAAAAAAAGCATTTAGCCAGCGATGCCTACGAGACAAAACTGATAGAAAAATTGGAGCTTGAACTAGAGGGCTTTAAGGATGCGAAAAAGGCAGCCTTGAAAGAGCTTGATGAAAAGAAAAGCGGACTCTTAAAAGGTTATAACCTATATCTGATACCAAAAATTAAGATGGCCATAAATTTATTAAAATCAAATTCTCCACAAGAAATGATTGATGGAGTACTCGACGAATTTATCGAGCTTTATAAAATGTATTATCTGCCGGGAGCTATTCGAAATATCTGGCATCACGACATCAGCCCAATTAGAAGAGTTCTCGGGATCTTTGGTTATGGTTATTCACCAGAAAAAGAAGTAAAGGTTGAAGCAAATAATTTAATTGTAGAAGAAGAATATATTGAACAAATCAATTCCTGCTTAAAAGAAGATAAAACACTTGATCAAATTTTAACGGAAGAAGAGTTAAGAGAGCTTAAAGGTTGTGATTTTGATATCTCAAGGCTAAATCCAGTTACTAATCCGCTTATTGACATAGTACCTTCTCCTGAAAAAGTTAATAAAGTTATCTTTCCAGAGGAAAGTGAAAAACTAACCTTCAGAAAAATGAAATATGGGAGTTCAGGAAGCCCGAAATTACAGGCCTCTTTTGAAAGAAATGGGAAGAAATATAAAGTGAAAATTAAAATGGGATTTGAAGTCCATAGTGAGATTTTAGCTTCTGAACTCGCTAAAAGCTTAGGAATGCATCAAGACCCAATCATGCCTAGACGTAAAGTAAAACTGTATCTTGGGAAAAACTCTTTTGAGGCCTTTGCCACAAAATGGAAAAGAAAATATCGAAAAGATAATAGAGATATGGCCAACTACATTGACTCTAAAAGTTCTCCTGATGAAAAGGAGCAATGGGTTGTTCTAAGAGATGTCTCAATTGAGAGTCGCTATGAAGGTATGGAAAGACTAGAGGGCTACCACCCTGAAGGTTGGGATCACTTTAACAGAAGAGAGCATAGATCACTTGTTCTTTGGTACGGCTTTATAAACCTCTTTGATACAAAAGCAGGGAATCATAAAGTCCTAGTGGATAATATCGATAAAAACCCTAAAGTACTTTATTCAATGCAAGATGTAGGTTACTCCCTTCACGGTGGTTTTAATTTATCTAAACCCATCGATACAGCAAAGGGAGCTCTACGATACGGCGTAAATAGTTTTAATAAATCAATGCTTCACATGAAAGACGATGGCGGTGTTCATATTTGGTGGGCAGATGTGATGCAAGATCAGAAAAAATTTGTTGGTACCACTTGGTCAGATGTGAAATGGATGGCACGAAGAATTGCTAACCTATCTAGAAAAGACATAGAAAACGCTGTGAAAAAAGCTGATTACCCTCAGCCAGTTGAAACGATGTACATCCTAAAGCTTATTCACAGAAGGAATGAAATTGTTGAGGCCTTTAAACTTAAAGACGAATATCCAATAATCAAAATACCCAATATCGACACCTATAATGAAGAAGGTACGATTGAAGATGGTGAGATCATAGTTGATAATTTTCAAGGCTATACAAACAATAATGCCTCACATATCGGCGTTCTTGGGTTTATTCTCGATGGAATCAGCAGTTTTCTCAAAACAGAACTCATAGGCGAGAAGTTAATGGCCAGGATCTCTAGCCGAATAGAACTTGGTGCCTCAGATGAAAATGCTCTATGGGATGGGAAGAATACCAAGAACTTTAATTTTAATAAGATCATGAATAATTTTGGAATTAGTTTTAACAGAAGTCTTTCTAAAAATGGACAAGCTGTAAACTATGGCCCTGGAGAAAACCAGACTTGGGTTGTAAGAGATGTTCTTTCAATAAAGATCGGTGTTGGAACTGGGTTTTTAAGTAAAGTTATGAAAGACTTCCCAGTAAGTGTTGGTGCAGGACTAAAAATCTGGCAAAGAGATTTTGAGTACATTCATTTTGCCAACAGCTGGAAAGATGGTTTTTTGAAGCCATTTAAGATTTTTAAATATTTTACTCGCTATAAAAAAGAGGTACCAAACTTACTTAAAAAAGGTGAAGTCTTTAAAGTCAGTGATGCTTATGGATTTAGTATAGGAGCTGGTGGTAGCCAAATTATTAATGGACTAACTTTAAACGCTTCAATTCATTATTCCTGGCAAAAATCAAACCCTGTATATTTTGGAAGAGATTCTTTCGGACAGCTTTATGTCCTACAAGAGAAGATAAGAAGTAGAGGGATCTCAGCCGGTGTAAACTATGGTCTATCTGATTTTATTCTCTTTAAAGCTCCTATCTTAGATCTAAATATCTCTTTTAATAATTATACATATGAATCAGAGTTTTTTGAGTTTGATCTTCCCGTGTATGAACTTCAAGGCAATAAGTACGCAGACAATAGAGTCAATGAACTAGCCGCCTTTAGAGAACTCATGAAAGATGGTAGTGATTCACTTCCTGCCATGGCCAGAAGAAGATTTTCGATGGTTGGAAAAGCCAAGGTAAAGAGACTATATTCAAAATTTCTATTTTTGTTTGGTAGCAATATGAGTAGCGGTGAGTCTGAGGTTGATGTAACCCTTAGAAACGGCGTAAAAAGAAAGTTCTATAGAGCCTTTAGGGAATCTAGCCTCCTTGGAGGAGTAGAAAGAATTAATATTATCAGTGATCTTTCTCATACTTCAGTAATTAGCGAAGACACAACGAGTGTCTGGGTTGAAACTGATGCTGAAGATTTAGACCGTATGACCGGAATGCTAGAGTTTGCTTTTTATAAAAGAAAGCTTAAAAAGAAGAAGCTTTTAAAGTTTATTAATAGACTTAACAGCAAGTTTTCTAAAACCAAAGAAAAGCCTTTCTTTAGAGACTATGTTCTTCCCTCAAAAGATGAAGTCCCACACTACAGAAAGCTTCATGCCCGAATGCGAATATTTGTAAAAGGTAAAAAGCTAGCTGAGCGCTTAAAAACACTAAGAAAAAAAGAACTTCTAAGTTATTTTAGAAAATTTGAGAGAAGATGTTTAACGCAAAGAAGAATTGGTTTATGTAAAGAGAATCCTTATCTTGAGCGCTTTTTGTCAATTAGAAAAGATATACTTGAGAATCAAGATAACCCAAAGAAACTTACTACAAACTTTGCTAAGCTCTTATACTTTTTTAAAGTTCAAAAATATGGATTAGACCTACTTAGAACAGTTCTTGGACCAAAGTCTATATTTGTTATGGGAGAGATTCACGGTATTCTCCCAAGCTTTTCAACAATGCAACAGCAAGAGGCAGTGGCCGGTAGAAGGTTTGCTGGGCATAGCTGGGGAAGTTATAAATATACTCCACCTATTAGAAAGTTCTTAAAAGAGAATGATTTTACTCCGGTTTCTATTCACGCTAATAGTAACAGTAGCCTTATTGACCTACTCTTTGGGAAACCTCCTGAAGTGAAGGCCCCTAGACCTTTCTAAAAATAAGCTTAAGTGTTATTATATCAGTAATGACACTTAAGTATCGTTTTTGTTTTATCATTGCACTTCAAACATTTCTTATCGGGCAAAACTTGTCTTTTGCCAATATCCGTTACACTTGGGTTCTAAAAAGCGCAGGAGAGGTTGAATCAGGGATCTGTGTAGAGACTAATAGTAAGGCCGATTCGAAAGACTTGTTTAAAAAAGCTCAATTTGATTACTCTAAAAAAGTCCCCTCCAAAAAATGTAAGCCTGACGATAAACTACTCTCTTATTTTTTTATGCCAAAATCTGGTCGATGCTTACAAGGAGATACCAAGACTGGAGGGATGAAATATTTCTCCTACGTCGATATAAAAAAATGTAAAACCGAAAAAACCGGTTATAGGCAGCTTAATATAAATGGAAAGTTTGGGTGCTATGAAATCGATTTAAAAACAGAAGGAGCAGACTATTACCGAAAGACAAAGTCCTCTGATTGCCTCGATGAAGATTCCAATTTAGTCTGGATCCCCTCCTCCGAAATGAGTGGAACTTGTTATAACGTGAGCGCAGATGGAACTAAAAAGCTCTCAGTTAAAAAAAGTTTTTGCAGACCCGAAAAGCCTATTTACCGCTTCATTAGGACTAGCTCCTTTAAAGGCTATTGCTTAGAAATGAGTACAAATCCTAATAATAAATACTCTCAATCGGTAAAGGTTAAAAATTGCAGACCTAATAAAACAGACTTCTATTTTTATAAAGAACCTAATCAAATTACAGGCAAATGTTATGAAGTTGACTCTGAAACTAAAGGTGATAATTACATCAAGCAAGTTCCAGCTGAGGAGTGTAAAGACTAGATCTTATTTTAAAATCAAGTGGTGTTTATAGGAATCACTTACGTCTCTACCAACTTTAATTCTTTTGTATTCATTGCGCCCGGCATCCCTGTTATAAACAGACTTACCATAATCCGTTCTAGTGGAAAGGCATGCCATCAATCTCGCATGGGATTCACACTTCTCCCCTATATAACGTTCAAACTCATCACCATCTTCTTGAACTCCAGCACTTGTAGATCCAAGATATCCAGCTATTGGATTATTACTTCTATTAGAAAGATGTCTAAATTTTTTATGAACCTCTGTTTTATTTGCTAAATAGGCCAATTGCCCACAGGTTATATTTTCCTTATAAGTCTCGTTCTCTAACATTTTGAATTTTTTATCTAAGAGCTCACTTAGTTCATAATCGTCTGAGATATTAGGCTTGTACTGCTGTAGCTGATCTAATGAATATGCCAGTCTTCCTACTTCACTTTCGTCTGTGAATTTTGCATAACTTCCGCTTTCACATTTATTGGCCATCTCTTCCATTTTCCTGACGACTTTCTTAAAGTTCGAAGCCATTTGTTCTTCGTTTTCATCATCGCACATGGCACATAGGCCACGATCTTCGAAGTCGGTTGTTAGCTTCATCATTGTCGCAACAAGAAGCTTATCTAGCTTTGGTGAAGGACCTATAGCAAAAGCGTCGTTAATAAAAAGGGATAAAAATGAAAATTTAGGAACGCTCTTTAATTCTTTTTTATATTGAAGATACTTACTCGACATGCTGTTTCCAGTTAACCTCACCAGCTTATCATTCACAAGTAGCTCACCTTTAGCTAAAGAAGAAAGTGAAAAAACGATAAGATTATCTCTGAACTTTAAGTACGCCTTACCTTTTAATTTGTTTATTTTTGGAAGTTTTACTATCCGATTACGAATCAAATATTCTCTAAAGACAGCTTTGTCTTTTTTATCTTTGATACTATTCAAAATTTTGCGTTGTCCATTTCGATTAGAATTATAAAAATCGATAGTTGAATTAAAATTAGAGATATTTGCCTCTTCAAAGGCCTGTTGAGAATTATAGCTTGGGGTTAGTGAGCTTTTCTTTTCCCCTATAGTAAAGGCCGCTGCACTATTCATCAGTAGGATAAATATAATGCAGACTAAAGACTTCACACCAACTCCCTTTCAACTTGTTTATTTTTCTAAGTATATAATAATACGGAGACTTACTTTCCCTTAGAGGTATCATTCCCCTACGTATTTACGTGCACTTAGACTTATTTCTTATCGGTTTTAAAGCCATAAATATGAGGCATTTATGCTTATCTATTCACCCCACGACAAAGAAATTTACGAGAGCTAGGCCTTAGGTTATACATACTTATCTTATTTTTTAGGAAGACATATGGATCACAACGCAAAGCGAGCCACCTTCGCAATTATTTCTCACCCCGATGCTGGTAAAACAACCATGACTGAAAAACTACTTTGGTTTGGTCGCGTTATACGAGAAGCTGGGATGGTAAAGTCTAAGCAAGGAAACTATGCAAAGTCTGATTGGATGGAGATGGAAAAAGAGCGTGGTATCTCAATTACTTCCTCTGTAATGAGCTTTCCCTATTCAAAAAGGGCCATGCATTTACTTGATACTCCTGGGCATAAAGATTTTTCCGAAGATACTTATAGAACTCTAACTGCAGTTGAGTCAGTACTAATGATGATCGACTCTGCCAAAGGTGTTGAGGAGCAGACAAAGAAGTTAATGGAGGTCTGCCGAATGAGAGACACTCCAATTGTCACGTTTATGAATAAATTTGATCGGGACGCCCTAGATCCATTTGAATTGATAGATAATGTAGAAGAGATCTGCTCTATTCAATGTGTCCCTATGACTTGGCCTATCGGAGATGGTGTCGACTTCAAGGGCGTTTATGATATTCAAAATAAAACTATTCAGGTTTTTGAAGATAAAAATGATCCTAATAAACCCAAGATAATGGATGCCAGTAACTTAGATTCTGATGAAGTATTGGCTTATATCGGTGATACCCTTCAAGAAAAATTAAAGAATGACTTAGAGATGGTTAAAGAACTCATGCCAGCTTTTGATGAAGAGGAATTCTTAGCTGGGATAATGACACCTGTCTACTTTGGGTCGGCCCTTAATAACTTTGGAGTTAAAGAAGTCCTCGACATGATCGCAGGCCATGCTCCGGGACCACTTTCTAAAGAGGTTAAATTACCCCCTTACGATGAATCGGCCGAGACTAGAATCGTTGAGCCTTCTGAGAAGAAGTTTAGCGGCTTTATTTTTAAGATTCAGGCCAATATGGATAAGAGGCATAGAGACCGTGTTGCTTTTATGAGAGTTTGTTCAGGACGATTTGAGAGAGGGCAAAAAATTCATCACGTAAGATCAGGCAAAGATATAAAGATCCCTAGCCCCCTAATGTTTCAGGCCCAAGATCGAGAAATAACAGAGTATGCTCTCCCCGGAGATATAATTGGTCTTCATGATACTGGTAAGTTCCAAATTGGGGATACCTTTACCGAAGGTGAAAAAATTCAAATAACTGGGATCCCCTCATTTGCCCCAGAGATTTTTAATAAAGTCATTCTCAAAGACCCAATGAAGGGCAAGCAACTCGACAAAGGCCTTCAACAGCTCTCTGAAGAAGGAACCGTTCAGCTTTTCACTAGGCATACTATTAATGAAAAAATTCTTGGAGCCGTTGGAATGCTTCAGTTCGAAGTTGTTAAGGCAAGACTAGAAGATGAGTACAATGTTCAAGGTGCTTATGAATCCTATCCCTTTGCAGGAGTCCGCTGGCTTAAATTCACCAATGATAAACAAAAAGACGACTTTATTACTAAGAACGCTTCTAATATTTGTTATGATGGAAAAGGAAGAGTTTGTTTTTCAGTAAAAAGTGATTGGGATTTAAAGTTAGCAATGGAAAAAAATGAAGAAGTGAAATTTTATAAAAACTCTGACTATAGAGATTAATTCGAAAGCAACTTCCAAAGATTAACTCCATCTCCATGAAATTTATCAACGGCTTCAGTAGCACATTGATTACTCCATAAATCAGGAACGATTTTTAGAATTCCCGCGACAGCATTCATAAAGCGCTCCCTTTGTTTTCCATTTAGCTCAAGAGTTAATAGAGTTCTTGGCGCAAATCCGGCTAAGTAAAAGACATCATCCAAGTTTACCTCTGTTAGCATGGTGTATTGGTATAATATGGCTCCAATATTAACAGGAGAAAGTGTTAAGCTAAGTCCACCTGTTAACCCTATAGCATCACAGCTAGAAATGGACTTAGCTAATTCAGAAATAACTAATTTAAAATTTGGAAGGTTGAGACCATATACTTCCTCAGCCAATAAAATAAACTTAAGGTATGCTTTTATATGATGGGCCAGTGGTTTAATTTTCCAAACTTTATCTATTCCATCGTTTTTAACAAACTCTTCAACATCTTCAAGCTCACTATTAAATTCACTCAAAACCTCTTTTTCGCCAAGGCTAAGAGCTATCATCTTCGATAAAACAAGATATGAGAATCTTGTTTCATGAGTAAGTTTAAGTTCTTTCATTAGAAGAGCTGCTTTTACTCCAAACTCTGCAGTCTCACTTGCTAAATTTCTTAAACTTAATCTTCCATTAGATTTTGCTTCAGCTAGGGCCTTTAAAAACTCACTAACCCCTAAACCAAGTGAATAATTTGCTCCTACATTAAAAGGTAAACCAATTGCCTCACTACTCACTCCTGCTGAAAAAGTTAAGAACTTCCCTCTGTAGTCATCGTTATCACTACAGCCAAGTGTTTTAAAAACACCTATGTCTGCGCTTATTCCAATATCTGACTGTGCGGTAATTCCAGGTGCGCAAAAGAGGGCCATTTTTCTATTGTGAACCACGGCCTCATACTGAAGGGTCCCGCCCACTCCAACGAGAGCGGTTCCAGAAGCTGATACACCAAAGCCATGCATACTATCTAATGATTTATCTTTAGCAAACCCAATGCCATAAAAAACATTATCTCTGGCCTTAACATAGGTTTTTTTTATCAAGTGAACCGTTTGCCAGACTCTTTTTATTTCTTCAGGACCTAAATTCATAAAAGGAATTTTTATATTTCCCCAAAAAGTATTTCCACTAACTTCTGCTAACTGCTCCTCCGTATTTAAACTTTCATTTAGCCGGCTAAATCTTTCGATAGATTCTTTATTCCCATAAAGTTTTGTACACCTAAGGCTTTCCTTAGAAATACAATCGTTATAAAGAATATGTACTTTATTTTTTCTGTTTAAATATTGATATTCAAACTCAGACCATTTCTTTTTTATTTTTGTATAAGGAAATTTATCAGAACATGATTTTCTTGCGACCGAAAAGCAATCACTAACTTTAACTCTCCAGGCCTCTTTTTTTAAACCGGCCGGAAAACGTGAGGGGTGTAGTTCTACAGATTGCTTACTAGAGCAAGAGCTCAATAAAAAGATGATGAATAAAAACAAAGCTCTCACGTTAAATGCCCTCCAAGGCATTTAACTTATCGGATTAATTCATTGGAAGATGATAAAAGCGCCCTAATTCATCAAGGTATTTTTGAGTAATCATCCCGTAGCCTGGAAGCTTCTGACCATTTAACTCAAAATCTCGCCCAAAGCCTCTAACTCCCCAAGAGTTCTTAAAATAATAGACTCCTCTATGAGAGACTTCTTTCCATTTACCATTTTCCATGAGTAACCGAGTTTTTATAACCACTTTATCGTCATAACCTACAAGGATTATAGAGTGACCGCCCCCTCTTTCATCACATATTTTTCTATCTTTAGAACCTTCAAGGGGAAAGCCTACAATGCCTTTATACCAAAGTTGCTTTTCTCTTGGTTGAATATTAAATTTTTCAGTTTTTGAGTGGTTCCAAGAGCCATAATAAAGCTTTAATCCAGCGATAACCGGAGTGCCTTCGGACAGAAGTTTTTTGGCATTATCTTTGTCTATCTCATAGGATTTTAATTTAATTATATTTTTTCGAAGATCATAAGTTTCCATAAAGGACCTAGCCTCTTCACGCATATGATAAAACTCTTCATCTTTACTGAGTACAATCGCATCCGATGCCCTTAAGAGAGTTGGGTCTCTATGGCCCCATAAACAGGCCAATAGGTTATCCCCTTCTAAATGGCCACATCTTGGTCTTGCAAGAGGATGAGCATCTAGGTCAGGCCACTTAACACCAAGGTAAGGCCAGGTGCTTTCTTTAATAGTTCCAAAAAATCTAAGCTTTTTAATATTTCGATTAACAGTGGAGCCTTCATCGGTTTGTCTGGTCATGGCCAGGTACTCCATCCATTCCTCAGACAAATCAATATCGTGTTTGGCCCATCCCTTTTTAATAAGCAGGGCTTCAAACAAACCAGTTGTTGAGAAGATTGTACAAGTACCACGGCTCTTTTGAGATTTTACCGGAGTCATATAAGAAATAATTTGTTCGGTATCATTTCGTGGAGGAAGCTTTGCTTCAACAGAAATATTAGTGAAAATTAAAAGTGTAAGTATAAGAAATTTCATAGAGTTATTGGAACTTAACTCTCCTTAATTTGCACGACTCAATTGGTCGGTCTCTGTGGCAAACTTTGCTTAATTCCGAGCGTTTAAGCCCTGTTATACAATGTTATTTGCGTAAAGCAGCAGATTTTTTTGTTATGCGCTATAATATTAACCAATGCTACTCAAACTAAGGAAAGTTTATGTATCAATGCCTTAAAGTAGAAAATCGACAACACCGTGACCAGGCCAAGCCGAAGACACTTCGTAAAGAAGGTTGGGTTCCAGGTGTCATCTTTGGGAAGGAGATTAAGTCGGTTTCCATGCAAGTTAAAGAAACAGTTCTACGGAAATTTCTCCACCAATCAGGATCTGTTTTTGAAGTTGAAATCGGTGGAACAAAACATCTTTGTAACCTGGATCATATTCAAAAAGATCCACTAGGAAAAACAACAATGCATGTTTCTTTTCACAAGCTAAAAGCTGGTCAAAAGACAACTGTATCAGTTCCTATTCACTATGTTGGTGAAGCTCCTGGTGTAAAAGCTGGTGGCGTACTAAATCTAATGGTTGATCATCTCGATGTTGAAGGTCTACCTAAAGATATTCCAGAGTTTGTTGAAGTTGATCTATCATCAATTGAAATTAACGAGTCTTTTCATCTAAGTTCTGTAACTCCTCCTAAGGGATGTTCATGGAAAATTGATGGGGAAACTAACTTAGTTAGCTGTCACGCTCCTAAGATCGTAGAAGAGTCAACTGAGGACGTGGAACCTGAAATTGTAGGTGAAGAATCTACAGGTGAAACTGAAGAAGAGATTAAAGAAGCATCTTAATCCAATCGGATACAATACTTATGAAGTGGGCTCCTTAGGGAGCCTTCTTTATTTTTACAGCTTCATTGGCTAATTTAATCTGCTCTTTAAATCCTTTAGCTGCCATAGCATAACCACCATTACCACCGTCTATAAAATGAATATGGTTACCTTCATCTAAATCATCCACATAACAAGTCATTAAAGATTCTTCAGATTTATGGATACCATAAAAGAGATGTCCTTTTTGATATTCTGCTTCTAAATAATCTTCAAGTTTTTTTGCTTGGATATCATTACAATCAATTATCATTCTTAATAAATCATCAAACTTTCTATAATCAGAATGTGTTCTCATGGAATTAGCATATTTTTTCGGATCAAAAACCATTGGTTTAAAACCAAATTTAAAAATAAGAACGGCTAGAACTATTTCAAGTGCTCTAAAAACAAAGGCAAAACTAATTTTTGAATCATGATATCTTTTTTCAAAATCAATACATTCTTTAATTGTTTTATAACTGGCTTTATCAATATTGACGGGATTATGATTTTCAACATTTCCACTAAAAATATTATCCATCTGCTTAAAAAGACCTGATAGGATTTCTTCTTCGTTATCTCCTCGGGCCTCAACTAATAAAGAAAGAACCTGTCCATGTTTATTAGGAATTGGATTCCAACGACATGAAAGGCCACTTAAGTCAGCCTCTTTTACTTCTTGGCTTTTAACTCCAAATTTTTCTTCTTCGTCTTTGATCATTTTGTCGGCAAGAGAAACTCCACCACCTTTAAACATGGCTATGGCCTTTCCCTTCACAAGTTCATATTTAGCAATATAAATCTCCTGCCCCCGCTCTTTAACTTGATGAACACCTACCATGCCAACACGAAGATCTAGTCCGAAATTTGCTTTTGATAGACTTTGAAGGGCCGTAAGTTCTTTTAAGACGGCATCTACTTTTGAGCTTGGGACAGCTACTGTGGCCCCATCACCACCAAAGACAAAGGGGAACTCCATACTTCCATAGCCCTTACTCACAGAGACAATAGTAGCTGCTCCGATTGTGTTAACGTCTTTGTAGGCTCCGGCCTCGATGGCCTTTGTAGACCCAACCACGTCTGTGATAATAATCTTCCAATCATCTGGCATAACTGAATAATAAGAATCATCAATGATTTCCTGAAAATTCTTAAAACACTTTAATTTTTCATAAAAACGATCATCACTCATATTATTCACCAGTTTGAAAATGACCCCTCCAGAATAGGAGGGGTCAGTAACTAAAAATAAATTCTAAATAAAAGGTCCTACTGCATCTAAGCAGGAATCTGTTCTTCTAAATTGACCCGGCAATACTCTATCAGGAACAATGGCATCTCTAGCAGCATCGGCCTGCTCGATGGCCCTAATCCTTTCAGCATGAGTCATAGTATTTTGTTGGTCAGCTGGTCCAGCTTCCCAGTGACGACCCTCTGAACCAATAGCATTATCAGCGGAACGAGCATCAACAGCTTGACCCCAGGCGGGTTGCTTTGGATGCATTGTTAGCTTTTGCTCAAGTGTTTCAAAAAAGATTGAACGTGAAGCAAGATCTGTATCAGAAATACCCTCAGCAACGGCCGGGCGGTAATCATCAATATTAAGACCTAAGTCATCACACATTTTTTGAAGATCAGAGTACGCCTTGTCCGTATCATTAAGATAGGCAAGGTGATCAACTTTTTGAACAGTCCCAGAAAGTGCACCATCCTCATTAAGAGCTTTTGAAAGCATGGCCTTAACAAGTCGAATCTGTAGTGCTGATTCTGCTGCATCTCTTGGAGCGTTAAACATTCTAAACTCGGCCTTTCTAATATTAGGATCGACTCTAAATTGTCTACGCCACGGATCTGTAGGCGATTTGATATCAAAATCCTCAGTAATAAATTCTTCAGGGATTACATCTTGAAAATAAGATGACATCTCTAATTGAATATACCTAGATTTACGTCCATAACGAGTATTAAAATACTGCTCGTTATAAAGAAGTTTTTTAAGTTCTTCTTCTGTTCCCTCAAAGTTTTTAAGCTTTTGAGAAAGGTTTGGACTGATATCAATTGGCTCACCAGCTTTTGATCTATTTACGTGTTGGAACATTAGGGCAATAACACCTCTATGCTCATGAAAAATAGACATAAACCGGGCTAATTGCTTAGGCTTCCCTTCGAAGGCCGCAAGGTCAATATTGATGTGACCACCACCACTCATAAGGTTAGGCATAACATTATTTTTTGCCATGGCCTTAAAAACGGCGTCCATCTCTTGAGGTTCTGGAACAAACTTAGGAGTAGGAATTTCAATTGAACCGGCACGCGCTGATCCCTCAATAACGTCTCCGTTACTGTCATAAGATCTACCAATACCATCCCATTCAACGATCCACTTTCTATTTTGTGAATCTCGAACTTCATAGGCAAGTTCTAAACCATGACCGTGTCCATCAGCATCTGTGATTTTTACGGGCTCAGCATTTGAACCAAGTTCCTCACCTAAATCTTTAGCAACCTGACGGATAAGAGACTCTCTTTCTGTTGGGTTAATATCGATATTAGTTGAAAGCCATGCCTTTTGACCGTCGGCCAATCTTTCCTGAGTAAAATTGGCATCTAACCTAAGTGGTAATCTACCTGAATACTCAATACCTAAATCGATATTATTAACATCGACAGCATTGGCGACTAAAGCTCTTCCACTTGGTGGATTAAAATGAAGAAGGTCTTCTGTCATTTCCATACCACGCTTTGGTTTTAGGTACTGACGAAGCTCTTGTCCTAAATTAGAAGACTTTGTCCATCTTCTCATTAACTCACGACCAACAACTTCATGATTCCCATCAACCTCAGCCATTTGAAGAATAAAATCTTTAGTCAAAGACTTAAGAAATTTTCTCTTTGGAGTTCCTAGGAAAGGATTGTTCTCATCAGTCCAGTTCCAAAACGGAAGAACAAAAGTAGGCTTAATATTAGCAGTTGAGATATTATCAATTGCCCTTTGAGCTACTTCTTCAGAGACATCAAACTTTTGTGCTAGTTTCTGAGCGTTATAGCCTTGACCATCGTTAAGAGTCCAATCTCCAACATCCGCAATCCCACTAAAGTCATTTGTAGCGACTCGAGAAGCTAGAACCGTTTGATAAAAACGAGCGGCACGAATATCTTTTGTACCAGCACGAAATTCAACGGCGTGAGTATTGGAAGCCCAACGATCTTTTTCAAGTCTAATAACACCACGACTTGTATAAAGACTGGCAAGACCACTGTCAGATTGAACTTGCTTATAGTTAGCTTTTTCAATCCCGGTTTTACCCTGAATACCGTCAACAACAATCAAAGCTTGAATGGCCTTATAAACTTCTGAAAGTTTAGCTTCATCAAGGTTTGGATGTTTAACAAAAACCATACGCTGGTGACCTGGTGCTTGGAATAACTTCCCTGTGTTTTTAAGGGTTGTTCTAAACCAGGCAACCATTTCTTCAAATTCACCGTAAGTCTGCATTGGCTTAAAGTTGATTTCCCAACCACCTCCAACACCACCACCATGACCGTGTGAATCACGTACATACTTTTCAGCAGGTCCAAAATTTGGAACCCAGTTAGTATAACTAGCCGCTTTCTTGATATTATTATTGCTATCAAGACCTGGAAGCTGTCCCTTGAAAAGCTTAGATTGAACTGAAGGCTTAACAAAAGACATTGGTTTACCCTGTGTCATCTCAAGCCATTTTGCCCACTTTTCCTCTAAGACTGAAAGGTCCGCCGTTTGATAATCAATTCCACGGAGCTGATCCATGTCGATTAACTTCGCATTACCTTCAAAATCAGTTACATCAGTAGCAAGATCAACTCTTACACCTTGTTCAGTTTTAAAGGTTCTATAGGCGTTTGCGTTCTTAGTGTAATTATGAAGAAAATCTGAAAGAAAAGCCTTTCTATTTTCTTCACTTAGGCCGCTTACCATACTGGCAAAACTTGAATCAGGAGGTCCCATGACTCTTGTAATAAGAGCGGAGGAAGCTTCCTTTTCAGCACCCCAAGTTACACCTGCTTCCATTCCATCAATGGCCATATCACCGTTGACCATAACGGCCTTAGTGTTAAAGCTGGTAGCAGATTCTTGTAGCTGTGAATAGATATCAAAAGCGGATTGAGCCCCTGATCCATCTTCAGCAATATTTCTTTTACCTTGGTAAGAACAACCCGTAATTAAGGCCAGTGCAATTGCAGAGGCGATAAAAGTTTTTGAATTAAAGTACTTTTGAAAAATTGTCTTTTTCATAACTCACCTCCTCTTATTGAAAGAAGCAACGTTTTGCTTTTAATGTATCGATTCTCGATGTCATATTAGCGTCGTCGCCTGCTTTTTTGGTTAATACTTTGTAAAATGCATCTTTCTTAGAGATTTTACTGGCCTTGGCTTCTGCATTTACTTCTTTTAGAAGTTTCGTCCACCCCTCTAGTTCTGCACTTGAAGCGTCATCTGCAAAAAGCTTCCAAAGCTTATGGGGGTTTTTGCTATCAACTAGCTTTCCACCAGAAACTTCTTTAACAGCTTCAATAAATGCTTTTTGTGATTTTGATCCGTATTTATTAAGACCAAGAAAAAGAGCAAGGGCCCTTTCTTCTTCAGCTCCTACCAACTTATCAAAATCCTTTCCTGAACCACCAAAACCTTTCATTTCTTTAGAGATATAATTTCTAAGGTCTCTTGGGTTTTGAGGTAGAACACTTGTTAAAACTTTCTGTGATTGCTTATTTTCAACCAGCTCCATAGTGAACTTAAATCCACTCTTTGCTAAGGAATCACTAACACATTGAGCACAAGCTAAAACTGAAGTTGATTTTAAACCATATCGGTTGGCTAAATAGATGAGGTTATTTACAGCATCTACAAAATCCCCTTTTGTTAAGTCCGCTTCTTTTTTGTTAAGAAGGACTTTAAGCTCACGTACAATTCGTCCATCCTTACCTTTAGATGGAAGACCTTGCAGGGCCCGGGCCAATTGTCGTTTAGAAGGAACACCATTACCGCCATAAAGCGCGACAAGTGAATTCTTAACGGATCGTTTGACATGTGTTGCAGCTTGTCCACGAATCCCACTCTTTCCTAGAGCGGATGCGACACCAGCATCACTAATAAGCATGTCAACGAGATGCTTGGCCCCTGACCCTATGCTTTTGTTCCGATCTTGATCATCAGCATAGGCGGAAACCGAGGAGACTATTAATCCCCATAAGGCGAATATCGCCAAATGTTTTCTCATACTACGTCCTTTTTTGTAGGTTCTCTCACAAACCTGGTTAACGTTTCTCAAAATGAGGGTACTCGTCTTCTCATCGGGATTTAGGATTAAATCTTGAGTATTTTAATTGGTTTTAAAGTGAAATCAACAAGTTAACGCGTTAAATCGTGACAATTACCCGCATCATTTGGTCTCCTAATGACCTAATTTTTCGAAGGATCATTTGTGAAAGGAATCACCCTCTTTATTACTGCTTTTTTACTGTCTAATTATCTTCATGCTTTTGAAACAGAGTCAAAACTAGTTGAAGGTATTAAGTATTCCCAAGATAAGAATGAATCCGTTCTTACTAAGGCCTTATTACCTACTAATGATAGTTATTTGGGTGGATATAACGAACTCCTTCCATATGTGGTACCTGCTCCCTACCAAGATAATGCTGGTTCTTGCTTATTTATGAGTCACACAGGCGCCCTTGAAGTTCTAATGAATCAAAAAAAGAACCGCACACGAAACACAAAGCTAAATTTATCTGAGCGCTATTTTATGAACCTTCAAAAGCTTGGTGTTGGCGATGATCTTATCTCCAACTGGAGAACAGATACGATTTATCGTTTAAACAAAACTGGAAAGACCTATCTGAACAAGAGATTTCGTTTTACAAAAGGTTGGTATAAAACAGTTAATGGTAAAAGAGTTCCAGCAGAAGCTGAAGAAGAAGGTGCCTTTTACGGAACAAAGTACAATTGGATTACTGACTTAGGTAGCCTTTCAAAAACGCCTAAAATCACTCTTCCGAAATTTAAAAGAGAAGTCATCTTTGCTGACCCCAGTGAAAATCAATGGAATGTTGGTACAGCACCAAAAGATATCGCCACTCGTATTAAAAATGCTATCAGAAAGAATAAAGCACCTGTCGTAGTTATCTATAATCATGTTGGATTCTGGCATGCCACATTGGTTGTTGGATTTAATGACTATGCATCCACTGAGGGTTGTCCTTTTGTAAGTCAGTACGATGAAAAAATGAATAAACGTGCAGATGAAATTGTTAAAGAAGCTGATGAAACAGAAGATGCATCTATAAAGAAGAAGTTATTAAGAAAAGCTGCTAAATTTAGAAAGCGTGGGAATGCGGTTCAAACCTCTTTCATTAATGATGGCGGCTGTAAAAAGTCTGGCGTCTTTTACGTTAGAGATAGTATCTACCCTAATGAAGAGCAGCCTCTTTATGACTTTGATTTAAATAATGAAGGTGAAGAAGAACACTTGAATGCGCCAGTTATCCTAAGGTCTTATGCTTGGGCAGAACAATTATCTAACCACGCTGTCCTTATAAGGATTAAATAGATGTCTGCGATTGCAGGCAGATTAAGAAAAAATCATAAGCATCTTACAAAGTGGGCCAAGAAGCAAAACCTTGGCGCCTTTAGGCTTTATGACAAAGATATCCCTGACTATCCCTTTATTATAGATAAATACAATGACAAAGTTGTGATTTGGCATCGTCTAAAGGAAATCGACTCAGACCCTAAAAAAGCAGATCACTCCCTTGAGCTAAAAGATGCTTTAACTGAGCTGGGTTATCCCCTACCAAAACAGATTCATAAAGAAAGATTCAAGCAAAAAGGAAAAATCCAGTACGTAAAGGTTCAAGCAACAGGACAAACAGAAATAGTTGAAGAAGGCCCCCTAAAGTTTAGAGTGAATCTATTCGATTTTTTAGATACTGGTCTCTTTCTAGACCATAGGCCACTTAGGTCAAAACTTTTAGAATTAGAAGAAGGCATGAAAGTCCTAAATCTTTTTAGCTATACCTGTTCTTTGGGTGTTGCCGCAGCTTTCGCCGGCGCCAATACAACAAATGTTGACCTTTCAGGTAAGTATTTGGACTGGGGAAAAGAAAACTATAAGTTAAATGGTCTCAATACTTTTCATCACAGCTTTATCGAGGCGGACATTTTAGAGTTTATAAAATCGCATCCTGAAACCTATGATCTAATAATTTTAGACCCACCAACTTTTAGTAATTCAAAGAAAATGGAACAAGATTGGGAAGTTCAAAAAGATCACGGTTGGCTCATAAGAAAAGTGGCTAATTGCTTAAGACCAGGTGGAATGATTATCTTTAGCAATAACAGAAGAGACTTTAAAATCAATCATAGTGAACTAGAAGAATATATTGTCGATGACCTTAAGGGCACGACTATTCCAGATGACTTTAGAGACAAGAAGATACATCAAACCTTTTTTATTAAAAGGAAGTAAACACGGAGGTAAATTTGGAAGATATTACTCTCCTTTCTTGGATTATCCTAGGAACTAGCGCCGTCATAACAAGTATTATCTCCGCTGTCGTTGGAATGGCCGGAGGTATCGTCCTCCTCTCCATCATGACCTTGTTTCTACCTTTTCATGTGCTTATCCCCATTCATGGCCTAGTTCAGCTTATAAGTAACTCAACGAGGACATGGTTCCTTAGGTCGAATATAAATTGGCCTCTTTTTAGATGGTTTTGTGTTGGATTACCTTTTGGTGCATTTGTCGCGGTTACTATAATTAAGAGTTTAGATTCAAATACTATTCCCCTATTGTTGATCGCAGCACTAATTTTCTATTCTATTTTTAAGCCTAAAAAATTACCGGCCATTGTTCTTCCCTATAAGGGGTTTATATTTGTAGGCTTTGGTGTCGGTTTATTAGGTCCATTGGTTGGAGCGACAGGTCCTTTTATTGCTCCATTTTTTTTAAGGCCAGATTTTAACAAAGAACAAATCATTGCTTCAAAAAGCAGTGTTCAAGTAATGGGGCACTTAATTAAACTTCCTACTTTTATTTATTTAGGGTTTGATTATATTGGTCATATCGCTCCCATCACGGGACTAACTATTTGTGCTGTTATTGGAACAAAGCTAGGTGTCCTACTATTAAATAGAGTCGACGAAAAGATGTTTAAAATAATCTTTAAGTCTGCTCTTTTTATAGCTGGATGTAGGATTTTGTATAAGGCATTTTCTTAAGATTGGGTGAAGCTTAAAATAAAAGCATTTTCCGGATAACTATTATCAAAATAAAGATCACCTTTAAACTTCTTTGCGATATTAAAGCTCGAGTTCATCCCCATCCCAACTGAGCCTTCACCAGTTTCAGTTGAGAAAGTTTGATAAAACATTTTAGCCTGTACTTCCTCTGCAAGTTTTTCAGCATTATCTTTTATAACAAGTTCGATTCTATCTTTGCGCTCTCGAAAGCTAAGCTGCAATTTAGGCTGACCAGTAACCTTAGAATGCCCTACTGAAAACCTAAAAACATTAACTATACATTGGACACAAAGGATAGGGTTTACAAGAATATTAGACTCAGTTTTATTTTCAAACTCTATAGCTAGATCCTCGGTATTTGAGGTGTCACGGTAAAGCTGAATTGAATCTTCAACCAACTTTTGAAATGGACTCTTTGAAAGTGGAAGCTCTAAAGATTGTTTTGAGTATGCCAATAAATTTTGAATAATTTCACTAATTCGATCGCTAGATTTTTCAATTGCTAAAAGATCTTTTTCAAGATCGTTATAATCTTCACTGCCATTATTCTTTCTAATTTTTTTTGAGTAGCCAGAAATAATCATCAATGGGTTATTAATTTCATAGGCCACTGATTGGGCCAATTCAGAAATATTATAAAGCATAGAAATTTCTAATGCTTGTTTTTTAATATCGTTAGCACTGTCACTCATAAGTAAATATGATAACAAAATCTAGGTTTTTAGGATACCTTTGAAAATCTATCTAAGTCTTTTGCTTCGCGCAAGTCCTGACCTAAAAGCTCTCTATAGGAATTGATATGAGAAGAAATCATTTTGTCTAAAGTATAAAGTTTATCGAACCGTTCTCTTCCGGCCTTTCCCATTTCAACGGTTTTTTCTGGGTTATTGAAAAGGAACTGTATAGCCTTTGCTAACTGTTCACTATCATTAGGCTTTACCACTAAGCTAGTTTTACCTTTTTCTCCTACGAGAGGTACGCCTGACTTCAAATCGGTGGTAATAACGGCCTTAGAGCGATACATGGCCTCTAATTGAACGATGCCAAAGTTCTCATTACTCGTAATAGAAGGAAGAACAAAAAATTCACAAGCCTCATAGTAGGCCCAAAATTCATTTAAATCTTCAACTCTTCCTAGGAGCTTTACTTTATTACTTAGGCCTAATTTTTTAACCTGTTCTCTTAACCTCTCATTCTCTGGCCCTTGGCCCACAATTAAAATCTTTTGGTCAATATCTTTACTGGCCTCAATAAGAATATTTAAACCCTTATATCCAACAAGCCTGCCCACAAAAAGAGCAAATCTTCCATGCTCTTTTTTTAAAGCATTAACTTTTTCTTCTAACGGAGTGATTGCGTCTTTAATATTTATCCCAAAAGGAATAATTTCACATTTATCTTTAAATTCAAGGAGCACCGGTGAGCAGTCAATATGATTTTTAGTAGGAACGAGTATTTTCTGAGCTCTTTCTAAAATTCTTCTTTGCAAAGGTTTATAAAACCTAAGAAGAGATTTTTGTCTGATAATATCAGAATGATAAGTTATTACTAGCGGTTTTTCTTTTGGTAAAAAAAGAGAAGCAAACTCGGCTAGTGGATTTGGGTAATGTAAATGAATAAGATCATAATCTTTTGATTTAAAAAATAATCTAAATATCAAGCTTGGATTTATGCTTTGAGAAAATAAAGTCCCTAAGCGAAAAAGCTTACTTACTTTTACACCGTTTATAACTGAAGAGCTTCCCACAGCCTTGGTATGACTACAAAGAACTTCTACATCAACGTTTTCTTTTACGAGTCCTTCGCATAGGTCTTGAACTACAGACTCCATTCCACCATGATAGGGATAATAATATTTTCCAATATGCAGAATCTTCAGCTTATACCTCCAAGGCCAAAATTAGCCTCATTTCGCTTAAATAACGTATCGGAATTTTGACTAAGAATATGACAATCAAGTGTTAAAGTTTTGGTCAATTTAACTTAAACTTATATCCTAATATTAAGTACTTAACTTCTTAGAGATGGCCTAATATTCGCAATAAAGTAATTGATGAAATTGCTCAATATATTAATAGTCCCTATCCTGCTTATTATTCCCACCCTTGGAAACTGCGCTCCTGGAGAACGTGAATGGCGAATCGTCATAGAAAATCAATACCAAAGGAGTAGGGAGATCTGGGGCACCTATGGTCAAACTAGCTTGAAAACAAGTATTAAAAAGAAAAGGTCTAAATCTGTTCGCAATAATCTAGCGGCGAATATGATGTTAAAAAATGGAAAAATGGTTTTAATCCAACCAGTGGTAGAACAAGGGGTCACCTCTTACAAAGTTAAAGAATTCCCTTATATAAGAAAGAAAGGAAAGCGTTATCAAGTTGCATTAAAGAATGACGAAACTAAATTTCTGGCCATTTACAAGGAAGAGCTTATCGCTGTTTTAAAGAAAAACAAAATAGATCCAAAGGCCGTTGATTGGGATTCGCTAGTCATTGATACTATGGACTGTAAATCAAAGAAAAGAAGTTTTAACTGTAAAACGCCATTAAGAATAAAAACAAGACCTAATAGCTAAAAAACTGACCTACTACCGTGGTGATGAACTTTACTCCCAAGACTAGC
>CEUZ01291922.1_pt1 | contig 40695 bp, 41 predicted proteins | sample 361511 | NCBI WGS metagenome assembly CEUZ01 (sample SAMEA2622822, study PRJEB7988) | marine metagenome | biome: marine biome (ENVO:00000447); feature: surface water layer (ENVO:00002042); material: "saline water (ENVO:00002010), including plankton (ENVO:xxxxxxxx)" | depth 5 m | reverse complement strand
ATACCCGTTTAGTTATGCACCTACTTGCTGATCCAATCAAGGATGGTGGACAATGGAACATGTGGGTCAATCTTATAAATAAATACGGTTTAGTACCACAATCAGAAATGCCAGAATCTTTTCAATCCAGCAAATCCAGACGAATGAACCGCATGATCACCAGAAAACTTCGGGAAAACGCGAAACAACTTCGTGATCTAAAACAACAAGGTGCAGACAATGTTGAACTTCAGTTGATGAAAGTTGAGATGCTGGAAGTCATATTTCGCCTACTGGTGATTCATATTGGGACACCGCCAGCAGCATTTAACTGGCAGGTCCGTGATAAGGATAATAATTTTCATCGTTTTGAAAATCTTTCTCCGACTTCCTTTTACAAAAGTCATGTAGAATTAGACCTGAATGATTATGTGTGCCTAATTAATTGTCCGATGTCTGACAAGCAGTATAATAAAGTTTACACAGTTGAATTTTTGGGCAATGTGATAGAAGCACTACCAATCCGTTATTTGAATGTTGAAAGTGACATAATGAAAAAGGCCGCTGTCAAAGCAATAAAAAATGATGATCCGGTTTGGTTTGGTTGTGATGTAAGCAAACATTTTCACCGAGATTTGGGTGTTATGGATATGGATCTTTTTGATTTTAATTTATTTTATGGAACAGAATTTGGACTGGATAAGGCCTCTCGTTTAGAATATGGGGACAGCCAGATGACCCATGCAATGTTAATTACTGGTGTTGATCTGGATTCCAATGAGAATCCGACAAAATGGCGGGTAGAAAACAGCTGGGGAGATAAGGTTGGGGATAAAGGATATCATATTATGACTGATAATTGGTTTGATGAATACAATTACGAAGTGGTGGTTCATAAATCCTGTCTTGATGATGAATTAACTGAATTGTATCAAACTGCAGAAGCCATTCCACTGAAACCATGGGATCCAATGGGAGCACTGGCTCGCTAAATGTTTGTTATGCCGGTGTTTTCATAAACAATATCAAAACGATATGTTGATTTGGTTTCTTCATTTTGGTCGTCTTCATCAGGTTTGTTATCTTCACATGTATAAGTAAATCAGATCTCCTGCCACAGAAATAATCTGGGCAGACCACAATAAGGTTAAATTTCGTTTGTGAAGGTTCATAGTCACAATTAATTAAGTCTAAAAATTAACCCCAAAAAGTTTTTCACAATTGCATTATCCATTTAAATTCTTACTTGCATTAAAGCCACAACAATATTTATTGGGGAGAATAAATATGACCTATATTATATGTGAACCTTGTGTTGGAACCTGTGACACAGCTTGTGTTGAAGTTTGCCCAGTTGATTGTATACATGGACCTGAAGATAAAACCGGTGCCGGAGCAGAAGCTAAAGAAGACGGTTTTGATCCGGAAGGTAAACAACTATATATCGATCCAGAAGAATGTATCGATTGCGGTGCATGTGAACCTGAGTGCCCTGTTGAAGCTATTTTTGAAGAGAGTGAAGTTCCAGATGAATGGAATAGCTTTATTAAAATTAATTATGAATGGTTTGGCCAGGAATACACTGGCTGATTTTATATTATAATTCCACCAGAATAAAACGGTTGCAATTTTGCAGCCGTTTCATTTCCTGATAACTTAGTGAAAAAAGAAAACGTAATTAAACTTTTAAGCTCGGTGAATTATCCTGGGTTTAATCGTGATATTGTTTCGTTTGGAATGCTCAAAGAAGTCATCATTGATGGTCAAACAGTAACCATAGAATTACATATCACTTCCCAGAATACTGAAAAGAAAAACGCGGTTAAAGAAGCTGTAAAGGAAAAGTTAGCAAAAGCCTTTAAAACAGTAGTTGTCCATATTGCTGAGGATTTTTCGAAGCAGAGAGGGCCTGTTTCTCCACAGCAATCTCCACCAGTGCGCGTCATGGAAAATGTAAAGCATGTTGTAGCTGTAGCCAGTGGCAAAGGAGGCGTTGGTAAATCTACCATCGCGGTAAACTTGGCCTGTTCCTTTAAAAATCAGGGTAAAAAAGTAGGCTTGCTGGATCTTGATATTTATGGACCTTCACTGCCGATCATACTGGGATTTAATGAACAGCCTAAGATGACTGCAGATAAAAAACTCGTGCCTCTGCAACGTCATGGGATGGAGGTGATGAGTTTTGGTTTCATTAGCGGTAATGATACGCCAACTATCTGGCGAGGACCTCTTGTGTCCCGTATGACTGAGCAGTTTTTTCAGGATGTTCAGTGGGGTGATTTGGACGTAATGATTCTTGACCTTCCACCGGGTACAGGTGATGTGCAGCTAACACTAACCCAAAAACTCAAAATATCTGGGGCTGTCATTGTTACTACCCCGCAGGATATCGCATTGGCAGATGTTCGTAAGGGCGCAGATATGTTTAAGAAAGTGAATACACCTATTTTGGGAGTCATAGAAAATATGTCTGGATATATCCTAGATGGGCAATTATCTGATTATTCATCATCATCCATGAATATTAATGGGCAGGAAATTTCAGTCAATGATGATGGGTCATTCAATCTAAAGCTTGATCTTTTTAAAAAAGGTGGAGGTGAGAAAGAGAGTAAAAGACTTGGTGTCCCTCTGCTAGGGCAGATTCCTATTTCTCCAATTATTATGGCTACAACAGATGAAGGAATACCTATTGTTGAAAAAGAACCAGAATCTTCAATTTCAGATATTTATAGAAATATCGCGGAATTACTAACTAACTCCTTAAACTGATTTATGGTGGAGTCTCGAAGCTATTCATTATATTTTATCTAAATAATAAGTCAATTTAGAGATAAATTATGCCGGTTGTATTCAGAAAACTCTAGCGGTAATTTTGCCCGCTTTTTTCTGTTTATAATGACACAATCACTTCGGACTAAAGTTCTACAAGGTCATATTCCTTCTCACATCGCCATTATCATGGATGGCAATGGTCGTTGGGCTAACTCTAATAATCTACCCCGTCTTGCAGGTCATAAGGAAGGAATCAATTCTGTTCGTGAAATCACACGGGTTTGTGGTGAAATAGGCATAAAACATTTAACCCTTTATACTTTTTCTACGGAAAACTGGAACCGCCCTGATGCTGAGGTGGGTGCCCTTATGAAACTGTTATTAAAAACTATCAATATTGAAGTAAAAGAGCTCCATAAAAACAATGTTCGTTTTACTACCATTGGCAATTTGGATCAGTTGCCTGAATCAACTCGTTCGAGTATTAAAAATGGAATAGATCTAACCAAAGATAATTCCGGTTTAAATCTCTGTCTTGCGTTGAGTTATGGAAGCAGGCAGGAAATAGTAGATGCCGCATATTCCATCACCAAAAAGGCTACAGAAGGAACGATAGATTTAAATGATATTGATGAAACTATTTTCAGCCGGGAATTATCCACGTTTTCAATGCCTGATCCGGATTTATTGATCCGAACCAGCGGTGAAAATAGATTAAGTAATTTTCTGCTCTGGCAGATTGCCTATTCAGAAATTTATTTGATTGAAACTTTTTGGCCGGACTTTCGTGAAAAAGAACTCATGAAAGCAATTTTAGATTATCAATCCCGTGAAAGACGCTTTGGAAAAATAAGTGAACAGGTCTCTAATTGAAGTTTCATAAACGTATTATATTAGTGTTGTTTTTTTGGGGACTTACTACTGCCCAGCAAAATCAGGAAATTAAATTATTAAATGTAAGAGTTGATGGTAATATTTTGACGTCCAAGAATACAATCCTTTTCACATCTGGTTTACGTAAGGGTCTGATAATTACAGCCACAGAATTCCAAAGAGCAATCAAGCGGCTATGGAACCTAGGATTATTTCAGGATATTCAACTTAGGTATGATGATGAATCTCCAGAAGGACTTAGCATCACGATTATCGTAGAAGAAAACCCGATACTGGGTGCACTTCGTTTTGATGGAAATAAAAAGATCAAAGATAAAAAATTTGATGAGGAACTAGAATTGACACATGGACAGCGCATACGGCCTAATACACTCCATGAAATATCCGAAAAAATAAAACAGCTTTATGCAGAGAAAGGCTATCACCAAGCTGACGTCTCAGCACGATTAATTAACCCTGAAAAACTATCCACACTTTATGGTGGCAAAGCAAAAGATTTGGTGAAAGATGTAATCTTTACTATTGAGGAAAATAGTAAAGTAAAAATTGGTAATATTATTTTTGAAGGCAACAATGCTTTTTCAGATTTTCGTCTGCGCTTCAAAATGAAAGAAACAAAACGGCAGAGATGGTACCTGTTTTGGAGAAGTACCTTTGATAAAAAAAAATATAATGAGGATCTGGATCTGATACAGGCCTTCTACAAAAATAAGGGGTATCGGGATTTCAAGATTCTTAGTGATACTGTACAATTCAATCCTGAACGACACCGTATGGACCTTGTTGTCAATATTGCAGAAGGTCCCCGTTATAAATATCGAAATTTTACTTGGGAAGGATACACTCTTTTTGATAAAACGGTTTTGAATCGTGCACTTACCATACAGACGGGTGAAATTTACAGTGAAGAAGATTTTAACCTAGCTGTATTTGACCGCGTGCAGGGACTTTACATGGATAGAGGGTATATTTGGAGTCGAATTGAACCTAAGATTACACCTGTTGGCGAAGACTCACTGGATGTACATTTTTTAATTACTGAAAACCATAAAGTGTACGTGAATCACATTGTGATCCTTGGGAATACACGTACAAGAGAGAATGTTATTCGTCGCCAATTAAGAATTTTTCCAGGTGATGTATTCAATCGTGATCGCCTGATTCGTAGTCAGCGTGAAGTATGGCTACTAAATTTTTTCTCCAATGTGGTCCCGGACGTTGTCCCCGTAGATGAAGATCATGTTGATATCGAAATTACAGTGGAAGAAAAACCCGCAGGTCAAGCCAACGCAAATATGGGTTTTACCCAGCAGTATGGTGTTATGGGTGGTGGCGGTTTGGCATTACCTAATTTTCGAGGCAAGGGTCAAAGCTTGAATGTGAGCTTTAATGTAGGCACGAATTACAGTGTATATGGTACCACCGCACCTTCTAAATATGAGTCGGCGAGTCTGAGTTTCACAGACCCTATGGTTAACGATACAAAAAATCTGCTAGGAGGGTCAATTTTTTATACATTCCGCGGTAGTTCGTCAATGTATTATTCACCACTGAATTTTACTCTCGCAGGTGGAGCTTTAACTTGGGGACGGATTTTCAAGTGGCCCGATGATTTTTTTCGTGGTACCTGGTCTTTTCAGATTGTCCGCAAGATGTATGAAGGCAGCGAAACTGATTTAGAACGCTATACAGCCGGAATGCAGCAAACAGATGGGGTAAATATTACTCAAACTATCCGTCGGGACAGCCGGGACCGACCGGAATTCACGACTCTTGGATCTGTGTTTTCGCTAAAATCAACATTTGCGGGTGGGTTTCTAGGAGGCAACGAAGATTTTCATAAACATATATTGAATCTGGAATATTATACACCTACATTCTGGAAATTTGTCTTAAGGACTTCTCTCAAATTGGGAATCGTTAAGCCGCTTCCATCCTATGATGACGAGCGGTCAATCATTCCTTTTGATGAACGATTCATAATGGGTGGAAATGGAATCCCTTATGGGAATCCCCTGCGTGGCTATGATGACAACAGAGTGGGACCACTAACAAGTTCAGGCAGTCCAATCGGTGGAGATGCTATGGTAAAGATCAATACTGAATTCAGGGTTCCTTTTTCGGAAAATCCCGTAGTTTACGGATTGGTTTTTGCGGAAATGGGTAATGTTTGGTCTTCACCATACTTGATGCAAAGATTTGATGTTCCCCGCCAAGGTCCACTGGATTTAAAACGCGCAGTTGGTGCCGGCATTCGTTTTTTTATGCCTATGATTGGAATGCTAGGATTTGATATTGGTTACGGTTTTGATCATGTGGAAGATGGCGAGAGAGTCGGTCAATGGAAGACTACAATTACGTTTGGACAACAATTTTAAAAACAAGGAGAAAAGAGTGAAAGCATCCTTCCAAAAAATATTTTTATTATTAACCTTTTTCAGTCTCGCAAGTACAGCCAATGCTCAGTTAAAAATAGGTTACATTCTATCTGAAAGAATACGAACTGAGTATAATGAGTTTAAAGAAGCAGAATCACAGCTACAATTGGAATACAGAAAAGTTCAGTTTGAATTTGACCAAATGGTATTGAAAATGGATAGCCTTAAACAGGAATATGAGGTAAAACGGCTTATGGCCTTGGATAAAGGTGCAAGTATAAGGCAGGAAATTGAACAAATGGAAAGACAAGCTCAAACCTATCAAGCAGAGAAAATTGGTCCACAGGGGGAACTCATGCGTAAGCAGGCGCAGTTGGAATATGATATACTAGGTAAAGTAAAAAAGGCAGTTGACAAAGTTGCTATAACCGGTGGTTATGATTATATCATTGATGCTTCAGTTGGATTGCTGTATTTCAAACCAAAGTTTGATCTTACAGATGATGTTTTGCATGAATTAGGGAACTTAGGTTCCGAAAAATAAATAGCCTTGAAATTTACCCTTAGGGAAATTGCTTCCCATGTAGGTGGAGATATATCTGGCAACCCTGATTTGGTAATAACAGGTATCTCAGAAATTCAAGATAGTATTCCCGGCACCATTTCTTTCCTTGGAAATATGCAGTATAAGAAATATGTATCTGATACAGCTGCATCGGCTATTTTCGTGAACGACCCATGCCATTTGTTTGGGAAAAATGGTATTATTGTAGAAAATCCGCAATTGGCAATTGCCAAAACATTGGAGATGTTTCATCCTGAGCCAAACGTGAAAAAGTCTGTTCGAAAGGGAGCATTTATTCATCCAGATTCTACAATAGGTGATAATGTAATGATTGAGCCTGGAGCGGTCATTGAAAAAGATGCAATTATAGGACAAGATTCATGGATAGGATCTAATGTCTATATAGGACCGGGTGCAATTATAGGCAAGCATTCCCGGTTATACCCCAATGTCACTGTTTACCACGATGTTGAAATTGGTGAACGGGTAATTATTCATAGTGGAACCGTCATTGGTTGTGATGGTTTTGGTTTTATTTCCAAAGAAAATATACATGAAAAAATTCCCCAAACTGGAAATGTCGTTATTGGCGATGATGTAGAAATAGGTTCTAATACAGCCATTGATAGAGCAACAATCGGATCCACTAAAATAGGGGATATTACCAAAATTGATAACTTGGTTCACATAGCCCATAATGTTACTATTGGCAAAGGCTGTCTTATTACTGCACAGGTTGGAATTGCAGGTAGTGTTACCATAGGCAATTATTGTTCGTTTGGCGGTCAAGCAGGGGTTGTTCCCCATGTAACAATTGGTGATAAATCAATATTTGCGGCAAAATCCGGTGTTACTAAATCCCTAGCAGGGGGGGAAATGTATGCCGGTTATCCTGCTAGAGAAATCCGTGATCACCATAAAAGGGAAGCTCTAATTGCTGAAATAAACCGCATTCGACAAAAACTGGATCAATTGTTAAATGCGCAAAAAGAAGATTAAATTTAGGATATGATACGTAAACAAAGAACCATTCGGAGATCCACTTCCTGCAAAGGTGTAGGTCTGCATACTGGAGTAGAAACATCAATCACATTTCACCCAGCTTCTGAAAACTTCGGCATTAGATTCATTCGGTCTGATATACCTGGTTGCCCGGAGATTAAAGCAGACATTAATCATGTTGTAGATATTTCTAGGGGAACCACCATTGAAGAAAATGACGTACGCATTCATACCGTAGAGCACGCACTAGGTGCAGTTAGTGGTTTACGATTGGATAATGTATTAATTGAACTTACTGGTAAAGAAACACCAGTGATGGATGGTAGTGCTAAAGATTTTGTAGATGTCCTTTTAAGAGCAGGTATCAAAGAACAAGATGAGGAAAGACACTTTTTGGAAATCACTCGTGCGGTGAATTATACCGATCCATACCGTGATATTGATATTCATGTTATTCCTTCAGATAGGTTTCGAATCACGTTTATGGTAGAATATCCATTGCCAGCACTTGGCACACAATATGAGGCAATATACAATATGGAGGAAGACTTTGCTGTGGAAGTGGCACCAGCACGAACCTTCTGCTTTCTCAGTGAAGTAGAAATGTTGAAAGAGTCCGGCTTGATTAAGGGAGGAAGTTTGGAAAATGCACTTGTAATCATAGATAAGGATATCGATAAAAATGAGATCAAGCGAATGAAGAATTTATTTGGGCTTGACCATAATAATTTAAATGGCAGCAATGGTATTTTAAACGGAAAGGTTCTGCGGTATAAAAATGAGCCAGTGCGGCATAAAACACTGGATCTTATTGGAGATCTTGCTTTACTTGGTGTACCTATTAAAGGTCATGTAACAGCTGCCCGTGCTGGCCATGCCAGTAATGTAGAATTTGTAAAAAAAATAAAACATGAATACCAGGAAGAATTAACTGAAATTTTGAAGACTGTCTGCGCATGAATGATTTTAAAAATAAAATAGATTTTGAACTTCATGAAATTCTCCAAATTCTTCCCCATCGTTATCCTTTTTTACTCATTGATAAAATTCTAGAATTAATACCTGGAGAATCGGTTACAGCCATAAAAAATATCACGATCAATGAGCCTTATTTCCAAGGCCACTTTCCAAGTCAGCCTGTAATGCCTGCGGTTTATTCATTGGAATGTATCGCTCAAGCTGGAGCATTTTTATTGCTGAATACTTTAGAAGAACCGCTAAAGAAAAATGCTTTTATTTCTGCAATCGATAAGGCACGATTTCGCCAACCTGTCCTACCAGGAGATCAATTAAGGATTGATGTGACTATTATGAAACGGAAGCTAAATATTTGTAGGTTCCAGGGGAATTGTTTTGTGAATAATACCCTAGTAGCAGGAGGACTCGTTTCAGCCAATATTGTTGATCGGGCTGGAGCCTGATATTTCCAACCTAATCCACCCTACTGCTCTTGTAGATACCAATGCAGAGTTGGGATCCAATGTTACTGTTGGACCCTATAGTGTAATTGAGTCAAATGTTATTATTGGCAATGATACTTATGTGGGCAATCATGTTACAATTTGTTCGGGAACCACAATTGGGGAGTCTTGCAGCGTATACCACAATTGTTCTATTGGGGAAATACCTCAGGATTTAAAATTTGACGGTGAAAAAACCATTACCAAGATAGGTGATAGAACCACCATTCGAGAATATGTAACTATTAACAGAGGTACAAAAGCCTTAGGGAGAACAGATATAGGTTCTCATTGTTTGTTAATGGCATATGTACACGTTGCACATGATTGTATCTTGGGCAACCATGTGATTTTAGCTAATATGACCACTATGGGTGGGCATGTTGTCATAGGTGACTGGGCATCTTTAGGAGGAGGTGTTTTAATAAATCAGTTTTGTAGGATCGGTGAACATGTTTTTGTTGGTGCGGGGTTCAAGGTAGCACAGGATGTTCCCCCCTTTATTCTAGCTGCCAATACACCACTATCTTTTGTAGGCATAAATCGTGTTGGTCTTACCCGCAGGGGGTTTTCCTCAAAAGATAAAAAAATCATAAAAGAAATTTATACCACCTATTTTCGTTCAGGATCAAATCGTAATCAGGCTCTTGAAAAAATCAAATCTGATTTCGAACGATCTAACTACCGAGATTCCATATTGGAATTTATCCGTTCTTCAAAGAGCGGGATTATATAATCCATAAAAATGAAAATTATTTTACTTTTATTATTCTTGGCTGGAATAATCACGGGTCAAAATGTTGATTTTCGATTTGATCCTAATTCAGAATTACAAGCTAAAAAGATTACATCCTATTCATCTTTCTGGCTTAGCAGAACTCCCCCTTTTAATCCAGATGGGGAAAAACGCCTATTAATTAGCGCTGGTTATTCAGCATTATTAAAACGATTTGGTGGTGAAACATGGATACTTCCAGATGCGGATTTAGCTTTAAAGATAACAAACAATCTAGCATTATCTGGAAAAATATATGGTTTTTCAACAGCTAAAGACCAGTTACAGGTTGTGGGTGCTGGTATCCAGTATTTTTTTGGGAATGCAGAAAAAAAAAGCTGGGTTTTTTCCGTTCAGCGAGCAGATATAAAAGGGCTCTATAGTTTTCAAATCAAATCATTTACATTTGATATCAGAAAATGGATTCAGTGGTCAATTTTATTATTCCGTGTTGGAGTAGGATCAAATTATTACAAGGAGTCTACATATAACACTACAGGGCTGATTCCCTCCGTAATGAAAGGCAAAACCAATTATATTGCTGTGGATTCTATGTTGGATATTTTAGGTGTCACAGGAGGACTTGGGCTCAAGTTTCATCCAGACCGAACCTTTTTATCTTTTTTTATTCAAAAGGATATTTGAGTTGCCTAAACAAATTTCAATTCTTGGATCGACAGGTTCAATAGGTGTAAATGCACTAAAAGTAGCAGATCATTTAGTAGATGAGCTAGAAGTCGTTTATTTATCTGCCTACTCCAACAGTATATTGCTTATTGAGCAGGCAAAAAAATTTAATCCGCGAGCGGTAGCTATTGTTGATCCAAATGCTTATCAAAAAGTGAAAAAGACATTAGGGACCAAAAATATTGAAATTTTAGAAGGGAGAGAGGGGGTTCTTGAGCTGGCTTCGCGAAGTGATGTTGATATTATGCTCAATGGACTGGTGGGCGCAGCAGGAATGGAACCAACCCTTAATGCTGTCTCTGCGGGAGTGGATGTGGCTCTATCTAATAAAGAAAGTCTGGTAATGGCAGGTGAGATCATTCAAAGTGCCATGAAAAGAAGTGGGGCAAAATTATTCCCAGTTGATAGCGAACATTCCGCTATTTGGCAATGTATTAAAGGTGAGAATATAAACGATATCCGCAGTCTAATACTTACAGGTAGTGGTGGCCCCTTTCGCAATAGGCCGCTAGATACGTTTCATGATATTTCTGTAGAAGAGGCTTTAAATCATCCTAATTGGGATATGGGGAAAAAGATTACGATCGATAGTGCCACTATGATGAACAAGGGTTTAGAAGTTATTGAAGCGTTTTGGCTCTTTGATTTTCGCTATGATAAAATCAAGATAGTTATACATCCTCAATCAATTATTCATTCAATGATCGAACTCAAAGATGGCGCGGTTAAAGCTCAACTAGGCGTCCCAGATATGAAATTGCCCATACAGTATGCACTTACATATCAAAGACATTTATCTGCACCTTGGGAACAAATGGATTTTTTTACCTGTGGTGATTTAACATTCCAAGAACCGGATTTTGAGAGGTTTCCATGTATATCCTTGGCTTTTGAGTCCTTAAAAAATATGGGAACAGCCCCTGCTGCATTAAACCTGTCGAATGATTATACAGTTCAACGCTTTTTAGATAAGGAAATAAAATTCACTGATATTCCAAGGATAAATGAAATGGTGATGAATTCACATAATTGGATAGAACACCCCACTTTAGAAGACTTAAAAGAATTGGATAGGTGGGTTTATAAAACTGTAATTAACTTCCATTGATTTGGAACAACGATAGTTTCTAATTGTTAATTAATAACTTAAATTGCATTATATGACATTTCTCTGGGCAACAATATTTGTACTTGGTGTTTTGATTTTTGTTCACGAACTGGGACATTTTATCGCTGCTCGATCTGTAGGGATTCGTGTTGATAGATTTTCCATCGGCTTTCCTCCAAGATTTATTTCCATAACATCTATCTCTGATGGATGGAATTTCCGGGTTTATTTTTATAAAAATGAGGGTGGGAAGCTGATCTGGGGTCCAGTTTATGAAAGACAAATTCAACGTATGGGTCGGGCAGAATCTGGAACAGAATATGTTTTAGCGCTAATTCCTCTAGGTGGATATGTAAAAATGGCTGGTATGATCGATGAAAGTATGGATACCCATGTTACTGATGCTCCGTATGAATTTATGTCCAAACCCACTTGGGCAAAAATCTGGGTTCTTTGTGCCGGTGTTATTATGAATTTAATTACCGCATTCATTATTTTTTCTGGAATTGCCTATGTACAGGGTAAAGCAGATATTTTGGATGAGCCCATTGTATCCGAAGTCCGGAATGATATGCCTGCCAAAGAGGCAGGGATATTATCCGGGGATAGAATCACCGCAATTGATGGGTCTACGATCAACACATGGAAAGAATTGACCAATGTAATCCATAAAATTCCCAATACACCCATATCATTAACCATTGAAAGAGGTGAAAATAAATTTAATATATCCCTTATAACTACTTCCATGATCGTTCCAAATTCCGACAAAATGATGGATACACTGGGGGCGATTGGTATTGTTCCTCAGATAATTTACTCAGATATCTTTTGGGATGAAGCTCTTAGTGCAGGTGTTGTTGCAACATTTAACAGCGTTGGTATGATCATAATGAGTCTGCAGATGCTAACTACGGGTGCAGCATCTGTTTCGGATCTTGGTGGACCCATCATGATTGCCCAGCTTGCTGGACAAACAGCAAATGAGGGTTGGATACCGCTTTTGTCATTCATGGCGCTGATTAGTGTGAATTTGGCTTTCTTGAATATATTGCCTATTCCGGGTTTAGATGGTGGACATATATTTATTATATTGATAGAAAGCATTATCCGGAGACCTCTTACTCTAAAGGCAAGAATGGTAATTCAACAGATCGGCATGACCTTTCTGCTTATTTTAATGGTTACAGTTGTATTTAATGATATAACACGGCTTTTTAATTAACATGGTCCACCAACTCTAGTATAAGGGCCCCAAATTTTAATTTTATCCAGATTTTAACAGGTATTTGTGCTGGTTTCTCATCAGAAAACCAGATTGATATTTCACCTTTATTCTTGAATTTTTTTTTATCGGTACGTATGGGTGTTACCCGATTACAGACATAATTTCCATGTGGAACCGTAACTTTCTGTTTAGAGGATATTAGAAATTTTAATTGAGTTATTTTCCCCCCAGCCACCATGTTAAGTTTACTGTCATGTAGATCTGGAATTGATTCTTTGCGCAGAGAATAAAATAAAGAGTAAGGTGATTGACTCCCCCGAGGAATCGAAAAAGTATCACCATCAACAACAATTAATTCATCATTGTGATAAAATAAGGACATGGAATTTTTTTTATAATTCCCTTCCTGAATTTTTTTTTCTACCTTGATAGTTTCAAGCGATTTCGTATCCAGCCAGATATCGATTTTATCATTGATGGAGAATAGCTTATCTGAAAACCCAGTGGTCCAAGCCTTAAAGCGTACATGATAGGCGGGCAAATTTTGGATTGTATCTAATTTAATGACAGTTAATTCTCCCAGACCGGCAGGGACCCCTGAGAAAAATGCTTTATAAGTGAGCGTTTCATGAAGCCTGAAAGGCATGGATTGTGCAACGATAAAACTAAAACTGAATAAAAATATTAAAATTCTCATGATCTTATTGTCTTTAATTCACCATGTTTATAAATATAGATTACAGATCCACGTCCTGAGATAATTCCATCATCGATCAATAAATCTACTTCATTATTAAATTCCGAAAAAATATGATTAGGGTTAGTCATAGGTGAAGCCCCTGTACGATTTACACTAGTTGTCGTTATAGGTCCGCCAAATTTTTGAGATAGTTTCTTACAAAATGGATGATCTGGAATTCGTATTCCTAGAGTGTTTTGATGTCCTGTAATTAATGAATGAACTGTATCTTTGAAAACCGGTACAATTACCGTTGATGCGCCACCAAGTTTTTTTGAGACCATTATTTTTTCATCGTCAGTTAATTTCATCCAACCTAAAGCAGTATTCATGTCCGGTGCTAGGACACTTATGGGCGTAGTCCGCCCCTTAATTTGATTTATTTTTTTAATGGCTTCGTCATTTTCGGCATCGCACCCAAATCCATACAGTGTATCAGTGGGGTATACAACTACACCACCCTGTGATAATAGATCACAGGTGGCCTTAATAATTCCTAGACCGCCCAATCTGACTCTTTTCATTTTAAGTTTTATTGATTATGGGGTGAAGTTTTCCAGCGACGGTGGAACCAGAAATACTGTATAGGATATTTATAAATATAAGAGGCAAATATAGATGTGTATGCTTGGGTGATTTCTTTTATACTATTGTTTTGGGGATTAACAGATAAAAATTCAATCTGATATTTTTGTAATCCAGTTTGAATGCAGGTACCAACAACCATAGGTGCATTTGTTTCTTTATGAAATATAGCTGCCCCTTTTGGAGTTGAAGCTTTTTTACCCAAAAAATCAACAAAAACACCATTTTTTCTGGCGTCCTGATCGCTGATGAGAACTAATATCTCCATGTTCTCTAGGATTTTATACATCCGTTTTAGTGGCTCTTTACGAAAAATATGTTTGGCACCACTTAATTCTCTTTGTTTTTTAAAAAATTTATTTGCTCCTTTATTCTTCTGGCGGTATGCGACTCCTGTAATAGGATAGTTGTTTCTTGCTAACCAAACACCCATCATTTCCCAAGGGCCAAAATGGGCTGAAAGAAAAATAACGCCTCTCATTTTTTTGATCGCATTATCCAACACGTCCTTGCCAATGATATCATAGTGGATATTTTCCCAGGAATTGGGGAAAGCGATAAACTGGATAAAATTATGTGTAAAAAACTGAATACAGGATGATAATATAGATTCGACCCATAATTTGGACTTATCTGGGAATACATTCTGAATATTATTTCGAGCCATATTCTTCCGTATTGATAAATTATGATAAATAAATCCAGCAATTTTTTGAGACAAAATTTTCCTATGTTTTGGTGATATTCCTGACAGATATTTTTTTATAGCTCGGAGCAGTAAGTACATAATGAAGTCAGATTGTTTCATACTATGATATAAAATTACAGTATTGATTATTATTTATGATTCAAGGAATTTGTTTCACCATTAATTATAAAAGTGTGAAATTCAACATCCATGAAAAACATTATACTTTTTCTATTTACGGTATATTCAGTTATTTATTCTGATGTTGTTTATCGAATCCCTATCCAAGGAACCATAGATCTCGGTCTACCTCCATATATTTCCCGGGAACTTGCTGAAGCAGAAAAAAACAATGCCCTAGCGGTCATCTTTGATATTGACACTTTTGGTGGTCGTGTGGATGCTGCCACTCAGATCAAGGATGCCATTCTAGATTCTGATTTGTTAACGGTTGCATTTATAAACCGCAGGGCTATATCCGCAGGAGCACTGATATCTTTATCCTGCGAAAAAATATATATGACTGGAGGTGCTTCCGTTGGAGCGGCAACTGCCGTTGATATGTCTGGGAAAAAAGGTAGTGAAAAAGTGATCAGCTTTATGAGAGAAGAAATGGCATCTACTGCTGAAAAAAGAAGTAGAAATACAGCGATTGCCCGGGGGATGGTGGATGAAGAATTGACATTTACCCATATTGTACTATCTGGAGATTCTATAGTTGTAGATGATCTCGAAGGACGAAAAGAAGGTAAACTTATTTCCATGACTACACAACAGGCCTTGAAATATGGGATTGCCGATGGCACAGCAGAAAATATGGATGCCCTTTTAGATTCTCTTGGCCTTTCAGCTGTTAGTGTAACAGAATCAACAGAAAACTGGTCTGAAGCTGTTGTACGGTTTTTAACTAATCCTGTTGTGGCTTCATTGTTGACAACATTTGGATTCTTGGGGATTTTATTTGAGCTTCAAAGCCCAGGATGGGGAATTCCAGGTTTTGTTGGTCTTACATGTTTGATCCTTTCTTTGGGGGCTTCATATATAGCAAAATTGGCCACTATGTCTGACTTTTTATTTATTTTTGCTGGAATAGGATTTCTGTTACTAGAAGCATTGGTGATTCCTGGATTTGGTATCGCAGGTATTGGCGGAATTTTACTTATGGTATATGGTCTTTATATGCTTCTACTCCCGGATGTCCCTGTTGGGGATGAGATCTTATCACAGGCCACGGATGGTTTATTAATTGGAATTATTGGTGGAGTAATTGGGCTTTATCTGCTTGTTAAAATGATGATCAGAACCCAATTCTGGCAGCAATTAACTTCCCCAGGTATTCAGAAAAAAGAAGATGGTTATACTACCACGTTTGGATGGGAAACCTTGATAGGCCAGATCGGTACCGCTGAATCCGATTTACATCCATCTGGGTGGGTTATAATAGAGGACCAAAGAGTGTTCGTTGTAAGTGAAGGTGAATTCCTTGATAAAGGGACAGAAGTAAAGTTTTTGTCCGTTGATGGGAATCGTGTAGTTGTAAGAAAATTAAATGAAAATACAAAAGAAGGAGTTTAAATCATGCCTATTGTAAGTATGGTAATGTTATTCGTTATTGCTATTGTTGTCCTATTACTATTGTACTTTGTACCAGTAGGATTGTGGATTCAGGGCATTGTGTCTTTGGGAATTGGTCGAATTGGAATAGTAGATCTGATTCGAATGCGGTTGCGAAAAATTTCTCCAAGATTGGTGACAGATGGTGTAATTAATTTACACAAAGCGGGCCTGAACCAGATCACCACAGATATGCTGGAAACTCATTACTTAGCTGGTGGTCAGGTAGAAAATATTGTAAAGGCCCTTATTGCAGCTGATAAGGCAAGTATACCATTACCTTTTGAAACAGCTACTGCAATTGATCTTGCTGGTCGTGATGTTAAAGAAGCAGTGCAAACCAGTGTATATCCCAAAGTGATTAATGCGCCTATCGATGGTTATCTAGCTGCTGTTGCCAAGGATGGCATTGAGCTTAAAGCACGAGCTCGGGTTACAGTGCGCACAAATCTAGCAGGATTGGTTGGCGGGGCTACAGATGACACTATTATTGCCCGTGTGGGAGAGGGGATTGTCAGTGCAATTGGATCAGCAGGGACCTATTCACAAGTTCTAGAAAATCCAGATAATATTTCCCGCGCTGTATTGGACAAGGGACTAGATGCAGGAACAGCATTTGAAATATTATCCATCGATATTGCTGATCTGGATGTGGGAAAAAATATTGGTGCCGCCCTGCAGACTGATCAGGCAGAGGCTGATCTACAGGTTGCTCAGGCAAGAGCGGAAACCCGTCGTGCCATGGCAGTGGCCCAAGAGCAGGAGATGAAAGCTAAAGTAGAGGAGATGAAAGCTAAAGTTGTAGAAGCAGAGGCGGAGGTTCCACTAGCGATGTCTTTTGCCTTCCGGGAAGGGAATATGGGTATTTTTGATTACTACAATATGCAAAATATAAAATCCGATACTGGTATGAGAGATTCCATTGCAGGCTCTGATAAATCTGAAACGGACCATAAAGTTGAGGATCAAGAATAATTATGATAGGACTATAGAAACAGAGGATATAGTATTCACTGCCTACAAAAAAACACGGATATATATTGAGAGCATAATGCAATTGATAAATAGAATCAATTCTCAAACTAAAGAAGACGTGTATTATTTTGTGACCGGTGCATTGATTCCAGTTTGGATAGCCCAATATAAAAATCTATTATCTGGCACACTTGGATTAAATGAGCTTATGACCAATGCTGGTCTTTACCTGGTATGGGGAAATAGTTTATAAGATGGAATGGCTTTTTCTACTTTTGTTTTACGGTTTATCTGTTTATTTGAAAAAGAAACAGCAGAAAGCAGCACACAAGGAAATTGAGGACGACCCTGAATGGGATCCTGATAAAAAAGAAGAAAATGTTAAGCCTGTAGATTTATTAGAGAAATTTCTTGTATCCCAAGGGGTTATCGAACAGGAAAACGCTTCCAAAAGAAAATCTTTTCTTCTTGAACAGGAACCAGGTTCAGAAAACTTTGAAATTGAAGAAAGAATGGAAATTGATTTTGAGCCAGTTTCTGATGAACAAATAACTCCTTTACCAGAAAATTCGGAATTTATTAATCGGAGTGAAATTGAAAGACGTGTTAAAGATCGCCGTTCCATTGATCAGGATCATAAAACTGTCAAACCCTTCAGACATGATTATGTAAAATCAATTCAAATGTTTAATTCACCTAATTCCTTGAAACAAGGAATCATAATAAAGGAGGTTCTCGGTAAACCGCTAGCTCTGAGAAAGAATCGCTAGTTTATAATAATTTATCATAGACAATCTTGGCTTCCTGCTTTACCAAAGATTCCGTGCTATTATTCTGGATCACAAAATCAGCCAAATGAATCTTGTCTTCATCAGGCCATTGTAAATCAACCCTCTGTAAAAATTCTTCTCTTGTGAGCCCGCCGCGCTGCATTACTCTTTCTGTCCTCAATCCCATCCGGGAGGTTACAACAATGACATAATCCATATGAGCATCAGCCCCAGATTCATAGATCAGAGCTGCGTCCAATACAAAGAGATTGTGTTTTCCTTTTTTATTGATTTTATCAAACTGAGCATCTATTTCACGAAATATATAAGGATGAATTGTTGTATTGATCCTAAGTTGATGATATTCATCTTGGAATGCAATCCGTGATAACTTTTTCTTATCGATTTTATTATCAACGCCTAGAACATCGGTACCAAATTCAGCAATAATCTCACTTTGAGCAGTCTCATTTTCTTTCAGAATTTTTTTTGCTTCTTTATCTGCATCAAAAATGTAAGCTCCCCACTCCGCAAAAAAAGTACTAACTACACTTTTTCCGCAACCAATTCCTCCTGTTAGTCCAACTTTAAGCATATTATTATAATACTTTTAAGATACGATTTGTTATTTCTTCAATTTCACCTAGACCATCCACATCCTTTAGAAGGCCTTTTGACCGATAAAAGTCTAATATAGGTGACGTCTGCTCCCAATAGATATTTTGCCGATTTCGAATTATTTCAGGTGTATCATCGCTACGTCCGTAATCGTATCCCCGCTTGACCAGCCTGTTCACTAATTCATCTTGATTTGCAGTAAGGCTAATTGCAGCATCTAGAGTGTGATCAAGATTAACCATAATTTTATCAAATCCTTCGGCCTGATGAATTGTTCGCGGGAAACCATCTAGTAAATATCCTTTTGCACAGTTCGGTTTTGTAATGCATTCCTTAACTATACTGAGTAGCACATCATCTGGTACCAACTTCCCTGCATTCATATATATTTTGGATTCTATACCGATTTTGGACTGTGCTTCTATCTCTGAACGCAGGATATCACCTGTAGATAAATGTACAATATCAAAATATGCTTTGATTTGTTTCGCTTGGGTTCCTTTACCAACCCCAGGAGGTCCCATGATCAACAATTTCATGGTAATTTCTTCCTTTTAAATCAATATTCCTGCAATAGTAGCTGTTAACCAGGATGCGAGCGCACCTGCTATCATGGCTTTTAAGGCCAATTTCGAGAGATCTTTTCTTCTTTCTGGAGCTATGCCCCCGATTCCACCTAACTGGATTCCTATAGATCCAAAATTAGCAAACCCACAAAGTGCGTAGCTAGCAATGATTGCTGTACGTTCAGATATTTCATTATTATTAATTATTTCCCCCAGATTTGAATAAGCAATTAATTCAGTTAATACAATTTTTTCTCCCATAAGCCTACCCATTATTTTAGCATCATCCCAAGGAACTCCCATTGACCAAGCTATTGGCTGAAATATCACTGATAATAATTCCTCAACAGTTGTACCAAAAAAATATTCTAGTGAAAAATTTACCATAGCAATGAATGATATAAATGCGACCAACATGGCTCCAACATTTGCAGCTAGCTTTAATCCATCGGTGGCTCCTCTACCAATAGCATCCATAGCATTAGCATCTTGTTTTTTTACACTAATTTTTAAATCCCCGATTGTATCTGATTTTTCAGTTTCAGGATAGATTATTTTTGCCATAACCAATGCAGCGGGTGCAGACATAATACTTGCAGCCAGCATATGTCCTGCAATCCCTGGGATTGCATTAAGCCATAGAACATATAAAGCTAAAACAGAACCGGCAACAGTAGCAAATCCACCGGCCATTACTGCTGTTAATTCCGAATTGGTCATGCTATTAATAAACGGGCGGATTAAAATAGGAGCTTCTGTTTGACCTACAAAAATATTAGCTGAGACACTTAATGTCTCGGCACCGCTTGTTTTCATGGTTTTTTCCATTAACCGTGCTACCCACTTTACAATAAATTGTATAATACCAAAGTGATAAGTAACTGCAATCAAGCTGGAAAAAAAGATGATCACGGGTAATGCCCGAAATGCAAAATTTATCATGGCTTCATGATAACCCACACCAGGAACAAATGATTTAAATAAAAAATTGCTTCCTTCATCAGAAAAACTGATCAATTTTTTAAACAAATTATCAACAAAAGAAAACTGCGATTTGACCAGTGGGATTTTCAGGATAATAAAGCCGAATAAAACCTGTAAACCTATGCCCCAGATAATGATCCGATATTTAATTGCTTTTCGGTTATTGGATAGGATATAAGCAATCCCCAATAAAACTACAATTCCGATAAGACCTGTAAATCTTACCATCAGTTCATTTCGGGCGCATGGAAGCAATTTCTACAACGGGCCTCATATTTATCAAGTTCACCAATAACAATCTGTCCTGAATCGGATGATATACGTTGGGTATACGATGCTGGGTTCCCGCACCTGACACAGATAGCTCGTAACTTATCCAAATAATCTGCTTCACACATGATTGCTGGCATTGGGCCAAAGGGTACACCCCGGTAATCTGTATCCAGTCCGGCAACCACCACCCGCTTTCCATTACCGGCCAAGTCCTTACAAATATCAACAAGAGAATCATCAAAGAATTGAGCTTCATCAATTCCTATAACATCTGTTTCTTTTGCCAAACTTGGTATTTGGGAAATTGTATCAACAAGATGCGAATCCATTTTCAACTGGTTGTGACTTACGATCTGATTTTCACTATAACGAGAATCAATCATTGGTTTAAATATTATTATGTTCATCTTGGCGATCTCAGCACGGCGTAGCCTGCGCATGAGTTCTTCGGTTTTACCACTAAACATACTACCACAGATAACTTCAATCCAACCGGCATCTACAGGTGTGAGTGTCATTTTATGCTATGATTGAATTTATTTTTGTTCTTAAAAGATCAACAGCCGCTTCATTTTGCCCACCTCCCGGAACAATAATATCCGCAAAATTTTTGGATGGTTCTACAAATTGTTCATGCATGGGACGAACTGTTTTTAAGTACTGGCTTACAACGGATTCAATGGTTCGACCTCGTTCTTTAATATCACGGTTCAATCTTCTAATGTATCGAATGTCTGCAGGTGTGTCCACAAATACTTTCAAAGAAAATAAATTTCTTAGTTGAGTATAATGCAAAACAAGAATGCCTTCAACCACAATAACATGATGAGGTGTTATAGTACGGGACTTTTTCCTTCGAATATGAACAGAGAAATCATAGCTGGGAACCTGAACAGAATTACCAGATAACAGAGATGTTAAATGGTTTTCAAATAAGCCAACATCAATAGCATCTGGATGATCATAATTTTGGGACGCACGTTCTTCATGCGGTATATGGGACAAATCTTTGTAATAAGAATCCTGTTCCATTACTTCCACTTCTGTCGCACCATAATCAGCGATGATTTTTTTTGCAATGGCTGTTTTTCCGGAACCAGTACCTCCTGCAATGCCAATGAGAACTGGATTCATAATAATTTTGATTTGTCAAACGCGTCCGGCAAGAGGCTCTTTGATGATATAGTTTTTACACATTCCTGCTCATTGCAAATATGGATTGGAATGTCACTGCACAGTTCCCAGATCACTTGACGGCAAGAACCGCAGGGCATACCGCTGTTATAGGTAGCAATAGCCATAGACTTGAATGATGTGTGTCCGTCAGCCACAGCACTATAAAGGGCAACCCGTTCTGCACAGCATGTGAGACTAAAACTGGACGATTCTACATTACAGCCACCAATAATTTTCCCGGATTCTGTTTCCACGGCAGCACCTACGCTGTAATTTGAAAATGGTGCAAGGGATCTGGACCGCATGGCAATAGCTTTTTTTATAACCGCTTCTTTCATCGTATTTTTAAGTGCAAATTCTGGAAACGTCTTAACAATCCTACTCCGGAAATAAATCCACCAACATGTGCAAACCAGGCCACTCCGCCAGTTGTATCCATTCCCAATGTACCAAGCCCTCCAGTCAATTGCATTAAAAACCATAGTCCCAGCACAATTTGGGCTGGAACAGCAATTGTTGTTATAAAGATCAATATGACTAGAACATGGACCCGTGCTTTAGGAAACTGAATCATATAAGCACCTAGGATACCAGCAATGGCTCCGCTGGCACCCACCATCGGGACCTGAGACGATGTTGATATAAGGAATTGACCAAGGGCTGCTCCAATCCCGCAAACCATATAAAAAAGAAAATATTTCAGATGGCCCAGTACACTTTCCACATTATCGCCAAAAAGCCATAGAAACCACATATTACCTATAATGTGTGCTAAGCCTCCATGTATGAACATCGATGTGATTATGGTAATTATACTGAATTTTGCGGGTACAAAACCGAAAGTATAAACAATAGCAGTACCCAAATCAGGGTCAGATATAGAAAGAAGTATTTGTCCTATGAAAACAAGAATATTGATGCCTAGGATTCCATAGGTCACATAGGGGACCAAAACCCGTGGATTGTCATCTTTGTAAGGGAAGAACATTAATAAATAGAAAAAAAGGCCGTTTTGGATGCACTGTTACCCAAACGGTCACTTATTTTAAAATCGATCTGGTGTGGTCCATCTTTTAGGGGTTGTTCTAAAATATAGGATATTTCCTTTTTTACAGGCTGATAGGCAAAATAGAGCGGCCGACCGTTTAAGGTAAGTTCGAAGGATTCTTCCTCTGGTTCAATCCCTGAGATTTTATCATCCACAATAATACGTATATCCTTAATATCGCCGGTCTTGTAGCCAGCACCATTTCCAGGATGCATGCTTACAATTATTGGCGGTTCCAGGTCCTGAATCACTGTAACAGCATCAAACTGGATCAATGAAGCTGTTAGAATCTGTTTTCTGCGGTTGTTTTCTGTGTGAATGTAGGTCCACTGCTCTTCCTTGGCATCGTAATAATAAATACCGAGGTTGGAATGCTCCACTAGGTCAAAATCATAGCGGATTCCAACTTTGAATTCATCTCTCAAGGGTATGTTGAAGGGCTGTATTTGGTAAACAGAAGATAGATGGAATCCTTCTTTTACAGGTGCATGCTCTTTTACCTTCTCGATCCATATAACGTTGGTTTGGTATAATGTCTGGGGCAGAATTTGAACAGAGCAGTTTCTATCCTGAGATAAAGCAACAGTTTCCTGGCCGGGCTCAGCCACAACAGACCGAAAATGAAACCGTGTCTCCCGTGATAATCCCTCATGGGATAATTCCACATCAATGTATTTGATTCCTGTTACAAGCCGATGGGGCAGCATTTCGGAAAGAAAAACATTTGGCTGAATCTGGTTCAGAGAGAAAGACTGGAATGTATTGTTGTCTGCAAGCTTGACGGAAACATTTGCAGGCACATATTGATCGAGCTGAACCTGAAAGAATATACCCCGCTCTGTTTCTGAAACCTCCAGGTCTGGCAAGATATCGATCACACTGTATTCTGATTCAAGAGTTGTCCAATGGAAAGGCTCTGCCATACCACCCAGTTGATTAATGGCAAGGATCTGTAGGTTTCGATTTTTTATTTCTTTCAAGGGCAAGGTAATGTGTAGATTATTCTTTACCTGCTCTGCATGAAGAAATTCAATCTTTTTATCAGGGAAACCATATGGTGTAAAACTATAGATAAATGCATCCCGAATGGGGAGGCCTCCCCGTTTAGGGCTGATGTCTAGTGTAAGGACCATATCGTTTCGCAATATTTCTTGAACATCGACAGACATGGGAAAAGTACCGGCAATAACGCCTCGGATCACAGCTTTATTTTCAGCAGCATCATAAATATTAATTTCCACAGAATGAAAACCTGGCTGAGGACGGATAACACCTGACTCTGCTGATCTGTGTAATGACATTTTTGGATGTTCAGGCAAACGGTAAAGTTTTTGATATTCACCCAGATTTTTTCGTTTTAGGCTATAATGAATAACGGTATTGGCGTGACTTCCCTGGGAAAAAGAGATTTTATCATAACGTAGTTCAAACTCTTTTTTACCATCAAAGATGAGCTCTGCCCGGTGAAACTGATATACGTTGTTAGCGCCTTGCCGCTTGTCTACTGCTTCAATAGCAAATGCAAATTCACCAAATACACTCACTGTATCGGCAAAATAATATACACCAGATCTATCTCTGTATAGAGGAAAAGTTTGGACAAGAGGACTGGCATTCACCAAAGCTTCTCGTGATAAGGGGATTAGTGCAATATTTTTTGGGATTGGCGTCACATTGTCTGGCAGGTCAAAAGCGAAAACAAGGGGGTTTAAAGGTTCACTGCTGGGTGTACGGTATTCATAGTGTATATGAGGTGCAAATGATGAACCGGTATTTCCTGAATAACCAATCAAATCTCCTTTTTTTACCGGGAATTCCCTGCTTGAAAAGTTAGCATTTACCTTGTAACTCCTTCTTTTGGCCTGCTGTAAACGCCAAACTTTTTCCAATACAGGTGTAAATTTTTCCATATGTCCATAGACAACTTCATTCCCACTAGTTGTTTTGATATAAATGGCCTTTCCATATCCACTGTAATTAGAGACCATTCGGCTTATATAACCGTTGTGGGAAGCAACAATTTCATGACCACTAGTTCCCCGGGTTTTAATATCAATGCCCATGTGAAAATGATCGTCACGATTTTCACCAAAATTCGAGGAAAATGATCTGCTGGCCCGGGTAGGCCATTCTGCGGTCTGACTGAAAGCGGAAACAGCCAAGGTCAGGGTTGTTAAAAATAAAGTTCGGTTCATGGAATGAAGATGGGGGGCAATTTATTTAGATGAATAGGGGGTTATCAATGAGTGATTTGTTTGATCTTTCTTCTTGCGTAAAATTAAGAAATTATTCTGCAACATAATTCGGAGATATAATGAAGAAATATTTACTCATTACACTGTTGGCTATTTTGCCATCCAGTATCTTTGCCATAGCAGGCCTGGGGCTCAGCGTAAATCAAAGTTTGTTTTCCGTTGGCTCATCTAATAGCCCACTCATGGTTGATGTACTGGGAGAACAAACTCAAGTGGGAAGCTTTACGCACCATGGTTTTGAAAATGGAGTTGGAATTGGCGGGTATCTGTATTTGGATATTATACCAGTTATAGATTTAGATGTAGAATTTAATATGGTTGGTAATTTTTATAATTTTTCATTTGTAAATCCAGTGTCAAATCTTGATTCGGTTCAATTTGCTTTTGGAGCAGCAAATACCTATATCACAATACAGAAATCAGTATTTGATTTGGGAATCCCTTTTTTGGCTAGAGCCAACTTATACGCAGGACTTGGCTATAACCAGCATGTGGGGACACCAATGATCAATCAAGAAATGCTTACTACCGTAGTAGGTGGTAATATTCAAACGGGTGAGATTGACGAAGATGCTTTAATAGATTACCTTAAGGAAAACAAATTGGAAGCAACAGGTTTCCATGTTCAGGCTGGTTTGCAGATGCATTTATTAACATTTGATGTATTTGCCTATTATAGGTATACTATGGCTAAGGATGTAATCCCTGGTAATAACGGATTTGGTAGCTTTAATGTGAGGTTTGGTTTCGGAATCTAATTTATAAATTAATTCTGATGTGAAAAGGGGTGATATCCCCCCTTTTTTATTTATAATTCATTCGTACAGCAATGTACTGCTCCACCACTTAGTGCATATTGAGATAATGGGGAGACAATGTGTTCTATCCCTAGGCCCTCAAGTTTTCTATCAATATGAGGATTCGAGAAGGCGCTAGGAGATATAATTGTACCTGGAAGAGGCAGTGCGTTTGCAGCAAGAGAACCAGGTTTTTTTTTAGTACCAATTCCATCTTCAATCGGGATATCTAAAATGGGGATGTTTTTTTTATTTGCAAAACTGTATAGATCTTTTATCGAGTTCTTGGCTAATTCTGCCAAGCAGCAAATCAGGGCACAGATGGCACCATTTTGATCAAATACAGGAGAAAAATATACATCCAAGTGATATACATTACTATCAAGCAGTATTAATTCTTTAACATTGAGAGAAGCTGCTACGGCTTCAGCCCCTGAACGGCTATTGCGGGATAGGCCACTGAAAAGAATATTATCTTCCTTACAGAAATAGAATTCACCCCCTTCTGCAAAAAGACCAGATTTTTCAGGTAAAAACATAATGGATAATCCCAAGGTCTCCAATATTGGTACTATGTATTGTTGCTCAACTTTTCTTTTAGGATTACGAAATTGTAGAATCACTGCATTGCCATTTTGATCTGTAATAAACTGATCTCGGATATAAATAAAATCGTGTTGTAGATACTTATCATCCAGTTTCTTTGGAAATGGAGATTCGAATATATCTACATCCAGTTCTTTAAGAATGGTAATTAGCATATTACGCTCTGATACTACCACCGACTGATTGGGAATAGTCCCGGCCTGCATAGCAGGATTATCATCGTATGCAGGTACACCCTGCCACCACCATGGGGAAAGAGGTAATTCTGAAATAATGATCTTCATTTCATTATTTCTAGAATCATGCCAATTCCTGATTTATAAAAGATTTAATGCGGTCTTTTAAAATATCCCGGGCTTCCCGGTAGGGTAAAAGATCGCCAGGTTCCGAACCCCATCCATGAAAAGGGTCATCAATACTCCAATGGATCTGTTGAACATCTCTAGGAAATGAAGGACAAGCCTGGCGGGCATTATCGCAAACGGAAATAACAATATCAATATTTTTATCTAGGTATTCATCAATGCTATCAGCCGAATGATTGGAAATATCTATACCCAGCTCGTCCATAACAATGATAGATGCAGGGTGCAAGCGAGATGGATGGCTGCCAGCGCTGAATACCTCAAAAAGATCGCCAGCCATGTTTCTTAATAAACCCTCGGCCATTTGTGATCGACAGCTATTGCCGGTACAGATGAAGATAACTGTTTCCCTTTTTCCCATAATTATATTTATTTAAGTATTATCTATATATTTAAGCAGAGATGATTTTTAATACACCCTATGATCATATCTGCAAAACCTATATTAGAATAATAGAATTTATTTATTTATAAAATATACAGTGGGGATATTTTACGGCATGATAAAATACAAATTCACACAAGAATTATTTAATATTTAAACCGTTATGACGGTTTTTTCATAGGAAAAGTAAGGTTAGATTCAGTCAGGAATATTTCAGGTCAGCCCGGTGAAATTATTTTTCTTATTTCGTATTTTTTTTCTTTGTTCTTTGAACTTAGTTTTTTTTTCATCCTGTGCCGCCCGGATTTCGCCCGGATATGTACCTACAGCCAAATCAAGCCCACTTTACCAGAAAATAGATAAGATAGGAAATCTAGTCTATACGGCACATAAATCATCCCTAAAAAGACCATTTCTTTCTTTTGCTAATAAAAACAGATTTTATCTTTATACCATTAATAATCAGGAATCTAAATGGATAAGAATTGTATTTGAGTATAATGGTATTGATCGAAAGCTTTTTGATAAAGTCTCTATCAAGAATGGCAAGTCACATAAGCTGGAATGGAATTTCAGCAATAATGATTTTAATACTGATAATCGTCATGGCGGCATTGTCCATGAAAAGAAAGATCTGTTGATAACTCAAGAACAATTCGAAAAATTGAGAAAGTTGTTAACACCTCGTACAATAGTAGAGTATCGTTTCACTAGTGATTATGAAGATGAATATTCTATAACAAAAGAAAACTTGAAGGCTGCACTGAAGCTGGTAGAATATTATGAATCCATTCCTCTCACTGTATTGAGATGAAACATTACTTCACAGTATATTTTCTCGTAGCCGTCCGGCTTCTTTCTGCCTATGCCTGATCTTATCCGTCGATAGTTTATTCGCCAGAGTATGTTGTTAACTGCAGGAATGGCTTTTGTGTCTTTCGAAGATGATTAGGCTTAAACAGGCTGAGATTTTCCAGGCTAACTTTCAGGGAATCAACTGTCCAAAAAAGTAATTATTATTGGTCTCGGTTTATCTGGGCTAGTTGCAGGGAACACTGATTTCTGGACTACAAGCGGCCACGAGAATACATGAAGGAGAATAATTATATTTCTTTAAAAACCTGATCTATCTTCCCGGACCACAACTATCATTACACTACACTCTAGATGGGTGATCATAGATGCACTATTTATTCTTTTTCTCTGGATGCTTTTTTATATGTTCAATAATGGCTGAAGACACTTCCGGAAAAGATTCTTGGATCAACCAATGTCCTGCATTTAATTCAATGAACCTGTAGGGACCCTTCATATAATTCCCAGTAAGTTCAGCACCGGTTCTCCCCAAGGCCATATCCCTATTCCCCCAGATTAACTGACTGGGTACAGTTACATCATCAAACGCGATCTGATCCTCAGCTTCCACTGTTACACCAATGTTGGCTCGGTACCAGTTCAGAGCCGCTTTCAAAGCACCGCGCTGCTGAAAAATATCCAAATATATTTTTTTTTGCTCTGGAGAACTTTTTTTCCAGATTTCTTTCAAATTGGAATATTTATTCCATGAAAAATATAATTCTGGAATAAATGGCAGTTTAAAAAAACTAATATATCTGCTCCTTTCGCGCTGGTCCTTATCCTGATTGTATGCATATGAAAAGGCTTTCATATGAGGAACGGACATTGCTGTCCAGCTTAAGACCTTTTCTGTTTGGAGTGCAACAACAGCCCAGCCTATGGCTGAGCCCCAATCATGCCCAACCAAATGAAACTGCTTAAACTCAAAAGCATCTGCTAATGCGAATACATCTTCTGCAATTTTTTTAATTGAATATTCTTTTATATCACTGGGTCTGGCCCCTGGGCTGTACCCTCTTTGATTGGGAGCAATAACCCTATAACCCCGGCTAGATAGCTGATGCATTAGATCAAACCACATGTGAGATGTTTCCGGGAAGCCATGGAGTAGTATAATTGCTTCGCCAGCATTTTCCAGCCCTGATGTTCTGCAGGAAAAAACAAGGTCACCGTGATGCACTTCAATTAAGGTATCATTATTATTTTCTGGTTGTTTATTGATACCGGGTTGTTTCATTTGATTTGCAAAAAAGGTGATCAATATAAATAACAATTTTTTCATACATAATTAAATCGTGGCGCGAACTATTTTATAGATTCAATACTGGTATCACTGCAAGAATCAATTTTATTCCCAGTCAGGCGATCCGTAACCGGCCATCACTGCCCCATTTTCTATAGGTTTCATATCATGATTGATACCTGAGACCATGCCGTTGCTGAAATATTTATCAAAGCCAGAAGCTGCTGATGCATTCCAAATTACATTGCAGGTTTGGTCCAGTTTGGTCACGGCATAACCCGATGCCATAAAGAATCCACCATCATCCGTTTGATGGATCCAGCCTTGGCTTCCACCAACGTAGTCATCGTATTTCTTACGCCAGAGTTCATTGCCTTCAGAATCAGTCTTGATCAAAGTTGCATATGGGTGTGGGTCAGAATAACAGAAAAGAAGAAAGCCGTCATCGGCGGTTTGGATTAAATCCAGAGCCGTTCTGGGTCTTGCTTCATCTTCAGACCAGATCTTTCGCCAGAGCTCATCACCATCACTGGATACTTTCAACAGGTATATAGGTGAATAATCATCGTTGCCCTCAACGGCATTCCCTATAATAACAAAATCACCCTGTACATTCACAATAGCCCGGGGATATCTTAAACCATCATATGCCACTTCGTTTAGAATATCTCCTGTATAATAATCCAGCAGTTTAAATCTAGCGGTGTAATCGCCCACTACCACGAGATCTCCATCTTCTGTTTCCATAATCTCAGAGTTATAGTTCCAAGTACCCAGATCTGAATAATTGCGGCTCCAGATCAAATTTCCATCTGTATCCATCATAACAATATTAATACCACCCTTTATACTTGGGTTAATAAACACAAGGTCACCGTGAGATGTTTCAATTAAGGATTTTCCAATTTTCGCTCGATGGGTCGTCATACCGTCGTCTGCAAAATCTATCTGTTTACGCCACAGTACATGACCTTGGCTATTAAGTTTAATAATATCCCGCACGTCTCCGTTTCTGGTGTAGCAACAACCACCATAATTAATACCATCGAAAACACCATAGACCATGTAGCCGCCATCAGATAATGGTGTGACAGAAGATGCCAGATCCCAGATCCCGCCGTGGATATACTGTTTCCAAAGTAGACTGCCATCATTACTCACTGCATAGATCATCATATCGGCTATATCTTTTGTGTATTCATATTCTTGATCGCAGGAGGGCGTAAATGAGTATACATCCTCGCTAAACTTTTCCCACATATATTCATTCTTGCCTTTATCTGTAGTATAGGTCATTCTCATTAGGCTGTCACCATCAATATTGATGGTGCCATCCATAATTACGCTACCGGTTTCTGGCACAATGAGAAATGAATCTTGAGTGATTTCTGATAGCTCATAAGTTTGAGTAGCATAACATCCTACCGTGTCATCGCAATTATCACCAAGGTAATCAAAAAAAGTTATCCCTTCTCTGTCAACTGTAGCATATTGAATATCATTGCCGGAACAATCATCATCTTCGTAGAGATAGGTCCCAAAATGAATGGAGTTAATTTCTGTTGGAAGGAGTTTATTTTCACTTTGGCTGTCATTACAACTCAAAAATACTAATCCAATAAATAATATGACTGATATATATCCATACATATCCAAATATACTCATCCTCCCACAAACAAAAAAACAAAGCCGGAGACAAAATCAAATAACTATTCTATCAGCTATTCTCCACGTCTCTTTGGGCTCTAATCTTTTTGTTTATTTCAATTACTTTTTTGCTGCCCTTACACCAGGGAGGCAATGTTTCCCAGTCAGGAACGCCATCATCTATAAGAGAACCATGATTGTTTTTTCTTCTAGGGTAGCCTTCAGCGGGCAAGGCCCCAACAATCAAACAAACCAATTCATATTCATCGTCGGCTTTTAAAGCTCGATAAACCTCGGGGTTCACCCGGACAACATCTCCAGGTGATAATTCTACAAGTTCCCCATCAAGATAAATAATTCCTTTACCATTTAATACAATATAGGTTTCTTCCTGATATTTATGTTTGTGTAAAAAAGTGTATCCTTTTCCAGCCGGTAACCGGGCAAAACCCATTCCAAGAGAAGTTAATTTTATGTCATCCCTCATAAAGGTCAACCAATAGGGAAGATTACCTAAATCATATGTTTGTTTATTATAATTCATCTTCAGCTCCTTTTATTTAAATTTATACTGATTCATTTTCGCGGGACTTTATGTAATAGCGCAGTGTAGTTAATAAAATATTTTCGGCAGGACTCTATGTTGTAAAAATGATGTTCGATTTAAATAATGCTTTAATTTTTTACTTCTTGCTTATTTATGTATTGAATCAACTTTGCCATTTTTAATGTAGACTAAATCGGGTTTGAAATTATTATATACCCATTGTTCGTTTTTACCGTGTTGTGTAACTGTTGTGTTTATATACGATGGGTTACCCCAGGATATTCTAACTTGTCTTTCTGTCATGCCGACACTTATTCTCCCGCTTTTTACAATATCAATTATTTCATCACTCCATTCATTTGGAAATGGATCTGTTGTATAGTAATAATTATCAAAAAATCCTTTTGATCTGTCTTTATAATTATATTTCACATAACCCGTTCTTCCATCTTTTGATTGAATCATTAACCACAATGGTCTATCATAACCACCATTGTGGTATAGATAGATATCTACAACCTTTACTTCATCAAATCTATCAAATTGTTTATTAGAAAAGGTGAATAATGTAGTGACAGATGGGTATAAAAAATCTTTTGTTTTATTCAACCAGATTGTTTGGCCAATCATTTTTTTTATTGTGAATATTTCTTCAGTAAATAAAAAATAAGGAGGCGGAGTGTTTTCTGCCATTTCCCAATTTGTTCTTGCATATTTTATTTTTCTTCCATCTTTCATTTGGATTAATAAATACTCTGATCTATTGCGATAAAATTTGCCCAATATTATTCCGTATTGGTTTTCAAGTTTTTGATAGTTAATAAATCGGTCATTTTCGTTCAATAAAGAAAATTTGCTATTCATGGTTTTAAATGAATTATAATCGTCACCGATCTTTACAAATAATATTTCTTTTTCACTCCAATCAAATTCTTTAAGGATTGACTTTACTATAGAAGTTTTAACAATTTTCTTTTTTGGAGGCGCAGCTGAAATACGAATGTGTAGGGAATTACATCCAATTATGATAAGACAAATTGATATTATAATAAATAGAAATACTAAATGGTGCCTAATCACGATTCAAATCTACCACCACTCTCAATGACTAAAAACTTACCACTTTCAGGCATTGTTTAAGTAAAAACACTTTCAGGCTGTAATCGAAATTATTATAATTAGTGCAACAGGTCTTATATTATTATAGAATATTATAATTTGACTATTGTGTTACAAAATGTTGTAATGATTTAGCTAGGATCAAATTTGATATTTATTATTTAAATATAAATATGGCTCCCAAGATATTTTATTCCATTATCACATCCTAGAGTCACTATTCGTTTTTCGGGTCCCAGTTCTTTTGCAATTTTAATTGCTTCGGTAACATTTAATCCTGTAGACGCACCACAAAAAATACCTTCTTCCCTGGCCAGACGCTGACACATTTTAAATGCTTGATTTTGGTCGACTGCCCGAATTTCCTTCAGTTTAGTACGATCTAAAAAAGGAGGCTCAAAACCAACACCGATTCCTTCAACCTGGTGTGGTCCTCCTTTTCCTGTTGTAAGAAAGGGAGATTGTAAAGGCTCAAAGGCAATTAATTCTGACTGTATTTTTGATTCTACTAGCCCATCAAAAGTCCCCATTAAAGCAGCACCGGTTCCAACTGCTGCACAAAAAATATCAAGTTTTCCAGAGAGCGCATCGGCAATTTCTGAACCTAGGGGTTTATATCCATCTCGAACATCAGGAGAACCAAATTGATCAGCATAGTATGTATTAGGTTTTTTTGCCAGCTCATAAGCCCGATTTTTCATTCGCTGTATCAAGTCTGGAGTGATTGTTCCATTATCGCTCTTTTCCACAAGAACCTTAGCACCGAAAGCTTCCATGGCCTGTTGCTTACTTTTTGAAAACGCATCGGAAAATACTGCAATGAATTTTAAGCCAAGAACCGCAGATACGAAGGCTAAAGCGGTACCAGTACTTCCCCCTGTGTATTCAACAACTGTGTCACCAGGTACTAGATCTTCTCTCTCAAGGGCACGGCTAAGGACTGCTAAGGCCATGCGGTCTTTATAGGAGCCTGTCGGGTTTCCACCTTCCAGCTTGATCCATACTTCTGCTGAATCTTCAGGAACAATCTTCTCCAACCGGACGATGGGTGTGTTCCCAATGGCATTTAGAGAATTCATATTATGTTCTATTGTATATAGACATAAATAGTTATGACTTATAATAAAAAATACTATCTGATCTCACAATAGTAATCCCCGCTAAATAGGATAGATTATTCTAGAGTTTTTTGATAAGCAAATTGGTTATCAAAATAGATTTATTTTTTAGTCATATATATAACTTATTAACTTTGAATAGATTTACAGGAGTTAGAAATAATAAAGCAATTTGTAATTATACTTTCTAGTATCAGATTGTATTTTGCTAAGTATATAACCGGCAATGAATTACTTTATTCTTATCCAAAAAGAATCCTAGACTATATATTAATGGTGGAATTAAATGATTAAAAAACTATTACTTTTTTTGGGAATAGCATTGTCATTCTCTCATGGTCAGAACATTAAGTTGATGACATATAATATCCGCTATGATAATCCTAATGATGGTGATAATAATTGGGATAATAGAAAGGAAACATTAGTCAATCAGATTCTTTTTTATAAACCGGACATTTTTGGGACACAAGAAGGCTTGGAACACCAGGTCCAATATATTAATGATAATTTAAAATCTTATAAATATGTAGGGATTGGTAGAGCAGATGTTAATGAAAACGGGAAGGGTGAATTTTCTGCGATTTTTTACAATACCGATAAATATACTGTTTTGATAAACAAAACATTTTGGTTGTCAAAAACCACTGAAAAACCATCTAGAGGCTGGGATGCATCTCTTAATCGAATCTGTACATATGTTTTATTAAAAGGTAATATATCTGGCGAGAGATTTTGGATCTTTAACACACATTTTGATCATATGGGAACAGAAGCCCGTGAGCAATCAGCAGAATTGATTTTAAAAAAAATCAATTCAATTAATAAGAGAAAACTGCCATTGTTTTTAATAGGAGATTTCAATTTAATACCAGATGAATTGCCGATTCAATTAATTTTGGAACAGTTAAACGATTCAAAAGAAATCAGTCAACAATCCCCCTTTGGTCCTGAAGGAACCTTTAATAGTTTTGATGTTTGCAAGCGACCAGAAAAAAGAATTGATTATATATTTGTTAGTAAAAATAATATTACAGTGAAAAAATATGGTGTTTTAGCCAATGTGAAAGATCAAAAATATCCTTCTGACCATTTTCCTGTTTTTATTATAGCTGAAATGAAATATTGAGTATTACATTCAGTATGTTATTGGGTTATCAGAATATTCTGTAATGATTAACATAAAAATTTTCCCTAAATGGTATCATGTATAATTCTATAGTTGATTATCTGGCCCTTTTCCTATTGGGTATGTGGTCTCTTTGTCTACAAATGTCTCCTTTTCTTCTTTTGGGCATGTTTGTTTCTGGACTTATTTCTATGTTTATAAACAGTCGTTTGATTCTGATGCATATAGGTTCAAAAAACTTTTTATCTATTTTAAAGTCCACGGTATTGGGGATACCCATTCCTTTATGTTCATGTGGTGTTATACCCGTCGCTGCTACACTTAGGGATTCAGGCGCATCAAAAGGGGCCACAGTATCTTTCCTCGTATCTACTCCTCAGACAGGAGTTGATAGCATTTTCCTGACATATGGAATGCTGGGTCCTGTATTTGCATTGTTCAGGCCTCTGGCTGCTTTTGTTTCTGGGATTTTTAGCGGGATGGTTATCAACAGATTTGATAATGATACACATCATCATAATGATACTGATGACACTCCCGATGATAAAAAACTGTTATTTGAGAGACTTAAATCAGGGTTTAGGTATGGGTTTTTGACCTTACCTGCTGATATAGTGGTTCCTCTGTTTCAAGGGCTTGTCATCGCTGCGGCAATAGCCATTTTTATCCCCCCTGATTTTATTGCCGAATATTTTTCGTTTAATTCATACGTTATGCTCATTATGATGCTTGCCGTATCATTACCTATATACGTCTGTGCGACAGCATCTATACCGATTGCAGTCGCCCTTATGGCAAAAGGTGTCTCTGCAGGAGCTGTATTTGTATTTTTGATGGCTGGGCCTGCAACCAATGCTTCTTCTATTACAGTTGTAAAAAATATTCTGGGGGAAAAAACCATGTATCATTACCTCCTTCTTATCTCTTTTACAGCAATTATATTTGGTTTATTGCTCGATTCTTTTATCCCCATTATCCTACCCACGATATCCGAGTTTTCACATGTTCATACGTCTGATGGCTATGTGTCAATTTTATTAACGATTTTATTTGTTTTGATATTGGTTAATGCCTACATCTACAAGCGCAAAAGTGGGATACCAAAGATTGCTGATGTTGAGACTGAATTTGATGGGTCAAAAGACCGTCTATCTATTATGATAGATGGTATGACATGCAGCCACTGCAAGGAAAACGTTGAGAACGCAGTTTATAGTTGCACTGGTGTTGAAAACACACTTGTTGATTTATTAACTGGACAGGTTATAGTGATAGGAACCAGGCTTGATGAGAAAACCATAAAAGATAAAATAAAAGATATAGGATTTTCGTTTAAATAAACAAAGCATACGTTTTTAGTGTTTTTGCAAATTATTATGGAAGAACACCCAAAACCCACTAAAGAGTATTTTGAATTTATATGATTTAGTTGCCGTTAATTGTAAGTATGATTTTGCGGCTGCCACCCCGGTCCCGATGCTCACAGAGATAAATCCCTTGCCAAGTCCCAAGGTTAATTTTCCCATCACTAATAGGGATAGTAACTGACGATCCTAAAATGGCTGATTTCAAATGGGCTGGCATGTCATCAGAGCCTTCCAGTGTATGTCTATAATAAGGGGCATTCTCAGGTACAGTTTCATTAAAATGGGATTCGAAGTCTACTCTTACCGTGGGATCTGCATCTTCATTGATGGTCAATGATGCCGATGTATGCTTGATAAATATATGTAGCAGTCCAGCTGAAATAACCTTGATCTGTGGTAGCTCTTTTATAATATGATTTGTGATGATATGAAATCCCCGCGGGTGCTTGGGGAGTGTAATTTCTTTTTGGGCCCACATATTCTACAACTGTTTTTCCAGCCATATTCTTGATTCTGAGTCAAAGTTTTTTGGTATTTTTTTTATGATTGTGAATCCTCTTTGGATGCAGAATTCTAACATGGCTTGATGCCGTTTCCATGTTTTTAGTCGTATGGAAGAGAAACCTTTTTTTCTAGCCCATTCTTCCTGATTGTTAGCTAAAGAACTTGCAACTCCCTGTTTTCTGTATTGAGGGAGAACGCCACCCATCCAGCTGTAAAAACTGCCATCCTTAAAACGGTCATATCCTATTTTAAATCCAGCAAGTTTTTCTCCTACAAAAGCATTCAATGATATATGACCCTCTGCACAGCGTTTTTCATATTCGGTCATATCATAAGGGGAATCAAATTCAGGAATCTCCCTGGATAGAGCAATACATTCTTGAAAATTTCCTGGACGGATCAGAATCACGTTTTTCGTTCTTTTTTTCGTGCTGCCGGGAAAAGAATATTATTTAAAATGAGCCGGTATCCAGGGGAATTGCGGTGGAGTTTGAGATCAGTAGGGGGATCACCTACAAAATGCTGATAGTCTTCTGGATCATGTCCGCCATAAAAAGTGAAGGTTCCCCTACCAAAATTACCATGAAGATATTTTACCTGATCTGATGCAGGATCTTCGCCCATGATCAAAATGTGGGATTTGATTCTATTCTTATGAAAACCAGTGGTTTGTCCCATAAAACCCTTGATGACAGAAACATGATTTTGGGTCAGCATGGAAGGTACGGGGTCATATTTTGCAGAAAACTCAAATAATGAAAAATAGTCTGCTTCTGCACCCCGGGTGACTGGATTATGACTAGGTGGATAATCAATATCTGAGAATTCATATATCATAGGGTCACTGAATAGCTTGAATTCTGTAAAAGCGAATGTTTTTCGGAAATCAAGTTTTGACTGTATTTTTGGATTAATAGGAGTACCATCGAAAACTGCATGTGCACCATCTATATTTTCCATAGCAAGGGCAATATCATATGAATCAGTAGCAGAACACATTGCAAAAAGGAAACCGCCTTCGCCTACGTAAGCCTTGATGGTTCGAGCAATAGATTTTTTTTCTTCATGTACACTTGGAAATCCAAGGCCCTGAGCCATCTCTTCATATTGTCGCTGCTGATCAATATACCACTTTGAATTATGGTAACTGCGGTAAAATTTTCCGTACTGTCCGGTAAAATCTTCGTGGTGCAAATGTAACCAGTCATATTCGGATAGTTTCCCCTGTAAGACATCCTTATCCCAGAGTGTTTCATAATTCACTTCTGCGTATGTAAGGGCAAGGGTTACGGCATCATCCCAAGGTTGCTTATTGGGTGGCGTATAAATAGCAATCTTCGGAGACTTTTCTAATAGAACAATATCCATATTTTTCTGCTCAATTTCTGTATAGATAGCCAGCATTTTATCAGGTGAAATCAGCTCGACTCCAACTCCGCGGATCCGGCATTCTGTATGGATAAACTCATGGGCATCCATTAGAAAAGATCCGCCTCGGTAGTTTAAAAGCCATTCTATTTTTATATTTTTTGTTAGCGTATGATATGCAATTCCATAAGCTTTCAAATGGTCGTTTTGAGCCTGATCCATGGGGATCAATATTTTTTGTCCATAGATCAGGGACATAAGAAAAATAACATAGAATATTTTCATCAGCTCTTCGCCTGTTGGATTTTTCTAATATGGTATCTGACAGGTTCTACAAATATTGATGATGGATATTCATTCAGGATTTTCATGTACGCTGCAAGTGCTTTTTCCATTTCACCTATGTACAGTTCATAGATTTGTCCGCTCAATATAATTCCCCGGTCTGCCAATTTAGTTTCTTCCAAGGATTGAGCCAACAACAGGGCATCATCATATCTTTGGATTCGTTGAAGCAATAATGCCTGACGTAAAATAGCCAGAGACGAAATTTCTGCATCTGGATTTTGTTCGATGAGAAAATGCAATTCTTCAATTGCTTCACTTGTTTTTCTTTGCCTCACCAACAATTCCGCGTTGAGAAAATGTCTAAACAGTTTTTGTTCTTCCGGTCGATCCTTGGGGTAATACTGAATGAGAATATCCTTTAATTCCATCAGATCATTAAAAGAGGGTTCTGCGGGTGGAATAGAATTTAATTCCGCCTCAATTAGGGTCAGGGTGGAATCTGGATCTCCTGTTAAAAAATGAACAAGAATCTGTTTTTGGTGTAAAGTTCTCCGGCTATGGTCTTTTAAACTTTTACTGAGTAGTTTAAGTGCATTTTCAGATTTTCCTTGTGCGATCAAAACATCTATTATCCGAATCATTATTTTTTCATTCAACAAATCGTCGGGATTTTTTCTTAGAGCGGATTCGAATAATCCCAATGAGCGGTCAAAATCCTGTAATATCCTATATTGAATTTCCCCAAGACGAAAATAAGCCTCAGCCAAAAGACGGGATCCGGGTAAGGAGTATAACAAAGAATCATATATTTCCAGACTATTCTCCAAGTGGACAGGCGATATGGTTGTATTCACCTGAAACGGATCTTCGAAGAAAAGATTTTGATCAAAAAAATAAGGAATCAGGTTGGATTTATGGATGGGAACGACCTGATCCTCGAAAGTCTTGGCCAGCCCAAGTAAGGCTTTTCCAGCTGTTTCAGATCTAGTAGTGTTTTTTAAAATAAAATTATAGGCATCGATAGCTACAATATATTCTCTTTCTTTCCTGAGATCGTTGGCAAACGTCATCCATTTTTTTTCTTTCCAATGTCCAGTTTCAGCCCAAGTTTTATAAGCAGTAAATGCCTCAACGTAATTCTGTTGTTTAAAATGGAGGTCTGCTAACATTGGAAGTACAAACTTGGGTTTGTCTACAGAAGCTTTTTCCAGTTTATTCAGGATAATTTCTATTGCATCACGGTCATCGCTCATGTTTAATATACTTCTCTGGATCATCCCGATCCGCTGAGGATCCATTTTTAAATTCAGTAGATACTCATCCATTGCTTTATCATACACCTGTCTCGATTGATAAAATGTGCCGGCTTCGTAAGTTAGAAATGTGGGACCAAATATTTCTCGGCCAATTGTGAGTAGGCGGTCTAATTCCTTATCCAGATTGTATCTGCCATAAATGGATACCATCATGCGGTAATAAGAGCGATTATTTTTAAATTGATTTATACCTCCAGCCCATACAGATTTGGCCTCTTTTATTTCATCATTTAAAAAATGAAATTCTCCCAGTTCAATATAGGTTTGAATATCATTAGGCTGATTTTTCAACTGTATCCTTAAAAATATAATTCCTTCTTCATATTTTCTGTGTTTCCGGTAAAGTGTGCGAAGCTGGCGAATAACAGAGTGATTCCTTGGATTTTTTATATATAGATCAGAATAGATCGCAAGAGCGCTTTCTACGTCATTCCTCCGTTCTAGCATTTGGGCTGTTTTTAAAGCAGCATTGATATTTTGCTTATGTTGCGCTGAGAGCAGAGAATAGCTGGTGAGAGAATAAATAAGAATATTTAAGTATGTATTATTCAACTATTTCACCTTCAAATGGTCTTGTTTTGATTTGTATTTGACTTAATGAATTAAAATAACGCTTGATCATATTCTGATGTTCTCGGGAATAACCTGCATTGATCGCTTTATTTAAGGCTTGAAGCGCTAAGTTTTGTCTTTGTCCCATATCTGTAGGCAACCCTCCAGGACCTTTAAATGTAATCTCTGGGTCTGAAATGGTTGATTTTCTCTGATCCTTAAAACCCCGCTGGGTCATGGACGTTTGACTATCCAGCATTCGAGATAGAATTCGCTGCTGTCGCTGCTGTGTTTTTGGAGTATATATATTTTTTTGTAGATCATTAATTACATTATCTATATC
>CEUZ01137800.1_pt1 | contig 41254 bp, 41 predicted proteins | sample 361511 | NCBI WGS metagenome assembly CEUZ01 (sample SAMEA2622822, study PRJEB7988) | marine metagenome | biome: marine biome (ENVO:00000447); feature: surface water layer (ENVO:00002042); material: "saline water (ENVO:00002010), including plankton (ENVO:xxxxxxxx)" | depth 5 m | reverse complement strand
CTAATAGCTCAATTGGCTTGATTTATGCACTGAAAAAAATTTTTAACATATAGATTTTTCATAATAAAATTTAAATTTTTCTTTACTGTTCAATACTTGAACGTTATAAATGTTCAATATTTGAACATTATGAGTGATAATTTAGATCAATTTAACACTTTAAGAAAAATTAAGTCAAAACCTAATAGTTCTCAAAGAGAGTTAGCTTCTGAGTTAGGATTTAGCTTAGGAAAATTAAATTATTGCCTTAGAGCTCTTAAGGACAAAGGTTTAATTAAAATTAAAAACTTTCAAAATAATACAAATAAGCTCAGGTACGTTTATATTTTAACCCCAAAGGGCATTACCGAAAAGACTAATCTAACCCTTAATTTCATGAAAAGAAAAATGAAAGAATACGATGAGCTTAAATCAGAAATTGAGGATGGCAAATAATGAATAATATACTAGTTACCGGAGCTGATGGATTTATTGGTTCACATTTAACCGAGATGCTTTTTGCTAAAGGATATAAAGTAAAAGCACTTTCTCAATATAATTCTTTTAATAATTGGGGGTGGCTTGAGCAGGTGAATTGTAAAAATTATATTGAAATATTGTCAGGTGATATAAGAGACACCAATTACTGCAAAACTATTACAAAGAATGTGGAAATAATTTTTCATCTAGCAGCACTTGTAGCAATTCCATTTTCTTATGTGGCACCAGATAGTTACATAGAAACAAACATAAAAGGTACGTTAAATATTTGTCAAGCAGCAAAAGAAAATGGAATTTCAAGATTAATCCATACCTCTACAAGTGAGGTATATGGAACTGCCCAATATGTTCCAATAGATGAGAATCATCCTTTACAACCACAGTCTCCCTATAGTGCAACTAAAATAGCAGCTGATGCAATGGCGATGAGTTTTTACAATTCATTTGATTTACCCGTTACAACTGTAAGACCTTTTAATACTTATGGACCACGGCAATCAGCTCGAGCTGTAATCCCAACAATAATTACTCAAATAGCTTCTGGAAAAAAACAAATTAAATTAGGTGATCCATCACCTACTCGAGATTTTAATTATGTAGAGGATTGTTGTCGTGGTTTTATTGAGCTTGCAGAAAGCAAAAAAACTATTGGAGAAACTGTCAACATTGGTTCTAATACAGAAATAAGTATTGGTGATACATTTAATCTAATTAAAGAGTTAATGTCTAGTGATGCAACTTTAATTAATGATGAACAGAGAAAACGACCAAAAAAATCAGAGGTATTTAGACTTTGCTGTGATAATAAAAAAATTAAAGAACTGATCAATTATGAGCCAAAAGTAGATATCCGAGATGGATTAAAAAAAACTATCAACTGGATAACAAAACCTGAAAATTTAAAATTTTATAAATCTGAAATTTATAATGTTTAATGAATTTATTCAATTTGTAAGAGGAGTATATCGCACAAAAAAAAATATACCTTTACATGTGCCAAAATTTATTGGTAATGAAAAAAAATATTTAAGAGAATGTATTGACTCAACATTTGTTTCATCTGTGGGAAAATTTGTTGATCAGTTTGAAAAAAAAATAGCAAAATATACTGGCGCAAGATATGCAATTGCGACTACTAACGGAACCTCAGCTCTTCATGTGTCGTTAATATTAGCTGGTGTAGAAAAAAACAATGAAGTAATTACTCAACCTCTAAACTTTGTTGCATCTTGTAATGCAATTAGTTATTGCAATGCAAAACCTATTTTTATCGATGTTGATAAAGATACTATGGGCCTCTCACCATCTAAACTCAAATTTTTTTTAGAAAAAAATACATCAATAAAAAATAAAGAATGTATAAATAAGAAAACAAAAAAAGTGATTAAGGCATGTGTGCCTATGCATTCTTATGGTCACCCTTGTAGAATAGACGAAATAAAAAAAATTTGTGATGAGTATTATATTTTTTTGATTGAAGATGCTGCCGAAAGCGTAGGTAGCTTTTATAAAAATATACATACTGGAACTTTTGGTCATATAGGTGCCATGAGTTTTAATGGTAATAAAATTATAACAGCTGGCGGTGGTGGATGTATTATTACAAATAATAAAGTTCTTGCAAAAAAAGCAAAACATTTAACTACAACCGCTAAAGTTCCTCATAAATGGGATTTTAATCATGATATGATTGGCTACAATTATCGTATGCCAAATATAAATGCTGCTCTATTATTGGCGCAATTAGAAAAACTAAATGATTTTATTAATAATAAACGTAATTTAGCAAACAAATATGAAGCTTTCTTCAAAAATGTAGATTATGATTTTTTTAAAGAACCAAAAAATAGCAAATCAAATTATTGGTTAAATTCTATTATTCTCAAAGATAAATATCAGAAAAATAAATTTTTAGAACAGACTAATTCCAAAGGTGTTATGACTAGACCAATTTGGACATTAATGAACAATCTACCAATGTTTAAAGATGCACAGTGTCATAATTTAAACAATTCAAAGTGGCTAGATGAAAGAGTTGTTAACATACCAAGTAGCACTACATTATGAATAAAATTATTCTTATAGGTGGAGGCGGTCATTGTAAGTCAGTAATTGATGTAATTGAACAAGAGGCTCGATTTGAAATTGCTGGTATAATAGATAAACCTGAGCTTTTAGGTACTGAAATTTTAGGATATCCAGTTATTGGAAATGATTCTGATATAGAGATTTTAGCTAAGAAATATCAGTATGCTTTGGTAACAGTTGGTCAAATAAAATCACCATTATTAAAAATAAAACTTTTTGATCTAGCTACTAAAGCTGGATTTACACTTCCCTCTATTATCTCTCCAATTGCTTATGCATCTAAGCATTCAAAAATTGGTAATGGTACTATTGTTATGCATCATGCAATAGTTAATGCCAATGTATCTATTGGTGATAATTGTATTATAAATTCAAAAGCATTGATAGAACATGATTGTTCAATTTCTAACAATTGTCATATTTCTACAAATGCAACAATTAATGGTGAGGTTAAAATTGGATCTAAATGTTTCATTGGTAGTAATGTGACAATAAAAGACAACACTATAATAGAGGAAAATAGTTTCATTAAAGCTGGGACTTTAGTTAAATGAGTGTATTTATTATTGCAGAAGCAGGTGTAAATCACAATGGATCAATTGATTTAGCAAAAAAATTAATTGATGCAGCCTGTAATGCAGGAGCTGATGCTGTTAAATTTCAATCATTTAAAGCAGAAAATCTTGCAACCAAAAATTCTCAAAAAGCTATGTATCAAAAAAAATCTACAAATATAGAGGAGTCCCAGTTTGATATGCTTAAAAAATTGGAACTGAATGTTGAAATGCATAAAGAGCTTTTTTTATATTGTAAAAATAAAAGAATAATCTTCTTATCATCTCCTTTTGATCATGAAAGTATAGATTTATTAGACGATTTAGGTTTAGACATATTTAAAATACCAAGTGGAGAGCTTACAAATCTTCCATATCTTAGACACATAGGAAAACTAAATAAAAAAATAATCCTCTCAACAGGAATGTCGAACATAGATGAGATTAAGAATGCTTTAAATATTTTGATCAATTCGGGAACTAAAAAAGAAAACATAACAGTTTTACATGCTAATACTCAGTACCCAACTCCAATAGAAGACGTAAATTTAAGAGCAATGGTAACTATTGGAAACGAATTAGATGTGAACTTTGGATATAGCGACCATACTTTAGGAGTAGAAGTTGATATAGCTGCAGTAGCAATAGGTGCAAGTTGTATAGAAAAACATTTTACTTTAGATCGTAATATGGAAGGACCAGATCATAAGGCAAGTCTCGAGCCACAAGAGTTAAAAGCTATGGTAACAGCGATCAAAAATATAGAGTTAGCACTTGGCAGTGGTATTAAAATTCCCTCTAAGAGTGAAATACAAAATATAAAAATAGTAAGAAAATCAATAGTTGCTAAAACCCAAATTAAGAAGAATGAAGTTTTAAACGAAAATAACCTCACAGTAAAAAGACCAGGAAATGGCATAAGTCCTATGAAATGGGACGAAATTATAGGTACTAAAGCTACAAAAGATTACAAGGAAGATGAGCTGATATGAGTAAAAGGAAAATATGCATAGTAACAGGATCACGTGCAGAATATGGATTATTATATTGGTTAATTAAAGAAGTTGAGGCTGATCAAGATCTTGAACTTCAGCTCATTGTTACAGGGTCGCATTTAAGTTCTGAGTTTGGTTTAACCTACAAAGAAATAGAGAAAGATTTTAAGATAGATAAAAAAATAGATATGCATTTATCTTCTGATACCAGCGAAGGCATTTCAAAGTCTATGGGCATAGCCCAAACATCTTTTTCAAAAGCTTATAACAAGTTAAAACCTGATATTGTTGTGGTTTTAGGAGATAGATATGAGGTTTTTAGCGCAGTGAGTTCTGCCATGATATCAAGAATTCCCATTGCTCATCTTCATGGAGGCGAAGCTACAGAAGGAATCATTGATGAAGCTATTCGTCATTCTATAACTAAAATGAGTCATTTACATTTTACAGCCGCTGAAAAATACCGAAAAAAAGTAATACAATTAGGTGAGGAACCTAATAGGGTATTTAACGTGGGAGGCGTTGGAATTGAAGGTATTAAAAGACTTAAACTTTTAACAAAAAAAGATTTTGAAAAATCAATCAATTTTAAACTAAATATTAAAAATATTTTAGTTACTTATCACCCTGTAACTTTAGAAGGTAAGACATCAAAAAAAAATTTTCAGGAACTTTTAGAAGCCATTGATGAATTAAAAGATACAAATATAATTTTTACTAAAGCAAACAGTGATATGGATGGAAAAGTTATAAATCAAATGATTAAACAATATACAAAAAAAAATTTAGAAAAATCTATTGGGGTAACTTCATTAGGGCAACTTAATTATTTAAGTGCTTTGCAATATATAGATTTTATAATTGGTAACAGCTCAAGTGGTCTACTTGAGGCACCAAGTTTTAAAACAGGAACCATTAATATTGGTGATAGACAGAATGGTAGATTAAAAGCTGAAAGCGTAGTTGATTGTTTGCCTAAAAAAAAAAATATAAAAAGAGCTATTAAAAAAATTTACTCAAATAGATTTCAAAATTTTTTAAAAGATGTTAAAAATCCATATGATCATGGATGTGCAAGTAAAAAAATTACTAAAGTTTTAAAAAAAGTAAAATTAGATAAAATTTTAAAGAAAAATTTTTTTGATATAAAGTTTTCATTATGAAAATATTATTTATAGGGACCGTAAAGTTTTCAGAAATAGCGTTTCAAAAACTAATAGAACTTAACGCTCAAGTAGTAGGAGTATGCACCAAAGAAAAGTCAGAATTTAATAGTGATTTTGCTGAACTAAAACCTTTATGTGAAAAAAATAAAGTACCTTATAAATATGTTGATAATATTAACTCAAAAGATAATTATAATTGGATCAAATCTCTTAATCCTGATATTATTTTTTGTTTTGGATGGTCTAATTTATTGAAAAAAAATATATTAACATTAGCACCAATGGGTGTTTTAGGATTTCATCCTTCTGAATTGCCAAAAAATAGAGGTCGTCATCCATTGATTTGGGCACTTGCACTGGGTCTTAAAAAAAGTGCTTCCACTTTTTTTTTTATGGATGAAGGAATTGATAGCGGCGAAATTTTATCTCAAAAAAATTTTGATATTTCAAGCAATGATGATGCACAAAGTTTATATGATAAAATGGTCAATAATGCTTTACTGCAAATAGAAGAATTTTTACCACAACTTGAAAAAAAAAATTATCAAACGATCAAACAAAATGATGAAGCTTCCAATATCTGGAGGAAACGAGTTAAAACTGACGGTCAAATAGATTTTCGAATGGAAAGTCAGGCTATTTATAATTTGGTAAGAGCTTTATCAAAACCTTATGTTGGAGCTCATATTAATTATAAAGAGAAAGAAATTACTGTTTGGAAGGTAGAAATAGTTGAGAATAAACAAAATAATATTGAGAGTGGAAAAGTTTTAGATATAAATGAAGATAAAATCCTAGTAAAAACTTATGATGGAGCCATAAGAATAACGCACCACGAATTTGAAAAAATCCCAAATATTGGAGAATATCTTTGAAAAATAAAATACTAGTTGTAGCTGTGCATCCAGACGATGAAACTTTAGGATGTGGAGGAACTTTACTTAAACATAAGGCTAATGGTGATAAAATTCACTGGCTTATTTGCACAACTCTTAATAAAAAACATAGCTATTATCAAAATAGAGATAAAGAAATAAGAAAAGTTTCAAAACTTTTTAGTTTTAATAGCGTTCATAGTCTTTCATTAGAAACTGCTAAGGTTGATCAATATAGCATGGTTGAATTAGTTGAAAAAATATCAAAGGTAATTAATAAAGTAAAACCAAATATTATTTATCTTCCATTTAAAGAAGATATTCACACTGACCACAAAAAAATTTTTGAAGCTAGTTATAGTTGCACCAAATCATTTAGATTCCCTTTTATAAAAAAAATATACATGATGGAGATCTTAAGTGAAACAGAATTTGCCCCAAGCATAAAAAAAAATAGTTTTACACCAAATACATTTGTCGACATAAGTAAATTTTTAAATAAAAAAATTCAAATAATGAAAATTTATAAAAGTGAAATAAACAAACATCCCTCTCCGAGAAGTGAGAAAAGTATTAAAGCACTAGCGACTTTTCGAGGATCAACTTCTGGATGTAAGTTTGCTGAAAGTTTTATGCTCTTAAAGGAAATTATATGAAAAGTGTAAAAAATATAAAAAATATAAAAATCACTAAAGATGCTACAATTAAAAAAGCTTTAAAGGTTATTGAAAAAGGACATATTAAAATTGCACTAGTAGTTGATAACGAAAACAAGTTAATTGGCACCTTAACAGATGGTGATATTAGAAGAGGTTTTTTAAAAGGCTGCAACATTAATAGTCCTATAAATTCAATAATTAATAAAAGACCACTTGTTGCAAAAAAGAATGACGCAAAAGAAAAGTTATTTAATAGCGCTCTTTCTAGAAAAATTTATCAAATTCCTGTAATTAATAAAAAAGGAAATGTAACAGAACTATATATAATAGATAAGCTTTTAAAAAGTAAAACAAAATTTAATAAAGTTGTGATAATGGCTGGTGGAAAGGGAATACGTTTAAGACCGCTTACTAAAAACACTCCAAAACCAATGTTAAAAGTAGGAGGCAAACCTATCTTACAAAGAATCATTAAAACATTTAAAGATTGTGGTTATAAAGATTTAATTATTTGTGTTAACTATAAATCTCATATAATTGAAAATTATTTCGGCAATGGAGGCAAGTTTGGAGTAAATATAGAGTATGTTAAAGAAAAAAAAATGATGGGCACAGCTGGAGCCTTAAGCCTTATTAAAGAAAAGTTAACTGAACCTTTTTTTATAATAAATGGAGATTTACTTACTAATCTTGATTTTGAAAAAATGTTAGATTTTCACATTAAACACAACTCCATAGCTACTATGGGTATAAAAAAATACAGCATAAACTCACCTTATGGCGAGGTTAACTTAGTCAATGAAAGCATTTCCTCTATCAATGAGAAACCAACACATAAATTTTTTGCTAACGCTGGAATTTATGTTTTAAATCCAGAATGTGTTGATTTAGTACCAAAAAAATTTTTTGACATGACCTCTCTTTTTAAAAAAATTATTTTAAACAAAAAAAAAACAATTTCATTTCCACTAGAAGAATATTGGAAAGATATTGGTAGGTTAAGCGATTATGAGACAGCAAATAAAAAATTTGCAAACAAATATTAAATCTAAAAATTTTAAATATGAAAATATTAGCAATTATTCCAGCTAAAAAAAACTCCAAAAGAATTAAAAATAAAAATAAAATTTTACTAAAAAATAAAAAATTGATTGAGCACACCTTTTTAGTTGCACAAAAATCAAAATTATTTACAAAAATATTATTAACAACTGATGATAAAGAAATTATAAAATTATCAAAAAGATATGGTATTTTGGCTCCTTGGGTAAGACCTAAAAAATTATCAGACTATTTTTCTCCTTCTTATAAAGCAATAATTCATGCATATGATTGGTATGAAAAAAATTTTGGAAAAGTTGATGGAATTTTTATTTTACAACCCACGTCACCTTTTCGAACAATAAAAACCTTGAAAGAAATGATAAGAATTTTTAAAATTAATAAAAAAAAATCTGTAATTAGTGTTTCTAAATGTAGTGAGCATCCAGAATGGATGTTAAAGTTAAAGAACAATAAGATATTACCATATATATCACAAAAATATTTTACAAAAAGATCACAATCACTTGCCAAATTATATAAAATTAATGGATTGGGTTATTTAATTAATCCTTTAATTTTAAAAAAAGAAAAAACTTTAATACCAAAGAATGTAATACCCTGTATTAATAAATCTAAAATCGAGTCTATTGATATAGATGACATGCAGGATTATTTAATTGCAAAAAAAATTTAACAAATTAAAAATTTAGAAAAATTATTAATTCAATTATGAGGAAAAAAACTGTTTAAAGCTACACAAATCATTTTTCTTAAAGTGTACAAAACTATTAATACTTAGATATAAATGATAAATTCTTTTATAAATTTAATAAAATTATCTTTTTGTAAAAAAATAATTATTATAACAAATACCTTGCAGATGTTAAATTTAGTTGAATTTTTTCATGCGCATAAACTATTTCATAGAGAATTTAATAATTTTATAATTTTATGCCCTTACACTAATGAAAATGCTTTCAAAAAAATTAAAGTTTGCCATAGAGAGTTAATTAAAAAAAATAATCTAATCTTAAATTTTCAAAAAAAAATAGAAATTAAGATTTTATATTTAATATTTTATATTAAGAAATTTTTTAATTTGGGAATAGATCAAATAATTATAGGTAATTATTATTCATATTTAAATCAAAAATTTGCAAAAATCTCAAGAGAGGTATTGGTACTTGATGATGGTACGAATGTACTACTAAAAAAAAATTTACAATTACTAAAAAAATCAAAGTATTCATTTTTTTCTATTTTTGATGAAAAATTTTTTCAAAAGAAAAATTATAAAAAAAATGATTTCAAGTTTCTTAAAAATAAATTTTTTAACAAAAGAAGTTATTCAGAGAATGTATTAATTTTAGGTAAACCAATTATTGAATCAGGTTTTTTTAAAGAACATCAGTATGATTTCCTTATAGAGTATATAAAAAATAAATTTAAAAATAAAAATCTCTATTATTTTCCACACCCCAAAGAAAATTTGAATATTTTAGAAAAAAAATTTGGATCAATAAAATTTATAAAATCAAAATATCCTATTGAAATTTACTTTTTAAAGATGAAAAAAACTCCAAAAACTATAGTTAGTTTCAATTCTAGTGCGGTCATTCCATTAAAATTATTAGATAAAAAATTGAATATATTTAATATTTATTTTAAAATAAGACTTGATAAAAATAACTCATGGAGACTAAATCTTTCTAGAGAATTAATGACTAGAAATTATTTTAAATCACATCTATCAATAAAATCAAAAACACTGAAAATTCCAGACTTATAATTATAAATAAATTTGCTTTAAAGCGGTAACGCATGTAGCTGACCAGTACTAATAGCTCAATTGGCTTGATTTATGCACTGAAAAAAATTTTGTTTAGAATGATATTTTTAATTTGGTATAAATAATTTAATAAATGCAGTTTGAAAATATTAAAAAAAATTTTTCGTATTCGTCATATAACTTTTTTTTTTACTTAATTTTATCATTAGTAATCTCATTATTATTAAGTTCAAGTATAGACCAAAGATCAGTAAATTCAGGATTATATCTTTCAAATAAAATAAATTTGTTTGATACAAGTAACTTATTAAATTTAGTTTATACAAATAGTTATACAACTATCTATCAAATTTCAGAGATCATTTTAAGATTTGGTTTATCAACATATTTTTTAAATTTTTTTTTATTATTTTTAAGTTTATTTTTTAATTCATACGGAATTTTTTTAATTGTCAAATCTATTACCAAAAACTATTTTTTATCATTAACAACTTCATTACTAGCAATAGTTACCACATTAAATTTTGGGGATCTTGATTATCCTGTTCTTGTTTTATCGGAACATACCAATGGAATGTTGGGATCTTCATTAGTAGTTTTTATATTTGGTTTAGTTGGAAATAAAAATTATAAATTAGCTCTTTTATTCTGTTTTATTTGTTTAACTTTTCATTTAGTAATCGGTGTTTGGATATCGTTAGTAACGCTTATAACCTTTTATTTTTTTAATAAGATAATTTTATTTTCTTACTTTAAAGACAAAAAAAATATTTTATATCTATTTGTTATATTATTTGTTTTTTTGATAAGTGTTTTATATTTTCAATTTTCCAAAACAGATATTTTATATGAATTTGATGCTACATTATTTAAAACCTACATGTTAGCATGGGAACATCATAGAAACTTTGCTATAAAAATTAATTTTTTCTATATATTTTTATCAACATTACTGTTTTTTTCTGTTTTTTTTTCTCTCAAATTTAAAAAAGAAAAACTGAATCCCGAAACAGTAATTATGTTAAAATTTTTGCTTGTTCATTTAATTTTATCATTTTTAATTTATATAAGTTTCAAATTATTTCCTGGTCTCTTTAATGAAAAATTAATACAAATTATGCCATCAAGGTTTTTTTTATTACATTCATTTTTTGGACTTTATATTTTAATTTCCTTAATCTTGCTCTATATTTTAGAAATAGATAAAATTAAAAGATTACTAATACTTTTTCTTTCGATAGTCTATTTGATCCCTTCTTTTTTATATTTCGAAAAATCACCTATCTTAAATAATTTATATAAAAAAATTATTGTAAAAAAAGAAAATTACGATCAGCAATTTTGGAAAAATTTAAAATTGCAAAAATTTAAAAATGGTTACTTATTAAGTAGCACAAATATTTGCACTAAAACCTTAAAAGAAATTCGTCAACCTTTATTGATTTGTATAGAAAGTATAGATTATTTAAATTATGTGCCAAATCTAATTAAGCCTGTGAGTGAAATAATTATCGATGTTTATGAAATTGATTTTTCGAACCCTCCAGAAAAAAATCATGGTGGATTGTGGTATGATAGTTCATATAAAAAAGTTTTTGAAGATAGAAGTATAGAAAAATGGATTAATATCTCCAAAAAATATAACCTAAATGGATTAATACTACCATCATCATGGAAATTAAATTTAGATAAGACTTTAGTTGGAAAAAATTATACATATTATAGATTATAAATTAATTTAAAATTTATGAAATTATTATCAGTAGTCTTTTCATTCAAAAATGAAGAAGATAATCTAGTAGAGCTCGTAAATAGAACTATTAAAATTTTAACAAATTTAAAGAATTGGAATTATGAATTAATCTTTGTAAATGATAATTCAAGTGATAATTCTGAAAAAATACTTTTAGATTTACAAAAAAAATATCAAATAACCATCATAAATATGAGTAGAACTTTTGGTGTTGGACCCTGTGTGTTGGCTGGATTTAAAAATGCATCGGGTGATTGTGTGATCTATATGGATTCAGATCTACAGGATCCACCTGAATTAATTCCAGAATTAATTCAAGAATTTGAAAATGGCAATGATGTAGTTCATACGATAAGAGAGTCTAGAGAAGGCGAAAGTAAGATAAAAATGATTATTACTAAATTTGCATATAAAATAATTAGCTATTTCTCAGATATTGATTTACCAGTAGAAGCAGGAGACTTCAAATTAATATCAAAGAAAGCTTTAAATATAATTTTAGAACAAAAAGAGTTTGATCCATATGTTCGAGGTCTTTCAGTTTGGGTTGGTTTTAAACAAACATTTATAAAATATAGGAGACAAAAAAGAGCATCTGGAAAAACACATTTTAGTATTTTTGGCAAAGGTCCTATAATGGAATTTTTACGCGGACTTACTTCTTATTCAACTAAGCCATTATATATTTCTATTATTATTGGATTGCTTGGAATATTAATGTCAATAATAATTATAATTTACTCTTTATATCTAAAATACAATAATTTAGCAGTGCCTGGCTCCTCCGGAATATTAATAGTGGTGTCTTTTTTTTCAGGAAATATTCTGATTTCCCTTGGTGTGGTTGGAATTTATATTGGAAAAATATTTAATCAGACTAAAAATCGTCATCAATATATAATTAAAGAAGTAAAAAAATTTAAATCGAATTAAATTGTTTAAAAGTAAACATAAAATAGATTTAGTTATACTTGCAGGCGGCATAGGCTCAAGAATAAAAAAATATCTTAAAGGAAGTCCTAAGCCCATGCTTAAATTTAATAATAAACATTTTTTAAATTATATTATTAATAACTTAAGTAAATTTAATTTTAATAAAATAATTATTTTAACTAGATATAAAAAAAATATTATTCATAAAAAATTTCATAACAAGAATTTTAATTTTATTAATGTTGAATGTATTAGTGAAAAAAAAAAGATGGGCACAGGAGGGGCTCTAAATCTAATTAAAGGTAAAGTAAACGATTTTATACTGGTTAATGGTGATACAATATTTGATATAGATTTAACAAATTTAACAAAAAATATTAAAAATAATTGTCTAGGTGTTTTAGCATTAAAAAGAAATTTTAATCAGGAAAGTAAAAAATTAAATAACTTAAGTTTAAAAAATAACTTTATAAATTACGACTTAAATGGCAAGTTTATGAATGGAGGTGTTTATTTTTTTAAAAAAAAATTTTTAAAATTTATTCCAAAAGGTGAGAGCTCATTAGAAAATGATATATTGCCAAAGCTAATTTTGAAAAAAAAAATTTCTGGAAAAATTTATGATAATTTTTTTATCGATATAGGAAGTAAAAATTTTTTAAAGAATGTAGCAAAATTGCTTTTAAAAAAATATTATAAGAAAGCAGCATTTTTAGATAGAGATGGTGTTATCAATCATGATTTTGGCTATGTTCATTCGATTAAAAACTTTAAATTTAAAAATGGTGTTTTAACAGGTCTTAAATTATTAACAAAAAAAAATTTTTATATTTTTATTATTACAAATCAAGCAGGGATAGGTAAAAAAATTTTTTCAATTAACCAATTTAAAAAACTTCATTTAATTTTAAAAAAAAAATTAATTGAAAAAAAAATTTTTATTAATGATGTAAAATTTTCCCCATATCATAAACAAGCAAAATTAATAAAATTTAAACGTGATAGCAAATTTAGAAAACCAGGAAACTTAATGATAGAGTCAATTTTTAAATCTTGGGATATTAAAAGAGAAAAAAGTTTTATGATTGGCGATAAAAAGTCAGATTATTTAGCTGCAAAAAAAAGTAAATTAAAATTTTTTTATGCAGAAAAAAATTTTTTTAAACAAATAAAATCAATAATTTAATAATTATTGATTATTTTATCTGGATTAGTCCTAAAATATAATAAAAGTTCTTTTATACCTTTTTCTAAACTAATGTTCGCTTTAAAACCTTTTTTTTCAATTTTTCTATTGCTAACAAAGTAATCTCTTTTGTCAGGATCTTTTTTTGATTTAATAATGTTAATTTTTACATTTTTATTTTGTTTTTTTATTTTTTTTGCCAACATTAATTTTGTAATATTTGCAGAGGACAAACCTAAATTATAAATATTAGATTTTAAGTGGTTGAAATTTTTTATTGAATATATTATGCCTGCAACAACATCTCGTATATGAATAAAATTTCTTCTAAAATGTGGCTCAAATATTTCTAGTTTGTTATCCTTTATAGACCTAAATACAAAGTTATTAACTAATAAATCACTTCTCATCCTAAAACTACATCCAAATACTGTGGCAAGTCTAAAACAAATCGAATTTTCGAAATTTTTTATTAAATCTTCCGCGTCGCACTTTGTTTTTCCATAAAGAGAAATTGGTTTTAAAGGACTGTTTTCATCACAAAACTTATTTTTTTTTCCAATACCATATCCAGAATTTGTAGTCATATATATAACTTTATGTTTTTTTTTTATAATTTCTTTAATTAATTTTATTGCACCAAAATTTGTGGTGATTGCATCCTTTTTAAATTTTTCACATAATGGAGCTCCTACCAATCCTGCCAGTGGTATTATAAATTCATTTTGCTTTATTAATTTCTCCATAATTTTTCTATCTCTTGCATCACCATTAATAAAATTAAAATTATTATGAAAATACAAATGACTTAAAGAATTTTTATTATATTTAAGTAAATCAATTACAGTTACATTATAATTTAATTTTACCAATTCAGTAGATAACATTGAACCAATGTAACCTGCACCACCTGTAATTAAAATTTTTTTCATTTCTTAAAATTTATTTAGAATTTTAAGCATATCTTTTTTTGATAATCCATATTTATCTAAAAGATATTTTCTACCACCATTTTCGAAAACATATTCATCATTAAGTGATTTAACCTTAATTTTTGGAAATATGTTATTTTGGCTGAGATTTTCAAAAACACAAGATCCGAGATTACCACCTGGACTTTGTTCATCAACAACAAGAATTTTTTTAACTGATCTAAGAATTTTTAGTAATTTTGTTGGAAATGGTTTTGATCTAAAAAGGTTAACAAACGCTACTTTATTATTCATTTGCTTTCCTAATGAAAAACAATCATGAAATATTTTTCCATGACTTATAATAATTATTTTTTCTTTTGATATTTTTCCATAAACCTTAAATCCATTTTTAAAATCTTCTTTATTAATTTTTGGAATTAATTTAGGCATTACGTCTCTATCTAATCTAATATATGCAAATTTAGGTTTGTTTATTAAATCTTTAGCTATAAATTTTGTTGTTTCATTATCTGACGGCGTAAAAATTGAATTACCTAAAATTGCTTTCATACAGGCGTAATCATCATTAGCGTAATGAGTTGGACCTGCATCGGCATATCCCAAACCAATACCTACAGATATGATGCTTATTGGTAATTTCATTAAACCTGGACCACATTTAATCTGTTCAATAGCTCTTAATGATAAAAAAGGAGCCATGGCATAAACAAATACTTTATTTTTTTCAAGGGCGAGACCCGTTGCAATATCAAGCATTGCCTGCTCTGAAATACCACAGTGAATGAAATTTTCAGGAAATTTTTCTCTTAATTCGTCTAGTGCTTTTGCACCAAAATCGGCACTTAAAAAATATATCTTATTATCTTTTGATAAATTTTTTGTAATCTCTTTGATAAAGATATCTCTTTGTAACATAAATTATTCTTCTAAATCATTTCTTGTTATTTTTATTTCGTCTTTATTCATTGGGTTCCAATAGTGCCAATTTTTTTTGTGTTCCATAATACTCGATCCTTTTCCTTTAACAGTATTAGCTATGACACAGCTAAATTTTTTTTCAGAATTAATATTATTAAGCGTGTTTGTTATTTGTTCAATGCTATGCCCATCAATTGAATGACATTCAATTTCTAAACCTTTTATTTTATTTTCAATTGGGTCTAATTTTAAACATTCATCTGTATTTCCTAGAATAATTAAGGAATTAACATCTATAAAAATAATTAAATTTTCAAGTTCATGGTGTTTTGCAAATAGTAGTGCTTCCCAAGTAGATCCTTCATATAATTCACCCTCACTTATTATTACATAAACTTTTTTATCTATTTTTTTTCTCTTATAATATAATGCCATTCCGGCACCAGCACCAATACAATGACCTAAGGAACCTGATGTAATATCTATTCCAGGTATAGAAATATTTCCAAAGATTTTTAATAACGAATTTTTCTTTCCCCAATTTTTCCAGTCTTTATTTTTGATTAATCCAAAATCTCTTAAAATTGGATACAAAGTTGCTGTAGCATGGCCTTTGCTGACTAATACTTTATCAGTAAATTTTTTTTTTTGTTTATTGAATCTTACGAAGTCACCATAATATAATGTAACAGCAATTTCCATCATTGAAAAAATTGATCCGGGGTGTCCTTGTTTAGTTAGAAGAAATTTTTCAAATAATTCTCTTCTATATTTTTTTGCGATGTTATCTAGGTCGTTAATTTTCATAAATTTTATCGCCCAATATTTTTCTTTTTAGTTTTACTTTGCCCATCTCTATAATATTTTTTGATGCTTTAGAACTAAATTTTTTTTCTATTAATTTTAAAAAAGGTTTATAATTGTGATATCTTATAAATGCTTCATCTCTTAGTTTTAAAATTTCTTCCGCTCTTAACGAAGCAGTTGGTAAGGGCAAAGTTTCATATGAATGAAATGAGTACCCTTCGTAACTATCGGGTAATTGTATATTTTCTTCTTTAGCATTTTTATAAAGTTGACTTCCTGGTAATGCCATAGCCGCATATGTATTCCAACCAGCTGTACATAGTTCTTCACTAAGCTTATAAGTTTTTTCAATAGTTTCATTCGTATCACCTGGCAATCCGAAAATATAATTTGCCATAACATTAATATCTGCAGCATGAATTTTTTCTATTACCTTTTTAACATCTACGTCTTCAAATTTCCCTTTTGCTACTTCCAATCTTACTTTTTTATCTCCACTTTCTATACCCAAGCATAACCATTTAATTCCCGCTTTTCTTACAAGATCTAATATTTCAGGTCTTTTTACCGTATCAATCCTGCTGTAACTCCACATTCTTAAACTGTCATCTTTGTTTCTTTCAGCTAAAAGTTTACATAATGGTATATAATATTTTGGATTTAGCAAAAACATTTCATCAACAATTCTTATTGTTTTTACACCCATCTCAATTAATTTATCAAATTCTTTTATGATAAACTCTGGTGTCCAAAATCTCATTCCGCTATAATTTGAAGATACACCAATTTCATCATCATCATTTCTGTTAATTAAATTTATCATACAAAAACTACACTTAAATTGGCAACCAAGACTTGTTTGCAAACTGGCATAAGGTGATCTTTTTTCAAAGTCATATTCTGCATGCCACATAGGTGATCTATATAAATCTAAAGGTTTGTTTTTAAAAGGTAACAAGTCCCATGCATAACCAGGCAAATCTTTATCCATAAGTTCATTAGGCACTACTTTTTCTGGAGGATTTATTATAATTTTTTCATTTGAACGAAAAGCAATTCCATTAATCTTATTTAAATTTTCTGAGTCTAAATTTTCTAGTTTTAATATATTTCTTAAAGCATAAACTCCCTCGTTTGTAAAAACGAAATCGATACTCTTTTCTCTTTGAAGTGTTTCTTTAGGTAGTGCTTGAACATGTGAACCTATAAAACAAATTTTATAATTTTTATCTTTTTTCTTTAAAAAATTTGCAATATGAACTGCTCCACTCATATTAGCTGTTCCCGCGTTGACATTTTGACCGTATACAACAAAACAAATAATTTTAGGTCTCATTTGATTTAATTTTTTGTAAATCTCTTCTTCTGATAAACTCTCAGCGTTTGCATCTAGGATACTTACTTTAAAACCTTTTGATCTTGTTGATTGAGCTAATAGTAACGCCCACGTTGGAGGTTCAATAGCAGAGTATTTTTTTGATAAACTTTGATAGGATTTTGCTGAACTTGATGTTATCAAAAAACAACAATCAATCATTTTAATCTTTCTATTTAAATATTTATATTATTTAAAAGTTTACAAATTGAAACTATTTTACTTCTTTTTAAACTTGGATAATTACCAATATAATAGCCAAAAGAATGTATTTTCTCTACATTTTTAAAATTTGATAAATTAATATTTTTAACAAAATTTCTTAAATATGGTTGCCTTAATTGATTTCCACCACCTGCATTACCTCTTCTGAACTCAATGTTTGCTTTTTTTAAGCAAGTTTCAAAATAATTTCTTTTTATAATACTTTTAGTTTTTAATATAATTGGAAAAGCATAATTACAACTGCCGACTAGATCAAAATCAATCCAATATTTATTTTTATCCAAATTTTTTAAAAAAAACTTTAAATTAACTATTCTTAATCTGTTATTTTTATTTAAAGATTTTAATTGATTCAGCCCTATAGTTGCTCCTATTTCATTATTTCTGAAATTTAATGTCGGATAGAGAAAAATAAACTTTGGAGATAGGATTGGATTTTTTCTGATAATATTTTTTTCAATTTTTTTATCATTTACTTCTCTAGCCATTCCATGAGATCTTAAAATTCTAGAAATCTCATAAATCTTTTTATTGTTTGTACAAATCATACCTCCTTCTATTGTGGACATATGATGAGCATAGTAAAAAGAAAAATTTGATATTTCACCAAAGGTTCCTAATTTTTTATTTTGAAATTTTGCTCCATGACTTTCACAAACATCTTCTATTAAAAGAATATTTTTTTTTTTTAAAATTTTAAGTAATTTAGAGTTAATCCCATTAAAACCTTGAGCATGAGTTATAAATACTGCTAATGTTTTTTTTGATATTTTTTTAAATATTTCTTCTGTATTCATTGATAAATTTTTTAAATTTATATCAACAAAAACTGGCTTAAACCCATTTAATATCACCGAACTTATATCTGATACCCATGTAAGACTCGGTACAATAATTTCATTTTTTGTTTTGTTCTTGTTTAATGTTTTTAAGATATTCAAAGTTATAAAATTTGCAGACGATCCAGAATTAACGTAGGTTGAATATTTTACTCCTAACCATTTTGACCATTTTTTTTCAAATTTTTTAACTTGATTTGACTGAGTTAATATCAAGTTTTTTTTTCTTAAAAATTTAACTACATGATTAATATCGCTTTTTGTAATATTATTGTGCATTAATGAATGATTAAGTTTTAACATTATTCTATTTTGAGTTTAAAATTATATTTGATCCTTGTTTTGAAAATTTAAATGGTACATTAAAAATTTTCTTTAGATTTTTTAAAAATTTTTTTTGTTTGTGGTTTTCTATATATAATAGTAAAAAACCACCAGATCCGGCCCCCAAAAGTTTTCCTCCTAAACAACCATTTTTTAATGCAAAATTATAAAGTTCGTCAATTTTTCTATTACTTATAGCACTATTTAAAGATTTTTTTTCTATCCATGATTCATGAAGAAGTTTTCCAAAATCATTTAAATTTCCGCTTTTTATTAAATTTTCCCCTTCATTAACATACTCAATAATTCTATTTATATTTTCTTTTTTTTTATTTGATAAATCATTTACATATTTTTTTGCTATTTTCTCAGCATTTCTTTGTATGCCTGTATAAATTAATAAAAGATTTGAATTTAATCTTTTTAAATAATTACTATTAATTTTTTTGATATCTATTTCTCCATTTTTATAAAAATTAATTTTATTAAATCCTCCAAAAGCTGCAGCAACTTGGTCTTGAGACCCAACAACTTCTTTCAATATTCTCTGTTCAAAATGGATAGCTTTTTTGGCTAGTTGAATTTTTGATAATTTTTCGTCTTTAAATTCACTAAGTGCCTTAATAAGACCTACAGAAAAACTTGAGCTTGAACCCATACCACTTTTAGAGGGCAAATCACCATCATAATGAATTTCAAGACCATCCTTAATCTTATTTTGAATCAGAATATTTTTTACTACTTTATGTTTTATCTTTTCAATTTTTTTTACATTTTCAATTTTTGACCAAACTATTCTATATTTATGATCAAAAAATTTGGGTAATTTTCTGCAGGAAATATAAATGTATTTATCTATTGTAGTAGATAGAACTTTCCCTCCATATTTTTTGTACCATGAAAAATAGTCACTACCACCTCCAAAAAATGAAATTCGGTAGGGTGTTTTAGATATGATCATAATAATTTACTCATTAAAAAAAATTTTTAGCAATTATTTTCCAAAAACTCACAGAAGGTTTGTCCAATTAGTATTTCAACTACTTGTATTTGAGATGTAGTTTTTGATGGTATTAAAATTGGATAGTCTACAAATTTTTTCAATTTGCCTCCCTTGTTTCCAGAAAAACAAAAAGTTAAAATTTTCTTCTTTTTTGCAACTTTTATTGCTTCAATTAAATTTACGCTATTTCCAGATGTTGTAATAGCTATTGCAATGTCTCCCTTTTTACCAATAGCTTCAATCTGTCTTGAAAAAATAAATTTAAAATTTTTATCATTTCCAATTGATGTTAAAACTGAACTATCAGTCGATAAAGAGATAGCTGGAATTGCTTTTCTTATTTTTTTATATTTACAAACTAGTTCTGCAGCGAGATGCTGAGAGTCTGAGGCGCTACCACCATTTCCAAAAAAAATTATTTTATTTCCTCTTTTGATTGCTTTTAGAGATTCATTACATAATATCTTGTACTCTTTTAAATCTAATTTTTTAATTTTATTAATCAAATCAAGTACGGCATCTATCTCGTTGGATAATAAAGTTAGAGGTTTTTTTGTCATATTTGTATAAACTAAAGTAATTTATATATTAAAATTATTCAATGTTTATCTAATTAGTTATTTTGTTTATTATTAATTATGCGAAATTGATGTTAAAACAACAATAATTTAAAATAAATTTTAAAATTTAATTATTAAATGGCATGTATTATTAAATTTCCAAATAATGTTAGCAAAGGTGTAATTTCAATTACTAATATAGAATTAAAAATCTTAAAAAAAAAATTATATATATTAGAAAAAATTAAAGAGAATTGGATTTTGCTCTACCATCCGAATTACTATGATTACAATTTTTATAACAAAAATATTTTCGATGCCTTTTTAGCATGGAAAGATACTTTTAATGTCTTAGATGATGATAAGTCAAAAATATTAAATTTAAGCTGTCATAATTTTGCTCCTCAATTTTTTAATATTTATGAGAAAAAAATTTATGACTTTGTTGGATTATCAAAATTACAAACTAGCAAAGGAAATCCAAAAAATGTTTTAGAGTATTTAAATATTGTTAAACAAACAATGAAACTTAAAAAAGATTTGACCGGCATTCTTATTATAAGTGTTCCGGGTTTAAGACCTTTAAAAACAAATTATATAAGATCAATTTATGAAAAAATTTTTACTGAAGATGAAAAAAAAAGATTTGAATTTATAACTTTAGATTACGATATTCCCTTTGCACTGAGTGTCAAAACTCTGTCAATGTTTTATAATAATTCGAAAGTGCACCTAAATACTCATCCAAAGGAAAGACATGGCAGAGCACAAACCTATGCTTTGTCGAGCGGGTTACCAATAGTTGGTTTTCCAAATCTATGTTATTTGGTAAAGGAGAACTTTAGAGAAGAGCCACATTATTTTGTATGCGAAAATTTAAACGATTTTCCTAAAAAGCTTATAAAAGCCATAGAATATGTAGATAATAAATATGATAAATCTAAACACGATATTTTAGCTAATAATTTTAGATCCATGAATAGTTTTGAGGAACTTAAAAAAAAAATTATTAATCAATTTAATTTAGATGATAATGATTGGAATTTTACTGATGATTGGGATATCAGACTTGCAAAACATCATTTAGGATATAAAACTAAAAATTCATATTATCAAAAAATAACTGAGTTTTTAAAAAGATTGAACAGTATAGATAAATTAAATTTTATTAATGAGGATGAGGACGATTTGAATTTTTTAACAAAAAAGGGTTTTTTAGATAAGAAAATGAGGTATTTAAATTATAAAATATTTTTTAATTTTGAAAGAATAATAATTTATTTAAAAAATTTTTTTAAATAGATATTTTTTTTACGATCATACAATTTCCAATGTAATAATCTTGAAACATAGAATTTTTAATTAAAAATTTTAATATTATTTTAAATAAAATTTTTAAAAAAAAATAATATCCTTGAGAAAAAAAATAAATTATTTTATTTTCTGAGTTTAATTTTGTTTGTTTATTAAATTCTGACTCAAATAATTCCATTATAGCCATTTTTTTTTCAACTAGCTTTTTTTGATTAATTATTTCAAAACCATTTTTTTGAAAAAGTTTCTTCAAACCAAAACTTGTAAATCTTTGAAAATCATATGGTTTTTCATGTTCTTTCCACATAAATGGCACTGTAATTAGAATAGATCCATTTTTCTTCAAAACTCGATAAATTTCTTTTAAGGTAGTATCAATATCTTCAATATGCTCCAATACTTCCGTCATAAGTATTGCATCAAAGTAATCATTTTCAAAAGGAAGTTTTTTTTTATTCCAAATTATATCATGTTTTTTTGCTGTATTTAAATGACCACTTTCTTCAACATCTATTCCAGTATAATCGTTAGTTTTACTAATAAATTTTTTATATCTTCCATCACCACATCCAAAATCTAGTATTTTTTTATTTTCAATATTATTAAAAAATTTTTTAACTTCTTTTTGAATTTGCCAGTTTATCATAATTTAATTAATTATATCATTTTCTATAATATTGATTATATCTTTTGTATTTTTATTTAAATTTTCTTTGTTAATATAAATTTCTTTTTTTAAGTTATTATTTAAAACTTTTCTTTGGAATTTTTTAAAAATAATGCTCCTTATTTGTTTAATGCTTGGCTCATTTTTTAAGGTTAGAGCATTGAGCAGCTGCGAAAGTACATACTTATAATATTTATTAATTACGTAATTTTTATTAACATTAAGTTTTTTAGATAAAATTTTATCAAATTTTGATAAATCATTTAAAAAGTTTTCATTCTTGAAAACTGATAAAAGTATTTTAGATCTGAAATTGCCCTCAGAGGCAGAATGTGTTTCATGTAATATTAAAGGATTATTAAAAATTTTAATTCTACCTTGGATTATATTTAGTAAATTTGTAAAATGATCTTTAAATTCAATATTATTTTTAAATAAATTTGCAGAATATTTATAAATATCTAAAAGTATTTTTTTATCCATTATAGAATTTCTTGGAATGTCATTGAAATTTTTAATGTAATTATTAAACCTTATAAGATTATTTTTTTGATCAAGTTTTATATATTTATATATATAATGAAAATTTTGCATTTTACTAAATCCTCTTTTATTTTTTGAACATTTGAAACCAATCATAGTACCACCTGCACCAATGTAACCTTTATTTTTATTATTATTTAGAAAATTTAAACATTTGCCCAATGTTTTATAAACAAAAAAGTCATCATTAGCTGAGAAAATTATATATTTAGTTCTAACCTTTTTTAATGTTTTGTAAATTTTTTTGTAGAAAATATCGTATGTTTTATCTTCTGGAAATTTTAAATATTTAATTAATTTATTTTTTTTTATTTTATCTAGTAATTTATTATCTATTTTTTTTTTACCTCCATCAGAAATTAATAAATTGTAATTAATGTTATTTTTTAAAAAAAAACTTATAAATCTTTTATTGAATTCTTGTCTATCTTTTAATAATAGCACAATTGTAAGGTCAGATTTCATTATATAATTAAATTTTGCAATTTTCTATTATGATTTATTATTAAGATTTAAATCATTTTACTAGTAGAAAAAAGTTTTTATTTAATATATTTTTTAATATATATATGTTTCTTTAATAAACTTGATTTCTTAAAATAAAAATGAATATAATGTTTCTAAAGGATTTTTTAAGATATAAAAAATACCAATTTTTAAAATATAAAAACAATAGCTCTTTTCCAAAAGATATATCAAATTCAGTCTATTTGAAAAAACTTAAAAAAAATGGATTTGTAGTTATTAATAATTATTTTGATTTAGAAACCTGTAATAAGCTAAGAAAAATAATAGATGATTTTATTATAAAAAAACCAGAAATGTCGTGGAAAGATTCGTTTGGATCAGATGTTAGGATACACGGAGCTGAGAATATTTCGCTTAATATGAAAGAATTAGTTAAAAAAAAAATTGTTTTTACCCAAAGTATAGGCCAAGAATATTTAAATCAAAAGATTGGACTCTATATGATCATGGCAAATAGAATAACTTTTGAACAATGTAACTTGGGGTCTGGTGAAGGATGGCATAAAGATTCTTACTCAAATCAATTTAAGTCTATTATTTATTTAAATGATGTTGATGAAAAAAATGGACCACTTCAAATTATAAAAAATTCAAATTCAAATCTTTTTATGTTAAATTTATTTTTTAAGTTAAGAAGTAAATATCCATCTACAAGATTTTCAGAGGAAGACATTAATAAACTTTTAAATAATAAAATTAATAAGATTATAGAGTTGACTGGTAAAGCTGGTACTTTAATTTTGTTTGACACAAGTTATCTTCATAGAGGTAAACCACTTATAAATGATAAAAGATATGCTCTAACAAATTATTTTTATCCAGAAAAAGATTTTCTAAATTATAAAAATCACTTTTTGCCAATATTAGATAAAATTTAAAAAATTATTCCCATCTTTCAGATTGATATTTATAATCATTTAATATTTTTTTATAATTTTTATTAAATAATATCTCACTACAGTTTTCAGAAAAATATGAGTAAGCATCTTCTATTTTTTCTTTTACTTGAAGTTCATTTAAAATAATTTTTTGTATTTTTAAAGCAAGATCATTTGGATCATTTAAATCTAAGGTATTAACAAGTTTTTCTAATTTCTCATCCAAAACATTCTTAGAGTACAGGATTGGTTTTTTAAAATAAAAAGCTTCATATAAGGGTAATGTAGATCTAGCAACGTAGGTAGGCATCACTAATGCTAAACAATTTTTATATAGCAGCACAAGATCTTGTTCTGAAATAAAATTTACAATATGTATAGTATTTTTTAGATTTTTTTTTGAAATAATATTATTAATATATTTTAAATTTCCTTTATCTGATCCGCAAAATACTACATTTATATCAATATTTTTATTTTTTAATATTTCCAGAGCATCAATAATATATTTGTGATTTTTATGTGCCCAGAATTGCGCAGGATAAAATAAATAATTTTTATTATTAAGATTATTTTTATTTATTATATTTTCTTCATTTTTATTGATTATATTTTTATCTATAGAAGGCATCAAAGGAATAAAAGGCTGAACTACTATTTTTTTTTCAGAACAACTATAAATGTTAATTAATTCATTTTTTGACCTCTCGGTATCAACAATTATTTTGAATGCATGATTAACAGATTTTTTGACTATAATATCCTTGCTATTAAATATTGTTGAAGATTTATATTCAGGAAAAAAATTATCTAATTTAAAATTAATATCGTAGATTGTAGAAATAAAGTTTAAATCACAATTTTTTATCAACCAACTAGGTCCTAAAAAAATAACTAAATTGAATTTATATTTATTTAAAAATTTTGAAAAAGGATTTTTAAATCCAAAGAAGTTTAGCAAAAAACAAAAAAAATTATTTTGAGATAGGTGATAGAAAATTTTTGTTATAAATAATTTTTTAAAATGAATTAAATTTAATTTATGTTGTTTTAATTCGGAAAAAGTTTTTTTATTTGTGGTAATAAAAAAAAAGTTATTAGAATCATTATTTAATTTATTTAGAAGTAAGGCTGAATTTAATGATTGATAATAGCCACCACCACCTTGAATTTGTGAGTCAAAAATTACTGCTATTTTCATTGATTTATATTATTGCTAGTTTAGTTATATCGTATCAGATAAATAAATATTATAAATAAAAATTTTATTGGTTCAATAATGAATAAAGTATTAGTAACAGGTTGCGCGGGTTTTATTGGAAGTCAGTTTTCTAAAAAAATTATAAAAAAATATAAAATTATAGGAATAGATAATTTAGATAAATACTATTCAACTAGTTTAAAAAAAAAAAGAATAGAAGAATTGAAAAAAAATAAAAATTTTTTCTTTTATAAAATCGATATTCAAAATGAAAAAAAATTAGATAACTTAATAAAAAAACATAAATTTAAATATGTGTTCCACTTTGCAGCTCAAGCAGGTGTAAGATATTCAATTATTAATCCAAAAAAATATACTTTAACAAATATATTTGGAACAATAAATTTACTTAATTCTTTAAAAAATAAAAATGTTAAAAAAATATTTTTATCATCATCAAGCTCAGTGTATGGTGAACAAAAAAAATTTCCCCTTAATGAGACAATTAAGGCAGCACCTATTAATCATTATGCATATACTAAAAAAGTTAATGAAATTACTGGAGAATATTTTTCACTCTTGAATAATATGAATATATATATGTTACGTTTTTTTACTGTATATGGACAATGGGGGAGACCAGATATGTTTTTCTTTAAATTATTTAAATCATTTTATACAAAAAAAAAGTTTGAATTAAATAATAATGGTAATCACGAGAGAGATTTGACGCATATTGATGACGTATGTGAGATTTTGATTAGATTAATTAAAGTTAAAATAAAAAAAAAATTTGATATTTTTAATGTTTGTTCTAATAAACCAGTAAATATAAGAAATGTTGTTAATTATGTAAATGCTAATTTATTTAAAGTTAATATAAAAAAAAAACCAAGAAATTTTCTTGATGTGAAAAAGACACATGGTAATAATAAAAAAATCTTAAAAATAGTAAAATATAAAAAATTTAAAAATTACAAGAGTGCAATAATTAGATTACACGACTGGTACTTAAAAAATAAAATTTATAAATACTAAGAAAAAAAGTGAAATTATTTCTTTCGATATTAAAAAATTTATCATTAAAAGAAAGGATCAAATTTATTTGGATTTCAGTTTTTATATTATTTTTAATTATACTCGAACTTTTTTCTTTAGGACTTTTTCTTCCAATTATAAAGATTTTTTTTACGTCTCAAAAAATATTAGTTTTTAATGAAGATTTTTTCTTTAATCAATTTAGTTTTAATAAACAAATTACTTTTTTATTAATTTTATTAGTAATTTTATATATTTTTAAAAATATATTTAATGCTTTTTTAATTTATTATAAAAAAAAATTTTTATCAGATATACAAATTAATTTTTCTTCAAGAGTTTTCAAATATTATTTAAATCAATCTTATGATTTTTTCCTTGATACAAATAAACCTGCCATCATAAGAAATCTCGGTATACTTGCGGAATATATAGGAGTTTTAGAAAATTTAATTAATATTTTAATAGAGATTTTTATTTTAGCTTTAATTATTGGGATAATTTTTTTTACAGACATTAAAGTTGGTTTTTTTATAACTTTATTTTCAATTTTTTTTATTTTCATCGTTTATAAGATTTTTGGAAATAGAATTAAAAGGTATGGTGAATTATTAAATATTTATCAAGAACAATTGGTTAATAATTATCTTGACACTTTAGGAAGTATTAAAGATATTATTTTACAGGATAAACAATCTTTTTTTATAAAAGATTTCACAAATAATGTTGCCAAACAAGCCCAAATAAATGTTAAAAATGGTTTTTTAGTTGAATTACCAAGACAAATTATAGAAATTTTAATGGTTCTGGGTATTTCAAGCCTCATGCTTATTTTATTAAGTACTGAGAAGAGCTTTGAGGAAATAACAGTAACACTTACTTTTACAGTGGCTTTACTTTTTAGAGCGATACCTTCTATAACAAGAATAATATACCAATCTAATGGTATAACTTTTAAACTTGATATAGTAAAAAAAGTTCAAAAACTTTTAAACACTTTTATAATAAGGGGAAATTTTTTCCCAAAACAAAAAATTGAATTTGATGAAATAAAACTTAAAGAGTTGAGCTTTAAGTATAAAAGTTCAAAAGATAATCTTGTTTTTAATAATATTAATATTGTTATCCCCAAAAATAAAACTATAGGTATAATTGGATCATCAGGAAGTGGTAAATCGACATTGTTAGATATAATTTGTTGTATGTTACATCCCACATCTGGTGGGGTATATTTAGATGATAAAATTATAGACGAACAACTCATAAGTAGTTGGCAAAATAAAATTAGTTATATCTCTCAAAAAAATTATTTACTTAATGGAACCATATCCCAAAACATTGCTTTTGCTGAGGAGGATGTTGACGTAGATATTAATAGAATAAATTATGCAGTTAAAATGTCTAAACTTGAAAAATTAATATCTTCTCATAAAGAAGGTATAAATTTTCAAATAGGCGAAGATGGTAAAAATATTTCAGGTGGGCAAAGACAAAGAATTATTTTGGCTAGAGCGATTTACAGAAAAACGGAAGTTATAATTTTAGATGAGGCGACTTCATCACTAGACAATGATACCGAAAAGGAGATAATGACAGATATTATGGAAAATTTTCACGGTAATAAAACTCTAATTATTTCAACACATAAAAAAGAAGTTTTGAGCTTTGCAGATCAAATAATTGATATAAATGAAAGTATTAGAAATTGATTTATATTCAATAATTAATTTTTATTTTACTTTAGATAATTTAATGTTTTAAAAGAAAAAAAATGATTACTAAAAAAAAAATTATTATATCACTGTTATCCTTATTAGTTTTATATTTTATTTTTAATGTTTTTATTATTGATAATAAAAATATTTTTGGTGAGTTAAAATCTTTAATACCAAAAGATCAAAAAGCAGTAATTAAAAAATATGTGTTTCCTTATAAATACAATGAACATTTGGAAAAAATGCTCAAATTAAAAGATGCAGAAATAGAAGGTAAAAATGTTTTCGTAAAAGATCTACAATCTCAAATTAATAAAAAAGATAAATTTTTGTCTGAAGTTTTAGTAAACAAGGGGTTTGGAAATTTTTACGAAGTTAAACGTAATATTATTAGCTTAAATGATAATGAATATATATTAAAAGAATTTAATGAGGATTATAACGAGATAAAAAAACATGGAGATGCAAGATCAGGTACTATCTATGCTCAAAATGTTAATGATAGTATTATTTTATTGTCTGCTAATGGAATATTTCAATATTTTAAAATTACAGATTTAAAAGAAAAAGAATTTAATAGCAAAATAATAAAAAGTAATATTAAAGATATTATTAAGTACGAAGATTTTTTTAATAATTCAAATTACGGTGTGAAAGATTTGTTTTTTTATGATGGCTTCTTGTATTTTTCTTTTAATAGAAAAGTTAAAGATAATTGTTTTAATACATCAATTTTAAGAGCAAGTTTAGATTATGAGAATCTAGTATTTGATAAGTTTTTTTTCCCAGAGAAATGTCAATTAAGTACCAATGAGTGGTTTACTCCTCATTCAGCCGGTGGAAGGATGGTAGGATACAAAGGAAAAATAATTTTTTCAAATGGTGAATATTTAAATAGGGCGTTGGCACAAGATGACAAAAGTATTTTTGGAAAAATATTAATACTAGATCCTTTAAATCCAGAAAAATTTGAAATTTTATCCAAAGGTCATAGAAATGTTCAAGGTCTCTATGTTGATGAGGAAAAACAAGTAATTTTGTCAACTGAGCATGGTCCAATGGGCGGTGACGAAGTAAATTTAAACAATGTAATTGGAAAAAAAGTTTTAAATTTTGGATGGCCAATTTCTTCATATGGAGAACATTACGGATATAGTGAAAGAATTGATTCACATAAAATTTATAAAGTTGCTCCTCTTAACAAATCTCATTCAAAATATGGTTTTGAGGAGCCCATTAAATATTTTGTACCATCAATAGGAATTTCAGAAATAGTAAGTTTAGAAAAAAATAATAAAAAAAATAGTTTTTTATTTGGGGCACTCGGAAAAGATTCTTCTGAGGGGGATATGTCTTTACATGTTATATTATTGGATAAAAATTATAAAAAATTAATAGCTCATGAAGTTGTTAATATTGAAAATAGAATAAGAGATATTATTGATTTAAATAATGGGAATTTTTTACTAACTTTGGAAACTAACTCCACATTGGGATTTTTGAAGAAATTATAAAAAGATTCATTATATTAATTTTATAAAATAAAATAAATTTTTATATGATTGAGGAAATTAAAAATAAAATAATTCAGTTAAAAAGCGAAAAAATTAATAGATATTTTTTTAATATTGAAGAGTTTGAGTATCAAGATTACATTAATGATTTAAAAAAAAAAAGTTTCGTAATTAAAACTATAGAAAAGTTATTTAATGGTCATATTTTTATTTTAAGAAATACATTAAGCAAAGATTTTATAGATCAGTCAATCAATAAACTTCACGATTTTTATTTAAACAACCCTCCAATCAGCCCTAAAATTTTAGAAGGATGTAAAAATGGATATTATATTTCTAATAATATCAGCACTGGTTATAGGACTGTAGATAGGTCATTTTATTTTTTTTCGTGGAATGAGGACAAATTAAATATTTATAAAAAAATACTTAATATTTATCATAAATTAAAAATATTAAATGGACTAGAGTCTACTGAGACAACTTTTAATACTCCCAAAAATGAGGTTGTTGAAAGATTGCACGTTATACATTATCCACTAGGGGGTGGAGAGATAAGCAAACATACAGATCCTGTTAATAAAAGCATAATTAATCATGGTATTTTTGGATCTGAATTTGGTACTGATTATGATCATGGAGGATTTTACGTTATAGATAAAAATAACAAAAAAATTTTAATAGATACAAAAGTTAACAAAGGGGACTCTGTTATCTTTTTTCCTGGGTTGATACATGGAGTTGATCCTATTTTTCTTAAAGATGAAAAGTTAGATATTAGATCTAAAAATGGTAGATGGTATTTTAATTTTCAGATGATTGAGACTCACGAGGTTAAAAATAGACAAACAACTTTAGCAATAGAATAATTACAAAATTTTTAAAATATTATATATTTCTTTTCCAAGATTTAAAGTTTAATAGGGAATTTATTAAGCCAGAAATTCTAGTATATCTTATATTAATCTCTTTGAAGTCCATTTTTATGAAATAAAATATAATCATTGAAAAATCCTTGAAAAAAAATGGAAGACATTTTTTTAATGCATAAAAATAGCTAAAATTTTTCTTATAAAAATAAAACTGTGACCAGGAGTAATGCCAAATTCTCAAGTCACGAATTTTATTATTTTCTACTATAGATGTACCTCTTGCATGAGACGAAATAACTTTTGGTATAAAAAAAACATTAATATTATTTTTTAAACAATTATAAAAAAAATCTGTCTCCTCAAAATATAGAAAATAAGTCTCATCAAATAATAATCTATTATTTATATGTTTTAAATTAAATAACATTATAGAACCCTCGCTATTCCAAGTTTTAAATATTTTTTGTTTAGTATTTTTATTTGATGAGTTCGTAAGTAGCACTCCAAAATTTTTAATTTTATTTGCATATTTAATAAGCTTAGATAAATTTATTTCATTAATATACGAGTCTAAATCTAAGTATAATGCATATTTAGTTTTTATATATTTAAGTCCAACATTAATACCAGCGCCGTTACCATCATTTACATTGTTATCAAAAATTTTTAAATTTTTAATTTTGTAAAAATTTTCATTAAGTTTTTCTAGTGAATTATTTACGATAAGAATTGGATAATTTTTACTGTATCTCTCTATTATAAGATTAATTAGTTCTTTTTTTGGTTTATATGCAACAGCAAAAATTGTTAAATCGGACATAATAAATTAAACATTTTATGTTAATTGATGTATTAAATTTTTTTATTCTTATAAGTTTTTTTAGTGTATATAACAATTAATGAAAAATAAAATTATATCTAAAAAAAAATTCCTTAAAAAAAACAATAAAATTAGTTACAATTTATTTAGAAAAAAAATTTTTTTTGACTTATATAAATCTTTTTTAGGAAAAACTCTTCAAAACAGAATTGCACATCAAACATTATGGTTTGATGAACCAATATTACAACTACCACAAGATTTAATGATACATCAAGAATTAATTTACAAATCTAAACCAGACTACTTTATTGAAGTAGGCGTAGCATGGAGTGGTTCATTATTATATTATTCTTCTATATTTAATATAGTAGGTGGGAAAAAGGTAATTGGTATAGATACTTATGTTCCTAATAAAATTTTTCATAAAATAAAAAAATTTCCAAAATTAAAAAATAAAATTAAATTAATTAAAGGATCATCAACAGAAATAAAAGTTATTAATATTATTAAATCAATAATTGGAAAATCAAAAAAAATAATTGTACATCTAGATTCTGACCACTCAGAAAAAAATGTCCTTAAAGAGCTTGAAATTTATTCAAAGATAATTGGAAAAGGTTCATATTTGATTTGTGGTGATACTCATGTGGAATTATTTAATAAAAATCCACACGGAAAAGATAAAAATTATTTTAAAAAGAATAATCCTATGACAGCGCTAAGGAAATTTTTAAAAACAAAAGATGGGAAAAATTTTAAACAAGATCTATCCTTTCAAGATAGATATCTTTTAACTTTAAATCCATATGGCATTCTAAAAAAAATTAAATAGCATAACAATGTCCAAAAACCCTAATGTTAAAAAAATTATAATAACAGGATCAGGTGGTTATATTGGCTCAAATTTAGTGAAATATTTTTCAAAATTTAAAAATTACGAAATTTTATGTATCTACAGAAATAAAATTAACTTAAAAGTCAAAAAAAAAAATATAAAATATCTTAAACACAACCTTATTAATAAAATACCCAAGAATAAAATAGAAAATAACTATGATGCTTTATTACATTTTGCTGGTTCCAAAAATGATAGATTATTTGTAAATACAAATAAAAAAAAAGTTTTTGAGGGAATTAAAATAGATAAAAATGTTATTGATTTTGCAGTAACGAAAAAAATAAAACTTTTTATCTATGCTTCTTCAGCTGCAGTATATGATTTAAAAGAGGGAGAAAGTAATTATAAGAAATCATTTAAAGAAAAAAACGTAACAACTAAGACAAGCTATGATGGAATTTATGGGTATACAAAAAAATATACTGAAAATTATCTTCAAAAAATTTCAAGAAAAAAAATAAAATTTGTTATATGTAGAATTTTTTCAATATATGGAAAAAATACAAAAACAATTATTAATATTTGGAAAAATAAAATCAAAAAAAATCAAACAATTTCAATTTGGAGTAATAAAAAAATAATTAGAAGCTGGATGCATATAGATGATTTTTTGAGTGCTATAAGTTTTATACTTAGAAAAAAAAAGAATTTTAAGATAATTAATATAGGTTCAGATGAAATGACCTCACTCGAAGATATAATTAAGATAATGCAAAAAAAATATAAAAAAAAAGTTAAAATTAAATATAATAATGATAAATATCCTGGACCCAGTGTAAGATTTGCTAATCAAAAAAAATTAAAAAAATTAGGATGGAAACAAAAAATTTATTTATCCAAGGGTCTTGATTTAATTTAAAAAATTTATAAAAATTAAGAATATTTTTTAATAAATGATTTTATTTTTTCAGAAATAAAATTAATATCCAAAGAGTTAAGATTGTAATGAGATGGAAGAATTATTGAATTTTCATAAATATTTTTTGAATTGTTAAATTTTTTATTATTTTTAAAAAATTTATGCAATGAAATAGGTTTTTTAATTTTTTTAGCATAAATTTTATTTCGATTTAAGTAATTTACTAAAGAAGAAATATTAATTTTATATTTTTTATTAAATTTCATTACTATTGCTCTTGAACCCATAAGTTTAATATCCAGATTTTTAAAATTTTTATTATATTCGTTAAATAAATACTTATTTCTTTTTGTTAAATAATTTAAACGTTTAAATTGTCCATACACCATTGCCCCCTGTAAATTTGAAGGCATAAAGCATAATGATGAATTTTCTTGGTAAGATTTTATATCGTGATCTTGGTTATTAATATCTCTTAACTTTTTAGCTTTTAAGTAAAAAGATTTATTATCCGTCAATATTGCTCCACCTTCTCCACAAGTTATAGTTTTATCTTTAGAAAAGTCATGAAAACTTATATCTCCAAATTTGCCAGCTAAAATATTTTTAAATTTTTGACCTAATGCATCAGAAGCATCTTCAAAAATAGTTAATTTTTTTTTACAGATTTTTTTTATTTCTAAAAAATTTGGAATATTTCCATAAAGATCATTACAAACAATGGCTTTGGTTTTTTTACTGAACGATTTTTTAAGAGAATTTTTATTAATAACTAAATCTTCATTACTTACATTTACAATAATAGGTTTTAATCCCATTTGAATAATTTGGCTTAAAAAATTTGTATTCGAAAAATCTGGAATAATAATTTCACTACCTTTTTTAATATTAGTAATTTTTATTGCTAAATGAAATGCAATTCCTATTGAAGGTGTCATTAAACAATATTTTCTTTTATGATACTTTGCAAATTCATATTCGAATTTTTCAACAAAACTTAGATTGTCCCATCCAAATCTCATCATATCATCAATAATTTCACGTTCTATTTGAGTAACTGAAGGGCCTGAGTTTAAAAAAATATCTTTTCTTTTATTAAAAATATTTTTTAAATTTTTTCTGTCAGTTATTTTATTATTATACTTATTAAGAATACTTTTAAGTTTGTTAACATTAACCGAACTATTTATTGGAAAATTTTTAATATTTTTTACACTTATAGGCTTAACATCTTTTTTTGTTTTTTTTGCAAAAGAATAGAAACTTTCGGTAATATCGGATCCAATATTAATTATGCCTGTTTGATCTAATAGTTTTGGTAGGATTTTAATTACTTCCTCTCTGTAAAGAAAATTAGTTTTAGCGTCTTTAAATGCTTTGTCGTGAATAAAAGGATATTCAGTCATAGCCAATCTTAATATTAGAGAATTTTTATAAAGCTTTACACTAGACTCCCCTCCCAACTTTGACCAAGCATAATTATTAACTGGTTTTATTGGATGATCTTCGTGATAATTACCTTTGTTGCCTGGATAAATATAATTTGTTGAGAAATAAATTAATTTAATATTTCTATCAGAACATTTTTTTACAACATTGGCAGTTCCGATGATATTTGCATCTATACTAGAATTTATATCTTCTTCATGAACAATCATCGGTCTAGAGAGGGATGCTAAATGAATAAGGTATTTTGGTTTATATTTTTCAAGGCAACGTTCTATAGATTTAAGGTCTAATATATTTAATTGTTTTCGATCAGTATATATTATGTTTTTACCAAAAAATGATTTTCTTAATGCTTTTGCAAATCTACTATTAGATCCAGTAATAATTATTTTTTTTTTTATAGGTGAGTAATCCATTTACCACCTTCTTTTAAGAAATTTTTTTCTTTTTTTTCAATTTCTTTTTTATGATTCCAAGCAAATAAAAAAGCATATTGAAATTTTTTATTTTTGAAGTATTTGTAATTTATTATTGGTATATGTTTACCAGGAGAAAATTTACCTATTTTATCAGGAGTAGTGTCATAAATACAGTCAATAAATTCTGTTCCAATATCACAGTAATTTAAAATTGTTGTACTCTTTGATGTTGCTCCATAACCACAAATTTTATTACCTTGTTTTTTTATTTTATTTAATTTATATAATAATTTTTCTCTTGATATTTCGCAATTTTTTTTAAATTCTAGAGCACCTTTTAAACTACTTATATTTTTTTTTTTTTCATATTCTAAAAGTTGATTTATTTTTTTGTTTATTTTTTTCCCAATTTTTCTCTGCAAAACATATCTCATTGATCCACCATGAGTTGGTTGATAAATTGCATCAATTAATTCAAAATTAAACAAATCAAAAATTTTACTAATTGAACTAATTGAAAAAATAAAAATATGTTCATCATAGATTTGATCGTATGATGTTTTTTTATACATTGATCCTAAATAGGGCTCTTCAAAAATTATTTTTCCTCTTTCATTAAGCAATACATCTGCAGTTTTAATAAATTCAACAAGATCAGGTATATGGCAAACAACATTAGCTCCAAATATAATATCTGTTTTACCTAAAAAATTTTCAGCTTTATTAAGATTTTTTCTATTAAAAAATTGTGGAATACTTTTAATGCCATTTTTATTGGCTAAATCAGAGACATTTTTAGATGGTTCAAAACCTAAATGTTCAAAATTTGAACTATTAAAATTTTTTAAAAAAGTACCATCATTAGAACCAATCTCTATAATTTTATTATTATTTTTTTTAATAAATTTTCTTTTTGCCCAATTCGCATAATTTTTAAAATGAGAAATCATAAATTTTGAGCTTGAAGTAAAAAATGGGTATTTATTATTAAACATCATTTTTGGTTTTGGATGATCATCTAATTGTAAAAGTGAAATTTTTTCTGAAAATGATACACTTAAATTAAAAAAAAACTCTTTAGCAAAATATTTTTTTTTAAGAAAACCATTTGCTATAGGCATTTTGCCAAAATTTATAATTCTATGAGTTTTTTTTTTTGTGATTTTACAATCTGAATTTTTCATGATTTATGATCTTTTTATTAAGGATTTTAAAGGTGTTTGTTATATCTTTTTGTATTTTAGAGTTTAACTTTAAACCTATTTTTTTAACTTTTAATGAACTTACCTTATATGATAGTTGATTCATAATTTTTTCATTTACTAATTTAATTTTAGTTTTTTTATGTTTTTCAATTTTTTTAATTATATCTTTTACCGTTATGTTCTCCGATACAACATTGTAGATATTTCTATCAAAGTTTTTTTTTTTTAAAAAGAATTTAAAAGTTTTAAAAGTATCTCTAATAGATAAATAGGGTCTATATTGGTGAAGAGCTGTTTTCCAAACTTGTAATGGCTGATTTATATAAGCTTGCATGCAAAACTTATTTACAGCTGTGTGAAACCTCATTCCAGTAGAAGGCCCAACTATAGTCCCAAACCTCAATGAAACATATTTGAAATTCTTATTAGTTGTTTTTAAAATTTTTTCCTCAATAAGCTTTACCTCAGCGTAAGGACTTTGTGGTTTAATTTCCTCACATTTTTCATCAACATATAATTCTTGAGAACCATAAACGCTAGTAGAAGAAATATGTATTAGTTTTATTTTTCTTTTTTTACAAAAATTAAGAACATTTCTAAAGCATGATAAATTATTTTTATAAACCTGTTTTTTATTTTTAATGCTAGCTGCAGCATTTGTGATTGATGCAAGATGTATTACAGAATTTATTTTTTTTTTGATAGAAAATTTAATTTTTTTTTTACTTAAGTCTTGGTTGATAAAAATTATTTTTCTCTTAAGATTTAAATTCATTAAATTTAACATTTTTTCATCCACTCTATCGATTACATAAATATTTTTTATTTCTTTAATATGATGTGAATTTAGTAAAAAGTTAGTTCCTATATGTCCAAGACCACCTGTAATTAAAATGTTCATTATTTTAAATATTTTAAGAAAGTTTCAAATTTTCTAATATACTCTTTTTCTAAAAATTTTACATTACACAAAACTAGTAAAGAGCTTTTTTTATCTAAGAAATTAATTTTACACCAGTGTAATGGCGGTACTATTACAATTTTTTTATTTTTAGAATTTAAAAAAATTTTCTTTTTCTTTTTTTTAGTAATTTCTAATTTTACTCTACCATTAATTGGTATAAATATTTGTGTACATTTTTTATGAGCATGGTCACCTCTTATACTATTCTTTTTTCCATGTAATATAAAAAAACGATTTATTTTAAAATTCTTAAATTTTTCTAAATGTACGGGAACTAGAGTACCATTATTATTTATGATATTTTTTAGTTTTTGAGTTTTAAATAACATTAATTTTATTTGCTTACAATTTTCCTAAAAAAAAGATAAATTTATTTAGTTCAAATTGTATCTATAAATATGATTAAATGAATAGATAAAATAGTCAATTAATCAAAAATATCAATATAATAAAAAAAAACATAATTTTGCTATAAACAAATGAAATTAAAAAAAAGTGAAGAAAAAAAAAATTATAATAAATAAACCAGCTCCAATTTTGCTATTTGTGTATCGTAGATATGGAATTTTACGAAAGACAGTCAAAAGCTTAAAAAAAAATAAAGGTTGTGATAATCATGAATTATATATTTTCTCAGATGGGCCTAGAAATTCCTCAGAAAAATTTCAAATAAATAAAGTAAGAAAATATATAAAGACTATTTCTGGATTTAAAAAAAAAAAAATTTTTTACAGAAAAAAAAATTTTGGTCTTGCAAAAAATATAATAAATGGAGTTTCACAAATAATTAAATTAAAAAAAAAAGTTATAGTGATCGAAGATGATTTATTTTTAAATAAAAATTTTTTGGATTATATGAACAAATGTTTAACTAGGTATGAAAATAAAAAAAAAATTATGCATATTTCTGGCTGGAATTATCAGTTTAAATTTCCTGATATAAAATGTGATATTTTTTTTAGTAGATATATGAATTGTTGGGGTTGGGCTACTTGGATAGATAGATGGAAATTTTACAAAAAAAATCCAGATTATTTAATCAAAAATTGGAGTCCAAAAAAAATAAACAAGTTCAACTTAGATGGATCATATAATTTTTGGTCACAAGTTATAAGAAATAAACAAGGAATTTTAAATAGTTGGGCAATTTTCTGGTACGCCTCAGTTTTTAATAAAAATGGTTTATGTGTTAATCCGATTAATTCTCTTGTTATTAATATTGGTATGGACTCTTTTTCTACTAATACTAAAAATATAAAAAGACTTAAAAATATAAGTTTTTTAAGTGATAAAAAAATAGAAAAATTTCCAAAAATATTTAAGGAAAATAAGATAATTATCGATTATATAAAATCTAAAATAAAAAGTTCTTTTTTTAATAAAGTAATATCTAAATTTGGTTTACAAAATTGAGTTTAAAACTATAAAACTACCTATATGAAAAAAATCATAAAATTTACTGACCTTTATAAATTAATACCAGAGAAAAAAAAAATTTTTTCTAATATTGAAAAGGCAATTAAAAATTCTAATTTTGTAGGTGGAGATATTATTAAGAATTTTGAAAGTAGATTTTCGAAATTTGTTGGATCCAAATATTGTGTTACTTTAGGAAATGGAACGGATGCACTAGAGATAGCTGTAAAATCCTTAGGTTTAAAAAAAAATTCTGAAATAATAATTCCAGTTAATACCTGGATTTCGACAGCAGAAGCAGTTGTAAGTAATAATTTTAAATTAATATTTTGTGATATTAACTTAGATGATTACTCTCTTAATATTGATGATCTCAAAAAAAAAATTAATAAAAAAACAGGAGCTGTAATTCCAGTTCATCTTTATGGATATCCTTCTAATATGGTTGAAATTAAAAAAATTTGTAGAAAAAAAAAAATTAAAATAATAGAAGATTGTGCTCAAGCGCATGGAGCAAGAATAGGCAAAATTCACTTAGGAAACTTTGGTGATATAGGAACATTTAGTTTTTTTCCAGGCAAAAATCTTGGAGCTTTTGGTGATGGAGGTGCAATAGTTACGAATTCCAAAAAAATTTATGAGTACGCTTTAAGGTTAAGAAATCATGGAGCTTTAAAAAAATATGATCACAAATTTGTCGCAAGAAACTCTAGGCTTGATTGCATACAAGCTATTGTTTTAGATCTAAAACTACAAAATTATAAAAAAGTAATTTATAAAAGAAATAAATTGGCAAAAATCTATTTTGATCAATTGTCTAAAATAAGTAATTTACATCTTCCAAAACTTCAAAAGAAGTTTACTTACGCATTCCATCAATATGTAATAAGATTAAATAATAGAGATAAATTAGCTTTATTTTTAAAAAAAAGGGGTATAGATACGATGATACATTATCCATATATGTTAAATGAACTCAATTTCTTTCCTAATGGAAAAAGTCTTAACAATAGTAATAAACTTGGAAAAAAAATTTTAAGCTTACCAATATCTGAGGAACATTCAGAAAAAGATATATATTTTATATCACAAAAAATTAAAGAATTTTTAAATAATGAAAAAAAATAAAATAAATTTAAATAAGCTCGGCAAACCATTAAAAATAAAACAAAAATTTTTTTTTGATAAAAGAGGATATTTTCAAGAAGTTTTCTTAAAAAAACATTTTAATTTAAAAGTAAAATTTACTGCTATAGCAAAATCAAAAAAAAATGTAATTAGGGGTTTACATTTTCAATTAAAAAATAAGCAAACTAAATTGATATATGTTGTGAGTGGAAAGATACTTGATACAGTTGTAAATTTGAGAAAAAAATCTAAGAATTTTGGTAAAGTTTTTCGATTTATTTTGAATGAAGGTGAAATGCTTTTTATTCCAGATTATTATGCTCATGGTTATGAATGTTTGTCAAAAAATTGTACAGTGTTTTATCATTTAGAAAAGTATAGAGACTCAAAAAATGAAAGTGGTATAAAATTTAACGATAAAAAATTAAAAATAAGATGGCTAACAAAAAAACCTATTTTATCACTTAGAGATCAAAATCATATTAGTTTTGATGAATTCAAAAAAAAATATAAAACACTTTAAAATTTTTTATTTTTGTATCCCCTAAGAAATTTGATAGGTTTTTTAATTATTTTGATTAAATATAATAATAAAACAAAAAATTTATTTTGATTGTTATCTATTCTTATCCGATTTAGATCCCGTAAGTGATCAATATAGTTTACTTTTGAAGCAAATCCTCCTTTATTAAATTTACCCAAGATTTCATCTTTTTTTGTAGATATGCCTTTTAAATTAAAATTAACAATCATTTTATAAAAAAAATCCAAATCAGCACTTAAATATTTAGTATTATATAATCCTACCTCTCTGTGTTTTTCGGTTCTTATAAAAAATCCTACTGAATGAGAAGTATAGAATCCAAAACTCCATTTAATAATAGAAGGATTATAACCATGCATGATTTTATATTTTTCGACTGTTCCAAATACAAAATCAATATTTTTATCATTAAAATATTTATTTATAATTTCTAAAGAATTTTCATAATAAAAATCATCTGCATTCAAAAAACCTATAATTTCACCTTCAGCTAATTTTACTCCTTTGTTCATGGCATCCCAAATACCATTATCATCCCCAGATATTATTAAAGAAATTTTATCTTTATATTTATTGATAATTTCTTTTGTTTTATCATTCGAGTTTCCTTCAATAATTATATACTGAATGTTTTTATATTTTTGGTTTAAGACACTTTTAATGCATCTTTCAATAGTGGTCTCGGCATTTTTAACCACAGTAATAATTGATAGTAAATATTCTTTATTCATATATAAAAATTTTCTTACCACCTACATGCGAATATGGATG
>CEUZ01196791.1_pt1 | contig 41836 bp, 34 predicted proteins | sample 361511 | NCBI WGS metagenome assembly CEUZ01 (sample SAMEA2622822, study PRJEB7988) | marine metagenome | biome: marine biome (ENVO:00000447); feature: surface water layer (ENVO:00002042); material: "saline water (ENVO:00002010), including plankton (ENVO:xxxxxxxx)" | depth 5 m | reverse complement strand
TCACCAAACCATATTGGAAGGCGCGTTCAGCGGAGAGTTCTTCGCCGGTTAAGACCACTTCCTTGGCTATGTGCATAGGTAGGGATCGAAGTGCCCTAAATAGACCGCCGCTTGTGGGGAGCACACCTCGTTTTACTTCGGGCAACCCCAGCCGAAGGTTTGTCGAAGCTACGATCAAATCGCAACAGAAGAGAATCTCCATGCCGCCACCGAGGGCTAATCCTTCCGCTGCCGCGATAATCGGCTTAATGCGTCCTCGCCGAATTATTCCGTATTCTCCGCCTCGATGAGTCTTGCCACTTCCTTCTTTGAGGTCGCTCCCGGCTGAGAACATATCGGCGCCACCCGTTAACACTGCGACCCACTGCTGGGGGTCGTCTTCAAACCTGTCCAGTGCTTCATTGAGTGCATTGGTTAGGGCTATATCGAACGCGTTCCTCTTATCCTGCCTATGAAGGCTGATGATCGATATGTGGCCTTGTATCTCTGTCCGAACTAGTTCAGATTCCATATGCATCTCATTCAGGTCGACAATGTCTTTCCGGTTTGAGGCAGCGTACTCTGATGCCGGTGGATCAATCCCAGTCGAACCAACGCGTGCCAGAAGTGTTCGCAGTGCGTCCATCCCAGAAGTCAACCGATCGAGGGTTTGAATCCTCCCGCCACCCCTACTTGGCCTTAGCGACGGGCTCACTAGCGTTTGTTCTGGGAACAGTCAACGTAACGGTTTCCAATGTCGCGTTTCCCGAAATAGTTCGCTCATTCCCAGGGGTTAGCAATGGCATGACTGGCTGGATTATCGCCGGCTATTCACTTGCCTTTGCCACCACGATGCTGGCCGGAGGACGACTCGCTGACCGCTACGGACGGCTATCGGTCTTTCGTTTCGGCCTCTTAGGTCTTTTGTTTGGCGCCCTGGCCGCTGGACTGGCCCCTACCCCTTTGGTGTTAGTCCTCGCGCGGGCCGTACAAGGGATGTTTGGTGCTTTGACGGTGCCCTCATCTCTGGCTCTTGTCCTGCCTCAATTCCCTCAAGCAAAGCAGGCGAGTGTCATAGGCCTTTGGGCTGCAGCAGGCATGATGGCATCAGGGTTGTCTCCCGGCTTCGCTGCCTTCGTTCTAGAGGTCAGCTCGTGGCGCTGGGTTTATTTGGTTCTCGTCCCTATCGTGGCGTTGGGTCTGATCGGCGCGAAACTTTTTCTCAGGGAAACAGCGGAACGTTCCATCGAGAGCCCTCTGGATCTTCTTGGTGTCCTGATGGGCAGCGGTTCCGTCTTCCTACTCGTTTTAGGCACCCTTCAAGGTCGCTCATGGGGGTGGGGTTCTCCACTGACCATTGGCTGTTTTTTCGGAGCGGTCATTCTTCTTCCTCTCTTCCTAGTTAGATCGTCCAATCACCCTGAACCGCTCTTCGATCCAGGCTTGTTTCGAATTAGGTCGTTCAGCATCTCCAATATCGCTGTCACCTTGGCGATGCTCGGAGCATTCACGAGTTGGTTCCTCTGGCCCCTCTTCCTTACCGAAGTGTGGGCGTACAGCAAAACCAAAGTTGGTTTGGCCTTTACTCCGTCGCCCGTGCTTTCAGCCTTCGTAGCAGTCTTAGGCGGACGCTGGGCCGACCGGCATGGGTTTCGAGGAATTATGGCCCTTGCTTCTCTAGTGGCTACGGCTGGTTTCTTCTGGCTGTACTTTTTCCTTGACGAGAACGTTGAATTTTGGTTTGCGTTTTTCCCAGCTTCTGTGATGTTCGGTTTTGGAATGGGAATATTGGCCAGTCAACTCAATAGCGCTGCATTAAGAGACATTCCTCCGGAGTCAACAGCCACAGCAAATGGGATACATCAAAGTTTGCGGTACGCGGTTGGAGGCATGGGGGTGGCGGTAGCAATCACAATATTGAACGGTCAACATGACATCGCAAGATACGACCTCATGTGGTTCCTTTTAGGGGTCTTGATGCTGGTTGTGGCCCCACTGATGTGGTTTCTATATCCAAGAAAGCAAAGCGCTACACATTCTGATGTCCAAAGATGAGACAATTGGGATATGCCTGATACTGAAACCTCCTTCGACAAAGACCGAGCACGAGCCTTTACCTCAAGAATGCTCGGCATTCTTAATGACGGCGCCTTGTCCCTCATGATGAGCGTCGGCCATAAGGCAGGACTTTTCGACACTTTGGACGGTTCACCACCAGAAAATTCAGCTGAAATCGCAACTCGAGCTGGCCTAGAGGAGCGTTACGTCAGAGAATGGCTTCATGCCATGGCGTGCGGGGGAATCGTGGATTACGACCCGGAGCATGAAACCTTCCAACTTCCTGCAGAGCATTCCGGCCTCGTAACACGCCGCGCAGGGCCTCTCAACTTGACCGTTCCCATGCAAAATATTTCATTGTTAGGTGAGGTTGAAGACGATCTCGTTGATGCCTTCAAGCACGGTGGCGGCATCCCCTACGACAAGTACCCACGTTTTCAAGCGCTTACCGCTGAAAGCAGTGAAAGAAGGTTTCGAACAGGCCTAGTAAACCAAGTGGTGCCTCTACTGGATATGGATGACGCTTTAACCTCGGGTATCACCGTTGCAGATGTCGGTTGTGGAAGCGGTTTGGCGAGTTATTTGTTGGCTAAAGAGTTCCCAAATAGCAACTTTGTTGGGTTCGATATGTCCGAAGGTGGCATCAGCCACGCATCTAAAACAGCTGAGGGTCAATCGAATGTTTCCTACGAAGTAGCTGACGCCGCGGCTTTGGGTCAAGACGAGCGATTCGATCTGGTCACCACCTTTGATGCCATCCACGATCAGGCACACCCTAAAAAGGTTCTATCGGAAATATTCCAAATGTTGCGTCCAGGCGGGACGTATCTCTGTGTTGAGCCCAAAGCCTCTAGTCGACTAGAGGAGAATATTCCTGATCCGATGGCGCCTTACATGTACACGATCTCCGCTATGCATTGCATGACGGTTTCCTTGGCCTACGGGGGTGAAGGCTTGGGAGCCGCCTGGGGTCACCAACTGGCAACTGAGTACCTGACCGAGGCCGGGTTTATCGACATAAAGATTGAAGGAATTCGCGACGACCGCGGTAACAATTACTTCATCAGCAAGAAGCCATAACGCTCCCCGTGTAGATGGCTAGCTTTCTCCTTGGAGCACGAGCTCCGACACGGGAACTCCGGCCTCAAAACGTTCCACTAGCTCATCGGCATCGAAAAGAACTCCAATTGGGTTCTTCTCAAAGACTGGCCCATTCATAAAGGCCAGACCCTCCTTCGGGTCGTCAAAATTTTCCACCTGTAATTCGATGCGATTACCGTCCGGATCTTTGTAGTACATCGAAGTGGTCATGCCGTGGTTGATTGTCCGCTCAGGGAGTATCCCCTCGTCTCGTAAACGGACATAGGTGGACAAGAGATCCCCCAACGACTCATAGGTAAAGGCCACATGATCGACACCGTTGCTTTCGGGGTCAGGGTTCTTCTCAAAACCCCGGTCAAGGAAGGCAATACGGTGATGCTCATCGTCGAAGGTTGCAAAGGAAATCATCTTATTTTCGTGGACCACCTTTGCTTCCAGCACCGTGCAATACCAACCAGCCAAACGGTCAATGTCGCTGGTGCGTAGGACGAAATGTGCAAGTCTCGCTGGTGCAGCCATAATTCATCCCCCGGCCCTATGCCATTTCGGCGGTTACGATCCAATTTCTAAGTTCATCGTACGCCTCGAGACACTGCAACATGGGATATTTCTCTGGAAGACCCGTTGCAGCCCGAAACAAGCAGCCCGCATCGGCTTGCTGGAGCATCGCCAAGTCATTGTGGGAATCCCCGACCGCTGTGACGTGGTAGCCCAAGCCCTGGTAGCTCTCAACAGCTTTCCGTTTCGCGTCATTGATTCGGGCAACGAATTCAACAACGCTGTCCATTTCCAGGGTCAAGTCATGACACAGTAAATGTGGATAGCCAAGTTCTTTCATTAGGTGATCGGCAAATTGTTCGAAGGTGTCAGACAAAATGACGACCTGATAGTCGCGACGGAGTTGGTCAAGAAATTCTTTAGCGCCTTCTAACGGCTTAAGCGTCGAAATGACCTCACGAATTAGAGCTAACCCGATCCCATTGGCCGACAGAATCGAAATGCGATGCTCCATAAGTTTTTGGTAGTCAGGTTCGTCTCGTGTGGTGAGCCTCAGTTCAGGTAATCCCGTATGGGTCGCTACAGCTATCCAAATCTCGGGTGTGACCACCCCTTCCATATCTAATGCGATGATTCGTTGCACAATCAGACAGCCTTGCATCTATTCGGGGCGGAATACCAAATCGAAACTCGGAACCACTACCGTATCTATATGGCTACTAGCCAAAGCCACGACGAACTTGTCAATTCCATGACCGGTGGAATGGTTTCTCAACAGTCACCTTTTTCCGCGACAGATAATTTCCGACCAGACGGGCGACCAACGGCTGATTTGCGGTCAGAATTACGAACCATCCACAACCTCCGAAACGCGTGGACCTGTGTCTCCTCAATCGCGATGCCTGTCCTTCTTGTCGTTGGGGCGTTGTGGCTTGATCACTGGCTTTCAACCCTCGTTGCCGTCTTGCTCATGGGGTTCGTTCAAAATCGAATGTTTATCCTCCATCATGAGGGTGCACACCGTCTCCTGTTCACAAGTCGAAAAGTCAACGACCTTGTAGGGATCACACTCTTTGGTTGGCTTTCCTTCGGCACTGGCACCCATGCCTATCGTCGAGCCCACGTGAACCACCATCGGGATGAGTTCGGGCCCAAAGAGCCTGATTTTTTGCTCTACGCCTTTTATCCGATCACCACAGCTTCGATGCGAAGGAAACTTCGACGAGATGCAACCGGTGTTTCCGGCTACCGCATCTTGCGTCCACGATTGACTGGGCTCTTCAGCAAGCGATTCTGGGTCAACAGTGCTCGTTTCTACATCGGGCAGCTGGTGATATTGATACTTTTTGCGGCGACCGGGAACCCACTCGCCTACTTCTATTTGTGGCTGCTGCCGTTTATGACGGTCTACCAAGTGGTGAACCGGCTGAGAGCTATAGCCGAGCATGGAGGCATGACTCGTTCACCTGATCGGCGACAAACAACACACCACGTCCGGCAGGGGATGATGGCTCGAGTTTTTCTTGTTCCCTTAGCGGTGGGGCATCATCTCGCGCATCATGTCGACAGCGGCGTTCCATTTCGGAATCTGCCTCGATTGACTCGTTTGCTTGAACAAGATGGCTACATCACCGAGGAGAATACCTGGTCTAATTACCGATCACTTTGGCGGACCCTCGCCGCTAAGGTCGACTCATGACGCTCCGAACCACGTGTGTCGGTTCTTGGCCGATTCCGTTTGGTTTGCGACCACAGCTGAAGCGTTATTACGCAGGAGAAATTAGTGATGCGGATGCTGCTCCTCTTCTGACACGAGCGGCGCGAATTTCGATGGATGAAATGCTCGCCTGCGGTGTTGATCAGATAATGGGTGGAGAGGTTTGGGGACCTGACTTTGTTCACCACGTTCCTCCTCGACTGGCGGGCCTTGAGACCATTCAGCGACGTGACACCTCGAAGGGTTACGAAGGGATCGGTCGCTACCGGATAGTCGGTGACATCTCAGCTCCCATAGGAACTGGTCACGCGTTGGGTTATCGCAGAGAGCGCGAAACTGAAGCCTTGCTCGACAAAGGTGCGGTTCCGAGTCCTCTAACCATGACTCTCGGTATGGAAAAGGATCCGAGGTTGAAAGAACAACTCCCGAACTACGTACAAATCGTTAAAGACGAAGTCAACGACATGGCGGAAGCAGGAGCCCGTGAAATTCAACTCGACGCCCCATCCGAAGCCACTTCGTTGGTTAATGCGACATCGTCTGCGGCTGATCTTTTTGAAACGTTGATCGCTCCATTTAGTGACCTCTCTGATGTCACTCGTACCGTTCATTTCTGTCTTGGAGATATTTCAAGGCGCCCTGGAACCGAGGTGCAGAATCTGTCCTCGCTACTGCCGCTTATTCAAATGTTGGATGGATTCGTTGATCGGGTGCATATTGAATGCAGTCACGCCGGTCAGTGGGCTGATCGGCATCTATTCGCCGAAATTCCAGATTCAATTGAGATCATCGCGGGCATCGCCGACGTGAAGCAGAAGCCTCAACCCGTTGCGGTTTTGGCTGAACGGATCGAACTGTTACTCGAGATCGTTAACGAACAACGATTGCTCTTATCCACGTCCTGCGGGTGCGGTCGGGTACCCCACGATGAAGCGATCCGTTTACTCAGAAATCTGGTGAAGGCAGCTAGAGGTGAATAACGCAGTACCCCTTGGGACCCGCTACGGATGGACCGGCCAGAACCCTGCCTCCCCAGAGTTTCAGGAACAACGTGAGTATTTAGCTGAACACAACGGCATTGATGGGCTTGAAATTTTGAGTCCTAACCAAATTGAAGATGTAAAGAGAATTTTTTATCGGGATGGATTCGTCGTTGTGCGAGATGCGCTGACTGAGGAGCAACTCGCGACTATCAGAAACGGTTGTGCTCGGGTGATTTCCGAAATCATGGAGTTGGATACCACTCGCCAGGGCAATCGAGGGTCTCACAGGTATAGCTTCGGATCTGCCAGCGCCAGCGGCCACCAAGTTCATCAACCTGAGTGGGCCATGCTGATCGACCTTCCTGCAGTCACCCCACTTCTTGAAGCAATTTTCGAATCGCCTGACTATATATGTCGTGGTGGCGGAGGCGATTTTTGTCTACCTGGCGCTGTTGAATATCAGCCACTTCACAGTGACGTGGCCGATCGACGCGAGAAAGCCGACCACGCGGCCGCCGCAGACAGCGATGGGTCAAAATTCTCTGGTTCTTTTTGGGACCCGCGCGGATTAATGACCCTGAGAGATCTGCCATGTCCATACATTTGCTGCAACTTTTTGATGACAGACCTCGACGCGGTAAACGGACCAACCCGGCAAATTCCTGGAACTCAGAACTCAAGAGAACCAATCCCCGATTTGGATAGCGAACCAACGTGGATGAAGCACAGCACTGTATGTCCAGCACCTGCCGGCAGCGTCCTCATACGCGATCCGAGAGCTTGGCATGGAGGGACACCCAACCTCTCGAATGAACTCCGAGCGATACCAAATATTGAGTATTACGCCCCATGGTTTCATGAACCAATGGTGCGCTCGATGCCTCGCTACCTGTACGAATCTCTCTCAGACCACGCTCAGCAAATTTGCCGTTACATCGTGAGCGACGAAGAAGTTGATGGGTCTGTTCGCAGCGACTTAGGTGGAACTCCAAAACTGCTTCGAACTCAATAGAACAAACCTGCGTGCAGGAGGAAACGTGTCTACATATCAGGATTTAGAAAGCAAAGTCGTTCTCGTGACGGGGGCCGGAAGTGGCATAGGTCAAGCGATGGCAGTGCGGTTTGCCGAGCAAGGGGCGCTCGTAGCTGTTAACGACGTTGACCCTGCTTCAGCATCGTCAACCGTCGAACGAATAGCTGGAGCAGGTGGGCATGCGCTTGCGACGCCTGCTGATGTCTCAAATAGCGCTGCCGTTAACGAAATGTTCAACGCCGTCGAGTCTGCGATTGGTGGGGTCCAGATCTTGGTCAACAACGCAGGTCTTGTTGGTCCCATGCTCCACTTTTTCGAAGCCGACGAGGCCTGGTGGAGAAAGATTATTGATGTCAACCTGACTGGGCACTTTCTATGTGCACACAGAGCTGCTCGCCCCATGGCTCGAGCGGGATCAGGGGTCATTATCAACATGTCTTCCGGGGGTGCCACGCGAGCTCATCGCTCCTTCACCGCCTATGACGCCACAAAAGGGGGCATTGAAGCCTTTACACGAGCCCTCGCCCTAGACCTCGGCCCGTACGGCATCAGGGTCAACGCTCTCATGCCGGGTTCAATTGATACAAGCGGTCTTGATTTGGATCAACGTTCTCTCAGGGGAGAGAACATACCCATGGGACGCATCGGAGAACCGGCCGACATGACTGGTCCTGCTTTATTTCTCGCATCAGAGGAGTCCGAGTACATAACTGGCGATGTCATCAAGGTGGACGGCGGCATGCTCGCCCAACAAAGGTCAGCCACTGTCGACATCATGCCGCCAAGCAATTTTCCAGACGTTGAGGACCTATAACTCCGACTTCTTGATGATCTCTAGTACTGGATGCAGATACTCCAGAAACTTTGCCGGATTTTCCGACATAGGGAAATGTCCGATGCCCTGCATTTCGCAAAAGGTGGATCCGCTGATGGCTTCATGAGCTTCACGACCCTTTTCCAAGGTTGCGCTGAAATCGTATTCTCCAGAAAAGATATGGACTCCTACCTCGGACGTGTCGATAGTTGAAGCCAGTTCTCGTAAGTCGTATTCAGTTATGTAATACCGCAGGTCCCCCAAAAACGCTGGCGGCCATCCTGCCGCATATGTCTGAGTTGTTTCCTTTCTGTAGGCAAGAGGTGATGAAGGAGCGGTTAAGCCCTCCATCATTCGTGCCTTCGTTTCGTTGGAAACTTGGGGATGCCAAAACCCTTCTAAGGCGTTCAGGCTGCCACCAACGTGGAGAGCTCCTTCAACAGAAATCACCGCTCGGAACTTGTCAGGGTATCTCTGCGCCAAATCCAGAGCCAGCAGACCCCCAACCGAGCAACCCATAAAAACTGGCTGATCTAGATCCAAGGCCGCTGCAATAGCGAGGGGAATTGACCGCAAAAAGTCGCCTTCGAGTTGATATTGCTCTGCCCACCATTCGCGTCCTACCGGAGGTATCGACTTGCCATGAAAGGGAAGGTCATAGGCGATCAGGCGGAAATGATCAGTGATCGACGGTGACTCGAAAAGGTGTCGCCATTGCACTCCATGAGAACCTGCGGTGTGCTGCAACAGAACAGGTATACCTTCACCGGCTTCTTCAAAATAGATCCTGTGTTCAACGCCTTGAAGTTCGATGCGCAGGTACCGTCCGACAGGGGCGTCAAAAGAGCCGTTCCCGCCCCCTTCTTGAACATTCCCGTCCACAAGCGGGTCCGATATGCGTATCAATTCGGACACGCGTTGGATGGCAGGCAAATACTGCCACCACGTCAGGCGATCGCCCTCCCATGAAAGGCCCCCCTTTCCCGTTGCAATATTTATGTCATTCATAAATCTGGGAGGATTCCCACTGCGAACCTGATCCCAAATGTTCTCGGGTCCACTGATTGTGATGACACCAGGGCCGTGTGCAGGAACTCCCTTGTTGGTCTGCCCGTCCAGAACACAGACGCCGACGGACATTTCGCCGATTTCTAATCGAACGCCCCCAGTCCAATATCTTGATGCCATTTGAAATTCTGAATCGTTTAAGCACAACCAATAAAGGTCTTCATTTGTCAATTTCGTCATCGGAGATCTCTTTGCCTTTCCGCCCATGCATTATTGTGCCTTAGCCAAGGGAGAATGTCTTTTAGCTCGCCATCCATCAAGCGTCGGTACTCTGCCGGTAGGGAAAAGAATGACTTTTGCTTTACGAGAAACATTCGAATCCGGGTTGCCACCCAACGATGACCACCCGTATCGTTCGGGCGTTTGGCAACCCCAGCACCGGGAATATGACGCTTGGGATATGGACGTCACGGGTGAAATACCTGAGGACCTGAGTGGCGTCTACCTGCGCAACACCGAGAATCCACTCTTTGAGCCGATCAAGCGATATCACCCGTTCGACGGTGACAGCATGATGCACTCGATTTCGTTCGACAACGGTGAAGCTCACTACGCAAATCGATTCGTCCGTACCGACGGGTTCCTCGCGGAGCAGGAAGCGAAGGCAAGTCTGTGGGCTGGCATCTCCGAGCACCCTTCAAATACAACTGCCGAATACGGATGGGGCGCCCGCACTTTGATGAAGGACAACGCATCGACCGATGTCATTGTGCACGGAGGGGCTGCGCTCGCGAGTTTCTACCAATGCGGAGAGCTGTACCGGTTAGATCCAAGAACCTTAGAAGACCTCGGAAAAACTACCTGGAACGGCTTTTTCCCTGCGGAGGGCGTGTCTGCTCACCCAAAGGTTGATGAACACACTGGAGAGTTGCTCTTCTTTAGCTACTTCACCGAGGCTCCCTATATGAGGTATGGCGTTGTGAGCTGTTCCGGCGAACTCACCAATCATGTTGATATCCCCCTCCCAGGTCCACGACTTCCCCATGACATGGCTTTCACCGAAAACTGGTCGATCCTAAATGATCTCCCACTGTTTTGGAGTCCGGAGGCACTTGCCGATGGCTACTACTCCAACACCTTTGACCGGAACCTTCCCAGCAGGTTTGCGCTCATACCAAGGCATGGTTCGACCGAAGACATTCTTTGGTTCGAGGCAGATCCCACTTTCGTTCTTCACTGGACCAACGCCTACGAAGAGGGCGATTGGGTGATTTTGGATGGTTTTTTCCAACATAACCCGACCGCGCGCGGAGTGGAGCGCGGTGCCGGTACCCACAAGGGGTTCGAGACCTTGGACATGAACGTCCTCCAAGCCAGAGCTCACCGTTGGAAATTCAACGTAGTTACCGGTGAATGCAAAGAAGAGCCCAAAAGTGACACTTGCACCGAGTTCCCCATGATCAACGGACGACATGCAGGTCGACGTCACCGCTATTCCTATAACGCTCGTTGCGCACCCGGGTTATTCGCGTTCGATGGCTTAGTCAAACATGACCTAGATACTGGCAATGAGGATCTCTACGAACTCGAACCCGGAGTCTTTATTAGTGAAACGGTCATGGCGCCGCGGAACGGCTCCCGAGGCGAAGACGATGGATACCTCGTTACCTTTGCCTCCGACATGAACCAGGATTTGTCAGAGGCCCTCATCTTTGACGCAGGTGACCCCACACAAGGACCGATATGCAAGATCAGACTCCCTGAGCGAATTTGCAGCGGAACTCACTCGACTTGGGTCCCCTCAACAGACCTGTAAGTGTGCAACACGTCAAATATCACTTCATTGATGTCGGGTCCAAAAGTGGAAGCACGTCCATGCCTAACGCTGCTCGATATGTGTTGTGATAATGGTGGAGAGCGGGCTCATTTCTGCCGAAAATCACATGATCCAATGCTCCAGTTTCCGCTGATCGCTGCTGACTAGCGCTCGCCACATAGTCTTCGTCTCGAATGATGGCAGCGAACCCTTGGGCGACCTCTGACAAGACCTCCAATGGCGCCGTCTCAAGAAGGGCCTGCCGGTCGACAGGGACTGTGCTGGATTTCGCCGCGCCCGATTTCTCCCCGTTCACGTAAAAAGAGATGACGCTGGTATGTCGGCCCGGGTTGCTTGCATCTGGGTAAGCCCGAACGACATAGAGCCCGAAGTCACTCGGCATCACGATGTTATTGGGGAAGATCCAATAGACAGGCAGTCCTGCAACCGTAATTTCCCAACGATCCTCAGGCCACTCCCTCATTTCGTGTATCGCCTTCTTACACAAAATCATGCGGTGATGCTGACCGTAGGTGTCATAACACTGCACGTTGCCTTGGAAGAAGTTAGCTAAGGAATCTTTATGCAGAGAATTGAAGTGATACGTCTCTCCGAAGGTATCCATGGCGAGCTTCCAATTGCATTCGACCTCATATCGATCCCCGCCGAGCCGGCCGAAAGTCCCGAAATTCCAGGCACCAAACTCTCTGCTTAGCTCCTCCCCGAGCAACTCATCGATATCAATGGTTCCCGAAGGATCTGGATTCGCAAACAAAAACCCGTGTTTTTCTTCTGCTGGCAGCTCAATTAGACCAAAGCACTCTTTGTCGATTTCTCCGAAATGGTCTTCCTTCGGAATGCCGACCAAAGCGCCTTGAGAGTCATACGACCAACTGTGGAATGGACAAACGAATCGACGTTTCTTTCCACTTTCCTCTTCCTCGACAGCCACTCCTCTATGTCGGCAAGCATTTACGAACGCACGAAACCGCCCGTCATCGTCTCGTGTAGCCAATATTCGCGTATCGAGGTCATTGGAGGTGAAGAAAGAACCTGCTTCGGGAAGGTCACATGAAAGCCCTAAGAGTTGTGGGTGTTTGTGAAAAAACAAATCTCTTTCGGTCTCAGCGATGGACGGATCGGTGTAACTCGCGGTCGGATTGAGTCGCACACCTCCCGCATCTACATTTGTCCCCGAATCCAATCTCGACAAAAGCACCTTTATCTGGCTCAATTGCTCGGTGCGTTCCATTGCGCTGACCCCAACTTCAGTAGCTAACAAACCACAACCTGTACAAGATTAGTGGGTAACTAATGACAAACACAGCCCTCGACCGAAACGAACCTAACGGTGGGTATTGGAAATCTCCTTGGCCTGTTGAGTGCGGCGGAAACAGACGTCAGAAAGCCAAAGGTGGCCGTTTGGATGCCGCGACCGGCGACCCTCAAGTGAACTTGATTCGCAACGACCGCTGGAACGTCATGACGGTTCGACGTGATCCGGGAGAGTGGTACCTGGGAGGCACCATGCCCGCGTTTACAGGGCCTCCCCCATTTGGTTGGGTCACTCGTTTCGATCCCATCTCGCTCGAAAGTCTGGCTGAGTCTCCGCATCTGCCCTGCGGGGATCACGTGTGGTGCGGAGCAATCTTGGCCCATTCTGACGGCTCAATCATGTCCGTCAACGGCTCCTTTCTTCACAGACTCGACCCTCACGACCTGTCTATCCTCAACGAACTTGAACTTCCCGTTGACCGGGCTCACAACGGCTTGTTGTCACTATCGGATGGAACCCTCGTCACGAAAGATTTGCGCTTAGAGGGGCAAGGTGGAACGACTCTTACCTTTGTTGAACCGACCAACTTAGAGGTCATCAACACTCTGGTCCTACCTGAAGGATCCATGGGGCGAATCGCCGCCGATTTTCATAATGGAGTCGACTCTGTTTTCGTTCCTGGGACAGAACATCTTTGGAAGATTGATGTGACTCGAGGGCTCCCAGAAGTCAGTGACTGGCGTTGCCGTTACAGGACAACGAATTCTGACTGGGGGCTTGCCTGGGATTCATGTATCTCCGACGGAAAATTGTGGCTCATGGACTGCGGAGACATTAAAGGAGTTAGGGCAATTCACCATAGGCTCCCAAACGGCCGTTTCGATGAGCCGGCAGGGAACCTGCTGTCATGGCAGCAACCGGCACCCTGGAAAGGCGCGCAGCGCCTGTTGCGAGTAGATCAAGCAACAGGACAAATCGACACACTGGAACCTTTCGGAAATCCCGGGGGTGGCATCATCGCTCCCCCAGTTAACGTGCCCGAGTTTGACATCGCTATTGCCTGGGACTCAATCAACGGCGGCCTTGCAGGCATTTCCACTACCGAAGAACTTGAACCTCTATGGCATCTAAACGTAAGACCATCTATGCAACCAGTGGTATTCCCGGACTCTGGTGAGTTGGTGATCAACGATTTCACGATCGACCAAACTGACGACCTTGTCGTGGTTGACATCAAGACTGGCCAGCTGTTATCCCGGGTGCGCACTGAATCACGCCTGGCTAATGGCATGTTCCTTACCGCGGGCGACAACCGAGATATTTATTATTGTTCAACTCTTTCTTGGGCGCGGGTCGCTTGGAGATAGGTTCTTCTATAAGTTAACTAACAGAACTTAGATTCCAGGTAAGGTCAGATCATGGACGAGATGCACGAAGCAGTGACCGCGGTACTGGGGGAGATTGATTTCGACCCGAATGAATTGCACGCAAAGTACCTCTCAGAACGCGACAAGCGCGTACGAGATGACCACAACGAGCAGTACGTCGAAACAAGCGGAGAGTTCGCCAAATACATAGATGACCCATACGAAAGAACCGTCGAACGCGATCCTCTCTTCGACGAAGTCGAAATAGCGATTATCGGGGGCGGATTCGGTGGCCTCTTGATGGGTGGAAGGCTGCGTGAAGCTGGTTTCACCGACATTCGTGTAATTGAACGCGGCGGAGATTTCGGAGGAACCTGGTATTGGAACCGCTACCCCGGGGCAATGTGCGACGTCGAGAGCTACTGCTATTTGCCGATGCTCGAAGAACTCGACTACATACCCAAACACAAGTATTCATTCGCGCCCGAGATTATGGAACATACCCAAAACATCGGCCATCACTACGGTCTGTATGAGAACGCTTGTTTCAGCACCTCGGTCACCAAATTAAGTTGGGACGAAGACACGTCCCGTTGGACCATCGAAACTGACCGCGGCGACAAGATGCGAGCCCAGTTCGTAGCGATGGCAAACGGCCCTTTGAACCGACCGAAACTCCCCGGCATACCCGGTATCTCCGATTTCGAGGGACACACTTTTCATACCAGTCGGTGGGATTACGAATACACCGGTGGGGATAACAGCGGTAATCTGCACGGCCTGAATGACAAGAAAGTCGCGATTATCGGGACCGGTGCTACTGCTATCCAATGCATCCCCCACCTTGGTGAATCCTCCGAACATCTTTATGTGTTCCAACGAACACCATCGTCGATTGACTACCGAAACAATCGTGAAACGGACCCAAAGTGGGCGGCCTCCCTTGAGAGCGGCTGGCAATACCGACGAATGGACAACTTCAATACCCTTGTCGCTGGCGGGGATCAAGATGAAGACCTCGTGTCTGACGGATGGACCGATATCTTCAGAAACCTGACCGGCACCGCTGCCAAGTTGGCTGGACGAAAACTCGGGCGACGGATCACGGGCAAGGAGAAGGGCCATCTGATGAAGATGGCCGACTATCAAAAAATGAACTCCATCCGAAACCGTGTCGATGACGTGGTCGAAGATCCCGCTACGGCAGAGGCTCTGAAGCCCTGGTACCGCCAGTTTTGCAAGCGACCTTGCTTTCATGACGAATACCTTCCAACGTTCAACTTGCCCAACGTGACGTTGGTCGATACTCAAGGTGCAGGTGTTGAACGCATCACTACCAATGGAGTGGTAGCCAATGGTGTTGAACATGAAGTTGACTGCATCGTCTTTGCTACTGGCTTCGAGGTTGGCACCGGATACACCCGGCGTGCTGGCTACGACATCATCGGACGCAACGGTCACACTTTGAGTGAAAAATGGGAGAACGGGCCTCGGACCTTGCACGGGATGCAAACCACAGACTTTCCTAACTGCTTTTTTCTGGGGTTCACTCACACGGCCGTGACCGTCAACGTCCCACAGGCACTCAACGAACAGGCAATGCATATCTCATACATGATTTCCCAAGTACGTGATCAAGACGCTACGACCATTGAGGCAACCGCGGAAGGTGAGCAGATGTGGGTAGATGAGATTCAGGACAAATCGAAACTAGGGGAACGCTTCCGGGCCGAGTGCACGCCGGGCTATTACAACAACGAAGGCAAAGTGGGAAACCCCGACGGCTTCTTCACCACGAGCTATGGGGCGGGCCCAATTCAATTCCATCGAATTTTGAGCGAATGGAGAGAGGACGGCCGCCTAGAGGGCGCCGATATCTCCTAGCTAGTTGAGTGTGATACTCAAAATCAATACTCAAGCCTGATATCGAACTTCGTTCGGATTTGCCGATCTAAATCCGGAGGAATCAGTGAAACAGGTTCTTGGGCTAAGACCCGTTTAACCTCATCTCGCGCCAAATCAACCTGTTGCGGTTGATTCTGTTCTTCCCACGTCTGAAAGTCTGTTCGGTCCGCTAGCTCCGGGTACACGAAATCAGAATTCATCCGCATCAGTGTTGCCTCGTCACCCAGAAAGTGCCCAACTCCCTCAGTGACCGCGAGATGAACCGATTCCATCTGCATGTCTTGGGTATCGAAGCGACGCAAGGAACTCATCACGCTTCCAAGCATGTCGTTGTCCAGTACATAACTTTCTAGCGAGACCCCCATGAGGCCGGCATGCATCCCGCAAGCTTGCGTCACCAAGTTGCTTCCTGCTTGCGCGGCAAGGGTCACAGATAACGCCTTTTCTGCGCCGCTCTGGATATCGGGACATTTCGAGTCGGTAGCGCCAGCGATTGAAACGTTCGGCAGCCCTAACGATCTTGCAACCTGCGCTGCAGCGGCCATGACTAAAGCTTGTTCTCCGCCCCCTCCGCTCATGGCCCCGGTTCTGAGATCAACGATCATGGGTTTGGGTCCACAAATTACCTTTGCGTCTGGGTTGATGATCCAGCTGAACGCCATTCCTGCGAGAGCTTCGGCAAGCGTCTGTGCTATCGCTGAAGCAAAATTCACCGGTGTTGAGGCCCCTACTTGCGTAAAGACATTGCAATGCGCAGGTACCCCGCTTTCCGCCGCTACCTGAAGAACTTCCATTGCATCTTCACTGATTCGCATGGGTGGAGCTACGTGATTCACGTTGAAAGACAGAAACGGTTGCCGACCGAAAAACTCTGCCGATCCAGCTATCTCATAGCAAAGGTTGGCAACTTGTTGGGCACTAGAACCGTTGCTGGCGCTAGTCGCAACGTGTTTCGTCGTGCCCGCCAAACATGCGTATGCCGTATTTACATCGAGAGCTAACTCGTCGTGCATGTCACCAGCCACTAGAGGACGGCTCAAAAAGTGGATGTGCCGCAAAGAGTCAACCAGCCTCGCCGCGTCATAAAGATCCTTCAAAGTTGATCGCCGATATTGGCCTGTTTCGGCGTCGACGATCATCGGAGCGGCGCCACCTGTTCCAAGGTGCACGCGATACCCAGAGAGGTCAAGGTCGTGTACCTCGTCTCGCCCGTGGAGCGTGAACCCTGACGGTGCTTGGTTAACCAGTGTCTCAACCAATTCCCGCGGGAAGAGCAATCGATTTTGACGGATCTCACCTCCCGCTTCGCAAACACGTTCGATAACGAACTCTGGAGCTTCGCTGAGCCCAGTATTTTCTAGTAACCCGTATGCGCTATCAATGATCTCGGTTACTTGCTTCGCTGAGAGGGGTTGGAAGCGACCGCCTTCGACACCTCCAGACGCGGAACCCTTCGAGGCTTCGCGCCGTAACTGGGCAGCCGAGGCGCGACGACGGGTTCTTTTCGTCACTGGCGCGACATTTCAGCTTTACCGTTCGCTTCATCTTCTTGTTCTGCTCGCAAACCCAATTGAATCGTGACTTCTCGAAGATCACCCGTGAACTCAAAGGGGCTCTCGTAGCGTGGAGAAACGGGAGACCCCGCATCCCTCCCCACGCTGGCTCCGATGGAGCTGATCATCCCCATTAAAAATGGGAGCTCAATCGACCCGGATGGAGTTCCATTTACTGAGATCGCGATTTGACCCGTGGATTTACTTCGACGCGTGACTAAAACGTCCAGAGTGTTCGAGCCCGATGTCAGCTCAATTTCCGATTCCAGCACTGAGTGGTCATTGAACGCGTTGTAATCGACGACTAGCCGCGAGCCTTGAACGAAGACAGTTATCCCTGCATTTTCGTTTCCTCGGGCATAGATCACACCCTCATCGGTGCCGTCGCAGTCAACGAGGGCTTTGAGATGCCAGGATCGCCCTGACGGTGATGGTGAGGCTTGCGCGGGGATCGAAGACATCGGTGGGCGGTACCGATACTTGCGGTGCGTGGGGTGTGGTGAGTGGTCATCAAGTCGCGATCCAAAAAGTTCGATAGTGCGGTCATCTAGTGGGAGGACACCGTTTAGCTCAGCTTGTTCCCACCAGAGGTCAATCAGTTCTTGCAATTTCTCCGGCTTGTTCGCGGCGAGATCGATGCACTCTGACGCATCCGTCGATAGGTCGTAGAGTTCCCACCGGTCTTCCTCGAAGGCTTGCCCTTTCCTATGTCGGGTCACGGCCTTCCAGTAGACCCCTGCATCTTCCGCGACTAGGGCCCGAGATCCAAACTGTTCAAAGTACTGAAGCTTGTTGGTTGCTGGCGCGTCAGGCGAGTTGAGGATGGACACGAAAGAGGATCCGGTGACTGGTAGTTGTTCGCACCCTCGATAGTTCTGCGGTGCAGTTACTGATAGCAACTCATAGAGGGTGGGGACGATATCCGATACGTTCACAAACTGTCCGCGAAGGGATCCGTTCTGGTCTGTGTCGATTCCCGCCGGCCAGTGGATGATCATCGGGACGTGTACTCCACCTTCATGCGTATTTTGTTTGTACCACTTGAACGGCGTGTTGCCGCATTGAGCCCAGCCCCACGGATAGTTGCAATGGCTGTGAGGACCGCCAATATCATCAATTTGGCTGATGAGATCATCAGGAGAGTCGAATACTCCGTTGAAGAACTTCATCTCATGCATGACCCCATAGGGGCCACCTTCTTGGGAGGCGCCATTATCAGCCAAGAAGACCAGAATGGTGTTCTCTAGCTCGTTCATTTCTTGTAACCCAGCGATAAAGCGTCCAATCTGGTCATCAGTATGATCTAGGAACGCTGCGAAGGCCTCCTGAAGTCTGCAAGCAAGAGCTTGGTGGGTTTCAGGGAGATCAACCCAAGCTTCAACACCATTGTTACGTGGCGCTAGTTGCGTCTGTTCAGAAGTGACACCGAGTTCTAGTTGCTTGCGGTACCAGTCTTCGCGGGTAATGTCCCAACCTTGATCGTAGCGGCCTCGATATTTTTGCAAATAGGCTTCGGGTGCTTGATGGGGAGCGTGGGTGGCGCCAAAAGGTAGGTAAGCGAAGAATGGTCGATCCGAACGCACCCCTTTACTGTCATTGATCATCCACAAGAGCTGTTCAACTAAGTCTTCACTTAGGTGATATCCATCCTCAGGACTGCCTGGTGCTTCGATGCGATGGTTATCTACAACTAGTTCTGGGTAGAACTGGTCTGTTTCCCCCTCAAGAAATCCGTAAAAGCGATCAAATCCTCTAGCTAGTGGCCATTGGTCGAAGGGCCCGGCAGCAGAGATGTCGTTAGTCGGAGCCAGATGCCACTTTCCGGCACAAAAGGTTGCGTACCCCTCTGACTGCAATACTTCGGCAATCGTTGCGGCGTGGTTCGTTATGTGCCCGAGTTGATGCGGGAATCCAGTTTGATGATTCGACACTGATCTCATTCCGACACTGTGTTGAGATCGACCTGTCAGTAGCGAAGCACGGGTTGGAGAACACAGCGGCGTGACATGAAAATTCGTGAACTGAAGACCCCCAGCAGCCAGCGCATCTAAATGACCGGTATCGATATCGGAGCCGTAGCACCCCAACTGAGAGAAGCCCGTGTCGTCGACCAAGATGATTACAACATTTGGCGCATCCTCACCAGGGTGAGACCTAGAGGGAAAATGGGCTTCGGAGTCTTCTAACGTGTTCCCGATTTGCCCTTCGAACTTAGGTAGATGGTGTGTCGTCACGATGTCCTTAAAGTGAAATCGTTGTGAGGTCGGCGCCAATCACTATTTCACCATCAAAATGTTGTTGGGCTATAGCGATCCACTCGGAGTATTGGTCTTCGCTGGGGGCTGGCACCATGTGAGTTAGCACTAAGCGTTTGGCATTAGCTCGTGCCGCAGTTTTAGCTGCTTGTTCGAGATCTGAGTGGTAGTCCAAGATATCCAGAAGCATGGAGTTCGGACTCAAACTGACGAGATCACTGCGAATCACTGTTTGAACATACGCGTCTGCATCTCTGGCCAACTCATCAACGCCCTGACATGGCAGGGTGTCTCCGACTATTGCGGCAGCTACTTCGCCGTGCTCTATGCGATAACCCAACGTTGGTTTGACAGGAGCATGTTCCGTAGCCGCTGTGGTCACAGATAATTGATCGAGTTCGAACTGGTACCCAGAAGAAAGTTCAAAAATGTCGACTTGGGGGCCATGAGTAAGAGCGTTATGGTGTTCTATCCGATACCCAATGTCTGCTTCTAGAGCGTGCATTTGGCGCTCAACGAACTCTTGGGTTCCTGGAGGACCGTAAATCGAAAGTGTCGCGTTGCCTTGACTCATAACCCAATGGGTCGTGATTACATCGTTCAAGTCACAGATATGGTCGCTGTGGAGGTGGGTTAAAAGAACAGCACGCAAGAAAACAGGCAATGAACCTGCCCCGGCCATTCTCATCACTACACCTCGACCTGCATCAACGAGCACGTGGCAGTTGTCCACCTTGATCAGGGTCGAAGGACCTGCGCGATTGGCGTCAGGCAACGGACTGCCGGTCCCTGTGAGAACGATATCCATGGTCTTATGTTGTCAGAGAGAAACTGATATTGGCGCAACCTCCATTCAAAGATCAGCTCTCAGGAGTTTGAAAGACTTTGGAAGGTCACAGTTTCTTCAGTAATTTCAGCTTCCAAAGACCGACTGCGACCACAGCCATCGCTATCGCAAAGAAAGCCAAAGTTTCATCCGTTCACCGTGCCAGCCTAGGCCAGGGATACTCCCTCGCCTTCGACTATACGGGCAATAAAGAGAGTCTCCCGTCGTGCGACATCCAACCTGTCACCGTCCGCGTTGATACAACCGGCGTTTCTCGTTCCTAACTACAATTCTGTTTAAGATGCCGTAACCCTGGAGCCTCAATGACTCAACTTGACGATGTACGCCGATTTCTCGCCGATGAAACTGGACTCGCCACGATAAGCACGACCCAAGAAGACGGGCGAGTACTTTCAAGCATTGCAAACTGCGGTGTCATTGCCCATCCTGTGACGGGCGTTGAATGTGTTGCCCTCGTTTCGATGGGCAAGGCAGCGCGCCTCAAACATGTCAGGCGGGGGTCAGAAGTCACAATTGCCATTCGAAGAGGATGGAACTGGATTGCCGTTACCGGAAAAGCTGACCTTATCGGACCGGATGACAACGAAGAGTCAATAGATCCAGAGGCACTGCGGCTACTGCTGCGCGAGATTTACCAAGCAGCAGGGGGCAGCCATGATGACTTCGAGGAGTATGACTCAGAAATGATTCGTAGCCGTAGGGCGGCTGTCCTTGTTGCTCCCACACGAATCATTGGCAACCACCCCAATTCATGAACTGCGGATAGTTGTTGCACCGAGTCTTTTAGATCAGGAAAGTTAGGTTCCTTTGCCCTGCGTCCGCTGTGACAAGTTCGATCCACTTGGCTGACATCCGCAAGTTCCCTTCGACACGCTCAAGCCGGTATTGGGCCTGTCCGGGCCATACACGAAGTTCACCACTTGACTGGGCCGCTAACTCATAAATGACGAAGTTCGCTTTAACCAGAACTTCTCCATCATTCGCTGACTCTATTTCGATGTTTGAAATCACTCGACGCATAGGTGAGTTCGGTAGTTGAGAGAGACGTTTCCCGGTCTGGAGTTGCCGTATTCGTGTAGCGACTCGAGTCCGATTGTCATTCAAATAAGCCAGTTGCTTGGAAGGCTCACCTTCGAGTCGCCCTGCTGGAACCCAGTAATGAAACTCATCGGTGAGGAGCGCCTCCCACTCCTCGAGCAGAAACTCATCTGCGTATCGGGCTTCGCGGTATAAGAACTCTTCTATTTCTGTTCTTAGCTCCGGCGAAGTCAACGCGTTACCTCTTCGCTCATCATTTCGAGGTATCGATACCAGAAACCGCGGTTCGTCGTTTCATCGGAGGAATTACTCGATCGCACGCCGTTCTCATCCACAAGTTCTCTATGCATACCGCGACTCAGATCTATCCAACCACGATTCGTCGAGGCCCATGAGGTATCAATGCCCGAAACGCCCGCCTGGACGCGCTCTGCAGTGATTGCATCGTCGGTGGTGATGAATGAGGCTGGACCGAAAGCTGCCTCGGTTTGACGCAGTAACCGTTCATTGAATGCGTCGTCCGCTCCCTCAAACTGCACCGCTGTATGTCGATGAATCATTTCACCCGGAGCAACAGGTTCCACGATCGCTATTACCGTTTCACCTAAAAAGAGGTTGGGAAATAGAAAGGCGTGTGGAGGTCCATCCCAAAGCATCTGATCCGCCAGTTCATTCCCGACTCGCTGCGACAACGCTGAGTAATAGTCCTGAACTCGTTCTCGCGTGACACCCAGCCAAGAAAGTTCATTCTTATAGCTCGGGCGCCAATCTAACTCAAGGTGCCCATTCCCATAGTCAACAGCTCGGGAGCTTTTGACCGCGTCACCACCAATAGCAACATCGTCGTAGTGCGTGTCAGTAGAGGCAGACATCGACGCGTGAACGAAGCCCACGTGATATCCGTCGCTGTCACTTTCGGGCCATAGTTTCCAATTCGATTGCACCCGGTGACCTATCCACCCTTTGCCTAAATCTAGGTTGCCGCTGGGACTCATTTCACATAGACGATCAATCAGTTCGTATCCAGCAGCTCCTAAGTGCTCATCTATAAATCCTGCTTGCCCGTCCAAATTAGCGAAGACAAAGCCTCGGTAATTTGCTACTTGTCCCGCTCTGTCCAATCCGAGCTCTTCTTTTGGTTTCGAATACCCATCTGGAAACGGAACCGCACGCAGGTTGCCATCTAAGCCAAATCGCCAGTTGTGGTAGGTGCATTGAAAGAAGGAATTGTTACCGCTGTGCTCCCAGCACAAAGCAGTTCCCCTATGAGCACATCGGTTCGATAGAACGTTGATGTCACCATCGTCTCCGCGCACCATGATTACTGATTCGTTGCCCAGTTGACGCTTAACCCAATCCCCGTTGTTCTTAATTTCGGACTCATGTCCTACGAAAGCCCAACCTCGCACAAAAATTTGTTCCATCTCTTCCGCAAAGACATCGGGATCATGGAGCAAGCTTCCGTGTATGCGATCACCACGCACTAACTGTCGGTAGTTGATACCCATTCCCGTAGTCTCGCATGATGCTGCTAACGCGTTCAGGGATTCGGTGTCCCACCTAACCAGCCTGAGACCCTAAATTGGCTAGCCCAGGAGGTAATCATGGAAACCGTTGCCGTCACTCTTGATTCTGTCGGAGGACCAGTTCAGGTAGAGACCCTTGATCTGAGCGAGCCTCTTGACGGCGAAGTCTTAGTCAAGATGGGTGCAGCTGGAATTTGTCATAGCGACCAACACGCGATTACGGGTCAGCACGGAGCGAAACTACCTTGCGTACTCGGTCACGAAGGAGCAGGTGAAGTAGTTGCAGTTGGCCCGAACGTCAAGGCAATACGCGTTGGTGATCGGGTTGCCCTCAATTGGGTTCCAAGCTGCGGGACCTGCTTTTATTGCGCCCGCCAACAGCAACATTTGTGTTCGGATAGCACCGAACGAATTTGGAGCGGCCTCTTAGCAGATGGAACAAGTCGGATTTCCCGTAACGGGGATCCGATATTGCACTATTGCGGCATCTCAACTTGGTCCGAACACATGGTTGTTGCAGAAGTTAGCTGTAGACGTATCCCCGACGCCGTACCTTACGAGGTGGCCGCGCTCATCGGGTGCGGCGTAGCAACAGGTGTAGGCGCGGCCATTCACCGAGGGAAGATATCGGAAGGCGATACGGTGGTGGTAGTCGGCGCCGGTGGAGTGGGCCTAAGTGCGGTGATGGGCGCCCGTATGGCAGGTGCCGAGAGGATCATTGCTGTCGACCTTGCGGCAGAGAAAAAGCATCTTTCTACTGATCTGGGGGCAACGGACTTTGTTGCCGCAGACGACGGTGCGATAGATGCAGTGTTGAGCTTCACGGAGGGTCGAGGCGCCGATGTTGTCATCGAAGCGATCGGTGACACTGCCCTCCAAGAAAGTTGGCTGAGGGCTGTTAGGCCGGGGGGCACCATGGTCTTAGTGGGTGTACCAAGCACCTCCGACGAGACCCGCTTCATCAGCGCCGACCTCATCCGCTCAGAAAAGACAATTAAGGGCAGCTACTACGCCGCGACCGACACCGGGAAAGCAATCGATGATCTCTGCGCTGCTTATATACAGAAACGCTTGCCTATCGACCGACTGATTTCGAAAAGAGTGGCCATCGAAGACATTCAGGAAGCGATCGACGCGATGCTTACCGGAACTGAAGGTCGCACCGTCATTACGTTTGAATAGAAGGACTATTTTCCAAAACACGTTCTCTTATCAACGCACCATCCACTACAAACTCTCCGCTGCCACTGATCGTCGGGGTCGATAGACCCACAAACAAAATCGGGAGGTAAGCGAAGTTCAAGCGAAGTTGCTTCTCGTTATCAGCAGGTACCAAGTCTTTCTGCCACTGGCCATCTGCGCACAGTCTTGGCGCGCAGCTCCTGTGCCACATTGGGAGAAAAGAAATCGTAATAACAGACGGCGTTAATAAAATCGGGGCCCGCAGTAGCTACGCGTTCGAAGTCATCAAAGATGCCGAATGCAACGAATGCGTTGCCGTCACGAGGAAAACCTATCCGTGTGCCAACTAGATCCCCTTTGCGTAGTTCCAATGGTCCTATGGGATGGCTCGTAGCGGCTTCTTGGGCGGGCACATCAACGAAGTAAGGGGCTATCTCGGCCGAGAGTTCATACATGTGTTCGATGGTGAACCAAAGCCCTTCGCACTCAGTTTCAAATCTCAAGCCGTATTGCAGGTCACGGATCCCAGTGGGATTCGCGTCATTTAAGTTCGATGCCAAAAGATACTTCAGGCCATAAACAAGAGTCGCGTCAATCGGCATTCGGATCTCAACCTCATTCTGTCCGTAAGGGAGCCGGAAGATTCCAGGTTGTTCGAAAAGTCCATCAATAATCCGCGCGGGAGGTTCCACTTCAGTTATTTGACTCCGATCGTCAAATACAAAGGTGTCAAACCAACCATCGAAACGCGTAGGGCATTCACCGCGCGGTTCAAGCGATAACTCCAGGTTTGTTGTGACGCTTCGACAGTCTGAACCGACACATTCCTTTAGAACTACCGATACTTGATCAAGTACGAGCCCCCACTCAAGCTCACGTCTATAACTCACACCAGAGCCTGTGCCAAACCCCGGGGCGTCAGCGGCCCAAGTCAATGAACCTCCCCCATAACCCTCGGCTTCGCAACTCACATAATGCGTCACGTTGTCGACCGAGCACACCGCCGCCAATTCAGTTTGACCGGGATTAGCGGAATCTTCGTTCCGTTCGTCAGGAGTGCCCGGTTGAGTCGACGTTGAGGCAAGACCAGAGGTATCGATATTGGTCTGGACCTGTTGGCAATCGGACTGCTCGCACTGCTGAAGGGTTACGACCACCTGCGGAACTAACTGATAGCTCTCCAAAAGTTCAATTTCATATGTCGGCCCAGTAGTCCACCCCGAAACATTAGATTCCCATCGAAGCTCGGAACCTCCTCGGGTACCGTGCGCGCGGCAGAAGATTTTAGGGATTGATTCATCAAAATCGCAGATGGCCTCGAGTCCTGCGTGTACTGCAGAAGTGGTTGTGACCTCCCCTGGGTTTGAAGGTGAGGTGCTAGTAGTAACAGCACTTGTGGTCGAGCTAGGACTAGAGCTAGTTCGCAGATTCTCCGGACCAGCGCCGCAGGCGCACAGCAACAAAACGGAAAGCGCGACAGACCTTAATTTGCTCATGAACGGCATTCTTGCACAACTGCTATTCAGTTCCCCAAGCGGCTGGTGCTAAGGCCACGCAACACCTGTTTTGGTGTCGGAGGGGGGACTTGAACCCCCACACCCTTAACGGGCACTAGATCCTTAGTCTAGCGCGTCTGCCAGTTCCGCCACTCCGACGCTGCTCCGGTTACCCGGAAGAGAGCCCACTCTACCAACGACATCAAGCTTGCCAACACACCAAAACGGGAGCTATTGGCTAACTACTGTCAAGGCTCAAGCAAGCAACAGACCCAAGACAAGTGTTGTGAAGCCGAAGGTCACTGCGACCACCACCGTTATACGACTGAGGTTCTTTTCGGCGACAGTGGACCCGGCTGCTGTTGCTCCTACGCTTCCGCCAAACATGTCGGAAACACCGCCTCCCTTGCCGCTATGCAAAAGGACGAGACCAACTAGAGAGAAGGCAGAAACTAGGTGCAGGGCACCAACAATCCAAGTCAACACAAGCCCGATGGTACCAGCGTCGTCACCGGACTCCTCGAACCCGTTTTCCTCCAAGAGAGCAAGCAGATTTAGGTTTCTATCCGATGAGTAATGGGTGTGCTTCCCTTTGCTCCCGGAACCCATCCTTCTAGAATTGCCGAAAATCCCCCGGCACCACCACCAGCACGAACGACCATCGGTGACCAGTCGGGTAATTTCCTAATAGCCCGCCCTGAACTAGAACCAAACACCGTTTCTTCGTTACTGGAGGTAGGGATACCTTCCTCTATACCCGATGCACCTCGAGCCGCTAACTCTGGATCCATCTGCAAAAGAGGTTCCAACTCTTCATAGAACTTGTCTTTCGACCATCCTGCTGACGCAAAGACGTTCATATGTTCAGGGGTCATAACAATCATCGCCTCAGCGGGAAGTTTCCGATTTCCAACACCATGTAGTTGTTGCGCCAGGGTTCGCACCAACGATTCTGGAGTCCGAGAAATCTGGTCGATGCATCCGACTGGCCCATGCCCGGCAAACAGGGTCACTGTGTCATCGTCTTTCGAAAACCCCCGACTTACCGACAGGGGCGGCCAGTTATCTGGGAGGTTCTCTTCATCTTCAGCGAAACACCACCCAACTTTTGACGGTGCACCTAATGCGGAGCGGTCGATCCCCCCAATGCCAGGTTTACCTCCACCGACATTTCGGATCACTAATTGAAGCGCTCTTCCTATAGTTGAATTGGCACGATTTCCTTGACCTAAGGCGTTCTTTTCGACGTTCATACCAATTCGATGCCGGATTGGCCCGTTAACGATGATGATCGGACCAGAAAACCAAAGGGTGCAGAGCAGACCATGCATGTTGAACTGATCGGTGCAGGCAGCTTCCACAGCCGCTAAAACCACGGGCAGGTATTCGGGTTTACAACCGGCCATCACTGCGTTTATTGCAACCTTTTCAACTGTGCATTCGGTGAGCACCGGGGGAACAACGGCGACCACGTCATCTGGTTGCCGGTGTGTGCCTTCCAACATTTTGGATACTCGTTCTTCGGTAGGCGGAATTATCGGCAATCCGTCGGACCAACCCCGATCGAACATTGCGTCAAATTCATCTTCCAGGGTCGCTATTTCCACTCGCCGGCTGTTTAACTCTGAGGCGCCAAATTTTAGAGCTAGCGAATCAATCAAATTTGGGTCAACCGATAACGATCCGCATCCCGGACGCATCTCTGGGAGTCCATGTCCGAGATCGTCCACACCTGTCAACGCTTCCCAGTTTGAGCGACTCCAACCCACCGTTCGAGCCATCTCTTTGCCATCTTGGATGAACATCAAAGTCGGCACTGTTTCCACTTCGTAATGCCAAGAGACTTCTAGCTCTTGGTCATGGATTCGTGTTTCAACTGTCTCAGGGAAATCAGGGTCATCCTGGGTGTAGATCGTCACCCCAGGTCCACGTTGAGACAGCTGTTCGAGAACCGGAACTATATCCACGCAAGTTGGGCAGTCTCGCTTAACGACCGCTACGAGACCATCAGGTAATGGTGGACGGTCGAGATTTAGTGCACTGGAAGTCATGTCAGGACTCTAGGCGTCTTGGAAGCTCACAATCCTGGCAAACGATGCTGCTTCCAAAGAGGCGCCCCCAACTAGGGCTCCATCAATATCTTCCATCGACATTAATTCGGCAGCGTTTGACGCGTTTACTGAGCCACCGTACTGAATGCGGACTTTCGTCCCGGCCGGCTTATGTATTGCAGTCACGACGCTCCTGATATGTGCACACATGAGTTGGGCATCTTCGGCTGAAGCTGTCTTTCCAGTTCCTATTGCCCATACCGGTTCATACGCTATGACTAGTTCGCTCAGTTGGTCCTTGCTGAGATCAGTCAGGCTGCCCGTGACTTGGGTCTCAACAACTGATTCGGCTCCACCGCTCTCCCGTTCTTCAAGGGTCTCTCCCACACAAACGATCGGCACCATGCCATGCGCAAAGACCGATTTGGCTTTGGCTGCGACTATTTCATTGGTTTCCCCGGAGAGTGACCTTCGTTCGCTATGACCTACGATCACGAAACGAACTTCAAGTTTTTGTAGCATCGCCGGCGATACTTCGCCCGTAAATGCTCCTGATGACTCGGTATGACAGTTCTGCGCCCCGAGATGGAAGTGCATCCTGTCGGCATCAATCAACGTTTGGATTGATCGTAGATCGGTGTAAGGCGGGTGAACGGAAACTTCGACTGCGTCATAATCATGATTTCTAAGCTCATAGCTCAGTTTCTGGACCATTTGTATCGCTTCGAAATGGTTGAGATTCATCTTCCAATTACCTGAGATCAACGGAATGCGAGACATTTGTGTTCCTTATTTCCTAAGGGCTGTGAGTCCTGGGAGGTCGCCCAACTCAAGAAACTCTAGGCTGGCACCTCCTCCTGTACTGATGTGGTCCATGTAAGGCGTGAGGCCGATCTCGGCGACTGCCGCAGCGCTATCTCCTCCACCAACCACAGAGAAGGCGCGACTGTCTGCCAAGGCCTGTGCGACGGCTCGAGTGCCAGCTGCGAAACGGGTGTCTTCGAATAGCCCCATTGGACCATTCCAGAAAACGGTTCTGGCTTCGTGGACAGCGTCACCGAATTCAGCGGCAGTGCCAGGTCCGATATCAAGCCCTTTCCATCCGTCAGGTATCGAGCGGCCCATTTGTCTGACTTCTCCATTATCGCCACCGATGTCTCCGTCAGGGCTGAGGGCGGTGATGTCACTGGGCAAAAGAATTGAGGCACCTGAATCGAGAATCCGCCGACAGGCTTCCACCTGATCATCCTCACACAACGAGTCGCCAATGTTGTGACCCATCGCCTTTAGGAAAGTGAAGCACATGCCTCCTCCGATGAGGAGCCGATCCACTACTCCAAGAAGGGCACCGATCACGCCAAGTTTGTCGCTGACTTTGGCTCCACCCAGCACTGCCACCAATGGTCGCTGCGGTGATAGACGTATCTTTTCGAGTATTTCGATTTCCTTTTCGACTAAACGTCCGGCTGCGGCAGGAAGATGTGCGGGTGGTCCGACAAGCGAAGCATGAGAGCGGTGTGAGGCACCAAAGGCCTCGTTGACGTAACCGTCAAACGGGAGTTCACCGGCTCCTCCTACTAAGAACTCGACAAACTCTAAAGAATTTCCTACTTCACCCGGGTTGAAACGCAGATTCTCCAACAACTGGACTCCGGGAGCCAATTCCTCGACTCTGCTCTTCAAGATCTCGGTTGAATAACGGGGATCCCGTTTTCCATCCGGTCGACCGAAATGAGTTGCAATAACTACCGATGCCCCTCGCTCAAGTAGCCAAGAAACAGTCGGCATCGCGGCCCGAATCCGCAAATCATCAGCAATCTCCCCATCTCGGATAGGAACGTTGAAGTCACACCTCACCAGAATGCGCTTTGCATCCAAACCGCCTATTTCGGCTTCTAGATCTTCGAGGGTAGGAACTGAAGAAGCAGTCACACCAGAATCAACCGCACGTAATGGTGACGAGATCTACTAGGCGGTTGGAGTAACCCCACTCATTGTCGTACCAGCCACTGACTTTCACTAAGTTGTCAATGGTCATCGTGAGACCTGCATCGAAGACACAGCTTGAAGGGTCTCCCACTATGTCTGCCGAGACAAGTGGGTCTTCGCTGTAGGTGAGGATCCCTGCGAGTGGTGCACTGGAAGCTGCACTCGAGAAGGCAGCGTTAATTTCTTCAACCGACGGAGAGGCTGTTAACACAGCCGTGAAATCAGTAATTGAGCCGTCCGGTATCGGGACACGCAGCGAAGTCCCATCCAGTTTCCCGTTCATAGCCTGAAGCACAAGCCCGGTCGCACGCGCCGCTCCAGTTGAGGTGGGGATGATGTTTACGGCGGAGGCTCGAGCTCGTCTCAAATCGCTGTGAGGGCCATCAACAAGTGATTGATCGCCGGTATAAGCGTGGACCGTTGTCATCAAACCTTTTTCGACTCCGAATGCTTCATCTAGAACCTGGACCATTGGGACAAAGCAGTTAGTTGTGCAACTCGCGTTCGAAATGACTTTGTGCGACTCTTTGTCAAATTCTTCGTGATTGACGCCGACCACGATGGTGGCATCAGCTCCGCTCGCTGGGGCTGAAACAATCACGAGAGGTGCTCCGGCATCTAGGTGCTGTGCCGCCTTATCTCTGTCTGTGAAAATACCAGTCGATTCGATAACGACGTCAACCCCCAAATCGCCCCACGGCAACTCCGCAGGGTTGCGTTCAGACAGGACCTTCAAAACTTTGTCGTCTATCGATATGCCGCCGTCCACGGCAGCGATGTCGTTAGGTAGGTTGCCAAGCACCGAATCATATTTAAGAAGGTGGGCCATTGTGGCCTGATCGCCTAGGTCATTGACTGCCACAATTTCTACGTCGGCACCTTGTTTCTGGATAGCACGAAAGAAGTTTCTGCCGATACGGCCGAAGCCGTTAATACCAACCCGCACGGTCATTGGAAGGTTCGCTTTCTGGGAGGGGATAGAGACGCTTCTGAATGTCTACCCTATTGCTTTGACGCAGTGGCGAATTGATTGACTACTTCTAGATTTCTTTCGATTCAAGGTCTCGATGTCGGGTTCGAAGCGAATGGCCGCTTTCGGCTAACACCCGACCGAACTCCTCGGCAATTACGACACTTCGATGACGGCCACCAGTGCATCCGAAGGCAATGGTTAGGTAAGCCTTCCCTTCCTCAACATAAGAGGGGATCAAGAATTCGAAAAGTGGGAGCGTGTGCCCCAAAAAAGAAGTGGTAAGCGGCTGTTCGAGGACGTAGGTGCGAACATCTTGCTCAAGGCCTGTTCTCTGCCTCAGTTCAGGGACCCAATGCGGATTCGGCAAGAACCGACAGTCGATAACCAGATCGGCTTCTGTGGGCACTCCGTGCTTGTAACCAAACGACATAACGGTTGTTTGCATGAACTGTTCGTTGTCTACATCGCTGAACACCTCGACCACCCTGGATTTCAGTTCATGGACGATGAGGTCACTCGTATCGATGACCAAGTCCGCGGCCTGTCTGATCGGTTCCAGCAGTTCACGTTCTCGCTCAATTGCTTCAGTGACGGAGGTGCTGCTCTCACTCAGTGGATGCCGTCGCCTGGTTTGGTCATATCTTCGAAGCAGCACCTCTGTTCGTGCATCGAGAAAGATGACGTTCACGCGGGCTGCTGGGGTATGGAAATCCTTTAGAAAGGCAAGCAGGTCTTCTTGATGTTGGTGGGAACCAGCAACTAATGCAATTCGCTTGCCCAGGGAGTCTGAAGGCGTGAGCACCTCAGCTGCGTTAGCGAGCAAGCTGGGTGGCAAATTGTCAATTACGAGCCACCCAAGATCCTCCAAGGTGTCAGCCGCTGTTGAGCGGCCAGCGCCCGACAGTCCTGCCACCACGACAAAGTTGGGTGAATCAGTCATTCCTAAAGGTTAGATCGCTCATTTATAACAAGTCACCGCTTCTCACATACAAGAACCAAAAGCCGAGGGATATGCCGAGCGGCTCGATAGGCATCATTACGCTCCAGGAAGCCTTCAGGCGGCGCTGGCTCAAGCATTCGCACCAGCGATAGGCCTTGGTCGGTGAGCGTATTCAGGTAGACACTTAGGGGTCGATGAATGAATGGAATTCGAATCCCCAATTCGACTTCTTCGATAGTTTCTTGCTCCACTAGGTATTGGCCGATTCTCCAATACTGAATTGCTTCCTCCGATGTGTGCTCTTCTACCCATCCGCTGCCCGGAGTTTGTAAAAGCGGATGGTTCAATAAGAAAACGAACCTTCCCTCCGGCTTCAAGACACGAGCAACTTCGCAAATTGCGGTGCTCATCTCGGTTATGTGTTCGAAGACAAGGCATGCCACCGCTGCATCGAAGGTTTCATCTTGGAAGGGCAGTTCTGATGCAGAAGCTTGGGCGTAATGTTCGCCAGCGGACCGATTAAGGGCTTCAGATACTTGGGCCCATGAGCGATCTACTCCAAAGACATGAGAGAGGTCACCCGGCAGTGTCCGAGCTACTTGACCTTCTCCGCACCCTATGTCGAGGATGTTCTTGAAGCCGGTGGTGAGGTCCGCTATCAACGGAAGTATCTGCTCTTTATATTCGGGATCTACGCCATTGGTGAACTCTCGCTGCCACCACGTAGCGTGAGACTCCCAGAGATCCTCGGTCATGCCCGCCCCTGGGTCCGCTCGTGAACTGATACCCCGACGCTGTTGGGAAGCCAGCTCAAAGCAAGTAACTCGTCAAGGGATGCTTGTTGGATTTTGCGGACTCCACCGAATTCTTTAATCAGCCGCTTTCGCCGTGCGTCTCCTAAACCTGGTATGTCGTCAAGGACACTTCGAGTCATTCTCTTATTTCGAAGCTGCCGGTGATAGCTAATTGCGAAACGATGACTTTCATCACGTATGCGTTGCAAGAGATACAACGCTTCAGAACCTCGCGGTACTTCAATAGGCGCGCTTCGTCCGGGAAGGAACACTTCCTCAAACTGTTTTGCCAAGGCAACTACAGGAATTTCCTCCCGTAATCCCAATGAGTCCAGAACCCGGACAGCTACACCGAGCTGTCCTTTCCCTCCGTCTACAACGAGTAGCTGAGGAGGGTAGGCAAATTTGGTTACTTCAGCCGATGGCGACTCTCGTTCATCCAAATAGTTCTTGAACCTCCGGGAGAGCACTTCTTCCATAGCCGCAAAGTCATCGTTGCCCTCCACACTGCGAACCTTGAATCGCCGGTACTCACTTTTCCGAGGTAAAGCGTCCTCGAGAACCACCATAGAACCGACATAGTCGGTCCCTTGGAGGTGACTCATGTCGTAACATTCGATGCGCAAAGGAGCGTTGGGTAATTCCAGATATCTCTGCAATTCTTCTAATGCTTTGGCGCGACTGTTGTGGTCGGTGCCTCGCTTGAGTCGATGTCGAGTAAAAGATTCGCGAGCATTTTTGGTCGCTGTTTCGTGCAACGCTCGCTTATCGCCTCGCTGGGGTATCCGAATCTCAACTCGGGAGCCTCGTTGTTGAGTTAGCCATTCTTCATACAACGATTTCCTTTGTGGAAGGGCTGGGACGAATACGTTCTTTGGCATTCCGATTGGATTTTCGTCGTGATAGATGTCTTCGACTATTCGGGCAATCAAGTCTGGTTGCGTGACATCCTCAACTTTGTCGACGATTGAGCCTCGCTGACCCATAACGCGACCTTTACGCACGAAAAAGACCTGCACTGAGGCCTCTAGCTCATCGTCGTGGACACCGATGATGTCGAAATCTTCATTCCTGGTACCAGCTATTTGTTGCTTTTCTATCGCTTTTTTGACGCTAGATAGTCGGTCCCGGTATCTCGCAGCTAGCTCAAACTCTTTGGAACTACTAGCAGACTGCATTCTGTTGTTTAAATCACGCAAGACTTCGTCGGTGTCTCCTTCAAGAAAGCGGATCAATTCGCTTACTAGATCTCCGTATGCCTCCCGGGATATTTCCCCCACACAAGGTCCGGCGCATTGCTCAATGTGAAACAGAAGGCAGGGTCGCCCTAGTCGCTGGTGCTCCGACATCTTGTTGTCGCTACAAGTCCGAATTGGGAATGTCCGTAATAGGAGATCCAACGTTTCTCTAATCGCATGTGCGTGTCCGAAGGGGCCGAAGTAGCGATTTCCCCGTTTTCTCTTTCCTCGCATGACCATCGCTCGGGGCCATGCGTCTCGCTGGGTGATGGCCAAAAATGGGTACGACTTGTCGTCGCGAAGGCGAACATTAAAGCGAGGTTGGTGTCTCTGGATGAGGCTGTACTCCAACATGAGAGCATCCACTTCGGTCGCAACTTCGATCCATTCGACCGATGTCGCTGTCGAAAGCATCTGCACAGTCCGCGGATGTAGGTTTCGAGCGTCTTGGAAGTAGCTGTTTAGTCGGCTCCGTAAGCTCTTGGCTTTCCCGACGTAGACGATGCGTCCAGCTTGGTCCTTGAACTGGTAGCTACCTGGCTGGTCGGGAACCGAGCCGGACTCGGGACGCAGTGACATACCTAGAGGTTATTGCCAAGAAACTCTCTCAGTTCGACAGGACCGGCGCGAGGAAGCGACCTGTGTGACTTCCCGATACTTTGGCGACCTTTTCGGGAACGCCACTGGCTACTACTAACCCTCCCCCATCTCCGCCTTCAGGGCCCATATCAATGATCCAGTCAGCGGTCTTTATCACATCAAGGTTGTGTTCTATTACCACCACCGTGTTGCCCTGATCGACCAGCCTGCTTAGCACCGCCAACAACCTGCGGATATCTTCGAAATGAAGACCTGTCGTAGGTTCATCCAGTATGTAGATGGTGTGCCCGGTCGGTCGTTTAGCCAACTCACTGGCAAGTTTCACACGCTGCGCTTCCCCGCCCGAAAGGGTCGTGGCTGGTTGCCCCAACCGAATGTAACCCAACCCAACGTCAACCAGAGTCTGCATATGGCGCGCTATTGGAGGTTGAGCCGAGAAGAACTCCAGGGCCTCCTCGCACGGCATGTTCAACACATCAGCAATAGTCATTCCCTTGAAACGCACTTCAAGGGTTTCTCGGTTGTACCGAGCTCCTTTGCAAACTTCACATGGAACGTACACATCGGGCAGGAAATGCATCTCAATTTTTATCGTCCCATCACCCGAACAGGCTTCACATCTCCCACCTTTGACGTTGAAGCTGAATCTGCCCGGCAGGTAGCCCCTCACCTTAGATTCGTTAGTTGCTGCGAACAGCTTACGAATACTGTCAAAGGCCCCTGTGTACGTCGCCGGGTTCGAACGAGGAGTCCGCCCGATCGGTGACTGGTCAATATCTATGACCTTGTCCAAAGCTTCCCAACCGTCAAGAGAGGTGTGTAATCCCGGCACCTCTTTGGATTTGTAGATCTTTTGCATTAATGATTTCCGCAAAATCTCGTTTATAAGGGTGCTCTTACCGGATCCCGAGACACCTGTTATAGCCACGAAACAGCCAAGTGGAATCTCAACGTCGATAGATCGGAGATTGTTTTCTCGCGCCCCATGAACTATCAAGGACTCATTAAGTGGTTCTCGGCGCGAAGCGGGTATTTCAATTTCGCGAATTCCCTTGAGGTACTCGCCAGTGACTGAGCCCTTGACTTCTTCTAATCCGCCAACTGGGCCGCTGTAGATGATTTCGCCGCCGTGTTCTCCCGCTCCAGGCCCAATATCAACCACCCAGTCAGCTTCCATGATTGTTTCCTGATCATGTTCAACGACAAGAACCGTGTTCCCTAGGTCTCTTAGGTGTTGCAAAGTCTCGATTAGACGTCGGTTATCTCGCTGATGCAAGCCAATCGACGGCTCATCCAGAACATATAAAACCCCTTCGAGACCGCTTCCGATTTGACTAGCTAACCGAATTCGTTGAGCCTCACCGCCAGCGAGCGTTGCTGCGGACCTATTCAACGTCAGATAATCCAATCCCACGTCCAATAGGAAGTTCAGGCGAGCGTCGATTTCCTTCACAATGGGAGCGGCAATAATCGTTTCCCTTTCAGTAAGCGACAATCCATCAATGATTTTGGCCGCTTCGCCTATCGAGACCGAGCAAAGCTCATAGATATTGTGACCCGCCACTCGAACTGCGAGGGAAACTTCGTTGAGTCGAGCCCCATCGCACGTGCCGCAGGGAACTTCCCTCATGTAGCCCTCGATACGGTCACGTGAATGATCGCTATCTGTGTCGGCGTGACGACGCTGCAAGGTTGGTATGACCCCTTCCCAGTGAGTTGTGTAACTCCGACTACGGCCATATCTATTTCTGTAACGGACCGTAAACGTTCTGTTTTGAGGACTGCCATAAAGAAGCAACTTTTTTTGTTTGGCTGTCAGCTTGGACCAAGGCTTGTCCACGGGAATATCGAATTCTTCACCAGTAGCTCGCAGCAAACGGCCATACCACCGGCTCGCACCTGTAGCGAAGGGAGCTATCGCCCCGTCCTCAATACTGAGGTCACCGTTGGGGACAATCAGATCAGGGTCCACTTCGAACCTAGTTCCTAATCCATCACAGGTTCCACAAGCCCCATACGGGGAGTTGAACGAAAAGTTCCTTGGAGCGAGTTCTTCGAAAGACCGCCCGGTTGTCGGGGAAAATAGGTGCTGACTGTACGTGAGTAGCTGCGGGTCTCCATCCTCCGACATGAGCTCAACCCAAACATGCCCGTCAGCTAGCAAAAGCGAGGCTTCGATTGATTCTGTCAGGCGTTGCTCTATGCCTTCCCTGAGAACAAGACGGTCGACGATCACTTCGATGTCATGATTGACATAACGATCAAGTCGTTCTTCTGGTAGGACATCGGTTTCAGCCAGATCGACAATCTCTCCATCGACTCGAGCCCGCACATAGCCCTGGGAGGCAAGGTCCGTTAACAGCGTGTGGTATTCACCTTTTCGTCCCCGAACCACCGGAGCAAGGATCTGAAATCGACTTTCGGTTCCTAGCGTCAGAATCCGATCAACAATTTCTTGTGGGGTCTGGCGCTGCACTACTTCGTCGGTTTCAGGGTCATGCTGTATTCCAACCCTTGCGTACAGGAGCCTCAGATAATCGTAAACCTCGGTGATTGTTCCCACAGTTGACCGAGGATTTCTGCTGGCACTTTTCTGGTCAATTGAAATCGCCGGTGAAAGCCCTTCCAGAAAATCGACGTCAGGTTTATCCATCTGTCCCAAGAATTGTCGGGCATACGCTGAGAGGGATTCCACGTAACGTCTTTGCCCTTCAGCGTAAATCGTGTCGAAAGCGAGGGAGGACTTACCGCTCCCCGATAACCCCGTGAATACGATCAACTGGTCGCGTGGTAGATCAACATCGATGTTGCGGAGGTTGTTTTCTCTCGCTCCTCGGACGATTAATTGATCTCCCATTGTGCTGGGAGCCTATCCCGGCGCCATCTCTTAAACGGGGAGCGAAGCCCAAATCGAATCAGATCATAACGACTGATCTGAGCACCTCACCACGTTCCATTTTGTGAAAGGCATCCTCAACCTCGTCAATGCCTATTTTCTCGGAGACAAAGCGGTCCAACTGGAGACGGCCTTGTAAATACAAATCAATCAACATAGGGAAATCCCGAGACGGTAGGCAGTCTCCGTACCAGGAACTCTTAAGTGCCCCGCCTCTACCGAATACTTCGATCAGCGGCAAATCGATGCGCATCTCGGGGTTCGGGACTCCAACAAGTACCACTGTGCCCGCCAAATCTCGAGCAAAAAATGCCTGTTCGTAAGTCGCGGGGAGGCCGATCGCCTCGATAGCGACATCCACGCCATTCCCTTCGGTTACCGCTTGGACTGCTTCAATCACCTCATCATTGGTCATACCTGAGGAGTTGATCGAGTGTGTCGCTCCGAACTCCTTAGCCCATTGAAGTTTTTGGTCATCCAAATCAATAGCAATAATGGTACGAGCCCCAGCAATTCGGGAACCTTCAATCGCTGCGTCTCCAACACCTCCACATCCCCAAACTGCAACCGTGTCACCTCGAGTGACGCCTCCCGTGTTCAGGGCTGCACCCAGTCCTGCCATCACTCCGCAACCAATTAAGCCCGCGACTTCTGGCTCCGCAGCGGCATCTACTTTGGTCGCTTGCCCAGCCGCGACCAAAGTCTTTTCGGCAAACGCCCCGATACCTAAAGCAGGTGAGAGGTCGACCCCATCGACCGTCATTTTTTGTTGGGCGTTGTGAGTGGAAAAGCAGTATTGAGGCCTTCCCCGCAAACAACTTCGACATTCGCCACAGACTGCGCGCCAGTTAAGGATCACAAAGTCGCCCTCCTTGACGTTCCCTACCCCCGAGCCGACTTGACTGACAACTCCCGCTGCTTCGTGACCGAGCAGAAAGGGAAACTCATCATTGATAGCTCCTTCGCGGTAGTGAAGATCTGTGTGACAAACACCGCATGCTTGGACGTCAACCACCACTTCTCCCGGCCCTGGGTCGGGCACATGGATTGTTTCGACGGAAACTGGGCTCCCTTTACTTCGAGCAATTACCCCACGCACTTCATGCGCCATGACTAGGCCCCCCTTTGGCTCATTACTCGCGACAACGTCATCGCCCTATTGGGCAACCTAGTCGCGAGGCCCACGATCAGCCACAGTTCAGAGGGGTCTTAGACTACTTAGCTGGTCGCGTCGCGTAGATCGCGCCGCAATTCCTTAATTTCGTCCCTCAACCGCGCTGCGTACTCGAAGCGAAGATCCTCCGCTGCTTCTTCCATTTCAAGCTCTAAAGAGTGGATAAGCCTGTTCAAGTCATCTTCAGGAAGCTCAGCTAGGTCTTTCCTTGCCTGCTCATCAGGTCGTAACCGCCCCGAGACCAACTTGTCTGGGACCGGAGCCCCTTCTTCTTGCCCTCGAAGCACCAGCAAGATATCGGTTACTGCCTTCCGAATAGTTTGTGGGTCGATCCCATTCTCTGCGTTGTAGGTCTGTTGAAGCGCCCGCCTTCGATTTGTTTCCCCGATCGCAACCTGCATCGAATCCGTCACGTTGTCTGCATACATAATCACTTGCCCGTCGACATTTCGAGCTGCTCTACCGATCGTTTGAATCAACGAAGTCTGACTTCTCAGAAATCCTTCTTTGTCGGCATCAAGGATCGCAACCAAGGAAACTTCCGGTAAGTCCAACCCTTCTCGCAACAGGTTGATCCCCACCAACACATCAAACTCACCTAATCGAAGATCTCTCAGGATCTCTATTCGTTCGATGGTGTCGATTTCGCTGTGTAAATACCTAACTCTCACTCCTAGCTCCAACAAGTAGTCGGTCAGGTCTTCCGACATCTTTTTCGTCAACGTTGTAACGAGGACCCGGTCCCCGCGTCCCACGGTGTTCTCTATTTGGTCAATAAGATCATCGATTTGACCTCGAGTCGGTTTAACAATTACTTCAGGGTCAACGAGACCGGTGGGGCGAATTATTTGTTCGACCACCTGGTCACTAATGTCGATCTCGTAATCACCGGGAGTCGCTGAAAGGAACACGACTTGATTGAGGCGTTCCATAACTTCATCGAACCGTAGCGGTCGATTATCGCGCGCCGATGGAAGGCGGAACCCATGTTCAACCAACGTATCTTTGCGCGATCGATCACCAGCAAACTGACCACGAAGTTGCGGAACTGCTACATGGCTTTCGTCCACAACCAGCAGATAATCGTCGGGAAAGAAATCAAGAAGACTATATGGAGGTTCATCAAAGGTTCGGCCATCTAAATGCATTGAATAGTTTTCGATGCCGTTGCAATATCCGACTTCTTGGAGCATCTCAAGGTCATATTCAGTTCGCATTCGAAGCCGCTGCGCCTCTAACAATTTGTTCTCCGATTCGAACGACGCGAGGCGTTGCTGAAGTTCGGCTTCGATGTCGTTGATTGCTCGGTGGATGGTTGTTCCATCAGTGACGTAGTGGCTGGCAGGAAACACAGTCACCTCCTCTAGTTCTGCTAGGCGCTCTCCCGTAACCGGATCCACTTTGGCTATTCGCTCAACATCGTCTCCGAATAGCTCTATGCGGACGACGAACTCTTCATATGCAGGGTGTATCTCAAGGGTGTCCCCGCGCACCCGAAATTTCCCTCGGACAAGGTTCATATCGTTTCTCTCGTATTGCATATCGATCAGCCGTCCGAGGACATCTCTTTGGTTGTGGGTCTCCCCGACTCTCATGTAGAGCATGTGCTCGAGGTACGCATCAGGTGGGCCGAGACCATAAATTGCCGACACGGATGCAACGACAATTACGTCGCGTCGCGTAAGTAAAGCGGCCGTAGCAGAATGTCTAAGGCGGTCGATCTCATCGTTTATTGACGAGTCTTTTTCTATATATGTATCGGAGGCCGGCATATATGCTTCCGGTTGGTAATAGTCGTAATAGGACACAAAATATTCGACGCGATTATCCGGAAAGAACTCCCGAAACTCATTTGCTAGCTGCGCTGCCAAAGACTTGTTTGGGGCGAGAACGAGGGTGGGTCTTTGGACCTTTTCTATCGTCCAGGCGATAGTTGCGCTTTTCCCTGAACCAGTGATGCCCAAAAGCGTTTGAAACCGTTGACCTGCCTCAACTCCCTGCGAGAGTTGCTCTACTGCTTTGGGCTGGTCTCCTGCTGGATCAAAGTCCGAAACGACACGAAAGGGGTGTGCTGCAGTTGGGGCCGGTAGCGCTTCGGAAGTCACAAGAAACAGCTTAGGAACTGATTAGGGCCGGAAAAGGTCCCATGTGATGGTTTAAAAAAATTCAGGGAACTTTCGGGATTTCTTGTTTCATTCACACTCATGGCCCGAACTATGGGTATCCTCCGCGCTGAGTGGCAAACACGAACAATTGGCGTCGCCACTCACGAGGCAAACATGAGCGACGATTCTAAAGACGAAGACAACGATGACGTAGAGCCAGATCCTGAGCTCATCGATGAGGAAATGGACGAGGAAATTGAGCTCGACCTAGAAGCCGACGAACTCCTAGACGAGGATGAAGACGACTCCGACGAAGACAACAAAGAGATCCCAGCTGGTGCGCGCCCGAGCACTGACGACGAAGACGAAGACGAAGACGATGACGAAGTTGAGGCCGACCTAGACACCATTCTCAAAGAACGACTCTCCTCAGCTGACGAAGAAGACGAAGACGAAGACGAAGAGGAAGGTGTTATCACTACAGCTGAAGGTGACCGAATACCTGGCAAACAAGAAGACGAAATTCTTTGTGAAGGGTGTTTCCTGCTCGTCAAAGAATCGCAGTACGACATGCGCGAGAACATCGCAAGTTGTCCTCATTGCGGCACACAACTGAACGTATAAAGACTCGGTGAGGACATGAAACTGGATGGAAAAGTAACTGTCATAACTGGAGCGGCGAGTGGTATAGGTGCGGCCTGCGCACAGGCCTTCTCTAACGCCGGCTCTCAGGTAGCTGTGGTTGATGTCGACTTTGAGGGCGCCAAACAAGTAGCTGATGCTGTGGGTGGGATAGCCATCCACTGCGACCTTGGAGACCCTTCAGCCATCGAGACGATGGCTGGTCAGGTTGAGACTCAACTCGGACCGACAGAAATTTTGTTTAACAACGCCGGTATCGGTTCCGGATCCGGAGTTTTTGACAGTCCGATAGAGGAATGGCAACGACAGTGGGACGTCAACTTAATGTCTCACGTTCATGCGGTCCGAGCTGTTCTCCCCGGGATGCTCGATCGCGGTGAGGGCTACTTGCTTCACACAGCCTCGATGGCAGGCATTCTTTCCTCACACGGCAATCTTCCCTATGCGGTGAGTAAACACGCCGTCGTCGGTCTAGCCGAATGGCTTGCCTTTACCTACGCCCACCGTGGAATCGGTGTTTCCTTACTTGCTCCACTAGCGGTAAGAACGCCAATGTTGGGCGATGCTGCTGGTGGTGAATGGGCATCGCAGGCCGGAGGTCCGATCAAAGAGCCGGAAGAAGTGGCCCAGCAAGTCCTGGATGCTGTTGTCGAGGATCGCTTCTTGGTCTTGACGGATCAAATAGCGCAAACCTGGATGGAGAGGAAAACCGGAGATCCAGATCGATGGCTTCATGGAATGAATCGGCTCCAGCAGCGCCTGGAAAGCACGGACGACCCCTCTCTTCCATCCGACTAGCGCATCTAGTGCTCCCTTAGTCTTTGGACCTCACCGATGCCCTCTGACGGCCTCCTGTGGATCCCTGTGACGCTTGGAGCTACAGCAGCCCAAGTCGTTCGAACAGCTCGCCAACATGAACTACGTCTCTATTTAACTTCCCTAGGTGCCGCCTACGTAAGGTTTCTATTCGCTTGGCCGCTGG